>WNFC01001424.1_pt1 | contig 25104 bp, 21 predicted proteins | sample 5400541 | NCBI WGS metagenome assembly WNFC01 (sample SAMN13153342, study PRJNA577476) | soil metagenome | isolation source: 120 cm saprolite under Douglas fir tree site 2 hole 2 replicate 1 | place: USA:California | collected 2015-04-18 | reverse complement strand
CCGTCCGGACAGGACCATGACACGAATTGCATCGCGTGTTTCTCAATTGAATGGCGAAGGCGCGCTGGCGGTGCACTCGCGAGCGAAAGAACTCGAACGGCAGGGGCGGTCGATCATTCATCTGGAATTGGGCGAGCCGGATTTTCATCCGGCGGCCCCAGTGGTAGATGTCGTGCGGGATGCGGTAGCCGCGGGCCGCGATCGGTACTGCTCCACGCGAGGTGTCCCGGCGCTGCGCGAAGCGATTGCGGAGTATTTGAAGCGCACGCGCGGCGTAAATGCAACCGCGGAGCAGGTTCTGGTGGCGCCGGGATGCAAGATGGCGCTGTCGCTGGCGATGATGGCGCTGATCGAGCCAGGCGACGAAGTGCTTTTTCCGGACCCGAGCTTCCCGATTTATGCGTCATTTGCGCGCGGGCTAGGTGCGACGGTAGTTCCCTACGGGCTGGAAGAGAGAAACAAATTCCAGCCTAACCCGGACGAGATCGCGCGTAAGATCACGCCGCGCACGACCGTGCTGATTTTTAATTCGCCGAATAATCCGACCGGAACCGTTTTCAGCGAGGCAATTCTGCGGGAACTGGCGGGGCTGGCCAAGAAGCACGACCTGTGGGTCATCGCGGACGAAATTTACGCGCGCATTCTGTTCAACGGGGAATACAAATCCATCTGGTCGCTCGCAGGCATGGCGGAGCGCACGGTGATCATTGACGGATTCTCGAAAAGTTTTGCCATGACCGGCTGGAGGCTGGGATACGCTGTGGCGCCCGTGAAAGTGATTGATGCCTTGGACATGCTGGTGCTGAACACGTTTACATGTGCGGCGGAGTTCACCCAGGTGGCGGCTATCGAAGCACTGCGCGATTCCACAAATGCGGTGGAAGCGATGGTGGCGGAGTATCGCAAACGGCGGGATCTGTTTGTTACCGGACTCAATCGGATCCTTGGATTCCGCTGCCAGGCGCCGGATGGCGCTTTCTATGCGTGGGTGAATATTACAGATACCGGGCTCTCCGCGGAAGAGTTGCAGAAACTCTTGCTGGAGGAAGCGGGCGTGGCGGGAATCGCGGGCACGGCATTCGGTCCGAGTGGCGAAAACTTTCTGCGCTTCTCTCTCGTCAGCGCCAGGAATCTGCTCGAAGAAGCCTTGGAACGCATCCAACGCGTTTCGGTGCATTGGCGCGCGGCGATCTCACGCTAACTTTTTTTATGTACGAATGTTGCAGATTAGCCAGGCAGAGGATGGAGAAACGAAATGAGCACACCGGCGAAATCGAAACACGTCGCCTGGAAAAACGTGGAACGCGAGCAATTGAACCCGCTGATCGGCCGTGAAATGGTGGTCGGCGATAAAATCATGCTGGCGCGCGTGATTCTGAAGAAAGGCGCGCACGTGCCGCTGCACCACCACCACAATGAGCAGGTGACGTACATCCTGGAAGGCGCGCTGAAGTTCGCGATTGACGGCAAGGAGATCGTCGTGCACGCCGGCGAAGTGCTTTGCATCCCGCCGCACATGCCGCATGAGGCCTGGGCGCTGGAAGATACCGTGGACCTGGATGTCTTCGATCCTCCGCGCGAAGACTGGCTGAACAAGACCGACGACTATTTAAGACACGGACGGTAGACTCCGGGCCGCCGCCGGCCGCTGAACATCCCGATTTTGTTGATTGGCCGCGGGCTGGCGGGCGATGCCTCGCTTTCTCTTTTTGGCCCCTTTCTGCGAAAGAGCATGGACAAAGGGCTATGGTGTTGTTTACCGTAGCTACGTGGGCAGATTCCATCCGTGAGGCCAGCCCTCTGAGGGGAGCGTCATGAAGAGGCTATTTGCATCGGCACTGCTGCTGCTTGCGAGCGTGGGTGTTGCACGGGCACAAGTAAGCGCGCCAGTCTTGGCAATCGACCGGGGGAACCCAGCGCAGGATTTTTCTGTGACTTCGGCCGCGAAGGCCGCGCTTCTCGACTACCTTGCTGCTGCAGACACGTTTTCCGCGCTGCCAGCCAAACCCGCGAACGCCTCTGCGGCGCCCGTTGTTGCCACCGCGCTGGCCCTGCCCCTTGAAAACGCCGATCCATCTTCGCCGTCGCCGGAGCCGAAGTTTCTCTATGGTGGACGCGACGATTACCGCTGGCAGCTCGGTCTAGGCGTTACGTGGTTCCGTTTTCGGTCCTCGCTCTTTAATGCCAACGCCATCGGCCTCAATACTTCCGTCGTTTACTTCACCAATGACTGGTTCGGGATCGAGGGGGATATTACTGCGGCCTTTGCGCCCACGATATACCAAAACGAACACGTGAAGGTTGCATTGTACGGCGCCGGGCCGAAGATCGCCTGGCGCCAGAAACGGTGGGAGCCTTGGGCGCATGCAGTGTTTGGCGGCGCCCACGAGCAGCCGCAAACCGCTTACGGCAGCCGCAACTCCTACTCAATAAAGACTGGTGGGGGCGCCGATTATCGATGGAACCCGCGCTTATCCTTCCGCTTGGAAGGCGACTACGTGCGCACCGGTTTTTTTAGTCGATCGCAGAACAACTTCCAACTCAGCGGCGGAATCGTTTTTCACTTCTAAAACGGCGTCACGAATTAGCGCAGAACCGTACCGTAGAAGACGTTTCGTGCGCCGCGCAAGTCCCGGCCGTAGGAAAGAACGACAGTCAGACTTCCCATGAGACGGACCTTGCATTGCGCGCCGGTGTCCCACAGCCAGCGCTGCGAACCGAAAAGGCCCGAGGAATCGGCTATCGCGCCGCTGTCGAGAAATGGGCCGAGCTTCACGGTGAAGAAACCGTTTTGATAGATGTTCTTGTCCATCTCCAAGTTGGCAAGAAAAAAGCGCCGGCCGAGAGGGGCAGCGCCCTTGCGGCCGCCAAGGGTTCCGGCGTGACCGCGAAGCCAGAGGTCATTGTCGCGCTCGATGCCCAATTGGAACAGTTCATCGAGAGTGGCTTTGCCCGCGGTCGCGCCCGCGTGAATCTGCGCTTGCATTTCAAAGTCGTCGCCTTTTGCGCGAGGAAACCAATCCGCGCGAAGCGATCCGCGGAGCGTGGCGAACGGTCCGAGGCCATCCGCGAACTCACGGCCGGCTTTCGCCTGGACGGAGGAATCCAGTGTGAAACGGCGGTCCGGGGCGCGGAAGAGAGCGCGGTTGGCGCCGAGCCATGCTGCCAGGGACGTGCTGGCAGTGAAGAAAATGCGCTCGGAGGGCGAAGTAACGGCGTTTACATTTCGAAAGTTGCGGTTCGTGACTTCCGCGCCGGCGCTCCAGCTCCAGCGGCCATTCACAATGGAATGTACTTCGGCTCCGGCTGCAGCCCTGCGCATGTTCAGGTCGGTCAGTGGAGGGCCACCGCCAAGAAAAGTCTGCGCTAAATTCCAATTTTCGTTGCGTGCGTCGGCGTAGAGGCGCAATCGCAGGCTAGGATCACCGTAGAGCGGCAGGGAAAGTGAAAGAGAAACGCGGCGTTTTTCGGAATCCCAACGCGCCAGCGAAGTCAAATTCACGGCATCGCCGCGAAGATTGTAAAATTCCGGATAGACCGTGGAGTAAGGCAAACCGCTCAAGAGGGAAACGATGCCCTCCACTTTCGAATCGCCCCAGCCATTTCTCTCCGCCAAGTGCAGTGTTGCATCGTAGTTTCCGGAGTCTCCTGGAGAGAGTTCCATCCGCCGGCTTGAAAAAATTCCAAGGTTGTCCAGGCGCGCTTGCGTTGCGAGCAGAGCATCCGCCGTCAGAACTTGAGGAGCGTTGAACGCGACTGCGTGGTCGCGGAGAGATTCCTTGAGCTTTAGCGAAGGTGCGAACGCCACACTTCGTAGGCGCGGTTTGTCTTCGGGATTCCAATATTTGAGAGTGGCTTCGAGATTGCCTTCCAGGAAATAAATCGTCGCGAGAAATTCGCTCGAATAGGAATCCCGCGGGTTCAGCCTTAGCGCCGCATGGAGCCGGCTTTTTGCGGCTCGAAGATTTTTTTGTTTGTAGGCGATACCGGCCAGTTCAACCAAAAACCGTGAATCCCCAGGCGCCTTTCGAAAGCCCGCGTCCAATGCGAGTTTAGCCTCGCCCCATTTCTCCAAACGAGCCAGGGCGAGCCCAGCTAGAAAATCAAGTTCCGACGATTGGCTGGCGGGACCTTGCGCCAGCTTCGCGGCTTCCTCCCAATGGCCGGCGTCGAACGCACTTTGTGCCGCGGGAAGCCGCGCTTGATCGGAGGCGGGGTCCTGGGACAACGCAGGTAAACGCATCGCCAACACTGCGAATAGAAAAAAGATCACGAAGCCTTTTCGGGAAGAGCCAGCAGCATCCAATTGCGGTTCGGGCGCCATTGCTTTTCGAAGTCCTCACGCGCAACCCGGAGAAGCTTGCCACGCGCGGGGTCGTTGATGAAGACGGCCCCGTTCTGCCAGTCGATGCCGGTTACCACCACGTAGTGTAGCGGGGTTTTGGCGCTGCCCGGCTGAAGGCTGGCGATCAGCGGCCGACCTTGTTTGAGTTGTTCGAGAAGATCTTTCCAATCTCCGTTGAGAGGAAAAACGCGAAAGCCCGATTCCTTGAAATAACTTTCCATGTCGGAAGCATGAATGCCGTGGACTTTGCGTGAATAGAGTTGTTTCTGGATTGCTGCGGCGTCGAAACGCAGCGAGTCAATCGCCGCGCCATGAGCGCTCCAGTATTGCAGGAGCATGGAGATTGCGGCAGACCCGCAGCCATCCTCAGTCTGTTTTACAAAGGGAACGTCAAGCCAGATTCCGGCTCTTTCCTGAGGCCCGGTTCGAGCAGAAGGCCCCAGGAAAAGAACCAGGAACAGAGTGAGAGCGATCCGTTTCATTCAGATAGGGAATCACTCCAACTTGTAAGAACTAACGGAGCGCGACCGCCAAAACGATGATAGCAATCGCGATCAAGATGATCCAAAGCAGGTCGCGATCCGAAATGCGTCCCGCGGCAAAATCACTTTGCGCATGACGAGACCGCTCGGCTAACTTGGCAAGATCTTCATCGCTCAGTTGGCCGACGGCTTTATCCACTTTTTGATAGTCGAGGTTGGCGGACTTCAGCGCTTTTTGGGCCTGGTCGGAAGAAAGAAGCGAACGAACGGCTTCTTCGTTGGATTGGCGCGTCTGGGCCGGTCGCGCGGCGTCTTTGTTCAAGTCGCTTAGAGAAACGACGTGCTGCTTGTCTTGGGCCCCTGCCGGAATTGCCGCAAAACCAAACGAGAGGGCAATTGCCAGCATCGACACACTCACCTTCACGCGAAAATGCATTCTTCCTCCTATGTTTGGCTGGGGTAATAATAGTTTACGAATTGCAACGCGGCGTGACAAGGAACTTCTGAGGGATGTTCCTTGTGGTCCATCACAGCGGCAGCGCGGGAGTTACTTTGCCGGCAGAGGCTTCTGATACTTGGCCGCGTCAATCGATTTCCATTCACCTTTGATGATACCGGCTCGAATATGGGCAGCGCTCTTCCCTTTGCTGGACTGTTCAAATGCGTAGAAGTCTTCGTAAATACAGGTGCCGCATCCAGAACCGTGCTTGCTGGCGAAGCAGTCTAATAGGCTTGTGTGGCCGTGGCTGCGGTCGCAATGGCAGTAGCAGGGCTGCTGGTAAAGTGTATTTTTGATTTTTGCGGCGACAGCGTACGCGTTCTGCACGATGGGTTCGGTAAAAAGGGCGGGATCCATTGTTGCGGGCAGTTCTCCCTGCGGAGCTTGGGCATGATAAGCGGGCACAGACTCATCGGCTGCCGATTGCGTCGAATTCGCGTCCTGTGGCGATTTCGAAGCGGCCTGCTGCGGAACCAAAACCAGCGCAAGCGCCAAACCAAAGAGAATCGCACCGCCCAAAAACCCGCAAATTCCGCGATTCCGCATATTCGCCCCCGTCCTTCCCCCCCAGCTCTTATGCCGTTACGGATTCTCCACTCTAAGCCCAGCAAGCGGCATGAACTCTTTACTTACTCTGGACCTTCGGTTGCTAGTTGACGGTAGCCGCAACTGCGCCGTACGCCGAAGTGGGAGGCGACGCGGAAGCTTTCGCTTCGAGATGCTTCGCGCGAAGATGGCGCTGGACGCGGCGGCCCCAGCCTCTCACAAACGAAAAATTCAGCGCCCCGCCGATAGCCGAGCTGGCCAAGGGAATCAGACGCCCGGCCCATTTTTCCGCCGTTTCGGCACCAATCTTGGCGGCGAAGCGTTCGGCGATGCGCGGAGCAAGTTTTTCAAGGATCTGTTTTTCGGCCAAATCCTTGCCGTAATCGATGCCAGAGGCAGCGGCGGCCGCCTTCCACATTTCGATCCGCTGATCGCGGCCGTGAGCTTCAAATCCGTAGAGCAGGGAAAGACGCTGGATAAGCCGCAGGGTAATAATCGTGAGCAGGCTGGCATCCGGCAAAAACGTGATCATGCCACCGAGGCCGAGTCCCGCGCCTTCCGCGAGCGCCAGGCGTTCCGCATCGCGTATCAGCGCCGCCGCGATGGCGTCCAGGCGTTCCATAGGAACATCCCTCATGCGCTCGAAGTCCGGAACCCACAGATGATGCTTGTTCGCAAGCTGGTGCCGGAAATCTTCCGGGTCAATCTCGATCGAACGCAGTCCGCGGAGAACACCAAACCGCAAAAAGCGGCTGAAGGTTCGCCCCGCCAGGGACCCTTTGACCGAGTTGTGTAACCTTGCCATGCCTATAAGCATCCTAAGGCGGTTAGAACTGCTTGGCAACCACAGCGTTTTGCGGCCATTGCTTAGAACGCCTCTTCGGCTTCCGGAAAGGGGGATGTTGCACGGAACGCGGCAAGGAAACGGCAGTCCTACTTGACGCGGAGACGCTTTTCTGTAAACTGCATCTTTCTCCATGGCCACGATGCCACAGTTCGTTCCCTCCGAAGTCGTTCACGATCTCGACTTCCCGCAGCGTGAAGCCGCATTTTTTTACGGGCTGTTCTTGCGCGGATATTCCGCGGAGCAGTTGCGGCGAGACATCGAAGTGCCCCCGGCGGTTCTTGCCAAATGGCACCGCGAAGCAGAGCGCGACCCGCAACTCCGCGACATCTTTGCGCGCATGGTGGATTATCGCCGTCATGTCCTGGCCATCTTCGATACTCTCGTGGGTTCGGACGGCCAGCCCCAGCGCGTTCAGTAATGTTCTCGTTCATGTTCCCTTGCTGCGCGTGAGATTCCTGCATTGATCCTTCAGCGCGTTCTTGTTTTTTCGTCGAGATTTTCCTGTACCTTCGTTCAGGTCAAAATGTGTCAGGCAACCAAACTAGATTGCCAATGATCTAACCGATTTCGGGGGACAAGTGTCACAAAATGCAGGAGATTCCCTTGATTGACGGAGGGCTCATCCGGGGGTTAGAATCCCTACGTCCTAGAGCTTGAGGTGTCTTCCATGTTAAGGGCAGTGCGGACCCTGTTCGTTTCCATTTTTTCGATTGCCATCGCCATGCCACCGGCCTACGCCCAACAGGGGCAAGATCCGGCGGCCCTTCCAGTACCAAAAAAGATGGACAAGGATACCAAGCGCAAGATGAGGAAGACGCTGAAGGAGTTGGACAGCGCCTACAGGCAATGGCTGACGGAAGATGTGACCTACATTATCTCTCCCGATGAGCGCAACGCTTTCCTCCAGCTGGATACCAATGAAGAGCGGGAGCAATTTATCGAGCAGTTCTGGCTCCGACGCAGCAACAATCCCGACCTGCCGGACAATGATTTCAAGGAAGAGCACTACCGCCGAATCGCTTACGCCAACGAACACTACGCCTCCGGAATCCCCGGATGGAAGACCGACCGCGGCCGCATGTACATCATGTGGGGCCCGGCGGATGAGGTTGAATCTCATCCCACGGGTGGCACTTACGACAGGCCCATGGAAGAGGGCGGCGGTTCGACAAGCACCTATCCGTGGGAGACGTGGCGCTGGCGCTACCTAGAAGGCATCGGCGAGAACGTAATTATAGAATTTGTGGATCCCAGCGGCTCGGGCGAGTACCACATGACGATGGATCCATCAGAAAAAGACGCACTCCTGCATGTGCCTGGAGCGGGCCTGAGTTTGATGGAGTCGATGGGCATGGCATCGAAGACCGACCGGTTTACGCGCTCGGACGGCACTAACCTGCCGAGGTCCATGGGTGGTACGCCCGCAAGTATGGACGAGTTCAACCGCCTGGAGCTCTACGCCAAGGTCAACAAACCGCCGGAGGTAAAATTCAAGGATCTCGAAGCGGTGGTGACTTCCCGCATCGTCCGCGACCAAGTGCACTTCAATTGGCGAGCCGATTATCTGAAAGTAACGAATGACACCGTTCTCGTGCCGGTCACGGTGCAAATCCCTAACAGTCAGCTTTCCTTCCAGGCCAAGGAAGGCATCCACTCCGCCACCATGAATATTTTCGGGCGAGTGACCACGCTCACCGGGCGCGTGGTGCAAACGTTTGAAGATTCCGTTAGCCGCGATTTTCCAGATTCTCTCTACCAGCAGTCGTTGAAGCTGCAATCCATCTATCAGAAGGCCGTTCCGCTTCGTCCGGGTCTGTATCGATTGGATCTGGTGATCAAGGACGTGCAGAGCGGAAACGTAGGCGTGGTGAACTCGCGCCTGCAAGTGCCGCGTTACGAGGATGAAAAGCTGGAGGCGAGTTCGCTGATTCTTGCCGACCAAATCGAGCATGTTCCCGCAAAGCAGATTGGCTCGGGACAGTTCGTGTTGGGTTCCTCGAAAGTGCGTCCGCGTCTGGAAGGTGACTTCACGACCGCTGACAAACTCGGAATTTACATGCAGGTTTATAACCTGAAGCCCGACGACAAGACCCACAAATCCAGCGCAACGTTCCAGTTCACCGTCAAGAAGGGCAAAGAACAGGTTATGCAGTTCAAGGAAACTTCCGAAGAGATGAAGCAGACGGGCGACCAGGTTACCATTGAGCGCCTGCTGCCGCTTGCAACACTGGCGCCTGGCAAATACAGTCTGGAAGTGAATGCCACCGATTCGCTTTCGAATCAGACCATTTCGAAGACGGCGGATTTCACGGTGAAAGCAGCGCCGGAAACGAAGACCGCGGCGATTGCTACGCCGGGGAGGTAAAGCAAAGTGAAACAGGAACGGCTCCGAATCCTGGGGGCCCTGATCCTGACCGCCATGGTTTCGTCCTTTGCGGCGAATCCGGCGGCCGCGCAAGCGAAGTTCGTCCCAGGGAAGCTTGCGGGAGTGGTGCGCGACGCTGCGGGAACGCCGCAGATGGGCGCGAGCGTCGAGTTGATTTCCGAAGCAGCAGGAGTACCGGCAACCCACGGCTTCCTGACCAATACGCAAGGCATGTTCCGGGGCGACAAGCTCGCTCCGGGTTTTTACTCCGTCCATGTTACGCTTGCTGGTTTTCTTCCTACTTTCGAAAAACACATCCGCGTCGTGTCGAATGTGACCACCGTGGTGCGCATCGAACTCGAGTCCATGTTTGCGTCTCTGGATCAGTTGCGTCGCATGCCCGCGAACAGCACGGCGCAAGTTGACGATTGGAAATGGGTGTTGAGGTCTGCTTCGGCGATGCGTCCTGTTCTGGAATGGGTGGATGGCGGCACTTTAAGTGTCTCGACGGTTCCTGGCGAAGCCGGCAAGCCTCACGCACCGAGAATGCGAATGGAATTTACGGACGGCGCGCGGCGCCCCAACTCGGCTTCCAGTATTGCGTCAGCGCCAGCCACCGCTGTGGCGTACGAGCAGAAATTAGGCGGTGCTAACAGGATGATCCTCGCCGGCCAGGTGAGTTACGATGACGATGCCCCAGCCGGCGGTATTGCCACCGTGTGGTTGCCAACGGGAACCCTCGGTGCTGGACCCCATACTGCGTTGGTACTTCGCGAAGCCAAGCTGGGGCCCGTCGGACCGGTGTTTCGCGGAATTCGTTTTGATCAGGGAGGCGCCCTGGCCCTCGGAGATCGCACGGTACTTCAGTACGGCGGCGAATACGTCCTGGTTGGACTCGGCGCAGCTGCTTCTTCTCTCCGTCCTCGCGCGGAATTGAACGTACGTCTCACTGATGATTGGAGTGCCACTCTTGTTTTTGCTTCCATGCCCAACGGGCCCGGGCCGCTTGAGGCCAGCGATGGGCAGCCGGGCGGTGCGCTGGCGGCGGCGCTCAACGAACTGGACGCGTTTCCGGCTTTGCTTTGGCGGGGGGGCCACCCCGTTTTGCAGAAAGGTCTGCACGAAGAAATCGCCGCCGAGCGGAAGATCGGTACGCGTGCGAAACTCCAAATTGCAAGCTTCCATGATGACAACCGCCACGTTGCCGTGTACGGCCGGGGCAATGATCTGCCCAGCGCCGACTATTTGCAGGATTTTTTTTCAACCGGCTTCGCTTATGACGGCGGCTCCTCTAGCAGTTGGGGAACGCGCGCGGCGTTCCGCGAAAAACTTGATGACGACGTCGAATTGACCGCCGTTTATTCTTTCGGCGGCGCTTTGACGCCAACGGCTGACGCTGATGGGCTGCTTCGCGACATCCTTCGCACTGCACCGCGGCATTCTATTGCGGCAGGTATTTCCGCAAAGGTACCGCGCCTCGGCACCAGGGTGCAGGCGGGATACAAATGGGTGAACGGAATCACCGTGTCCTCAGTGGACAGCTATGGGGAGTCCCTCTTCCAGACGGACCCTTATTTCCACCTGATCCTCCGCCAGCCGTTGCCAAAATTTGCATTGGGACGGTGGGAAGCCATCGCAGATTGCAACAATCTCTTGGCGCAAGGGTATGTCTCCGCGAGCAGCAGGGATGGTCATGTGACTTTGGTACCGGCATTCCGGACGTTCCGGGGTGGGCTCAGCGTTCAGTTTTAGGATTTTTTTGGTTCTCGAAAGCTGTATTTCTCCTTCCAGAAACTGGAGAGTCTGGAATAGTCCAGCCTTCCGCTAGATTAAACTATTGAATATAATAGGGTTCTGCGCATGAGCATCTACCAAACAATGGACATTGGTTTGCACCTGTTTTTTGGCGGCGAGGTCTAACCTTGCCTGGGCAAGCGATGAGGCAAAATCTCCGAGTTAGCCTTGGGGCCGTCGTGCTGGCACTGGCGACGCTGGCGGCGGTGATTTTTGCCTTGATCAATTTCGATCAGCGCAGCCGCTTCGAGGTGGTGTACGACGGGGTAACCTGGCTCGATACGGACCACGGAATTCAGGCCAGTCAAGTTTCGCCAAATTCTCCTGCAACTCGTGCCGGGATTCGACCCGGCGACACCCTGTTGAACTTCAATAGCGTCCCGATCACGAGAGCGGCTGAGGTGGCTCGCAGGCTGGAACGCGCGGGTTTGTGGACCCAGGTTCGCTATAAGCTCTCGCGCGGTGGTGAGGAGTTCGAGACGCCGCTGCTTACCGCACCGGCGGAAAAGCCCTTGGCGATCGAGAATTACCTGCGTGTCGTGGGCCTGCTTTATCTGTTTATCGGCTTGTTCATTTTTATCCGCCGCTGGAATGCTCCCCGTGCTGTGCACTTCTATGTTTTTTGCCTGGTCTCCTTCATTCTCTGGTCCTTCCATTTCAGCGGGAAATTGGACACCTTCGACTGGGAAGTGTACTGGTCAGAAATTGCCGCGCGGCTGCTGGCTCCTGCTTTGCTGCTCCACTTTGCATTGGTATTCCCGGGGCGCTCTGAAACAACCATCCGCTCCTCCTCGAAACTTTTGGCCATCTACTTCCTGCCTCTTGCCCTTCTTACGATTCATGTGAGCACGGCGCTGAACGCCTTGGGGTTTGTGCCTTGGCTGGGCGCCTACCTGCTCCTCCGGAAAATCGAGTTCGGTTATCTTGCCGCGTGTTTCCTGGCTGCTGGCCTTGTTTTTTATGGGAGCTACCGCGAAGCGCCTTCCGGTGTTCTTCGCCAACAATTGAAATGGCTCACCGGTGGAACTCTGGTCGGCAGTTTGCCAGCCTCTCTGCTTTACATCCTTCCTTTGGTGTTCGGCGTGGCGTTGCGTCCTTGGATGCAATTCTCGGTATTGAGCCTGGTGCTGATCCCGTTGTGCTTTGGCTACGCCGTGATTCGTTATCGACTGATGGATGTGGACATTATTTTTAAGCGCGGCTTGGCGTACACTGCGGCAACGGCCGGTGTCGCGGCACTTTATTTCGCCTTGGTCGCGCTGAGCGCTGAGATTTTCCATACGCCGACGAATGGCCCCGTCGGCGGCATGATCGCTATCGTCTTGGCCGCGTTTTTGTTTCAGCCGTTCCGCGCATAGATTCAAGGGCGCCTGGACCGCTTTTTCTACCGTGACCGCCTCGATTACCGCCGCACCCTCATTGAGTTCGGGCGCACCCTGACGAACGAAGTGCGTTTCGACCCCATGCTGGGCTCGGTCATGGACCGTATCTCGCAGACGTTGCTTGTCGATCGCCTCGCGATTTTTGTGGAAAACGCCGTGCAACCCGGCCAGATGCGCATTGCGCGTTCGATGGGCGTGCGCCTCTCCGAGTTTTTGGATCTCAGTTTCCTCGAGCCGGCCCGGCCCGAGTTTGCCCGCGGGGGGCTCTTTTTTGAGTCGCCCCGTGCGGCAAGAGACGTCAGTGATTCCGTTCGGCACACGCTTGAGCAGCTCGACCTCAACTACTTTGTCCCCTGCCGCATCCGCGAGCATACCGTGGCGGTTCTTGGCCTTGGGAAGACGGTTGACGGAGATTTTCTATCCAGCGATGACGTCGAGCTGGTCGAGACCATTGCCGGTTACCTCGCCGTGGCTCTCGACAACGCGCAGCTTTACAGCTCGCTCGAACAAAAAGCCCTGGAGATCGCCCGCCTCAAGGATTTCAGCGAAAATATCGTGGAATCCTTGAACGTCGGCGTGCTGTCTGTTGACCTGGAAGGCCTCGTGGAATCCTGGAACACGCGCATGGAGCAACTTTTTGGTGTTTCGCGGCAGGAATCTGTCGGGCGCCAGCTCAGTTCGCTCCTGCCGGAAGAACTGGCGCGCGAAATCGCCGCGCGGGGAGACCAGGAACAAATTACCGGCATCTATAAACAGAGGCTCCAGCATCACGGGAAAACGCTTACGTTGAACGTCTCCATCACGCCCCTGGTAAGCAAGTCGAACGTGCGGATTGGCCGCCTACTGCTGTTCGATGACGTGACCCAGCGCGAGCGCATGGAAGAGCAAATGTCGCAGACGGAAAAGCTGACTTCGCTAGGGCTTCTCGCCGCTGGCGTCGCTCATGAAGTGAATACGCCGCTCGCGGTCATTTCCAACTACATTCAGATGCTTGCGAAGCAGATGCCGGAAGGCGACCCGCGCCAATCGATCATTGAAAAAATCGTCAAGCAGACGTTTCGCGCCAGCGAGATCGTCAACAATCTGCTCAATTTTTCACGCACCGGAGCGGGGGAAGCCGCCGACATTGACGTAAACCGCGTGGTAGAAGAGACCTTGTCGCTCGTGGCTCACCCGCTTAAGACCTCGCACATTCAGGTGATGAAGCAACTCGGCGAGGCCTTGCCGCCCGTTCGTGGATCAGCCAACAAGCTGCAACAAGTTTTCCTGAATCTTTTCTTGAACGCGCGTGATGCTATGCCCAGCGGCGGAATGCTCGAAGTCCGCACCGCAGCGCACAACGGGAGCGTCGAAATCGAAGTCGCGGATACGGGCGCTGGCATCCCTCGCGAACACATCCATCGCATCTTTGATCCCTTCTTCACCACAAAAGCCAGCGGCCGCGGCACCGGCCTGGGACTCTCGGTGAGCTACGGAATCATCAAGGAACATGCCGGAAAGATTGACGTGCGCTCGACGCCTGGCAAAGGCACCTCCTTCCACGTCGAGTTCCCCGCGGCCAAGAAAGCGGTCCATGTCTAAGGGTTCCATTCTCGTCGTTGATGACGAATCGGAAATTCGTGAGGGCCTCGAACTCCTGCTGAGGGGCGAAGGCTACGGCGTCTCCAGCGCGGAAACCGGCGAATCCGGCTTGGAGAAACTGGAACAGCATCCCTACGATCTTCTCCTGCTGGATGTCAGCTTGCCGGACCGCAACGGCCTGGACATGCTGAAGGAGATTCACCGCCGCGATCCGCAGCTTTCTGTCGTTCTGATTACCGCCTACGGCTCCATCGAGATGGCCCGCGCCGCTTTCAAGAATGGAGCGATGGACTACATCACCAAGCCATGGTCCAACGATGAATTGCTGGCGCAAGTGGCACAAGCAGTGGAATCGCGGCGCCTCCGCGATGAGAACGTCCAGCTCAAACGCGCCCTCAAGCAGCGCTTCAGTTTTCCCAACATCGTCGGCAAGAGCGACAAAATGCAAGTGCTCCTGAACCTTGTCACTCAGGTCGCGCCTTCGCGTTCCACGATTCTCATCAGCGGAGAGAGCGGCACGGGTAAGGAACTCATCGCCAAGGCTATTCACTCCGCCTCCACGCGTGCGGATAAAGCTTTTGTGCCAGTGAATACGGGATCGATCCCCGTGGACCTCCTCGAGTCCCAGCTTTTCGGCCACGTGAAGGGCGCCTTCACCAGCGCGGTTGCTTCCAAGAAGGGCCTCTTCGAAGTGGCCGATCAAGGCACCATCTTCTTCGATGAGATTGCCACGATCAGCCCGGAAACGCAGGCCAAGCTTCTGCGCGTGATTCAGGAGCGGGAATTCATGCGCCTCGGCGGCACCGAGCAACTAAAAGTGGATGTGCGCATCGTGGCCGCTTCCAACGTCGAACTCCTTGCGCTGGTGCGCGAGGGCCGCTTCCGCGAAGATTTGTTCCATCGCCTCAACGTGATCCACCTCCAGATTCCTCCGCTACGCGACCGCCGCGAAGATGTGCCACTCCTGCTAGCGCATTTCATGGACCGCTTCTGCCTGGAAAATACAAAGCCGCTCCGGCAGTTTACGCCGGCGGCCATGAAACTCCTGATGGATTACGACTGGCCCGGCAACGTCCGCGAGCTCGAAAACGTTGTCGAGCGCGCCGTCGTCCTTTCCACCCAGGAGCGCGTTGATGTGGATTTGCTCCCGGAAAGCATTCGCAGCAAGGAAATCGTTCGTGGTGTGCGTTTGCAGCTCTCGGAATTCTTGCCGCCGCTTCCCGGCGAGCCTGGTTCGCGTTCTTCCGCCGACCATCCGCAGCCGTCCATGTTTCAAATCATGGACGAGATCGAGCGCCGCCTCATCATTGATATGCTGGAACGCACCGGCTGGAACCAGACCGAAGCAGCCGAGCGTTTTCTCATTCCTCTTTCAACGCTCAATCAGAAAATCAAGCGGCTTGGAATCGATGTCCGCCGCCGTGGCCGCGGCGATGAGACGTTGTCCGCCGCCATCGGAAAGTAGCCGTCCAGGCGGCACGCAAAGACTCTTCTGCATCCTCTCTCGCGAATTAGCTCATCCAATCGCGTACACTAACTCTGGATCATCATGTCCGCGCCGACAGCCTCACACCCGCTATCCGACATCGCTGCGTTCGCAAACGAATGGGTCGCGCTACTCGAGTGCGCTTCTCCATCCCCAGACCGCCAGAAGCTTTCGAGCCTGCTTCGCGCCGCCGATTGGACGCGCTTGCTGGTCCTGGCGGAAGAACACGGAGTGGGGGGCCATGTCGCGGCGTGCCTGGGCGAACTCCCGGTAGATTTGGTCCCCTCGCAAATAAAGCAAACGCTCATCAATCGCCAGCGCTCGCGAATTTTTCTTACCCTGCGGCTGACGGCGGAGCTATTTTGCATACTGGATCGGTTCAACCTGGAGGGAATTGCCGCGCTAGTTGTGAAAGGGCCTGTGCTCGCAGTGCAGGCCTATGGTAACCCGGCGATGCGCAACTACGGCGACCTGGACTTGCTCGTTCGCCAACGGGACATCCGCCCCGCCACTGAATTGATGATTGCCGCAGGCTACCTGCCTTCAGTCTCGCTTAGGGCCATCGATGCCGGGAAAATTCCCGGCCAGTATCTTTTCTCCAAGCCGGACTCGAAACTCCTGGTCGAACTCCACAACGATTGCACGCTGCGCTATTTTCCTCGCCGGCTCCCTCTCGAGGAATTCTTCGCCCGGCAAATCCTCGTGCCCCTGGACGCCCGCGAAGCTCCCGCTCTTTCCGTGGAAGATGAACTTGTGTTGATCTGCATTCATGGCGCAAAACATTTTTGGGAGCGTTTGATGTGGATTGCCGATGTTGCAGCTCTGATCTCCCGCCAAACGGGCATCGATTGGTATCGCGTTGCGGATTCGGCGAGAGCAGTGGCAGCGGAACGCATGCTGCACACAGGGCTGCGCCTTGCCGCGGATTTGCTCAAGGCGCAACTGCCCGGCGATGTTCTTGCGACGGTGCAGGCGGATAGCGTGGCGGGCCGGCTCGCGCAGCAAACTTGCCGGTGGCTGCCCGCCGCGGGCTACGCTCCCCACGGTCTAATCGAACGTGCCCTTTTCCGCATGCACATGCGCGGCGGGCTTATTGCCGCTCCCGCGTATCTGCTCAGGCTCACTTTTTTGCCGACTGAAGAAGACTGGGAGGACGGAGCTTACAGGAAAGGCAACTGGTTTATTGAAGCCGCCCGCCGGCCTTTTCGTTTAGCGCGAAAACACAGCCGCGGCGGCAAGATTTGATTTCCTAATTTTGCGCGGCTTCAAACGCAATGGAGCGATCTTGAACGAGCCGAAAGCGAGGCATCAACACTGCACGGCCTTCGACGCGCCCCTTGACTTGCTGCTATCGGAGGCAAGATGAGCGGGTTTGCAGGCATTATCTGTACTGCGGAGAACACTCCGGACCCAGGTTTACTCGAACGCATGGCTGCGGGTCTGGAGTTTCGTGGACCGGATGCCACGCACATTTGGACTCGGGCCGCCGCGGGATTTTGCTTCACACTTCTCCGCACCGGACCAGCGCCCCAATCTTCGGAGCAACCATACACCTTGGATGGACGCGTGTGGTTGCTCGGTGACGTGCGCCTCGACGGGCGGGAAGACCTGTTGCGCCAGCTAAGCGATGCGTCAATCACAGCGGAGGTTACCGACGAGGAGTTGATTCTTCGGGCCTGGCGGTGCTGGGGTAAGGATGGGCTAGCGAAACTCAATGGAGACCTGTCTTTCGCACTGTGGGACGGGACCGAACGTCGCCTTTGCTGCGTTCGAGATTTAATGGGCGCGCGTCCATTTTTTTACGCGCACTCGGCCGACACGTTCTATTTCAGCAACACGCTCGAAGTTCTCCTCCAAGCGCCAGGTGTCTCTTCGAAACTCGACCCGCAATTCATAGGCGATTTTCTCCTGCGAGAATGGTGTCAAGACGGGGCGAGGACAGTGTATGGAGATATTCACAGGCTACCGGCTGGACACACTTTGGTTTATTCGGACGGAGAGCTGTGCGTCCGTTGCTACACCGATTTTCCCATCGAAGAGCCGCTTTGGCTGACGCGGCCAGAGGAATATGTCGAGCGATTCCAGGAGCTTCTGGAGAAGGCGGTTCGCGACCGGTTGCCGCGCCGGCCCTGTGGCATTTTCCTGAGTGGCGGACTCGATTCGACTAGCGTCGCAGCTGTGGCCTGTAAGATTGCGAAGAAAGATGGGGCGAGCGGCCAGTTGCGCGCTTACACGGTCGATTGTCGGCCCATCTTCAACGATGAAGAAGGCTACTTGGCTTCGCTTGTTGCAGAGAATCTCGGCATAAGTATCGAGATTCTTTCCGCTGCTTCCTGTCTCCCCTACGAAGGTTGGGAAGATTCGCTGGGGCGCACACCCGAGCCGTGTCACGATCCTTTTCTCCTTCTAAGCCAACGGCAATACCGCCAAGTGCAAGGCCACGCGCGAGTCGTCCTTTCAGGGTATGGCGGAGATGACATCCTTACCGGACAAGCGTGGCCCTACCTGACCTACCTGTTCCACAGGCGTCGTTTCGGGACCATCGTGAAGACGTTTGGACGGTATATCCTGAAGCATGGACGCATCCCGCCATTACGGGCAGGTTTTCGCACCCGGCTGCGGCGGTGGGTAGGCCGTACGAACCCGCTGACAGAATTTCCGCAATGGCTGGAGCCACACTTCGCTGAACGACACAATCTCCGCGGGCGATGGCAGGAACTTCAGAAATCTCCAAAAACCGCTCATCTATTGCATCCCATTGCTTTTGCAGGTTTCTCCAGCAAGTATTGGGCGAGCCTACTAGAAAGTGAAGACGCAGGCTGGACCGGCGTGCCCGTCGAGTTGCGTGCGCCGCTCCTCGATCAGCGCCTGTTGCGATTCCTCCTGCGAGTGCCACCGGTGCCCTGGTGCATGGAAAAGGCGCTACTCCGCGAGGCCATGAGTGGCATGCTGCCGGAAGAAGTTCGCACGCGTCCGAAGACTCCGCTTCTCGGTGATCTCATCAAGCATTCCATCGAGAGCAAGACATGGAGACCATTGCCCCTTCCTGAGCCGACGGCAGAGCTTCGTGGCTTTGTGGATTGGGAGCAGCTTGGCACAACTTTGGAGACGGGTGCGGGTTCCACTCTTTGGGTCGAGCTGCGCCCTGTTTCTCTATGCTATTGGCTAAATGTAAAAGGCGTTGTAAACGAGAAACGGATTCGTTAAAGTTCCAAATGGAGACAATGAATGAAGCGCCCGTCAAAAGTTCCTGTGAAAAAGCTGTATAAGGCACCTAAACTCATTGTCTACGGCGACTTAACTCAGTTGACCATGACCACGCCGTCGGGGATGGGACAGTTCGACAATACAAAACATAACATGCGGACCTGATTCAAGCCTTCGAGCAGTCTTGCATTGTGAGAATCCTCGCCAGTGACTTATCCTTATCGCGCGTACGGTCTGACCCTCAGCTGTGACACTCCGGTTTCTGCCCTACGCGAAGAAGCCATTGATCTCGAATCCTATGACATCGCAGTCAGTCTCGGTCCCAAACCGGACTGGGTCCGGGAAGCCATCCGCTTGCCGCGCCGATTGGAGCACCCGAGGCCCGGAGAAGTTGAACGAGACAACTCTCCTTTCACGCTTACTTCGTACGGAGCTGAAGAATTTTTCGAACTGGCCTATGGCAATGAAGCGCTCTTCTTTGTAGATGCTGCGGCGAAGCGTATTTGGGGCAATTGTCTGCCGCCTCTCACAAATGAGGATGTGGCGACCTATCTCCTGGGGCCGGTCATGGGATTTGTTCTGCGACGCCGGAGTGTTTTGGCGCTCCACGCCAGCACCGTATGCATCGGAGGACAGGCAGTCGCCCTGTGCGGCGAAAGCCAGGCCGGCAAGTCCACGACAGCAGCGGCCCTCGCGCTGCGAGGAATCCCCGTCCTGTGTGAAGACATAACCCCGCTCATCGAACAAGACGGAAGATTTCACGTTGAACCAGGTTATCCTCGCGTTTGTCTCTGGCCGGACGCGGTAGAGAAACTGCTTGGAACCCCAGACTCGTTGCCGCGTCTGACACCAAACTGGGAGAAGCTTTTTCTGCCGCTGGATGGCGGGAATGCGAAGTTCGAAGCGAAACGTCAAGTTGTAAGCGCCGTATACCTCTTCGCTCCACGTGTTACGGAGCCCGATGCACCTCGGATAGAACTGCTGAGCGCCCGAGAGGCGATTCTCGAACTCGTGCAGAATACTTATATGAACTGGCTGCTGGACCGGAGTCAGCGCGCCGCAGAGTTTGACGCGCTGGGTAAGCTCGTCGCGCAGGTGCCCATACGGCGAATCGTTCCGCATCTCGACCCCCGACGTATCGGTGCCCTGTGTGAGTTGGTCGTCGCGGACGCCGAGCGTCTATCTGCCGCCTATGACGCCGCGGCCCGAGCCTCCGCGCTCTGAGATGTATTCACTCCGTGAGTTCGGAAAGATGATCGCTGATGCTGGGCGCTTCGACGCATATGCAAAGGCGATTGCAGCTGCTGTGGGTCCAGGTGACACTGTTGCGGAAATTGGTTGCGGCCCTGGCGTATTTTCGCTGTTAGCCTGCCGGGCGGGCGCGCGCCGCGTTTTCGCAATCGAATCAGACGACAGCATTGAATTCGCTCGGCGGCTCGCGGCCGTGAACGGTTTCACGGACCGCATCGAGTTTTTCCAAAGTGACTCGCGCAAGACGGAACTGCCAGAGCGCGTCAACGTCATCGTTTCCGATATTCGGGGCGTGCTGCCGCTCTATGACCATGTGATTCCGTCATTGGAAGACGCTCGGCAGAGATTCCTCGCGGCGGGGGGAATCATGATTCCACAGCAGGACACACTGAAAGCAGCCGTGATCGAGGCCGATGAGTATTACTCTCGTCTTACATCCCCTTGGCAGAGCGCGGTTCCTGGAGTAGATCTCTCGCCATTGCTTTTGCCCGTCCTTAATCAAACTTACGGCTCGTCTTTCAAGAATGATCAGCTTCTAACTCAACCGCAGAATTGGGGCTTACTCGACTATACGGTGGAGGCTCCGGCACGAGTCGCCGCTGAATTGAACTTTCAAGCGGCTCGTGGTGGAACGGCTCACGGAGTGTGCCTGTGGTTCGAGACAAAGCTCTTTGAGAAAATCGGTTATTCTTCCGGGCCAGAGTCAGTGGGAACCGTATATGGCCAATTGTTTCTCCCCTGGCTTGAGCCCGTGGCGGTTGAGAAAGGCCGGGAAATTCATGTAGAACTGCACGCCGATCTCGTTGGTCAGGATTACATTTGGCGGTGGAAAACGACGATCTCTGCTGCGGCCAATAGTGCGCAACTCCACTTTGAGCAATCGACATTTTTGGGGGCAAATTTCTCGCCTCAGTCACTGCGATGCCAGGCGGTAGACTATGCTCCTCTACTCTCTGAGGCAGGGCAGGCGGACCTTTGGATTTTAGAAAGGATGGATGGAGCAGCTTCCTTGCAGAAAATTGCGCAATCGGCCGCGGAGCGTTTCCCGCGCCTTTTTTCTTCCTGGCACGAAGCATTCCGGCGTGCATCGGACCTTTCTAGAGAATTCTCCCGCTAACGCGGGTGACGCCGCTCCCAGACCGGAATCTTCGCCGAATCTCCTTTTACGGCAATGGTATCGATACGCAGTCGACATTTTTCTTGCAACTCAGAAACGGTCTAGGCACAGTACCGGGGGAATGATTCTACGTCTCTCTAGCAACACCCAGCGCGGGATAATTGCCGCCGCTTCCTGCGCCCTTGCCCTGGTCGTCTCTTATTTCAGCATTCGAAATGCTTACGCTGCGTACGAGGCTGGCCTACAAACGGCCCAGGGTTACGAGCGCGCCACGCGCTTCGAGCCCGCTGACCCGCGCAACTGGTATCTCTTGGGCCGCTTTTGGCAGTACGACCTCGAGGACGCCAACGCCTCGCGGGCGATTCGCGCCTACCGCTCCGCTCTCGAATTAAATCCAGGATCTGCGGATATTTGGCTGGCCCTTGCTACCGTTTATGAATCGGAGGGCGAACTCCCTGCCGCACGTGCCGCCTTTCTGGAGGCTAAGAAGGCCTATCCCCTTTCGGCTGAGGTCTCCTGGCAATACGGCAATTTTCTATTGCGGCAGGGAGAGCTTGACCCCGCCTCCACCGAAATGCGCCTCGCCGTCCAGGCGGACCTCAAGCGCGCCCCGGAGGCCTTCTCCCGTTCCCTCCGCGCGGGATCCAGTCTCGAAAACACTCTCGATCGCGTCCTTCCGCCGGTTACCGCGGCCTACCTCGATGTGATCTCGGACCAAACAGAAGACAGACACACCGGGAATGCCCTCAAGGTATGGGACCGGCTCGCCGCCTTACATCCCCGTCTAAATTTACAGGATTCATTTCCCATGGTCGGCGCCTTGATGGACGAAAAACGTATCACGGAAGCCAGCCGCGTTTGGGACCAGGCACTCTCCTTTGCAGGTTTGGCGGATCTTCAAGGTCCGCCAGGTTCGGTCCTGTGGGATGGCGGGTTCGAATCAGGTGTGATCGGCGGAGGCTTTTCTTGGTCTTTTCCCGAGGGTTCTCGCAACGTGCAATTGAGCATAAATATGCAGGAGAAGCACTCCGGCAATCGTTCCTTGCGGCTCGCGTTTGACGGAAAATCCAACGTCAATTTCTCTGGCGTTTGTCATTTCGTCCCCGTGCGGCCCTCAACCCGCTATCGCTTCTCGGCGTGGGTTAGAACCAAAGCGCTCACCACGAATCAGGGCATTCGCTTCCAGTTGCGTTCTCTGGGAACGCAGGATGTTTCTGTTGTCTCTTCGCTGGACGTTCATGGTGCCCAAACTTGGACCCCAATCGATCTACCGTGGTCTTCGGGAAAGGATGTTCAGGAATTGCAAGTTTGCATAGTCCGCTATCCTAGCGAGGAAGCCGACAACAGGATTCAAGGTATCGCCTGGGTTGATGATGTCGCATTGGTTCCCAACCCCGCGGAGCATCCCAAACCATGAAGTGGTTGCGCGTCGGCATTTGCGCCCTGGTCGTTTTCGCCGTCGCCGCCCACGGAGGCGTTGAGGATTGGGCGCGGGCCGTCATCGAAACCGGAGCTGGTTTGCTCCTTCTTGCGTGGGCAGCGCGGGCGTATGTCATTCGTGAAGAGCAAATTGTCTTGTCTCCCCTTTTCCCGCCGTTAGCCATCTTTTCGATCATCGTTTTCGTCCAATGGCTCTTTCGTCGCACCGCCTCTTCTTACAGCACGCGCATGGAGCTTCTGCTCCTCCTGTCCGATGTGATCCTCCTCTTTCTTGCCGCACAAGCCTTTCGAACGCTTCACGACTGGCGCGGTTTCGTTTGGTTCGGAATGTTTTTCGGGTTTCTCGTCTGCATCTTCGGCATTCTCCAGCACCTCACCTTCAACGGGAAGCTCTACTGGTTTCGCGAAATGCGCTTTGGCGGAATTCCGTTCGGCCCCTACGCCAACCGCAATCACTTTGCCGGATTCGTGGAATTAATTCTCCCCCTCGCCCTCGTTCCCCTGGTTTTGGGCAGGGTGCGGCGCGAGCGCTGGCTCGTCGTTGGGGTTTTCGCTGTTCTCCCCATTGGCGCACTCTTTCTCTCCGCCTCCCGTGGTGGCATTGTGAGTTTTGGCTTCGAATTGGCTTTGTTGGCGCTTGCGATGGTTCTGCGTCGCACCAGGGGCAAACAGTTGCTCGCCGGAGCCGCCGTTGGGCTCGCGGCCCTGCTCCTGGTTAGCTGGCTGGGCGTTGGCCCGCTCCTGCAGCGCTTTTCATCTTTTCAGTCTCTCGAAGTGACCGCCGGCAAGCGGGCTTCCATGCGCCGGGATACCTGGCAAATCTTCTTGCATAATCCGGTCACTGGAACGGGCCAGGGCACTCTGCAAATCGTTTATCCGCCTTACGAATCACTTTACGACGGAAAAATCGTCAACCATGCCCACAACGACTACCTCGAGGCACTCGCCGAAACGGGCCTGCTCGGAGGGTTCTGTTGCGCCTGGTTTCTGGGTGTCTTGCTCTGGGAGTCCATAAAACGGTTTCGCCAACTCAATACCTCTTTTCCCGCCGCGTTACAGCTCTCTGGCCTGCTAGCTTGCAGCGGCTTCCTCGTTCACAGTCTTGTCGACTTCAACCTGCACATCCCCTCTAACGCTCTCTTGTTTTTCCTGATGGCCCACTTGGCCACTTCAGAGATCCAACAAGCCAATTCGCAAGCCGCATCCCGTCTGCATTTTCGGCCTCATCCAAATCCTTGATTGATTTGCGGGTTCTCCCTGTGCAATCATGCTCGGGGGTCATCTATTCTCATGCAGCCAGCCAGACTGGGTGCGTTGGTGTTGTGTCTCGTTCCGACTGCCCTGCTCGCATTACTGGTTCTGGCGCCGCCCAGTAGCGCTCGGCAGGCCGTTCTCGAAACGCCACAGCAGGTTAACGACCGCATTCGCCAGATGTCGGCTGCTGCGCGGCTCACGCCGCACGACTATGTCATCGGCAATGGCGACCTCCTGGACCTTGATGTTTTTGACGTAAAAGAACTCAGCCGGGAAGTGCGTGTCAGTCAAACAGGAGCCATTGGCATCCCCTTGGTGCCCGTACGTTTGCACGTTGCTGGATTGACCGAAGTCCAGGCCCAGCAAAAGATTGCTGAAGTACTGGAAGCCAATGGCCTGGTCTCTCATGCCGACGTAAGCCTCAGTGTTAGGGAAAGAAAGAGTAAGCCCATCACCGTCGTTGGGGCCGTCGGCCATGCCATGGTTTACCAGGCTGACCGCCCAACCACTATCCTGGAGGTCTTGGCGGAGGCGGGTGGCGTCGCCACTGACGCCGGCGACACTGTGATCGTGACTCGTCCCGCCTCGGAGCCGCCTGCCGCAGCCGATCCGTCAGAGCCTCCGGTGATCGGTCCGGAGGTTCCCCTTCCCGGCGCGGCGCTCCCCAATGCTTCCTCGAATTCTCAGCTTTCCTCGGAACCACCTCCCTTGAACAATACGATTACTATCAACCTCAACGAACTGATGGAAACCGGCGACGTCACGAACAACATCGTTCTCCAGGCCGGCGACATCGTCACCGTCCCTCACTCGGGAATTGTCTACGTCTTCGGAGCGGTAGGCAGGCCCGGCGGCTTCGTACTTGCCAACGACCGTGGGCACATGAGCACGTTGAAAGTTTTGGCGCTCGCCGGCGGTTTGAACCGCACCGCGAAGAGCGACCGTGCCGTCATCGTTCGCAAGGACTCTCAAGGACAGCAGCATGAAGTCGCCGTTAATCTCAAAAAGGTAATGGATCGTAAGGAAGAGGATGTTCTGCTTCAGCCCAGCGACATTTTGTACGTACCGAACAGCGCGGGGAAACAGGCGATGGTTAGAACTCTGGAACTCGGTGTCGCGCTGGGCACCGGGGTCGCGCTTTATCGGGTTGCCTACCACTAGAAAATGGACGACGAAAATAAACTCGTATCCCGAGAAAATGGTTCCAATGGCGCCGCCGCCGAGATTGTCCCCCTGCCGCCGCGCTTTCCTTCTTTTGAACTCTCCCCGAGGGAACCCCACCTCTACGATTACCTGCTGATTCTGCGCAAGCATCAGTGGCTGATTCTCTCCTTCATGCTCGCTGTCGTGACTATTGTGGCCATCGCCACTTTCCGCATGCAGCCCGTTTATGTAGCTACCGCCCGTGTTGAAATTGACCGTGAGAATGCCAATATCCTTCCTTTCCAGGGCTCGGATTCCTACGACTACATGATGGATCTCGAGAATTACATCGAGACGCAATCCAA
>WNFC01001420.1_pt1 | contig 25110 bp, 23 predicted proteins | sample 5400541 | NCBI WGS metagenome assembly WNFC01 (sample SAMN13153342, study PRJNA577476) | soil metagenome | isolation source: 120 cm saprolite under Douglas fir tree site 2 hole 2 replicate 1 | place: USA:California | collected 2015-04-18 | reverse complement strand
TATGGCCTTCAGCGCACTGTACATGGGCTGGCTGGAAGCGAGCCTGGCAATCGATTCTGCCCGCTTTATCCGAGCAGTCCTCCCCCTTCTAGATTGCCCCGTGAAGTCGTAGTGCGTCTCCCTGTGTAAAAAGAGGTTTTGCTCGTCGGGGAGTAGATTCTGGCCGTTTCCCTCATGGGGGGAGCGCGCCGGGCCGATGGAATAGGGGACTACCAATGAACGGCCGAAAGCGTTTCAAGAAAGGCCATGGCGCGGGAAAGGACTTCTCCATTCATCCGAAAACCTTCATGTTCATTGATAAGAGGAGTGGCATGCAGCGTTTCGAAGTGAAAGCAGACGCGGATGGAAGCATGCCGGTGGATGAGGCCATAAGCCTGCTTGTCGTCCACTGCTTGATGCGCAACCAGACGCCCAATGACTTTAAGGTGATGGTCCCGGCTGAAGAGAATCTTCTGGATGGCCTGAGGCAGCGTGCCCGGAAACTGATTCATGCTTGCCCATTGATACAGGCCTCTTTCCAACTTACCAGCCGTCAGCAAGAGGTACTCCGTGGAGTTCAGCAAGGTCTCTCCAACAAAGAGATAGGAACGGCACTGAACCTTTCAGAGCGGACAGTGAAATTTCATGTCTCTGCGTTGTTGCTGAAGTTCGATGTTGCCGGACGAATGGGCCTGATTGTGCGGGCTAACGACCTGGTTTCAACTGTGGGGGTTCCTACGGGCGTCGATTCTCCTCAACTTCGCGCCGGGGAAGAGCAAGGTGCGGGACAAGAGTTTAGAAATTCGAAAGAGAGACTGGTGCAGATGAACCTTTTGGAGAGAAGGTCCCGCGGATGAATCCAAACGGGGATCGAGTGCCAACGCACAATGGGATTGCGGCCATGCGGGCATTCGTACTGTCAACGTGTCTTCCTCCAATTGTTTGGATTGGGTCAACTATCTTTACGAACGCGGAGGAGTTCGCATGAAGCTTTCGGATAGACGTTTGGCACACCGCTTTAGCCTCACCATCCCGCTCTATATCCGCGCCTGGAAGTCCCCGGCGCCGGAGCAAAAAGTCGAATCGGTCAATGTCTCCGAGTGTGGCGCCTATTTTGAGACCGACAAACCGCCAAGCGAAGGCGCAATGATGCAGATCAGGCTGGATATGCCAAGGGAAATCACCGGCGACCCGACGGTTGAATGGCGCTGCACAGGCAAGGTGATGCGTGTCCAACCGGCTCGTTCTCCGGGCGCTTTGCTAGGGGTCAGCCTGCGGTTTGATTATTACGAAGTCTCGCCGGCTGCGGAACCATCACTTGCTTTGGCATCGCTACGGAGCATCTGAACCCGGGGACTGGTGCGATTGAATGCCTTTGGTGCGCGCAGGGCCAGGCGTCTTTTCAGCGTGAGGCGCTGCGCGGGACGATTCAGATTCCGGAGACGGAAGAAAACTGGAATATGAAGGTTGAAACCGAACGAGAATCGCGCAACAAGGACCTCACTCGCGGGAAGGAACCGCGTGTCACACACAGACGCGCACTCGTCGTCGAAGATGAACCAGCCATGTGCGCGCTCATCCAGGAAGTCCTGGGATCGGCTGATATAGAAGCTGTAACTCCGGTGAAGAGTGTTGACGCCGATGGCCATTTCCAAGTGCAGAAGTTTGACGTGATCCTCATCGGCCTCTGCACGCCATCCGCGGACGGAATCGAACTCGTCCGAAAAATCCGCAAGTCAGGCTTCAACCCAATGACACCGATCATCATGATTAGCGACGATCAACGTCCGGACGCGCTCTCCAGGGGCTTTGAAGCCGGGGCCAGCTTCTTTGTCTACAAACCAATCGATAGAGTGCACTTGCTGAGCCTGATTCGTGTAACCCAGGGAACCATCGAACAGGAGAGGCGCCGTTTCCGGAGAATCCCGGTACAGGTCAAAGTGCGGCTCAAATCTGACAAAGCAGAGTTGGTCGGCGAAACGATTGATATCAGCCTGAACGGCGCGCTGGTTAGAGCTCCTCACACTTTGCCGCTTGGGTCCTTGATCGAAGTCAGCCTGTATCTCCTCGATGGAAACAAGCCAGTCGTCGGGCTGGGGTCCGTCGTGCGCATACTGAGTGGCAACCAAATGGGGATTTTGCTCGATCGCTTCCCTGCCTCAGAGGTTGGACGATTGCAGGAGTACCTCCTACCCCGAATTGCCGACTAAAATTCCGAAAACAAAACGTTGGGAGAATGTGGCCGGATTCACACTACGAGGCAGTCTCGCACCATAAGCACGACCTGGCGCGATGGCTGCGGCTCCCTGCCCCATCAGCACTCGACGCCTTCTTGATTCCCGACGCTGGATTCCCGACACTCGTGGAAAGTGAGATTTTATGGCACAGTAGATTGCGATGTCTGAACCGGGGAACCCCTCACGCGCCGGGCGCGTTGCCTTCACTCATCCCGACTTTGCACTTTATCAGTTGGCGCGGTTTTTCATCGTCGCCGGGCTGGAGATGCAATCGGTTGCCGTCGGTTGGCAAATCTATGAAATCACGAAGCGGCCTATCGACCTTGGTCTTGTAGGGCTCGCCCAATTCACGCCGGGCATTCTCTTGTTTCTGGTCTCGGGACACGCGGCGGACCGCTTCGACCGCCGCAAACTCCTGATCACCTGTTACACCGGCTTTTCCATGTGTTCCGGTTTGTTGCTGTTCACCGCGTTGCGGGGGATGCACGCCGTTTATCCCATCTACTCCGTGGTGGTGCTCATCGGTATCGTTCGCTCGTTCAACGGCCCCGTGAGCCGGGCGCTGCTGCCGCAACTCGTCCCCGAAGAACATTTCCAGAACGCGGTGGCTTGGCAAGGCTCGGTCAATCAGGGTGGAACGATTCTCGGCCCTACTCTCGGAGGCTTGATATACGCGCTCTCGAGGGGCCCCTCAGCTGTCTACACGATGGCGATGCTAGCCGCGGTGGGCGCGGTTACTTGTATGGTGCGGATCAAGCTCCGGGCCAAGGCGCGGCCGCGGGAGCAGTTCACCTTGAAAACGGTACTGGCAGGACTTCACTACATCCGGGAACGTAAAGTTGTCCTGGGTTCCATTTCGCTGGACTTGTTCGCGGTGCTGCTGGGGGGAGCTGTGGCGCTGCTTCCTGTTTACGCGCGTGAAATTCTGAAGACTGGGCCCTGGGGGCTTGGCCTGTTGCGCAGCTCTCCCGCCATCGGTGCGGCCAGCATGGCGATCCTAATCGCGCACCGGCCGTTGCGCAACCGGGTGGGCGCGACGATGTTGTGGTGCGAGGCGGGCTTCGGCATCTTCACGGTTCTTTTCGGAGTCTCGCGGAGCCTGATCGTGTCGATGTTGGCGCTTCTATTTGTCGGCGCCATGGACATGGTGAGCGTGGTCGTTCGCGGCACTCTGGTTCAACTCGCCACGCCGGATGAGATGCGCGGCCGCGTAAACGCGGTAGAGATGATATTTATCGGCGCTTCGAACGAGGTCGGACAATTCGAGTCCGGTCTGACGGCGCAATGGTTCGGAACGGTGCCCGCCGTCGTGCTGGGAGGAGTCGGAACGCTCGTGGTTACGGCCATGTGTGCGTGGAGCTTCCCTGAACTGCGCCGCGTGGACCGGATCCCTTCTATCAACAGCTAAAGTTTCATCGGAATACGGTCCCGCCGTTCGAGCCTTAGGCTTCAAGTGGATTTGCTCTTCTCGAGTTCTTCGGTGAGGGCGGGGACGATTTCGAACAGGTCGCCGACGATGCCGTAGTCAGCGACCTCGAAAATCGGCGCGTTCTGATCTTTGTTGATCGCGACAATTGTGCGCGAGCCCTTCATCCCCACGACGTGCTGGATGGCCCCGCTGATTCCGAGCGCGAGGTACAGCTTGGGGGCGACCGTTTGTCCCGAGCTTCCGATTTGGCGGTCCATGGGCAGCCAACCTTCATCGCAGATCGGACGCGATGCCGCCAGTTCCCCGCCGAGCAGGCGCGCCAGCTTCTCCGCCATCGGAATATTTTCCGGCGCCTTGATTCCGCGTCCCACGGATACAAGAATCGGGGCCTGCGTCAGATCAACGGCCTGTTTGGCTTCGCGGAATATCTCGAGCGGCTTGGTGCGAATCTGCGCGGCGATGAGTTCGACGGGCACTGGCGTGACGGGCGCATTGGACGCGCCTTGCGCGACCAGGTCGGCGCGAAACGCCCCGGCCTGAAACGTCGCGAACCAGGGCGGCGCCCCTTCGAACACCACGTCCGCCACGGTTTTGCCCTGGAACATCTGGCGCACAAAAATCAGTTTTCCGTTCTCGTGACGGTAGGCGATACAGTCGCCGATCATGCCCTTGCCGAGCGACGCGGCCAGCTTCGGCGCGAAATCGCGTACCTGATAGGTGTGCGGCAGCAGGACAAGGTCAGGCTTCGCCTGCGCGATGGCCTGTTGGAGCGCAAGCGCATATCCGTCCGGCGTGTACGCGGCGAGCAAATCGTGTTCGACAAGCAGCACTTCATCAAGCTTTGTTGCGGCAAGCTCGCCCGCCAGCCCCGCGACACCTTTGCCAATGACAGCGGCAGCCAGGCGGCCCTTGGTTTCGTTCGAAATCTGCTGGGCCGCCGCCAGTGTCTCAAAGCAGGTCTTGTTCCATTTTCCTTCGCGCTGTTCGGTGACGAGAAGAATGTTCATCTGTGGCTGTCCGGGTTACAGCACTCGCGCTTCGTGCTTCAATTTTTCGAGCAGCTTCGCGGCAGCTTCTTTCGGGGTGCCGGTCAGGAACTCGGTCTTTTTGGTCTTGGTGGGCACGTAGATTCGCTCGATGCGCTGTGTAGGCTCGTGCGTGACGCCCAGCGACTCGCGCGCAATCGTCACAATCTCTTTCTTCTTTGCCGCCATGATGCCTTTGAGCGTCGCGTACCGGACCTTGTTGATGCCGGACTGAATCGTCAGCACAGCAGGAAGGGGAAGCTCGACCCATTGGAACCATCCCGCTTCAAGTTCGCGCTTCACGCGCAAGTGATCTCCCTCGACGCCTATCTGCATGATGAGTGTCGCGTGGGGAAGACCCAGCCGGTCCGCCAGGAGCACTCCTGTTTGGCCGAAACCATGGTCTTCGCTCTGCAATCCGGTCAGCACCAGGTCCGGCTTCTCGCGTTCGATCGCCGCAGCCAGCGATTTCGCGGCGCCCAGAGGATCGAGTGTGTGCGCCTGGTCATCCGCGATGTGCATCCCGCGGTCCGCGCCCTTGGCGAGCGCTTCCTTGATCGTCTGTTTCACGCGCTCTGGCCCCATCGACACGGCAATCACTTCGCCCGTGTGCTTTTCCTTCAGGCGCAGGGCTTCCTCGAGCGCGAAACTGTCCGGCTCATTCATTTCAAATCCGATGTCGGTCTCGCGGATCCAGCCGCCTCCCGCAATGGCGAGAGGGGCATCCTTGGCAGGCACTTGCTTGATGCAGACAACAATCTTCATCCGTACCTCTTGTGTGCTGCGCGCGAATTAATGTGCTATTTCCGAGGTTCCCTGAGAAATGCAACGTTCGTTTTGTGGGTCCGGAGCTTTAGCTCCGACTTCGATCTTCGATGAGGTTCTGAGCTTCAGCACCTGAAGCTTCAGGGCTTAAAGGCCCTCCTCGCTCCTACATTCTTGTCGGACCTGAAGGTCCGACCCACAAATCCCCGCGGCTCTGTCGGCCTGTTTCCAACTCGCCGTCCCCTAGCGGGATGACCAACGTTTGAATAGCAGGGCGGCGTTGGTGCCGCCGAAGCCAAACGAATTCGACAGTGCGTACTCGAAACTGGCCTTCCGCATGTGATTCGGCACATAGTCGAGATCGCACTCGGGGTCCGGCGTTTCCTGATTGATCGTGGGCGGCAGCGCCTGATCGCGCAGCGCCAGGACGCTGATGCCGGCTTCCAAACCGCCGGCGCCGCCGAGCAGGTGGCCGGTCATGGATTTGGTCGAGCTGACGGCAATTTTTTTCGCGCACTCGCCAAACACGCGCTTCATGGCCCGCGTCTCGATGGCGTCGCCCAGCGGCGTCGAGGTGCCGTGCGCGTTGACGTATCCGATTTGCTCCGGCTCGATCTTCGCATCGCGAATCGTGGCACGCATCACGCGGTAGGCGCCGTCACCATCTTCGGCGGGCGCGGTGATGTGATGTGCGTCGCCCGACACCCCGTAACCCGTCACCTCGGCCAGAATATTGGCGCCGCGCTGCTCCGCGTACTCCAGCGATTCAAGCACCAGAATTCCAGACCCCTCGCCGATCACGAATCCCTCGCGCTCTGCGTCGAACGGGCGGCTCGCCCGTTCCGGTTCGTTGTTCCGCGTGGAGAGCGCCTTCATCGCGGCAAATCCACCCACTCCCATCGGCGTGATGGCGGCTTCCGCGCCACCGCAAATCATCACTTCCGCGTAACCATGCTGGATCAGCCGAAGCGAATCCCCGACCGCGTGCGCGGACGCCGAGCAGGCCGTCGCCGTCGCCGAATTCGGCCCTTTCGCTCCGTACCGGATGGAAATGTGCCCGGAAGCCAGATTGACGATCGCCGCGGGAATAAAAAAAGGCGAGATGCGTCCGGGGCCGCCGTGCAGCAGCTTGGAGTGCTCGCGTTCGATGACGTCGAATCCGCCGATACCGCTGGCCACGTAGACGCCGGTCAATTCCGCGATGTCCGGGGTGATCTTCAGGTCCGCCATGCGCACGGCGAAGTCGGTCGCCGCCAGGGCAATCTGGATAAACCGCCCCATCTTCTTGAGTTCTTTTTTCTCGACCCAGTGCAGAGGCTCAAAGTCGCGAACTTCCCCGGCGATGGTGCAATCGAACCCGGTGGGGTCAAATTGGGTGATGGAGCGAACGCCACTTTTCCCCGCCAGGAGGTTTTTCCAGACTTCGTCGGTGCCGATTCCAAGGCCACAGACCAATCCGACACCCGTTACAACAACCCGGCGGCTCACTTTTGCGACTCTCCCTAATTTCTTTTCAGCGGCCGGCGATCTACTTCTTGGCCGAGGCGTGTTTCTGGATGTACTCGACGGCGTCTTTCACCGTGGCGATTTTCTCGGCGTCCTCGTCAGGGATTTCGATCCCAAAGGCCTCTTCAAAGGCCATCACAAGTTCAACCGTATCCAGGGAATCCGCCCCTAGATCGTCCACGAACGAAGCAGTGGGCGTCACTTCGCCTTCATCCACTCCAAGCTGCTCGACAATAATCTGCTTTACGCGTTCTTCGACACTGGCCATTCTGTTTTGCCTCCGCTGTGCGCTATGCGCGGCTTCGTGTGGTTTTTCTCGAACTTCTTCGTGCGCTGAAATTTAGGACCCGCATATTCTATGTACGCTCTTGCAATAGGTCAACCTCACTGTGTGCCGGCTGCGCCAATGGTGCGACTCCACGAGTCATTCGGCAATCCCCCGTGCCTTTGCGAGCGAATCATTCCGCATGTGGATTTACGGCAATGCAAACGCGTTCACGCCTGAGGTCACGATCACGACGTATTGCTTTCCGTTACGCCCCATGTACGTCATTGGGTTCGTGTGACCTTCCGCGTCGAGCTTCGCCTCCCACAGTAACTTGCCGGTCCGCGAATCGAACGCGCGGAAGCGCTTGTCAATCGTTCCAGCGATAAACACGAGCCCTCCAGCGGTGGCGATGGGCCCACCTTGTCCGAACGCTCCCGTATTGTGAATCCCCGCAGCTTCCATTTCATCACTAGTGCCGAGGGTAATCCGCCAGGCAATGTCGCCGGTATTTGCATTGACGGCCATGAACTCGGCCCAGGGCGGTTGCTGGCAAGGCAGCTCGTTGTCCGGATCCCAAAACCGGGCGTTGAACGAGCCTTTTCCAAGTGGGCTGAACCGGCGGTATGCTACTTGATCGCCGTCCGGCGACTTATCCAGGCGGCCCATACCCGCGACGTTTCGCGAATTCACGAACACATATCCCAAATTGGGGTCCACGGAGACGCCGCCATAATTGGGCCCGCCTTGCTGCCCGGGAAAAATAACTCTGAATTCCTTGCCGCTGTAAGGCGTGTATGCACCTTCGTTGTGGATGCCGCCAATCTGGGCCGCCAATTCCCGGCAAAACTTCTCGTGCTCAGGCTCACCAGTGAAGATCTCTTCGGGCTTCATTCCGAGACGCGCGAGCGGTGGTGGCTTCAATGGAAATGGCTGGGTCGGGGAGCTTTGTTCCCCTGGGACGTCGCTTTGCGGCACGGGGCGCTCTTCAACCGGGTAGACGGACTTACCCGTCTCGCGATTCAGGAAAAACATCAGCCCCGGCTTTGAGACTGCCACCACGACCGGGGTCTTTTTTCCATCGTGAACCACGTCCATCAGCGACGGAGCCGCTTCGGCGTCGTAGTCCCACACATCGTGATGCGTCAATTGGAAATACCATCGCAACTTCCCTGTGTTGGCGTCCAGGGCCACAATCGAGGAGGAATACAAATTCTGCCCGTGCCGTGCGCCGCCAAAATATTGGGCAGCAGGTTGGCCAATGGGCAGAAAAACCAGACCGCGCTGCGCATCAACAGTCACGGCGCCCCAGTTGGCGGGCGATCCAGCCGCCATCCAATTGTCCTTCGGCCAGGTCTCATATCCGGCTTCGCCCGGATGCGGGATGGTGTGGAAAGTCCAAACCAACTTGCCTGTGTGGAGATCCCAAGCGCGCACGTCCATCGCGGGGCCGTCGGGATCGTCCTCCTTCCCCTGCGCTCCCGTGATAATCAGGTTGCGATAGATCGCTCCAGGAGTGCTCATGTGATATGGCGCATCGGGAAATTTCTCAGTGACCCCAGATCGTAAGTCGACAATGCCTTCCTTGCCGAATCCCGGAATGAGCTTCCCAGTCTTGGCGTTAAGAGCGATTAGCCGGCCTTCGCTCGTCCCCGCTAGAATCGCTGGCGGATTTTCCTTATCACCCTGCCAGTAGGTCACCCCACGAAGTGTGGCGCTCGCCTTGCTCAAGTTGTATTTCCAGATTTCCTCTCCGCTCTCGGGCTCCAGAGCAACGATGGTGTGGTTGACGGTCGGGGTGTACAGCATGCCATCCACCATGATTGGCACCGCTTCAGTTGCTGGTGGACCTTGTGTTGGGGAGCTGGGACTAGCCGCTTCGGAGGGGATGCCGTACTGCCAGGCCCTTCTGAGCTTCGAAACATTCCCGGTATCAATCTGCCTAAGCGGTGAATAACGCTGGCCTGACTGGTCATAACTGTACGACGGCCAGTCCGTTTGGCAATGGGCCCTCGGAACGACGATCCCCGCGAGGAGCATGGCTACAAAGATTTTCATCGCGACCTTCCGATTTTGACGACTCCACAGGAATTCCCGATCGCAACCCCATCCGTGCGCAAGACCATACGGCAGAGGCTTTCTCCTGTCAAACTCCATTCGCAATGTCCATCCTTCATGAATTTCCACTGCTTATCTTGCCCAGTCGTGACGATCCCAGCTGTTCCCTATCCCATGCGCAAGCCCCCGTTGACGTCGAGTACGGCCCCCGTGATGTATCCCGCCTCTTCGCTCGCTAGAAACACGATTGCGGCGGCCACTTCCGCGTCAGTCCCCATACGCCCCAGCGGCACTCGCGCGAGCAATCCGTCCTTTACTTCGTGTGGCAATGGATCCGTCATGGGTGAAACGATGAAGCCCGGCGCAACGGCGTTCACCGTAATATTCCGCGATGCAATTTCGATCGCCAGAGCGCGCGTCAACCCGATCAATCCCGCTTTCGCAGCGACGTAATTCACTTGTCCCGGATTGCCTGTCTGCGCCACGACCGAAGTCACATTGATGATCCGCCCATATCGCGCGCGCATCATCACGGACATCGCCTGTTGCGCGCAAAAGTGCGCTCCGGTTAAGTTGGTGCGCAGCACGGCATCCCAATCTTCGGCCTTCATCCGCACGGCCAGGGCGTCGCGCGTGATGGCCGCGTTGTTCACCAGGATATCCAGCTTCCCGAATTTTTCGCTCGTCAGGCGAAACCCGGCTTTGACCTGCTCCGCGTCGGCCACGTCCATGCGTATCGCGATCGCTTCACCACCAGCGGCGGCGATTTCGGCGACCACTCCGGCCAATTTTTCGGCATTCCGGGCGGCAGCCGCCACGCGCGCGCCGGCCTGTGCCAGCGCAAGCGCGGTGGCCCGTCCGATCCCTTGTGACGCGCCAGTCACAAGCGCCACTCTGTTTTTCAAACTGAACATGGATTGGTTTGTGTAGCACAGGCTTCAGCCTGTGTCCCGTCTGAAATGGGTAAAGTCAAAACCACACAGGCTGAAGCCTGTGCTACGTTACGCTTCCATCGCTTCGCTTTGCGCTTGCGCCAATTTCTCCAGCGTTGAATGGAGCGATTTTTCATCCTCAACATTGAACACGTGAACCGAACGGTCAATTTGCCGCAACAGCCCGGTCAGAACACGCCCCGGGCCCACTTCGACAAACGTGTTCACGCCCTCTTCGACCATGGCGCGCACCGATTCTTCCCATCGGACCGGCAAAGTCACCTGACGGATCAGCGATTCGCGCGCCTCGTTGCCGTTTGTCGTGATCTCCGCGTCTACGTTGGTGACCAGGGGGACGCGCAAGGGATGAAAAGTTGTTGCGCGCAGGTCGGTCTCCAGCCGCCGCTGCGCGGGAATCATCAGCGCGCTGTGGAACGGTGCAGAAACCGCCAGCATAACAGCGCGCTTGGCGCCGCCGGCCGAAGCCATCTCCACGGCGCGCTTGACCGCCGCCGCATGTCCGGAAATCACGGTCTGTTCGGGAGAATTCAAATTGGCAGGCGACACCACTTGGCCGTCGGCAGCCTTGCGGCAGATTTCCGCTACTTGAGCCGGTGCCAGTCCCATAATAGCGGCCATCGCGCCATCACCTTCTGGAACTGCCGACTGCATGTACTCGCCACGGTGCCGTAGCAACCGCACCGCATCCACAAATTCGAGCCCTCCCGAGGCCACGATTGCGGAATATTCCCCCACGCTGTGTCCGGCGACAAAATCAGGACGCACGCCTTTCTCTTCCAGCACGCGGCAGGCGGCCACGGAGACCGTCAAGATCGCCGGCTGGGTGTTCGCGGTCAGCTTCAGGGCTTCTTCAGTGCCGGTGAAACACAGATCCGAAACAGAAAATCCCAGCGCCTGGTCAGCCTCGGCGAACACACTTCGGGCCGCCGGAAATTTGTCGGCCAGTTCTTTGCCCATGCCCGGGTACTGAGAAGCCTGTCCCGGAAACAAAAATGCCAATTTTCCCATTGAGAAGGACCGCCGTTTCGTCGCTTAGGCCTCCACGGCGACTGGAAGCATGGAAAGCTCTTGCTCGATTCTCTCGTTGACCCCGCCGCGCACCAACTCCGTAGCCACCCGGATGGCGTTCTTGATGGCATGGGCGTTCGAACTCCCGTGCCCGATGACGGTCACGCCTCGCACACCGAGCAGCGGCGCGCCGCCGTATTCCGAGTAATCGATCTTCTTTCGAAAGTTTCTGTAGGCCTTCCGCGACAGCACGTATCCCACCTGCGAGCTTAGCGTGCTCTGCAAAGCGTCCTTGAGCAAAGCCACGATGTGCTGCGCGACGCCCTCGCTGATTTTCAATGCGATGTTCCCGATGAACCCGTCGCAAACGATGACGTCCACCGCCCCGCCGAAGATTTCCCGTCCTTCGACATTTCCTATAAAGTTCAGCGTGGATAGTTTCAGGCGGCTGTGCACTTCGCGCGTCAGTTCGTTTCCCTTCATTTCTTCCTCGCCGATCGAAAGCAGGGCCACTTTCGGACGCCGTGTTCCGAAGATCGCCCGGTAGTAGATCTCTCCCATCACCGCAAATTGCACCAGATGCGCGGGCTTCGAATCCACGTTCGCGCCCACATCCAGCAGCACGGCCGTCCCGCCGCGCGAAGTCGGAAACGGGGCCGCCAGCGCGGGCCGGTCGACCGAGGACAAAGTTCCCAGGCCAAAACGAGCGACGGCCATCACCGCGCCTGTATTTCCCGCGCTTATTATCGCGTCGGCCTGGCCACCGCGCACCAGCTTTACCGCCACGTGCGCCGAGCTGTCCTTTTTCTTACGGAAAGCCTGCGACGGCGAGTCCTCCATCGTGATGACTTCGCTGGCCGGCACAATTTCGATGGGCAGTCCGCGATGCGAGTGCTTCGCAAGTTCGCGCCTCAGCTCATGCGCGAGGCCCACCAGCAGGATGCGCACGCCGAATTCGCGGGCCGCCACAACGGCGCCCTCGACCTCGGGACGCGGCGCATGGTCTCCTCCCATTGCATCCACGGCGATGGTGATCATCAAGTGCTCCGGCGGGGTTCCGTGCGGACGCCGTGAACTTCCGGGCGTCAAGCCCCAGTGTCCACGACTTCCCGTCCCTTATAATAGCCGCAGTGCGGGCACACCTGGTGAGGCTGTTTCATTTCATGACAATTAGGGCACTTGGCAAGCGCCGGAGCGGTCAGGAAGTCGTGCGCTCGCCGCTTGTTCTTTCGGGCATGTGAATGACGTCGTTTTGGGTTGGGCATACAAACTCCTTCTTACCGCCCCGGACCGAATGGGGCATTCTATGGCGTTTCCGCCTTGATTCCTATTGCTTTTTGAACCAGTCCTGCTTCAGACGCGCCAGGGGCGCCGTACGGGGGTCCGCGACGTGGGCTTCACAGCGGCATTCCTCATTGTTCAGGTTTACACCGCACTGCGGGCAAAGACCCCGGCAATCGCTGCGGCAGATTGCCTTCATCGGCAGCGCCAGGAGCACCTGTTCGGCCAGTACGTCGGCCAGAAATAGTCCTTGACCCTCAAAAAACGCGATTTCAGTGTCATCCAGCTTGAGCCGTTCTTCCTCTTCTTTCGTCATCGAGGCTAAGGGCCGGTAAAACAGGTCAAAGTCGCGGGCTACATCCTCGTTCACAGGTTCAAGACACCGCGCACAAGTCATTTCGAGCCGGGTGTGCAGCTCTCCCGTGATGCGAATCTGGCCTTCGAGAAGCTCCGCTGTCGCACGCACCTCGAGAGGCTCCGCCTGCCGGAAATCCCCCGTGTGGTAGTCGACCGTCCCGGGCGCATAGCTTTTCCGGATACGGATCTTTCGAACTGCCAGCTCTTTGACGTCCAGGAACATTCGCTTTTCGCCTTGGTAGCCAGGAGCCCTGAGTCTCCCAGTGAAATCTATTATATGTCTCGCCCCAGTGATGTCAAGGAACCCTCCCAAACGTTCCACACGTTTGCTTCGAAACAGATAAGACCAGTCAGGCACGAATTCTGAGCGGAAGAGAACAATTTGCTGGCCCAACGAGATGGCCAGCCCTCCTGGCTAATGGGCCGCCGATATGGAACTCGCACCCAGCAGATCCTGGTGTTGTCGCAGGAGAAAATGATCGGTCATCCCGGCAATGTAGTCGCAAACGACACGATGGCGGGGCGCGTGTTGGGCCATTTCAGCGTAGGACTTGGGCATGGCCTCCGGATGATCGAGATAGAATTCGAACAATTGGCCCAGGGCTTCCACGGACCGCTGGCGGTCCATCACGATGGCCGGTTGATTGTACAGCCGTTCGACCAGGAACTTCTTGAGCGCACCGTTTTCCGTGGCCACTTGCGGGCTGAATCCCGCCACGCGCCGCGTCAGGCGCCGCACCTCTTCGGCGCTCTGTGCGCCTGAAGCCGCCGCCTCCGTTCGTGTATTCTCGATCAGGTCCGTCGCCAGCCGGTCGAGCATGGTCTTAACCGCTTCGTTAAACTTCAACTTTTCCAGTCCTTGCGGGTGGCTGCGTTCCACTTCTCCATACAATTCGGCGAACAACGGCACTCCCGAACGAATCATGCCGGTATCCAGCAGTTTCGCTTCGTAGCCGTCGTCCAGGTCTGCGGTGTTGTACGCGATCTCATCGACGAAATCGATCAACTGGGCTTCCAGCGGCGGCCGCTCATCGAGCCGGTACTCCGACAATTCAGGAAACTCGGCCGGATCGTAATCGCGAGAGTGCTTGACGATTCCTTCACGAACCTCGAACGTCAAGTTGAGTCCGGGGAAATCCAGGTAACGCTGCTCGAACTGCTCGACGATATGAAGCGCGTGCAGATTGTGATCGAACCGGCCGCCGTGCGGGCGCATCAAGTCGTCAAGCTTGCGTTCGCCCGCATGACCGAACGGCGGGTGCCCGATGTCATGCACCAAAGCCAGCGCTTCCGCAAGATCGGTGTCGAGTCCTAGCGCTCCGGCCACGGTGCGCGCGATCTGGGCCACTTCCAGTGTATGGGTGAGGCGATTGCGAAAGTGATCGGAATACCGCGTGGTGAAGACCTGCGTTTTTGCTTCGAGGCGCCGGAACGCGCGCGAGTGGATCACACGGTCGCGGTCTCGCGCATAAATGTTGCGATACGGATGCGGCGGCTCGGGGTAACGCCGTCCGCGCGACTTTGCCGCATCCATTGCGTAGGAAACCAGCGTCATGTCCGGATTCTATGCCAGTGCGGGCGGCAAACCAACCGCTAGCTCGTGTTGTTCGCGCATTGCAATCGATTGTGTCTGGTCGCGTAGTTCCGCGCGACTCGGGCCGTTGTTAGGAAGTTCCTGAACTGGTGGGACTGGCGGCCTCAGTGGCGGGCCGGTTCGGTGCGTTCTCGGGAAGCGGAATCGTTGGGGATCTTGGTGCGAGACTCACACGGAAACCGGCAATATCTTCGTCGAGAATATTTGCGTAAATCGTATAGAGACCAACAGCGCCAGCGATTGCGGTTCGGGCAAATTGAAGAAATGCGTCGCCCAGCGGCGGATAGATGACAGCCACCGCGCCGGAAATAAATCCTAGTGGGACGCTCATCGCGATGGAGAGAACCGTCAGGTATATGACCGTACGCCAAGTGTAGGTCCACCAGATTCGAAATGTGCGCCCGAAGGTCGGCTGCAAGATCTGGGCCGCGTCGCCGTAGCCCACTGCTGTCAGAATAATACGGAAGGCGCGGAACTTTTTGCGGACGATAAAGTGCATTACGAATATCGCTACGACGTATTCCACGACGTAGCCTCCGTAGAATATGACAAGATGCCACTTTGAGAAGGGTATGACCTTGTAGAGCATGACCACGGCTATGCCAAGCATAAAGCCCAAGATGAGAGAGATGAGAGTATTTCGCCAAAAGAACGCCCACCAGATGCGCAAGCCGTGCCCCAAGTTCGGCTGGATATAATCGCTATTGGTCGAGACGGGTTGTCTAGCCGAATCTTCACCGAACATGGAAGCTGGAGTACTCATCGGGATTGGCGACATTCTGCGCGATGTCGCTTTCAGAGTCAAATAAACAATGAGTTTGTATAAATCGAACCGCGCTCGCCTATCCGCCTATCCAACGTTTCACGCCGTGCCAAACCGATTCCGCCGTTCCTCGTAGATTCGCAGCGCGAAAGCACCCGCGGGATGCGCGCGCATTTCGTTGACCGCGGCTTGAATTTCGGCAGGCATCTCGGCGAAGGGCGGCATCGGGCCGCCGTAAGCGGGAGGCAGAATGACGGGCGCCGCAGCCACAGCGAAGGCCAGGTCGGAGAGTGTGAGCGTGTCGCCCACCAAGAATCTGCGGGCCCCGGCAATCCTGGCGTCTACGGCACTGAAGATCGTTCTTATCTGATCGAGACTTTCCTGAGCCCTCTGCGGCGTCAACCGCAGAAGCGTCCGCAGCACGCCTGCAAAAAACGGGTAGGCGCGTTCGACAGCGTTTCGTTCGAAATCAAGAGTGCCGAGGCTCAGAGGCCGAATCATCACATCCCGATGCGGAAGCAAATGGTAGTAGGCAAAGACAGCCGTAGCGAAAGCCAGCGTTCCATTGAACAGATTCCAATCATTTTTCGCCTGCAACCTCTGCTCCTGCGCTTGGGGCCATAGGCGGAGTTCCGGAGCGCACCGGGCGTCGAAATAGTCGGCAATGGCCCGCGGACCCACGAGCCGAACTGAATTGCCATATAACAACGGAAAGACAACCGTGTATCCGTGCCAAAGCGTGTAAAAAAAAGAGAAAACGAACGCGTGCGGCCTTTCCTGACATCGGATTCCATAGTGTTCGACGAGAAAACGGGCCAGTTCGCTATCGAGGCTCGGAGGAAATGTGATTAAGACGGGATCGATCGCGCTTCTTGGCTCGGTCATAGGCCAGCTCTGCTTTCGTACGATGGATTGCTAATCAGAAAAGCGGGGCCTTCGCGGCAAGTCACAAACGCTCAGCACAATTTCGCATCGTCGTGCGTGGCGCGCAGAACGGTGGCACCGAATTCCATTGTTTTGGTACTTTCACGAGCGCCCGGCTCCAACTGCCGCTGATTCGAAAGTGACGTTCAAGCTCGCGGGGAACGGCCCTTGAGATACCAGCTTGCCGGCGTCGCCCGGCGCGCGCCCGAGAGCCTTGCAAGCGAGGAGGGGTTTCAAAATGCCGGGTATCTGGACCTGGTTGATATACCGGCCAAAACAGCTATGCAGACCATATCCGAAATGCATGTAGATATAGGCGGGCCGGTCGATTCGGAATTCTTCGGGCTGGTCGACTTTGCGCTCATCAAACATGGCCGATTGCGTCACCGCAACAACAGTTGTTCCCTTCGGAATCGTGACGCCGTGTATGTGGCCTCTTGCCAGCGGATAGTCCTCGCTTGTGATTCGGAACAGCGCGGGGTTGTTCGGATTGAAGCGCAACGCTTCGAAGATGTATCGCGCCAGCAGCGCGTCATCGCCCGCCACGGCAGCAGCCCGGGCGCGTTCGAGTTCCGCCGGGCGTTTCAGGAGTTGATCGAGCGCTTGCGCGCAGCATTTCGAAGTTGTGGGAATCGCGCCGACGATCAGGCCGAGGAGGTTGTTTCGGATGGCGACGTCGTCCATCCCCGGCAATCCAATTCGCTGCATGGCGAGGCAGCGGCCGAGAACGTCATCTTTGGCGTTCGGACGCGCCTTACGCGTGGCGATGGCCTGATCGAGGTAGTTTCGAGTCTTTGCCGCGGCATCACGGGCAGCTTGGCCCACCGCCGGGTCGTTATTCAGATCCGCGAAAAGGAATTGGAAGATCGACGCCGCCCAATCCGCAAGTTCACTCTCAGAGGGCGGTGGGCATCCGAAGTATTCGGCAATCAAGCGCACGGGAACGGGGCGGCCCAGCTGTGTGACAACGTCCAATTTCCCGCCCGAGTTCATAACCAGCCGGCGCGCGGTCTCTTGAACAAATGGAACGATGATCGTCGCCACATCTTCGCGGCGAATGGCACTGCGCATGTGTGAAACGTCGCGCTCGTATTCCGGTGAATTCTGCATGCCCAGAAAAAAATTCTTGCCGCCAGCGACGATTTCCATTTTCTCCCGATACGTCACCTGAAAGACGTCGTCCCGCGAGAGCACCTCCTGGACATCCTCGTAACGCGTGACAATGGCGAAGTTCTTCACAACCAAAATGGGCTTGATCCAGCGCAGAATCGCAAAAATCGGCTCGGGGTTCTGGATTGCCGCGGCCTTCAGGTGGTCCAGAAACTCCATGATGTCGGATTGAACGGCGGCCAATTCACGGTCCACAGCATCCAGCACGTCACGATTCACTTCCTTGATTTCCGCGCCGACTTCACCCGCGACCCGCTTCGCCGTATCCCGGAGAACTTCGAAAATGGACATAACGCCGTCCTTCCTGCGGCCAGACCGCTGACCCGTTATCTTGGGTCGACCGAGCCGCTCGCGATCATTCTCAGTGCGGTGATACTGGGCAAGAAGAAATAGTCGCCGCCTCGAAGCTCGACAAAGTCGGGCAGATGGCCGCAGACAAACGGGGGGTTCCCCGCGTCCGTGCCTTGGATGACAAACTTGCCCCGATCACCGTGGTTGCCCAGGAGCACATCTTTGTCGTTTCCCTGGTGAGCGTCGTTCCCATACTGGACCCATTGTTGTTGCACAAATTCAAACTGCCGGAAAAGGCTCGCGCCCAGGGCCATGAAGATGATCCCACGGTCGTCTTCGTCCCGGACCGGTTGACCCTCAGGAACATAGGGTCCGTACGGAAGCCCGCGGCGCATGATGCGTCGCCGATTGACTAGCTTGCCTGCAAAGCCGAAGGCGTCGCGCGGATTGGTGCGGCGGATGTGGGCCCCAAGGGGGCAGCGGGCGCCATCCAGATCGTTGCCATACGTGAAGTTCGTATTCTGTTTGTCGTCATTCACGATGGAAGAATCCTCCCTGTCAGGAGAGAGTTCGACAGGTGTGCCATCACGCCATCTTCCGACAAACTTGGCGGCGAGTTTCTCTTTTTCGTTCCCACCCGCGTACTGTCGCGCGTTTTCCTCGAGAAATTTACGAAATGTGGCCACGTTTTCGTGCAACTTCCGGTAGACCATGAATGTCCCGTTGCTCGCCAACAGGTACGGAACCGGTGAGACCGGCAGTTCCTTGGCTTCGTCCGGGTACCCGAGCAAATACTCGCCAGTGGCGAGAGGAACCCATTTCCCTCCGTCTGTCAGTTTGCCCTGGCCGGGAATCGTGTGACGCTCCAGGCCATCGAAGTCCGGATTCGCGAAGCCGTCCGTATAGCCGAAATGTTCTTTCGAAGTCGGCTTCCCGCTGATGAAAATGGCACCCGCATCCTGAGACTGAAGGACGCTCGCGCCGCGGGTCTCCGACATCCATTCGCCTATTTTCTTGCATCTCTCTTCGATGACCGCTTCCGACCCACCATACACGCCGAGCCACATGTGGACGCTGCCGTCTACCTTCCAAATTGCATCCCAATTTTCCGGCCCGTCCTTCCCGGTGTCGCCGAGGATGCGGTCGCGAGCCTTCATCCCTTGGACGTATTCGTCCGGAAAACTCTGTAATGTTGGTTCGGGTAACCCCAGCCTCACGAGGCCTGGATACGTGAACGCGATGTTGAGTGTGGAAGCCGGTTTGCCATTGACCCATTTTTCGCCAGTCGTGATTTGGTCGGTGATGCGGCCGATGAATGTTCGCCCGGCCTTGGAATCATGAATCGTCGCGAGAATGAAGCGGGCATAAGGAAATGTATAGCCGCGGGCAACAAAACCCTGGATGTCGGAAAAATTCAGCGTCGTCATGGGAATGTCTTCCGGCCCCCTTTGTGTCATGCCTGCCCGCGAAGCGTCTAGACCTGCTTTGCCCCCGGCTCCGGCGGCGGAGTTCGTTTGATATTCTCCAGGAAAGCTCCAAATGCCTGCTGCAAAGTGCCGGCGGGTTGTCCCTGGTTCTTGACAACAAAATCAGCCAGCTCTGACTTGATCTTCAATGCCTTAAGGGTTTGGCCGAGTGTCTTGTCATTTACATCGGCAAAGTAGAATGTCGTGGTGACCTGACACTTTTTCATGTACTTGGTGAACTTACCCACATCGGCGGTCCCCGGATATTCGACGCAATTTGACCAGATTTCATCCAGGACGTCAGGAATTGCGCGGGCCATGGATTGCAAATAGCTGTCCAAGTCGCCGTCAAAATCGGAGGTGAACACGAGATAGGCCGAATTGAGGCGCTCTTCCATCGTCGGCGATCCCACGAACACAACATCGTCCATCACGACTAACCGAGCAAAGTGAGTGCCTGGAACCTTCGCGAAAGGACTGTTCCCCCCATTGGGCATGTGGGACAAATACCTGCGAATGGCAAGATCATGCGCGACGCTATTGGTGGGGTCACGGATGATGGGGGAGAGAATCGTCAGCCCATACAACTGCCCGCTATGATCAGCCATCGTGCTTACCTCAATCTTGCCATGCGCTCAGACCCCCTCCGGAGCGGGGCCAAGAGCGCCCAAATCACCCTGCACCCGCACCAGAAATTCCAGGTAGGCCTTCTCGAAATCCTGTGGCGCCAGTTCCTGGCTGGCCTTTGCAAAGGCATCGAGAGCAGCTTGGATTCGATGAGCCGCTTTGACGTCATTCGTCGCCGCGTGTGGGTACGCGTTGTAGTAGTAGTCGGTATCGAACTGGACCAAGGCGATATGACGTTTGAAAGCCGTGACAGGAACAGACCCGGGGAATTTTTCCGTCCAGCCCCAGATCGCATCCAGCCCTGTCGAGAGCACACTGGAGAAAGCATCAATATATTGGTTCCACGTCCCGTTAAAATTACTGAAAAAGATCATATAGTCGTAGTGCAAGTTTTCGCGCTGCTGTTCGCCGCCAAGCCAGGGAAATTGATTGCGTTTGACGATCACCCATCGGGCGAAGTGAATGAAGGAGAGATTCTTCAGATCTGCCTGTCTGGACTTCCATATTCCAAGCACGAAAAACAAGACCTTCAAGGCGAGCGTTACCCACCACTTCATCGGAGTGATGGCGTTCATTGCGTAGGCTTTGCCGTTGATGTTGCTCACGGGGTTGCCGCTCCCGACTCAGCCGGAAAATTGGCGCTATTCTGATCTAGTGACTATGAATGGCGCATAGCATGCACTTAATTAACTATCGATACAAGTGATTTCGGCGGCCAGCTCTGAGGGATTGGAGGCGCTTCACTCGCGACGTCGGCGTGCGTATGGAAAAACGAGTTGTGCCGGCGGCGAAGCCCCCGGCTGATGCAGATCCTGTTTAGACAGGCACCCCAAGCCTCAACGTGTTAGCTTGTTTAGGGGTGCGGACTCCCTCTTGTTTACCCTGAATCCAAAAGGGCAGCCCGCCAAAATGAATGCCCGAGTGTAGGAGAGCAGCGATGTCCTCATCACCAGTAGGGAAACACGCGGGCCCAGGCACAGCGAGTAACCAGCCCGCGGCCGCCGAACCTACCTACGCCGAGCGAGCTCGTACCTTGGTCTACGTGGGCCGCATCGGAAGCCTCTCGACGCTCTCGCGCAAACAGCAGGGCTTTCCCTTTGGATCCGTGATGCCCTACGGGCTGGACGGCCAGGGACGTCCCGTGTTCCTCATCAGCACGATGGCCATGCACACACAAAATGCGCAGGCAGACCCGCGCGCCAGCCTGTTAGTGGCGCAGCCTGACGCCACCGGCGATCCGCTGGGTGCGTCCCGAGTTACATTGGTGGGATATGCTCTGCCGGTGCCTGACCCTGAAGTGGCTGAAGCACGCGAACTCTACGTGGCACGTTACGCCAACAGCAAATACTGGGTGGACTTCGAGGACTTTTCCTTTTATCGCCTGGACGTGGTGGACGTCTACTATGTGGGCGGCTTCGGGGTGATGGGTTGGGTTTCCGCCTCCGAATATGACCGCGCGCGGCCCGACCCACTGGTCGATTCGGCGATTGGGATCATGCAGCACATGAATACGCATCACGGGAACGCGCTTATCGAGCTGGCCCGTGCATTCGCGGGAATTGAGTCCGAGGAAGTGACGATGACTTCAGTCGACCGGCTCGGCTTTCAGGTTCGCTTCAAAACGCCGGATGGCACGCGTGGCGCACGCATCGCATTCTTGCGCGAAGTGAGCAATCCGGAGGAAGCCAGAATCGTTGTCGTGGATATGGTGGCGGAAGCTCGAAAAAAGTAAGCAGCCGTGCCGCTTCCGCCTTACGCGATGCAAGGCCAAGGTATGAATTCTGGCCTACGTGGACGCCGTTAGGCCAACTTCAGGGTGTTGAGGGATGACGGTGTGGTCTTAGTTCTGAGTCTGAGTCTGGGGCTGGGCCTGAGACACATCAGGATCGGATTGGTCGAGGGCCGCATCGATGACTCCGGTAAACGCTAGAAAGTGGTGCTGAAATGTAGAAAGGTTCGTTGTCAGCGCCACATCCATGCTCAGGACTTCTCTTGCATAGCCCAACGACTTCTGGGCTCCGTTGCTTTCGCCGACAGCAGGACTCACTAGACCTTCGTCCAGCGCATCCAGGTTGCGGGCTAACTCGTTCAGGTCAATCAGGAGGAATAAGTCAAGTCTGAGCGTCTGTTTCTGCAATAGTTTTTGGATTTCGTCCCTGGCATTATCAAGCGATTGAAAACACCGGTTGTGGCTTCTTTCCAGGAGATCGCTTTCCCGAGGGTCAAGATTCAAGGATTTCACGTCCATCTTTTTCAGTTGCTCTTGCGAGTGAAGGAGATCTGTATCCAAGTGTTTTAGATAAGTGGCGAATTCGTCGTCGTTCATGAGGTGGAGGACCGGCTGAGGCTGCACCGTGGGAGATTTAGTGGTGTGAGAGAATGCAGGAACGGCGCTCAGGAACGCGACCACCGTGATGATAAGTTTGCGAATCATTTGCAACCCCCTCCCAACTCCGACGGATCGATTTCAGGGCCGACCAAAGCGGCCATCTTCTGCGCTCGGCGTGGGTCAATTTACACAGTATAGAAGGCAAACCAAGTGCCATCCCCGCCGCGTTCGGCAATTTTCACGGCACAGATGGAGGAAACCCCAGCAATATTGAGACTTAGAGGCGCATTTGGGGGGTGCCGGGCGCTCATCGGCGGAGGAATTGCAGGGGTCAAAACCAGCTAAATGCCAAAAAGTGGTGTAGGAAGGCGCCGAAGAATGTCAGGTGGCGCCCCCCGAAGTTGCGACAAAGCCCCACAGTTCGTTTTCGGGAATTGTACGTCGTGGCCAAAAAGTGGCTCAAGACACATATAGGGCGCGCGGCAGGATCGCGGGAGATTCCTACAAACTGCCCTCGATGAACGTGCGGAGATTTCTCGATCGGGACGGATGGCGCAGCTTGCGCAGCGCTTTGGCCTCGATCTGACGGATACGCTCGCGAGTGACCGCGAATGAGTGGCCCACTTCTTCGAGAGTGTGCTCGGAGCCATCCTCCAGGCCAAAACGCATCTTGATGACTTTTTCTTCGCGCGGCGTCAGCGTCTTCAACAGGGACTCCGTCTGTTCCTGAAGGCTGATGCTGATCACAGCGTCCGATGGGGAAACGGAAGACTTGTCCTCGATAAATTCGCCCAGGTGCGAATCTTCCTCCTCGCCGATGGGCGTCTCCAGCGAGATGGGCTGCTGGGCGATCTGCCTGGTCTTGCGGACCTTGTCGGTTGGAACGCCCAGGCGTTTGGCGATCTCCTCGGCATTGGGCTCGCGGCCCAGTTCCTGCACGAGTTGCCGGCTGGTTCGCAACTGCTTGTTGATGGTCTCGATCATGTGCACGGGGACGCGGATCGTGCGAGCCTGGTCCGCGATAGCGCGCGTAACGGCCTGGCGGATCCACCACGTCGCGTACGTTGAAAATTTATACCCTCGGCGCCACTCGAACTTGTCCGCGCCCTTCATCAGGCCGATATTGCCTTCCTGAATCAGGTCCAGGAATTGCAGGCCCCGGTTCGTATATTTCTTGGCGATCGAAACCACCAGGCGCAGGTTGGCCTCGACCATTTCTTTCTTGGCCTGGTCCGCTTCGGCTTCTCCGCGGAGAACCACCTGGAGCATTCGTTTCAGGTCGGTCAGTCCCGTTTCGCTGGAAACTTCGATTTCGCGCAACTCGGCGCGGCGGGAGCGAAGTTCCTTGCGAGCTTCGGCGGCGTGGTCGCCCTTCGAGGCGTCGACCCGCCGTTCGAGCTTGGTTATTTCGCGCTCAAGGGATTGCAGACGCTCAACGGTATGGCGAATCTTGCCAATCAGCCGCTTTTTCTCGAGAGCGTGGAATTCGATCGATCGCACCAGCTGGGACATTTCCACGCGCGTGCGGGCCAGCCGGTTCCGGGACCGCAAGTAAGCTCGTTTTCTGGCCTTTGGGATTCGCTCGAGTTGCGCTGCCTGCTTAAGGGCTACGCCATAGAGCTGCTCGATCTTCCCGATGACTCGAAGAACGTCGCGTGTCTTATTCTCAGTTTCTTCCTCGGTGAGTTCTTCCTGGTCGAACTGAATAATCTTCTTAATCGACAAGGTGCCGTTGCGAAGCTCCTCGGCGATAGCGATCAATTCCTTCAGCACGATGGGCGAGCGTGAGATTGATTTAAGCACCATGAGATGCCCGCGCTCCATGCGTTTGGCGATGGCCACCTCGTCCTGGCGCTTCAGCAACGGAACCGAGCCCATCTCCCGCAGGTATAGCCGAACGGGATCGTTGTTCTTGTCGAGCATCCCCGGCGTAAGGTCAAGCTCGCCCTCATCCGCAACGGGGGTTTTGTCGTTCCAGTCCGCTGTCTGGGATTCGGAGACGATGGTGTCTGCGGTGGCGCGAGCGGCCTTCGCTGCGGCAAGGTCCTCATAAAGATTGATCCCGATGCGCTCGAACGTGGACAGCAAATCGTCAATCTCCTCCGTAGAGTGCAACTCGGCGGGCAGAACTTGTTCCACCTCTTCCGAGAGCAGGTAGCCGCGCTCCTTACCCAAGGTTATGAGATTGCGGACCTGTTCATGCATTTCTTCAGTTGTCAGCGACAAGTATTTCTCCCCTTGGCCAAGCAGCTAGATACCGTTGTAAGGTCTGGTCAGCCTGGGCACACCTAGGTGCCAACGAGGCGTTAAGCAAACTACACAATGGCATTCCCCAGTACCATTAGATTCAAATTGGCCTCGTCCGGTGACATGCCCATTCCGGAAATGGCACTTTCTCCATTCTTTACAAAGAGATAGGAAAAAGGGCGAACACCAGAACGCCGATTCTCCCCTTCACACGGAAGGCCTATATCCTTTGACGGAGCGTAGACAAATTAGTCGCACTAAACGGGTTAAGCTCAAGCCCCCCTAACCCGGCCTAGAGTACCTCGAAATGTACCAAAAACAACTCAAATTATCTCATGGTTTCATATTTGCCGCAAAAGGAACCCTCGGCAGCATCGCGCCATGGAACAGGGCCTGGCCGGCGGATTGCACCTGTATCTGCTAACTGGACGGTTTTTGACCGTTCACTCCCAATCTGTCCTGGCGATCGAATTCCAGTATACGGTGTAGGTGACATGGGGAAATATCAACAGCCATCCCTGAAATGCCAAATCCCTGGCGGGTTGTAATTGCCAAATTGTCGAGGCTCACCGCGCGCGCTCGACGAAAATGCCGTGCCAAAATTGCACGATTAGGATCAAGATACCGATACCTAGATCGCCGGCAGGAATCGTAACATCATCCAATTTCACGTCCCAGGCCCGTTACGCTGACTATAAATCCGCTTGGAACAGACCATCGGTCAGGCCACGCGGGCACGCTCAGTTGGATGGGTTCAGGCGCCACGAATCGCGTGGCTCAGTTGAGTGCGTGTATTCCCATGCACTCGCCGGTGGACCACAAATCGCCGTTCCTTT
>WNFC01009038.1_pt1 | contig 25116 bp, 25 predicted proteins | sample 5400541 | NCBI WGS metagenome assembly WNFC01 (sample SAMN13153342, study PRJNA577476) | soil metagenome | isolation source: 120 cm saprolite under Douglas fir tree site 2 hole 2 replicate 1 | place: USA:California | collected 2015-04-18 | reverse complement strand
GCCCCGCTTCAGCGGGACGCGTAGGGGGTGGGCTGTCCCGCCGGCAGCGCTCCTCCACCACCGCTCGCGCCCGTCTCGCGCAAGTGGCGGTACACGCGCACGTAGGCCTCAGCCATCACCAAGTGTGTGAAGTGACGCTCCGCGTGGGCGCGGCACGCAGCCGGGCTCCGGGAGTGGATGGTGTAGGACGCCGCAATCATGTCGTCCAGCGTATCGCAGAGGGCACCGACCTCGGGGATCAGCACTTCCGGGAGGGCGCCGCGCCGCGTCCCTAGCACGGGCGTGCCGGAGAACAGCGCCTCGATCGTCGTGAGCCCGAAAGGCTCGTCCCACAACGCCGGCATCCACAAGCAGCGTGCACTGGCCAGCAGCTCCGCCTTCTCCTTCCCGTCCACTTCGCCTACATACTTGATCTTCCCGGTGAAGCTGGGTCGCCAGCCCCCGGCCAGGATCAGCCTTCGTCCTGTGCGCTTGGCGCCCTCGACCGCCCAATGGTAGCCCTTGGCGCTGTGCAGCCGGCCGATGAAGAAATCGTAATCCTCTTTTCGCTCGCGAAACACGAACTCGGCGGGGTCGAGCCCTGCGTAGACGAAGGCGTCGCGGCCGTTGCGCGTCGCGTGATTGGAAGAGAGAAAAACGGTATTGGGTGGTACCGTTTCACGCGGCTTGAGATTGCCGTACAGCGTCTGCAGGAACGGCATCCCGCCCGCGGGCAGCTTGCGGACGGGGAAGTGGGCGTGCAGCACGTCGGCGTCGCGCGGAAACAGGGCAGAGAGATCAAGCGCAGGATCGCGCAGCCGTTTGGGAGGAACTTCGACGACGCTCGCTTCGCGCAGCTTCGTGCCCGTGGCGGCGATCAGGGTCACGCGGTGGCCGAGCGCCGCGAGACCACGCACCAGCGCGACGACGATCCGCTCGGTGCCGCCGTAGCCCTTGACGGGCAGGCGGTGATGGGACGCGACCGCGATGTGCATCGCGGGTAGAGTATAACTCGTGCCGTGCCACCGCGCCTTCGTGAGCGGTCCCCGCCCATCGTTTTGCGAGAAGAGTTGGAACGGCACTAGCTTCGTGACATGTCACACGCCTCGCTCACCATCTTGCAACTGACGCATCAGGGCGACGGCGCCGGCTCAACGCAATCGATCTTCAACCTCAGCCAGCACCTGCAGCGACGAGGACATCGTGTACTGCTGGGCTGCCGCGCGGAATCGCTCCTGGCTCGCCTCGGGCGCGACGCCGGGCTCGGCAGCGTGCCGCTCGAGTTCTCGCGCCTCGCTCCCCTCGCGCGGCGGCTCGCCGAGGTGATCGCGCGCGAGCGGGTGGACATAGTCAACAGCCACGCGACCCGCGATCGCCGAGCGCTCACTTGGCTGCGCTGGCGCGGCGGCCTGCCGCAAGCGCTCGTCGTCACGCGTCGCACGATGCCGCTCACCTCGCCGCTTGAGCTCTTCGCGATTGGGCATGCCGCCGACCGCACCGTTGCGGTGAGCGAGGCGGTGGCCCGCACGCTGCGGCGCCGGTGGCATCCCGGCGCTCGGCTGCGGGTCGTGCCGAACGGCATCGATGTGGCTCGCATGGACGCCTCCGTCCCACCGCCCGAGCTGGCAGCCGCGCGCGCCGCGCTCGACGCGGGCGAGCGCCCGGTGATCCTCGTCGTCGCCCGCCGCAAGGACCAGGACGTCTTGCTCAGGGCGCTAGCGTCGCTTGCCCCCCCCGTGGTCCTGGCGTGCGTCGGCGTCGAGCCCGATGCGGAGCTCGCCGCCCTCGCGGCGGCGCTGCCGCCGCGCCACCGGGTGGTGTTCCAGCGCTTCACCGAGCGGCCACTCGCCTACTACCACCTGGCCGCGCTGGCGGCACTGCCGTCCCGCATCGAAGGCCTGTCCCAGGCGCTGCTCGAGGCGATGGCCCTCGGGCTGCCGGTCGTGGCATCCGACGCGGGGGGTAATCCCGACCTCATCGCTCCTGATACGGGCGTGCTCGTGCCGCCGCTCGATCCCGCGGCGTGGGCGGCGGCGCTGGCGCGGCTGATCGCCGACCCGGCCGCTCGCGCGCGGCTGGGCGCGGCGGCGCGCGCCCGCGTCCGTCGCGACTTCACGCTGGAGCGTACCGCCGAGCAAACTGAGGTGGTCTACCGGGAGGCCCTGCAGCGCCGGCGATTGCTCCGCGGGGAACGCCCCCGTTAGCATTAGGAGCGCATGCCGACGCCGCTCACGGTCATCATCCCGACCCTCAACGAGGCGACGCAGATCGGAGAGTGTGTCCGGCATCTCTCTTGGAGCGGTGAGGTGATCGTGGCCGACGGCGGCTCCCGCGATGGAACCGTGGCGGCGGCCCGGGGGGCGGGGGCGCGCGTGATCGAGAGCAAGGCGACGACGATTGCCGGTCAGCGCAACGAAGCGATCGCGGCCGCGCGGCATGAATGGGTGTACGCACTCGACGCGGATGAGCGAATCGGCCCGGAGCTCGCGCGCGAGCTTGCGAGCGTCCTCGCCGCGCCGCGCCACGAGGGCTACGCGGTGCGCCGCCGCAACGTGTACCTCGGGCGCACGATGCGGTACGCCGGGTGGGGCACCGACTGGGCGGTACGGCTGTTCCGCCGGGAGCGGCGGTTCGTGGAGCGACGGGTGCACGAAGGGCTCGAACCGCTGACGGACGTGGGGCGGCTGCGTGCGCCCGTCGAGCACGTCCCCTACCGCGACCTGGCCGAGCACCTAGAGAAGGTGAGCCGCTATGCTACCTGGGGCGCGCAAGACCTGTGGGACCGGGGGCGTCGGGCGTGGGTCGGGGACCTGCTGGTGCGACCGCCGTTCACGTTTTTCCGGACGTACGTCCTGCAGCTGGGGATCCTCGAAGGCTGGCACGGCGTCGTTCTTTGCGGGCTCGCCGCCGTGAGCGTGTTCCTCAAGTACGCCCGCCTGTGGGAGCTGCAGCACCGCGCCGATGCCTAAGACGTTCTTGTTAACCGACGAGTTCCCGCCGATGCAGACCGGGATCGCGCGCATGATGGGAGAGATCGCCCGCCGCTACCCCCCGGGCGAGCTGCTCGTCTCCACCGGTCAACACCGCGACTCGGCCGAGATGGACAGCCACTACAGTCCCGCCGTGATCGACCGCCTGCCGATCTCCACGCGAGCGCTCAAGAATCTGGCCGGCCTGTTGTTCTGGTCGCGCCGCGTCGCCTCGCTGGCGCGACAGCACAAGCCGCGGTTCGCGTGGTGCGACTCCGTGCGCCCCTCCGCCTATACCGCCAAATGGGCACACGAGCGCGTCGGCACCAAGTACGGCGTGCTGGTCCACGGTGGCGACATCCTCAAGGAGCTCCACGCGATCCATCATTCCGCCTGGGCGCGGCGCACCCTCAAGGCGCTGTTCGGGTCGGCCGTGGCCGTAGTTGCCAACAGCCAGTGGACCCGCGAGCAAGCGCAAAAGGTGCTCCGCGAGCTCGGGCTCGACCCGCTAGCCGAGCACGTCCGCGTCGTGCCGCTGGGCACCGACCCCGAGCAGTTCCGCCCGGGGCTCGACACCCGCGAGGTGCGCGCCCGCTACCGCCTCAACGGCGACCTCTGGGTGCTCACCGTCGCGCGGCTCGAGCCCTACAAAGGGGTGGATACAGTCCTCAAAGCCGTGGCGCAGCTGCGCAAACAGAACATCGACGTCCACTACCTCGTGATCGGGACGGGCAAGGAGAAAGACGCCTACAAGAAGCTCGCGGCGGACCTCAAGATCGCCGATGCCATCCGCTTCGTCGGCACGGTGCCCGAGGCCGATCTGCCGGCGCTCTACAACACCGCGTCCGTCTATCTCGGCATCTCGCGCCGCGCCGATGGGACGCGGGTCGAGGGCTTCGGGATCTCCCTGGCTGAGGCGAGCGCCTGCGGCCTCCCCGTCGTGGCGGGGAAGAGCGGCGGGCTCGCGGAGGCGGTGCGGGACGGGGAGACCGGGTTCGTGGTGGAGCCCGACGCGCCCGAAGGGGTCGCTGAGGCGTTGGGACGCCTGCTGAGCGACCAGCTACTGTCGCGGCGGCTGGGGCAGGGGGGCCGCAAGGCCGTCGAGACCTATTTCAACTGGGACCGCGTGATTCGGGATCTCCGGGAGATCGAGTCCCAGGTCGCCTGAACACCACCCTTCTCCTCGCCTTCAATTTTCCACCGCACGGCGGCGGCATCGCCCGGATGATGGGCGAACTTGCGCGCCGCTACCCACCGCAGTCGCTCGTGATCTCCACCGGCGCCGAGGCCGCCAGTCGCGAGAGCGATGCGGGGTTCGCCCAGCCGATCGACCGCGCCGCCATCCGCGCCACCCGCCTGCGCACGATCAACGGGCTCGCGCTGTGGACGTGGCGCGCCGGCACCCTGGCCCGACGCTGGCGCCCAGAATTCGCCTGGTGTGGAGAGCTGAAGCCGGCGGGCTATCCCGCTTGGTGGCTGATGCGGCGCTACGGCATTCCCTACGGCGTCGTGGTGCACGGGACGGAGCTGCTGCTGCTCGAGGCCAAGATCGACCGCAGTCGCTTCAAGCGCTGGACTGCGAGCGCGTTGCTCCGGGACGCCGCCGTGCTGGTGGCCAACAGCGCCTGGACCGCGGGCCTCGCGCGCTCGGTCTACGGTCAGCTGGGCCGCCCCGATCTCGCGGCCCGGGTCGAGGTTGTGCCCTTGGGCACGGAGCCGGCACTCTTGGGGGGGGGGGGGGGGGGGGGGGGGGGGGGGGGGGGCCCTGGCTCCTCACCGTGGCGCGGCTCGAGTGGCACAAGGGGATCGATATGATGATTCGCGCGCTCCCGGCCGTGCGCGCCGTTGTACCCGAGACCCGCTATGCCGTCGCCGGTGTCGGGCCGCGGCGCTCGCAGCTCCAGGCGCTCATCGCTGAGCTCGGCCTCGGTGACGCGGTGCGGTTGCTTGGTCCTGTGCCGGACACGGATCTGCCCGCGTTGTACAACGCGGCTGACCTGTACGTCGGCGCCTCGCGCCGCCACGATCTGCTGGTCGAGGGGTTCGGGATCTCGCTACTCGAAGCGTCGGCGTCGGGGCTCGCCGTGGTGGCTGGCCGCTCGGGCGGTGTGCCCGAGGCGGTACGCGACGGTGAGACGGGGATCCTCGTCGACTCGAGCGCTCCCGAACCGGTGGCGGCCGGGATCATCGCGCTATTGCGGAACGGCGAGCGGCGGCGGGCGATGGGGGCGGCGGGACGCCGCGCCGTCGAGACGTACTACAATTGGGATCGCGTCGCGCGGGATTTTATCCGGATCGACGCAGCGTTTCGGCGACCGCTGCCACCGGCCGCGCGCTAATCGCGTAGGTCGGGCAGTGGCGGATGAAGCCCCCGCCCGTCGGCGACCACTCCTGCTCCGGCGTCGTCACCACCGCTTTCCCCTCCGCGTCCAGCACGAACATGCCCGGGGGCGCCTGCACCAGGCACGCCCCGCACCCGATGCAGCGCTCCCGCTCCACCCGCACGATCACGCGGCGCTTCGGGTAGACGCCCTCGTCGCCGGCGGCGGGCCACTCGTCCGGACGGTCGAGCGCCGCGCTGGTTGCCCGGTACCCCTCCTCCACGACCTCGCGGAGGTGATCGAACGAGAACATCGAGATGTGCTCCACGCGGGGGTGGATGTAGTAGACTGGCGGCGTGGTCCAGGAGCGCATCCGCAGCTCGAGTAGCGACTGCATCGCGACCTCGGTGGCGCGCGCGAACACCGCCGCGAAGCCCTCGTCCTGCGTGTCGGCGCGGAGGGCGCTCGAGGCCGAGACGTCCGCCGCAAGGATGCATTCGCCACCCAGGGCGCGGGCGGCCCCCACCGGGAGGTTGTCCACCGTGGCGCCGTCCACGTAGAAGTGGCCGCGGATCTCGCGCGGCGGCAGGTAGCCGGGCAGTGCACAGGAGGCGAACACCGCGTCGGCCACGCGGACCTCGTCGAGCCCGGTGAGGCCCCAGAACACCTGCATCCCCGAGTTGATATCCACCGTGTTCACGATCACGGGCAGGTTGAGCTCCGTGAACGTGCGGTCGCCGATCAGTCGCGCGATCAGGTGCTCGAGCGGCTCGCGACGGAACAAGGCGGGAGACCGCATGCGTTTGAAGGCCATGTCGGCGTGGGCCACGACGAACACGTCCTTGCGTCGCAGGCCGATCGCCATCTCCCGCAGCTCGGGAATGCTGTGGCCCGCGGCCCACGCGGCCCCGATCAAGGAGCCGACGCTCGAGCCCACGATCTGCGACGGCGGGAGGCCGCGCTCGAGGAGCGCCTGCAGGACGCCCACGTGCGCCACCCCCTTCATCCCGCCGCCGCCCAGAATCAGTGTGAACGGTGTGCCGGGTTTCACGCGATGCGTCCGCTTGCCGGGATGGTGATGTCCCGGGTAACGTAGTCGAAGCCCCCATGCACGCGCCACTCGTGTGGTCCCGCCTTGCCCGCGACCGTTGGGCCCTAACCGGTCTAGCCATCGTCGCCTTGATTGCGTGTGCCGCCCTGCTCGCCCCCTGGCTCGCACCCGCCGACCCGCTACGCGGCGCGCTCACCCGCAGTCTCGCGCCGCCTTCGCGGGCGTTTCTGCTCGGCACGGACGCTCAAGGCCGCGACATCCTGTCGCGCGTGCTGTACGGGGCGCGGCTCTCGCTCGCGGTCGGCTTCATCAGCCAGAGCATCGCCTGCATCCTCGGACTCACGCTGGGCCTCGTGGCCGGGTATTACGGCCGCTGGATCGATGCCGCCCTGATGCGCGTCGCCGACGTCACCCTCGCTTTCCCGTCGCTGCTCCTCCTGATTGCCATCGCCGCGGCCGCAAAACCCTCCCTGCCGCTCGTCTTTGTGGTGATCGGCGTGGTCGGGTGGGCGGGTATGGCGCGCATCGTGCGCGGCCAGGTCCTTGCCGTGCGGGGCCTGGAGTACGTGCAGGCCGCCCGCGCCCTAGGGGCGTCGGATGCGCGCATTGTGACGCGCCATCTCTTGCCCAACGTGATCGCGCCGGTCGTGGTCGCGACGACGCTGGGCATCGGAGGGGCCATCATGGCGGAGGCGGCCCTCTCGTTTGTCGGGTTGGGGGCGCAACCGCCCACTCCCTCGTGGGGCGCGATGGTGTCGGAAGGTCGCGACCTGCTGCGCGTCGCGCCGTGGGTCTCCCTCTACCCCGGGCTCGCGATCGGCCTTGCGGTCCTAGGGCTCAACCTGTTCGGCGACGGGCTGCGCGACGCCTGGGATGTGCGCCTGCGGGGCGCGGCGCCATGACCGAGATCGTGTCCCACCCCACGCGTGTGCGCGCGCTGCGCGAGAGCGCCAAGGCGCTCCGCGACGCCGAATTCCCCTGGACCGCGGATACGGTCTACCTCAACAACGCCTCGATCGGCCCGATCCCCGAGCGCACCCGCCGCGTCGTCGACGCGTTCACCGCCAAGCGCACGGCGCCGCACTTGCTTCCCGACCGCGATTTACAGGCCGGGCTCGCGGCGGCGCGCGACGCCGCCGCCCGGCTGATCAACGCGGACACGGGGGAGATCGCCCTCGCCACGAACACGAGCTGGGGACTGAACCTCGCGGCGCGCGCCCTTGACGTGCAGCCGGGCGAGAAGATCGTGGTCTCCGACCGCGAGTTCCCCGCGAACGTGTATCCCTGGCTGCTGCTCAAGAAGGAGGGGATCGAGGTCGAGCTCGCTCCGTGCCGCCCCGAAGGATGGCCCGATGAGGATACGCTGCTGGAGCGACTGCGCGACCCACGCGTCCGGGTGCTCGCCGTCTCATTCGTGCAGTTCTCCAACGGGTACCGCGCTGACCTCAAGCGCCTCGGCGCGGCGTGCCGCGCCAACGGCACCTATCTCGTGGTGGACGGCATCCAGGGGGTCGGCAACACGGTGCTCGACGTGCGTGAAACCCCCATCGACATCCTCGCCTGCGGCGGCCAGAAGTGGCTGCTCTCGCCCTGGGGATCGGGGTTCGTGTACGTTCGCAAGGAGCTCGTGCCGCGACTCGAGCCGACAGTAACCGGGTGGATGGCCTTCGAAGGCACGGACGACTTTTCCCGCCTCACCGAATACAACCCCAACTTCCGCGCCGACGCGCGCCGCTTCGAGCTGATCACCCTGCCGTTCCAGGACTTCTATGGATTCACCTCATCGGTGGACCTGTTGCTCGAGATTGGGATCCGCGACATCGCCGAGTTCACGCGCGCGCTGCACGCGCCGCTGCTCAAATGGGCCGATGCCCACGACGTCCGCGTCGTCTCCCCGCGCGAGGACAAGCACCGTTCGGCCATCGTCTGCATCGCGCCGGGGAAAGCCGTGGAGGCGTTCCACGCCGTGAAACGGGCGCACATCGTGTGCTCGTTACGCGAGGGCGCGATCCGCCTCTCGCCCCACTTCTACAACACCGCCGAAGAGATGGACAAGGTGATCGACGTGCTGGAAGGGGTGGCCTAACCCCGGGCCAACGTCCGGCTCGCGGCGTTCCTATCCCCCCACCTTCCCCACCCCCCCCACCCCTGCCACCCCCGCCGACCCGGACACGACCTCCCGGTGCCGGTCCCCCCACCAAGCCCACACGAGGAACAGCGAGCTGAACACGAGGCCCCCGATACCCAGAGCCCGCAGGTTGGGCGGCGGTGGTGCGTTCACTGAGATGCTATAGAAAAGGAAGAGCACGGCGATCATCGCCCCCACGGCGTAGCGTCCCACCGCGTCCCGCGCGCGCGTCGACGTCAGATACAGCGCGCTGCCGATCGCGAACATCGCGATTTCCACGGCCATCGTCCCTGCCACCGAGTGCCACAGACCTAATCCGAGTTTCGCTGAGCTCTCACCCGGGGTGAGCGGCATGTCGGGCACGTGCGTGATCACGTCCAGCACCCAGTGACTCACCACGCCGATGGCGATCATGAGCGCGCCCGGCCCGTAGCGCGTGACCGCATAGTATCCGCCGGCGAACAGCGCGGCCCACACGCAGTCCATCAGGAGGCTGTGCGAGTAGGGATAGTCGAGAAAATCGAGCCGCAGGAACGGCGGGCCGTCGGGGTTGAGGCCCACATGCTCCCAGCCGAGCAACAGAAAGGCTGGCCAGAGGAGGTCGGCAAGGACGGGAGCGGCGATTAGCAGCCCGAGCGAGGTCTGCGGCGCCGCGCGCTTGGCGGCGAGCCCGACGGCGAAATGGCCGATGAACATGAGAGCCCTCCGCCGCTACCGTTGGGCCACGCGGAGCAGCGCGAACTCCTTCTTGCCTTTCCGTAACAGCAGGTTCCGTCCGGCCACCCAGTCCCGCGACTCGAGAGTCTTGTTCACGTCCTGCACCCGCTCCTGGTTCACGTAGATCCCCCCTTGCTCGATAGCGCGACGGGCGTCGCTCTTGGACGTCGCGAGGCCGGCGCGGATCACCGCGTCCACCAGGCCGAGCGAATCCGCCGCGGGCAGGGTGGCGGTCGGCACTTCTAGGGCGAGCACGTCGAAGGTCCCCTCGTCGGCGGCATGCGGGTCGAAGTCGCCGAACAGCATGGCCGAGGCCCGTCCTACGCTCAGCGCAGTGGCCTCACCATGAGCGCGCGCTGTCACCTCGTGGGCGAGAGCGCGCTGCGCCGCCCGCCCCGCGGCGTCCTGGTTTCGGAGCGCTGCGAGCTCGGTGATCTCCCGCCGCGACTTGAGGGTGAATAGCTTGAGATATGAGTCCACGTCACGGTCGTCCACGTTCATCCAGAACTGGTAGAACTTGTACGGCGAGGTAAGCGCTGGATCCAGGTACATCGCTCCCGCCTCGGACTTGCCGAACTTTTGGCCGGTCGCCGTGGTGACGAGCGGCGCGACAAGGCCGTGCGCCTCGCCCGCCTCGACTCGGCGGATCAGCTCCACGCCAGCGGTGATGTTTCCCCACTGATCGCTGCCGCCCACCTGGAGGGTGCAGCCGCGCTCCCGAAACAGATGCAGGAAGTCGTACGCCTGGAGCAACATGTAGCTGAACTCGGTGTAGGACAGGCCGCCCTCGAGGCGTGCCTTCACCGATTCCTTCTGCAGCATCAGGTTGACCGTGAAGTGCTTGCCGACGTCCCGCAGGAAGTCGATGGTGGGCAGCGGTGTGAGCCACTTGGCGTTGTCGAGCACGAGAGCGCTGCTGGCGCCGGGGCCGATGTCGAGAAAGCGCGCCATCTGATCGCGCATCCGTCGCAGGTGCTCGCCCAGCTGGTCCCGGGTGAGGAGCGGCCGCTCGCTGCGCTGACCGGAGGGATCGCCAATGAGACCCGTGCCGCCGCCCATCAGCACGATGGGCCGATGGCCGTGCAGCTGCAGGTGCCGCAGCAGCATCAACGGCATCAGATTGCCGAGCTGCAGGCTGGGCGCGGTCGGATCGAAGCCGCAGTAGGCGGTGACCGATCCCTTGGCCAAATGCGCATCGAGGCCCGGTGTCGCTTGCTGCACGAAGCCGCGCCATTCGAGTTCCTTGAGGAGATCGGTCATGGTGGCGAATCGTACGAGATGGCTTTCACGCTGGCAAGCGCGCGGCGGCGCGACTAGGTTCTAGTCGGATGGCCACGCTCACCTCGCCCCTCCCGCTGCCGAATCCCGCACGCTGGTGGCAGGACCCCACGAACCGGCGGCGCATCCTCACCTTCGCCCTGCTCGCGACGGTGTACAGCGCCGGGCTGGCCTACGGCTCCTGGACGCGCGTTTGTGCGGCGGAGCGCTGCCCCAGCATTTCGCGGCTCATCCAGGTACAAGGGGCTGGGCAGACCCAGACCTCGAAGGTGTACGCCGCCGACGGCCGGCTCATCGCGGAGTACGGGCTGGAGCGCCGCACCGTCGTGCCGCTCAGCCAGATCCCACCGCCAGTGCGGCAGGCGTTCATCGCCACCGAAGACAAGCGCTTTTACGCCCACCACGGGATCGACTATTGGCGCATTCTCGGTGCCATCAAAGCCGACCTCGTCTCCCTCGGCTACAGCCAGGGGTTTTCGACGATCACGATGCAGCTGGCGCGCAACATCTTCCCCGACGAGATCAGTCGCGAGAAGAAGCTCACGCGCAAGCTCAAGGAGGCCCGCGTCGCACTCGAGATCGAGCGCAACTTCCCCAAGGACACGATTCTCCAGCTGTACCTGAACCAGATCGACCTGGGGGCCGGGGCTCATGGGGTTGAGGCCGCGGCCCAGATCTATTTCGGGAAGTCGGCCCGCAATCTGAACGTCGCCGAGGCGGCGACGCTGGCGGCCATCCCCAAGGCGCCCGGGACCTACAACCCGCGCACCCACCCCGACCGCGCGGTGCGGCGGCGCAACATCGTGCTGAACCTGATGCGCGACCAGGGCTTTCTCGCGCCCGAGGATGTCGAGTACTGGAAGGCGTACCCATTGGTGCTGACCACCACCCGCACCAACTACGGGGACGTGGCGCCGTATTTCGTCGAATGGCTGCGCGGCCAGCTCGACGCGCGGTTCGGGCGGGAGCTCTACGAGGGCGGCCTGCGCATCTACACGACGCTGGATCTCGACATGCAGCAGGCTGCCGAGCGCGCCGTGCAAGCGCAGCTCGACGCCATCGAGGCGGGCGTGTACGGCAAACTTCCCTCCGGGGCCGTCACCTACCGCGACTACATCGAGTCCTCCCGCGCGAACGGCGAAGACAAAGGAGCCTACACGCCGTACCTGCAGGGCGCCTTCCTCGCCCTGGAGGCGAACACCGGCTACATCCGCGCCATGATCGGCGGCCGCGACTTCGAGGACTCCAAGTACAACCGCATCGTCCAGGCCGTGCGCCAGCCGGGCTCGACCTTCAAGCCGTTCGTCTACTCGGCCGCCGTCCGGGCTGGCCACCCCGTGACGGAGATCTTGGACGACTCGCCCCTCAACCCGCCGGTGCTGCAGCTCGACAGCACCCTGTGGCAGCCCAAGGACGACGACGACTCGACCTGGGGCCCTATCCCGATGCGCCGGGCGCTCTACGGCTCGCGCAACCTGGCGACGATCAAGCTCGGCATGGCGCTCGGCGAGCAGACCGTCATCGGTGAGGCGAAGAGCTACGGCATCACCACGCCGTTGCCACCCTATCCGTCGATCCACATCGGCGCTAAGGGCGTCCGCCCGATCGAGATCATCGCCGCCTACACGGCCTTCGCAACGCTCGGCACCCGCGCGGTCCCACAAGGCATTCTCCGCGTGGAGGACAGGGAGGGCACCATCGTCTGGCAGCCACAGGTGGTGCGCCAGCCGGTGTTGGACCCCGAGCACAGCTGGTTGATGGTGGATATGATGAAGGACGTCATCCGGCGCGGCACCGCCTACTCCGCGGTCTGGAAAGCGGGCTTCACGCTGCCGGCCGCCGGCAAGACTGGCACCACCGACCAGTACACCGACGCCTGGTTCATCGGGTACACGCCGGAGCTCGTGGCCGGGATGTGGGTCGGCTATGACTACCAGCGCGCGATCATGGAGCACAACGCCGGCGGCGGCAAGATCGTGGCCCCTGCCTGGACTTCGTTCATGCGCGACGTGTACGACCGGCGTCCCGCCCCCGCCGACTGGACTCGGCCCGACTCGCTGGTCCCGCGCGAGGTGGACGACTCCACCGGCTACCTCGCGACGCCGTTCTGCCCGCAAAAGCTCCACCGCTGGGAGTGGTTCTACCCCGGCACCGAGCCGACCCAGGAATGCCCGGTGCATCGCGTCCTCGGCCCCGCCCTCACCCCCTGAGCGAGGAGCCGCCGTTGCTGCGCCTCGGCGCCAGCTGGGTATATCCTGTCACGGCGCCACCGATTCCGGATGGCGCCGTTCTCGTTGGCGGCGACGGGCGCATCGCCGCGGTCGGCCCACGCACCCACGTCCCTACCCCGCCCGGCAGCGCAGCACTCGAGTTCCCCGGGGCCGTCCTTGTCCCGGGACTCGTGAACTGTCACACACACCTCGAGCTGACCCACCTCGCGGGGCAGGACACCGAGGTCGAGTTCATGCCCTGGATCCGCCGTGTGCGGGAGCTGAAGGACGCGACGTCGCCGCAGGGGTTCGTCCGGGCGGCGGAGCAGGGAATCCGCGACTGTTGGGCCGCAGGCGTCACCTGCGTCGCCGAGACCGGGAGCACGGGCGCGGTCATGGAAGCGCTGCCGCGGCTGGGTGGACGAGGCATCGTCTACCACGAAGTCTTCGGTCCTGATCCCGCGAAGTGCCCGGAGAGCCTGGCCGAGCTCGAGGCGGCGATCACGCGGTTGCGTCCTTTCGCCTCCGATCGGGTACGGCTCGGGGTGTCGCCGCACGCGCCTTACAGCGTCAGCGCACCGCTCTATCGAGCGGTGGCCGAGTACGCCCGACGTGCGGAACTGCCGATCGCGGTCCACCTCGCCGAATCGAAGGAGGAGGCCATGTTCGTGCGGGATGGTGCGGGGCCCTTTGCCGATGCCCTCCGCGCCCGCGGGATCGCGGTTGCAGGGCAGGGCTGCTCCCCAGTCGCCTACCTTGCCCGCCTCGGCGTCTTGGCGACCGGCACCGGGTGTTTGTGCGTGCACTGCGTGCAGGTGAGCGACGAGGATGTCGCACTGCTGCGCGGCGCGGCTGGGGCAGTCGCCCACTGTCCCCGCTCCAACCGCGTGCACTGCCACGGGACGGCGCCGCTCGCGGCGCTCCGCGGTGCGGGAGTCCCCGTCGGGCTGGGCACCGATTCCGTTGTGAGCGTCGGCCCGCTCGACCTCTGGGGCGAAGCTGAAGCGGCAGGGGTCCGGGGCGAAGCGGCACTCCGGATGTTGACGATCGAAGGCGCCCGGGCGCTCGGCTGGGAGCGGGAGATCGGGTCCTTGGAGGTGGGTAAAGCGGCCGACCTTGCCGTGCTCCGCGACGATCCGACGATCCGACGGTCCGACGCCCTGTTAACGGTCGTCGCTGGGCGGATCGTCCACGCTCTGCATAAACAGTAGATTGGATGCATGAAAACCCAGCGCCACGCGGCGATCCTCAAGATCGTGGGCTCGGCGACGGTCGCCAGCCAGGAACAGCTGCGCGAGCGGCTCAAGGATGCCGGCTTCGACGTGACGCAGGCCACGCTCTCCCGCGACATTCGCGAGCTTGGCCTCGCCAAGGTCGGCGCTCCGGACGGGGGCTCCCACTACGCCTCCCCCGAGACGGGCAGCCAGATTCGGCCACATCTGGAGCAGTTGCTGCCCACGATGTTGGTGTCGGCCGACGGCGTCGGGCCGTTGCTGGTCCTCAAGACGGCGACCGGGGCCGCGCAGGCCTTGGGCCTCGCGCTGGACGGTGCGGGCTGGGGTGAGATCATTGGCACCATCGCGGGGGACGACGCCATCCTCGTGATCGCGCGGAGCGAGCGGGCCCGTCGCGGGGTGCAGGCCAGGGTGCGCGCGCTCGCCGGGCTGCCCGCCTGATCCCTTGACAGCGGACCGTCGCGGTATGCATTTTTATACATCACTCTGCATAAACCTACAGGAGCTGCTATGGGCCCCCTCGTCGTCCTAGCCTACTCGGGTGGACTCGACACCTCGGCCATCGTTCCCTGGCTCCGCGAGCGCTACGGTGCCCGGGTGCTGTGCTTCGCGGCAGACGTCGGACAGGGCGCGCGTGAGCTCGCCGGCCTCGCCGAAAAAGCCCAGCGCTCCGGCGCCCAGGATTGCGTCGTCGAAGACCTGCGTGAGGAATTCGTCCGGGACTTCGTCTTCCCGACTCTGCGGGCCGGCGCCGTGTATGGGCGGACCTACCTGCTCGGCACGTCCATGGCGCGGCCCGTCACTGCAGCCCACCAGGTGGCGCTGGCGCAGCGCGTCGGCGCGCAGGCCGTAGCGCACGGCTGCACCGGCAAGGGCAACGATCAGGTCCGCTTCGAGCTCACTTACGCCGCGCTCGCTCCGGAGCTGCAGGTCATCGCCCCGTGGCGGGAGTGGGAGTTCCAGGGCCGCGAGGACCTCATCGCCTTCGTGAAGCAGCGGGGGATCCCGGTCGTCGCCACGGCCGAGCAACCCTACTCGACCGACCGCAACCTGTGGCACTGCTCCCACGAGGGCGGGATCCTCGAGGACCCTGCACAAGAGGCCCCGGAGCACATCTTCTTGATGACCAAGAACCCGCTCAACACGCCCGACGAGCCGGTGGTCCTGGAGATCGGCTTCGAGGAGGGGAACCCAGTCAGCGTGGACCACGTCCCGCTTGGGCCGGTCGAGCTCCTCGAGACGCTGAACGAGATCGCGGGCGAGCACGGCGTCGGTCGCGCCGACGTCGTCGAGGACCGGCTGGTCGGGATGAAGTCGCGCGGGGTATACGAGACGCCGGGCGGCACCCTGTTGTACGCCGCGCACCGCGAGCTGGAGCAGCTCACGCTCGATCGCCGCACCCTGCGGCTCAAGGACGAAGTGGCCCTGCGCTACGCCGACCTGGTCTACGACGGCCGCTGGTGGACGCCCGAGCGGGAGGCGATCGACGCCCTCGTTACGGCGACGCAAAAAACGGTGACCGGCACCGTCCGGTTGAAGCTCTACAAGGGGGGCATAACGGTGGCCGGCCGCGAGAGCCCCCACGCACTCTACCAGCCGTCTTACGCCACTTTCGGGAAGGACAACGTCTACAACCAGAAAGACGCCGAAGGCTTCATCCACCTCTACGGGCTGGCGATCAAGATCGGCGCGGGACTCGCGGCTGAGCGAGACCGGACGATCGGCAGCGCGGCGGCGGCGGACTGATGCCGCCGACGGAAACCCCTCCCCCGCCCCCCCCCCCCCCCCCCCGTTCCTCGCACCAGATGTGGGGCGGCCGGTTCGCGCTGGGACCGAGCGAGGCGCTCGACGCCCTCAACCGCAGTCTCCCGGTCGATCACCGCCTCTGGCCGCAGGACGTCGCGGCGAGCAAAGCCTGGGTCCACGCGCTCGGCCGCGTGGGCGTGCTCGCGCCCGCGGAAGAAGTGCTGATGCTCGAAGGGCTGGACCGCGTCGCCGAGCGGCTGGCCGACGGAGCCGCGGCGGGCGCACCCGACGAGGACGTGCACACGCTCGTCGAGCGGCTGCTGTACGAGGAAATCGGCCCGGTGGCCGGCAAGCTGCACACCGGCCGCTCCCGCAACGACCAGGTCGCCACCGATCTCCGGCTGTGGACGCTCGAGGCGCTCGACCAACTGGACGGCGACGTCGCGGCGCTCGGCCGCGTCCTGGTCGAGCGGGCCCGCGAGGGCGTCGACGTCCTCCTGCCCGGCTACACGCACGGTCAGCCGGCCCAAGCCGTGCGCTGGGCCTACGTGCTACTCGCGCACGCGTGGCCGCTGGTGCGCGATCGCCAGCGCCTCGCCGACGCCCGGCGCCGCGTGGCGGAGCTGCCGCTCGGCTCGGGCGCCCTCGCCGGCTCCGGGTTCCCGGTGGACCGGGTGCTCCTCAAGGAGGCGCTCGGCTTCCGGGCCGTATCATCGAACGCTCTCGACGTGACCGGCGACCGCGATTTCGTCGCCGAGGTGCTCTTCGTGCTCTGCCTCGTCGGCACCCACCTGTCGCGGCTCTCGGCCGAGCTGATCACCTACGCCTCGGCCGAACTCGGCTTCGTGCGGCTCTCGGACGCCTTTTCGACGGGCTCGAGCCTGATGCCCCAAAAGCGCAACCCGGACGTCTTCGAGCTGACCCGCGCCAAATCCGCACGCTTGCTCGGCGACCTGGTGGCAATGCTCACGACGCTCAAGGGCCTGCCGGCGGGCTACCAGAAGGACTTGCAGGAGGACAAAGCGTTGCTGTTCGACGCGTGCGATACGTTGGGCGTGGTACTCCCAGCACTCTCGGGCGCAGTGGCGTCGCTCCACACGAACCCAGAGCGCATGGCCGCCGCACTCGACGCCTCCCTGCGGGCCACGGACCTCGCCGACCTCCTCGTTGAGACCGGCATCCCGTTTCGCGAAAGCCACGGCTTGGTTGGCAAGCTGGTGCGTGAGGCCGAGCGCGCGGGCGTGCCGCTGGACCGGGTGCCGGAGGCGGTCGCGGCCGGTATCCATCCCGCCCTTGCAGCCGCGGTTGCTCAGCTGGGTACATGGGAGGACTCGATCGAAGGCCGCCGCACCACCGGTGGGTCCTCGCGCCGGTCGGTGGAGGACCAAATGGAGGAACTGGGCCGCGCGTTCAGCACTTAACCCCCCGTCTTGCCTCGCCTTATCGCCCTGAGTAGCATTGACGACGCCGCCCCCCCCTCCCCCCTCCCCCCGCCCCCTGGGGTCGTGGTTGGGGTGAGCGGGGCGGCATTTTTTCGCCGGGAGGGCGATCCGTGCGTTGTCTCGCGCTCAACGCGTCGTTCGAGCCGCTGACCATGGTACCGGTACGCCGCGCCCTGCGCCTCGTGATCGACGGGAAAGCCGAGATCGTCGAGGCCGACAAGGGCGCGGTGGTGCGCAGCGAGCGCCTGGCCATCCCGCGCCCGGCGGTGATCCGGCTGGTCAAGTTCGTGCACGTCCCGCGGCGGTTCCGGCGTCAGGTCACCAACACCTTCTTGTTTGCGCGCGACGAGTACCGCTGCCAGTTCTGCGGCCGGCACCAGACCGAGCTGCGGCACCGCGAATGCCTGACGCGGGACCACCTGGTCCCGCTCTCACGTGGGGGCACCAACGCCTGGACCAACGTCCTTACGGCGTGCAGCAGCTGCAACACGCGCAAGGGCAACCTCGTCCCCGAGGAGGTCGGGATGCATCCGCTGCGGCCGCCGGTCGAGCCGCACTTCGTGCATTTGGCCTGGGCGGTGCGTCGCCTCACGCCGATCCAGAGCCGCTACATCAGGCTCTTCTACGGCGCCGACGTCCTGGCGACGCTCAAGGGGTTGTGAGGCTGCCGTGGATGATGGCGGGCGCCGTAGTGGCGGCGCTCGCCGTGGTGCTCGTGGTGAGCCGCACCGGGCACGCCACGCGGCACCCGGATCCGCGCCCCGGCATGACGGCTGAGCTCGTCCTGCCGCCGGGGATGGTGCCGCACACGCCCGGGTCGATCGAAGCCTACGTTGCGGCGCGGACGGTCCCGGCCGTGATGGACGGGCTGTACTGTCACTGCAACTGCTCGCGCACCTTCGGGCATCGCTCGCTGCTCACTTGCTTCGAGTCCGATCACGCAGCGTATTGCGGCATATGTATGGGCGAAGCGACCACCGCGGCCCGCCTAGCGCAGACGGGCGGCTCTCTCGAGGAGATCCGCGCGGCAATCGACCGACAGTTCGGTAGCTGAGCTAGCGCGGCAGGCCTTCCCAGCGGAACTCCGTCGAGCGCACCTCGAGCGTGAGGCGGGGCAGCCCCGCGATCCGAACGAGGACTCGTTGCAGCCCGCGAGCGAGCGCATCGCCCACGCTCCCTTGACCCGAGGCGACCGGGCTGACGTCGCCTTTCAGCCATCGCGTTAACTCCTCCAGGTCACTGTCGTTCAACGTCGTCAGATCGAGACGACACAGGTAGTAGAAGCGGCCCTCTCCCTTCGGCGCCAGGGTGACACGGTAGGGGAGCGCGAGCGCCCCGGCCAACTCCTCCGCATTGGCGTAACGCCTGACGGTGCCGCCGGTGCGGATCAGCACGAAATCGTCGGCGAGCGGGTCGTGGCGGGCGAGCGCGTCCCAAGTGGCGTCGCTCACGAACCGATCGAACCAGCCCGAGCGCACCTGCCAGAGCTCCAGGCGGTAATGCAGCCGGAGCGGAAAGCCCGAACGCATCAACGCCACGTACCTGCCGTCCGCTAGCAGGGCGGTCATCTGGATGCGGGGGATCTGCCGGTCGATCGTGATCGCGAGGGAAGGGGACTGGGCGGCCACCTGCACGGGGGCCGCCGCTACGGCGACGAGCGCGAGGACCGCGTGCCTCGCCCCACCCCCGAGTCGCACCCTAGAAGCGGTGATTCAGTCGGAGGACGAAGCGGAACGGCTCTCCCACGGTGACCGCTTTCGCCGCGTACAAGCCGAAACCTCCCCAATCCACGCCCAACCCGAGATCGGCCAACCAGCTGGCCAACGTGGGCAACTTGCCGGCGGCGAGATGCCCCGGGCCCTTTCCCACCAGCCATGCCTGGCCGGCGTCTCCGAACACTACGAGGTCCGGCCCCTCGAGCCGAATCAGGGACTCGAGCGGACGTCCTTCCCCCTCCTCCCGAGACGGGTTGTACGTCCAGTGCATCGAGATGTGGCCCCGGTACTCGGCCTGGACCAGCAGCACCCGATCGCAGGCGGCCACGCGCGAGCCGGCGAACGCCGGATCAGTGATCTCCGAACCGCAGCGGCCTTGCCGGAACGTGTAGCCGGGCAGCGGGTCCGGCCCGCCCAAGCTGAGCCGCCGCTGCAGTGGCAGCGCGTCGCCTCCTGCCCAGCCGCCCGCCAGCAGGCGCAGGTTCAGCCGGCCCGCCGAGCTCACGCGGCTGTAGCGCCGGAAGTCGAGCCAGGTGCGCAGGAAGCGGTAGGAGTCGTTGGTGGGGATCGGGTCCCGCAGGCTCGTGGGGACCCCTGCCTGCGGTACCACGTCGCGGCTCGAGCTGCGCTCGAGCGTGCCGCGCAAGTACCAGCCCGAAGTGGGATTGTCCGCGTCGTTGCGGGTGTCGAGGGAGAGGCCGAGCGCGATCGTGGTGTAGTGGCCGTCGTCGACCGGCGGGTTGGAGGGCCACGCCTGATGGTTGCGGAATACCGACCACGGATCCTGGGCGAGCACGCTCGTTTGACGCTCGCGCCGCAGCTCAGCGCTTAGCGAGAGCGGCGCCTCGATGTGCGCCGTCACCCCCCCGGCGATCCCCTTGCTGACGTAGTAGTCGCGATAGTCGCGCCGAAACAGGAACGCTGCCCAGCCGACTTCGGTGCTGTGGAGCCCCCAGTCCTCCACCGGGACAATGATGTCGAAGGCGCGGAACCCGAGGCTGATCGGGCGTGATTCGCCGGCTCGCAGCTCGGTCCGAATTAGGTAGCCGAGATCGCCGCGTGTGTGGGTGAGGTCGCCGGCGGTGCGGAACACGCCGAGCGCGTCGAAGCGCAGGCGGGTCGTGCCCTGCAGCCGCCAGTCGAACACCGGGCCGAACACAACCGGCAGCCCTTCCACACGGTTGAACGTGCCGCCCGTCGAGAGCGTGAGGGCCGAGCGCGTGTCGCCGCTGCCGAAGGCGTATTGCGGGGTGAAATACCGAAAGCGGTGCAGCAGGTCCGGGGCGTACACCAGCGAATCACCCGTCACTCGGTAGGCGAGCGGCTCACGGTACTCACGCGCTTCGCCGCCGACGGCCGCTCCCGCAGCGCGGCTGATCGTGCCGCCTACGACCAGTACGGTGCCGGTGACGTCCGCGCCGGGGTTGAGAATCGCGTCCCCGTTGATCACCAGCAACGAGCCCTGGATGCGCCCGCCGATCAGCGCGGGCCCGTTGCGGATCGCCACGTTGCCACGCCACTCGTTGCCGTGTGGCAGTCGCGTGCGCCCGACCAGATGCGTCGTGGCTGGTGCGTTGTAAAAGCGGATCGTCTCCTCCACCACGACCTTGGGCAGCTCGGGCGGCGCGAGATGCACCCCCGCGCTCTCGGGGTGGATGACGATGGCCGTGTCCTGCGCCGCGGCCGCCGCCGGGGCGAGAAGACCGAACAGCAAGAGCGCTGCGCGCATATCGGATACCTGGGTTGGAGCCGGACCTCGCTCGTGCATGGGTCGTGCCGCGCGCGGCGCGCCGACCGTATGGCAGGGTCGGGCCGCGGCGTCGACAGGGCGTGTCATCCCGTCATGTTGCGCGGTGGCTCGAGCCCGAGCCGCCGCATCCGCCGGTACAGGTTGGCGCGGTCGGTGGACAGGCGACGCGCGGCCTCGGCCACGTTGCCTTGCGTGGCCGAGAGGGCCCGCGCGATCAGCGTGCGCTCGAACCGGTCCAGCGCGTCGGTGAGCGAAACGTCCGTCCAGGCGAGACCGGAAGGACCCATACCCTCGGGGCGCGCTCCTCCCCCGTCCTGCGGGAAGACACGCGCTACGTCATCGGCGGTGATCACCGGGCCAGCGGCGAGGATGGCGAGACGCTCGACGATGTTGGCGAGTTCGCGCACATTGCCTGGCCAGGGATAGGCGGCGAGGAGCTGCAGGGCTCCGGCGTCCAGCTGCACGGGACGACCCAACCGGGCCGCTTGGCGCGTCGCGAAGTGCCGCACCAGCGGCGGGATGTCCTCGGCACGTTCCCGCAACGGCACAATGTGGATTGGCAGCACGTTGAGCCGGAACAGCAGGTCCTCCCGGAAGTGGCCCTGCGGTGGGGCCTGCGTCAGGTCCTTGTTGGTGGCCGCGATCACGCGGACGTTCACCTGAATCGACTTCTCGCCTCCGCCCCCCAGCCGTTCAATCACACCCGTTTCGAGCACGCGCAGCAGTTTCGCCTGTGCTTCCGGCCCGAGGTCGCCGACCTCGTCAAGGAAGAGGGTGCCCTGATCGGCCAGCTCGAAGCGACCGAGGCGCCGCTCAGTGGCGCCCGTGAAGGCGCCGCGCTCGTGGCCGAACATTTCCGACTCGACGAGATCCTTGGGGATCGCGGCGCTGTTCACCGTCACGAAGGGCTTCGCGGCGCGGGGACTCTGGCGGTGGATCGCGGACGCCACGAGCTCCTTGCCGGTGCCGGACTCCCCTGTGATAAGCACGCGGGATTCCGTCGGGGCGACCCGGGCGATGAGCGCGCGGAGGGCGTCCATGGCTCGGCTGGTACCGACCAGCGGGTCGCTGTGGCCCAGCGCTTCGTGCAGCCGGCGGTTCTGCTGCACCGTGCGAGCGAGCTCCAAGGCGCTGCGGATCGCCACCAGCACCCCCTCGGGCGTGAGCGGCTTTTCGAGGAACTGGAATGCCCCGAGTTTGGTGGCGCGCACCGCATCGGCGAGGTTCGCCTTGCCGCTCATCATGATGACTGGTACGTCCGGCGCGCGCCGCTTGAGCTGCTCCAGTGTCGCGAGCCCGTCAGGGCCCGGGGGCATCATCAGGTCGAGCAGCACGGCGTCTGGCACCGCCTCCTGAACCGCGGTGAGCGCGGCGGTGCCGTTGGGCGCTTCCGCCGTCTCGAACCCCTCGGCCTGCAACAGGGCGCCCACCATCTTGCGGATATTGGACTCGTCGTCGACCAGCAGGATGCGCGGGCTCATGTCGCGAACGTGATCGCAAAGGTGGCCCCGCCGCCCGGCGTCTCCGATACCATGACTGTGCCGCTGTGCGCCTGCAGCGTCTGGCGTACCAGAGCGAGGCCGAGACCGGTACCATCCTGCTTGGTGGTGAAGTAGGGCTCGAACACCTTGTGGTGCAGCTCGGGCGGGATGCCGGGCCCGTGATCGGCGATCGTGACGACGATGCCGCGGGGATCCCCCGCGACCCCCACATCGATGGTGCCCCCCCCCTGGCCCTGCATCGCCTCCGCCGCGTTCCGCAGCAGGTTCGCGAACGCCCGGCGCAGCGGCTCGTAGTGGCCCATGACACTGCATCGTCCGCCGTTGGTCGTGAGTCGGACGCTCACACTGGGGGGCACGGCTGTGCGGGCGAGCTCGCCCAGGAGCTCGACCAGGTCGACTTCGCTCTGCGGGCCCTCCGGCAGCCGCCCGAAGTCGGCGAATTCCCGGGCCAGCCGCTCCAGGCGATCGGTTTCGGACGCCAGGACCTCCACCGCCGTGACGCTCCGAGTGTCCGAGCGAGCGTCCACCCGACTGAGCTGATCCACCGCAATCCGCATCGATGTCAGGGGGTTCTTGATCTCGTGGGCAACGCGGCGCGCGACTTCCCGGAATGCTCGCAGCCGCTCGGCCTCGAGCTCGCGCTCCCGCGCGGCGTCGAGCGCCCCCGCGAGATCGCGCAGGGCCTGGCGTAACGCCTCGAACTCCGGAGCGCCGCGCACCGCCGCGCCCGCCGGCAGCGGCTCGCGGATCGTGATGAGCTGCGTCCAGCCCACTAGCTCGTCGATCGGCCGGGAGAGCTGGCGCGACAAGTGGCCCGCCACACGGATCGCGGAGAACAGCACGAGGCCGCCGAGCAGCACGATGACGACCGCGAGCCCGGCCGACAGATACTGCAGATAGGCGTCGCCGCGGCGGGCCAAACTGACCGAGTTGGAGATCTCCTCGAGGTGGCGCCGCACGGCCAACCGAGCGCCGGGGGAGAGCCGGCTCGTATCCACTCGCTGCAACATGGCGCGGGCGGACTCGTTCACCTGCTCGAGCGAGGCGTGGCTCCCGGCAGCAGGGGCGACCGCGCGCACCGAGATCACCCACCCGACCACCGCCAGGGTCGTGGGCACTGCGGCCATCGCGACCAGGATGACGAAGATTCGCCGGTGGAAGGGACGGGGCATATTTGTTGGCCCAATCTAGGGCCAAAGCCCAGGTGAGACAATTCGACACGGCGAGGATCCGGATGAAGAGTCATACGCACTATCTCTGGTTCAACACGAAGCGGCGGCAGGAGATACTCGACATCACCGAAGCGGTGGCTGAACAGGTGGGGGCCAGTGGTGTCGGCGAGGGGCTTGTCTTGGTCAGCGCGATGCACATCACGGCGTCGGTGTTCGTGAACGACCACGAGTCGGGGCTGTGGCAAGACATCCTCGATTGGCTAGAGGGGACCATCGCCCCCTGGGCGCCCGAGCACTACCGCCATAACGAGACGGGGGAGGACAACGCCGCGGCCCATCTGCGCAGCCTGACGATCGGCCACGAGGTCATCGTGCCGATCACCGACGGCAAGCTCGATCTTGGCCCCTGGCAGCGAGTCTTCTACGGCGAATGGGACGGCCAGCGCAAGAAGCGGGTGATCATCAAGGTGTTGGGGGCTTGACGGAGCCCGGCCGGACAGCTACTGTATTAGGACAGTAATACACAGCTCCAGCCCCCGGATCCGGTGTTCGAGCGCATTGATCCTCGCAGCCCCACGCCGCTGTACGCGCAGATCGCCGGCCGGATCAAACTCGCGATCGCGGCGGGCGAGCTGCGTCCCGCAGCCGCGCTGGCGTCGGTGCGCCAGCTCGCCGCCGAGCTGCGGGTGAACCCGGCGACAGTGGTGCAGGCCTACCGCGACCTCGAAGCCGAGGGTTTTGTGGAGATCCGCCATGGCGCGGGCACCTTCGTGCGCGAACTCGCCCCGGCCCGCCGCGCTCGCGAGCGCGCCCGCCAAGCGAGCGCCCTCGTCCGCCAACTGCTCGCCGAGGCCCGGCGTGTCGGCGTTTCGCTGGCCGAACTCCAGGCGGCGCTCGAAGAGGAGATCGGAGTGAAGACCCCATGACTCACGCCATCGCGATCGAGCACCTGCGCTACAGCCCCGGGAAAGGGTTCGAGATCGCCGACCTCGACCTGCATGTCCCGACCGGATCGATCTACGGCTTCCTCGGCCCCAACGGCTCAGGCAAGACCACGACGATCCGGCTCGTCCTCGGGCTGCTGCGCCCACAGGCCGGCCGCATCAGCGTGCTAGGCGACGCCATGCCGGCGGCCGCCCCTCGGATCCTGGCTCGCGTGGGCTATGTGCCCGAGCAGCCGCACCTCGATCCGACCCTCACCGTCCGGGAGACCATGACCTTTCAGGCGGCCTTCTATCCGACCTGGGATTGGCCGCGGGCGGAGCAGCTGCTGGGCCAGTTCCAGCTCGACGAGCACCGCTTGTTCGGGCGGCTGTCGAAAGGGCAGAAAGCCAAGCTGATGATCCTGCTCGCGCTCGCGCAACACGGCGAGCTCCTCGTGCTGGACGAGCCGACCGACGGCCTCGATCCCGTGGTGCGCCGCGATATTCTGGCCGCGCTGATCGAGTATGTCTCCCAACGGCACGCCACTGTGTTCATCTCGAGTCATCTGGTCCACGAGCTCGAACGGATCTGCGACTGGGTGGCGGTGATGGACGACGGCCGCCTCGTCACGGAGTTGCCCATGAACGATCTGAAGAACGGGACAAAGCGGCTGCGGGTCGCCGGCGCGCCCCCCCCTCCCGCGCTCGCGCAGACGCCGTTCGTGTTGCTCGCGCGCGAGCCTTCGACGAACGGCGGAGGCGAGACGTGGATCGTGCGTGATTGGAAACCCGAGATGACGCGCTACTTCGAGACCATCGGCGCCACGCTCCAGGACGTCATCGATCTCGATCTCGAGGATGGCTTCGTCGAGCTGCTTCGCAGCTTCCGCGCTCCGCCACGCTAGGAGCCTCTATGTTCCGTGCGATTCTCTACAGCCAATGGAAGTGGTCCCGCTTGATCGTCGTGCTCGGCACAGT
>WNFC01001470.1_pt1 | contig 25116 bp, 21 predicted proteins | sample 5400541 | NCBI WGS metagenome assembly WNFC01 (sample SAMN13153342, study PRJNA577476) | soil metagenome | isolation source: 120 cm saprolite under Douglas fir tree site 2 hole 2 replicate 1 | place: USA:California | collected 2015-04-18 | reverse complement strand
GCCACGCGATCGGGCGTGGGCCGGTTGTTCATCATCTCGGTCTCGCTCCAGACACTGGTGTCTTTTTCGGTGACGTGATTGCCGACGGGCGCGGGAGCACCCGCGGAGTGCTGCTCACCGCCGCCCACGATCACCGCCAGACCGTGTTCGCTCGCGCCGATGTCCGCTGAGTATCGCACCGCGATGTCTTCGCTCGTCTTCCCATAACCGCCATCGGCAACAGGTTTCTGCAAGAGGTTGAGAAACTGATCTTTCAAATTAGGCAGCGCGATCCGATCCTGCGGACGCTTGGGACCGGCCACGCTGGGCACGACCGTTCCGAGATCGAGTACGCTGGGCACGACCGTTCCGAGATCGAGTTCGAGAAGAGTGCTGTAGTCACAATCTCCACCGCGAGGAATTCCAAACATGCCCTGAGCTTGGAAATAATTTCGCACCGCCTCGATTTGTTCATCGGACCTTCCGGTCGCTTTCAGATAAAGACAAGTTGCTTCGTCCGGTGGGAAATAACCCATCGTCGCGCCATACTCAGGCGACATGTTCGCGATCGTCGCGCGATCGGTTACGGACAGAGACGCTGCGCCCTCGCCATGAAACTCTACGAACTTGCCGACAACTTTCGCTTTGCGCAGCATCTCGGTCACCGCCAAAACCAAATCGGTGGCGGTCACGCCTTCGCGCAGGCGGCCTTTCATGTACACGCCCACCACGTCAGGTGTCAGGAAATAAACCGGCTGGCCGAGCATCGCGGCCTCGGCTTCAATGCCACCGACGCCCCAGCCGACGATGCCGAGTCCATTGATCATCGTCGTGTGCGAATCAGTGCCGACTAAACTATCGGGATAATAGAGATCGTTCTTCTCCCAGACGCATTTGCCCAGGAACTCAAGATTGACCTGGTGACAGATGCCTATGCCGGGTGGGATCACGCCAAAGCCATCGAACGCCTGCATGCCCCACTTGAGAAATTGATAACGCGAGTTGTTGCGGCGGAACTCCATCTCCATGTTCTTCGTGAATGCGTCGTTGGTGCTGGAGAAATCAACCTGCACCGAATGATCGATCACGAGATCGACCGGGACCAGAGGCTCGATCACGCCGGGATTCTTGTTCAAGCGCAGCACGGCCGAACGCATCGCCGCCAGATCGACGAGCAAAGGCACGCCAGTAAAATCCTGTAGCAGCACGCGCGCGACCACGAACGGCACCTCTTCAGTGCGTTCCGCATTGGGGCGCCAATTGGCAACGCTGCGGACGTCGTCTTCGGTGATCTTCTGGCCGTCGAAATTGCGCAGCACGGATTCGAGCACGATGCGAATACTGACCGGCAGTCTTGAGACTTTGGCGACGCCTTCTTTTTCCAGTTGCGGCAGAGAATAAAGCTGTCCGGTTTTTCCCGATGCCGGGGCGAATGTTTGGAGCGAATTGAAAAGATTATGTGGCATGGTTTATCAAGCGCGCGGGTACAAAGCGCAAACGGGCGAAGAGAAGCTCCGAGCTTCTCGGGAACGATTTTTGTTTCTGGCTGATCAAATTCAAGTTTAGAAGCGCGCTTCGTAATCGTCAAGCGCGTCGGTCGCGACGAAATGCCGCGCGTTCGATCGATTTGCGCGTTGCCTGCGTTCTACTGATTTGTGTTATAGTCCGCTCAGCACGTCCCCCTCTGATTAGCTGACGGATCGACGGCCGCCTGGCTCAGGCGTTCGGACAAATGTAGTCTCTCGAAAAAGGAAGCATCATCATGCCAACGAAAACGCCGGAATCATTCAATTACTTGAGTAACAATCCTGAGTACGTGTCCGATCCGGAAATCGAAGAGTTCATGGAGGAAGAGATCGCGCATGCGCCGCAGGATTCGGACTTGCTGGCGCAGCGTCTGCGCAACAACACGGCCGCCTCACCGCAGGATGCCGGTGGCGACATCGACGCCGCCTGGGAAGACGTGAATGAGAGCGGGTCCGAATCGTTCGCCGGAGACAGTCCCACGCCCGATCAATCGATGGTTGAAGAGAACGCCCACGCTATGGGCATCAACTTTGAAGATAACGAAGAGCTGGATTTCGATAAGATCGAGCGCCGCGACCGCGATCGATACGAACTGGAAGAGCAATCGAAAACGCGCGAGGATACGATCTAGTCACTGCACAGTCTCAATCTCGTCAAGATAATGTGCGCGATCCCCTTCCCTGGAGTGTCGGAGTTTTTGATTTATCTCTGCGTTCTCTGCGTTCTCTGCGTCTCTGCGGTGAATCTTAGCCGCGAAACAAAGCTCACCGCATAGACGCAGAGGCCGCAAAGGACGCGCAGAGAAGACCTCGAATTAGGACATTATCGCTTCCCTGGAAAAGTTGCGTCGCGTGCCGAACTGGATATATCCTCGCGCCCATGTTGCGCACACTCTTTCTCCTCGTTTTCTTTGCGACGTTCGTTTCCACCATCGCCGCCGAAACCTGCACAAGAGCAACGCCCGAATGTACTGAATGGGTGAGTCTCGGCGGCCAGGCGCAAGCGTTGATCTATCGCACCTATCCGGTCGATAAGAAAAACGAACAGATCACTCGAGCGCTGGTCGTAGTCCATGGCGCCGGACGCGATGCAGATAACTATTTTCGTACCGGGCTGGCCGCTGCATTTCTCGCCGGCGCGCTCAATGACACAATCGTGATCGCCCCGCGCTTTGCGTCCAACGACGGTCGCGGGTGCAGGGATACCCTGGCTGCAAACGAAATCAATTGGAGTTGCTCCGGAGACACTTGGCGATCCGGCGGAGTTTCAGCCAGCAACAAGGAATTGACGTCGTATGATTTGATGGACGTGATTTTGCGCCGGTTGGCGCGGAAAGACATCTTCCCAAACCTGAAAGCAATCGTTGTCTGCGGTCATTCCGCGGGTGGCCAGTATGTCACGCGCTACGAGATGGCCAACCAGGTTCACGACAAGCTCGGCGTTCCGATTACCTACGTCGTTTCCAACCCGTCGAGCTATGCTTACCTCGATCCAGAACGCCCCGCAGGTGCAAACAGTGAACTACGTCCATTCGGTGACGCTCGCAACTGCACGACCTATGATAAGTGGCCTTACGGTTTGAAAAGTCGCAGCGGCTACACTGCGAAGATCAGCGACGATCAAATGAAGCAACAGCTTGCGTCGAGATCGGTGACTTACCTGCTCGGTGAACTCGATATTCTGCCGCTGGGCGGCTTTGATTCATCGTGCCCGGCGATGGCCCAGGGTCCGACGCGTCTGGCGCGTGGCCAGAGTTTTGCGGCTTACGTCAACGCCAAATACAAGGCACAGCACAAAGCGATCGTCATCCCTCTGTGCGGCCACAACGCGCGCTGCATGTTCACTGCGGAATTGGCGCTGCCAATTCTGTTTCCGAAGTTGTAAGGAGTTGTATTTACTGCGCCGGAAAACTCGACCGCGGCTGCAGGGTAACACTCTTGATTATAACTTTGTCCGCGGGTCGCGAGCACGCGGGATCCTGATCAGTCGGAGCACATCCCTGCCTCACTGTCGGCGCCGACATGATGACCTCAGCGTTCTTGATCCCGTCGATCACCCGGCCAAAGACAGTGTATTTCTTATCGAACGCCGGCTGCTTCTTCAGAGTGATGAACCACTGACAATTCGCGCCGTTGACGTCCCGGGTGCGCGCAGCTCCCAACGTGCCGCGATCGTAAAGAATGTCGCTGAACTCTGCCGGCACGTTCGGATAAGGTGAATTCCCCATACCGTACATGGCGACGTTGTTTTCCTTGGTGTTCGGATCGCCACCCTGAATAATTCCCAAACTTACGTCGACGCGATGAATCGCCGTGCCGTCATAAAACTTCTCGCCGATTAGTTTCTTGAAGCGCTCGACCATCTGCGGCGACATGTTCGGATACAGCTCGATAACGATGCGGCCATAGTCCGCTGTCTCGATCACCGCGACTTGGGCGTCGGGTTCAGGCTTGACTCCGGTCTTGACGCTGGCAGTCTTGGGTTCACCGGCGTTGGTGTTGCTGGTAGTACTTGAGTTGTTGTCATTACAGGCCGCCAGAAAAAGCAATAAGAGCGTAAATGGAATTAAAAGTGTTCGTGACTTTTTCACTGGCGGTTGCCTCCCTATTTGCTTTTCGTCTTCGCGCCTGTGCACCTTTGCGCCTTTGCGTGAAACCCGACTCGGGCACCCAGGCCTCGGTGATGAAATCGGTTCACGCAAAGGCGCAAAGACGCAAAGCAAATCAAAACAATTTTCTACTATCAAGCAGAATCGTCACCGGCCCGTCGTTGACCAGCTCGACCTGCATCATCGCACGAAAGCTGCCCGTTGCCACGCGTTCAATAAGCCTACGCGCCTGCCCGACAAAGAAATCATACAACGGCTCGGCAACTTCCGGCGCTGCGGCATCGATCCACGAAGGCCGCAAGCCGCGCCGAACATCGCCGTATAAGGTAAACTGCGAAACGATCAGCACCGCGCCACCGACATCCCTGACTGACACGTTCATCACTCCGGCTTCATCATCAAAGATGCGCAGCGCGGCAATCTTCTCGATTAGATAACTCGCATCTTTCTCAGTGTCATCGCGGGCGATGCCCAGAAGAACGACGAGACCGTTGCCAATCTCGCCGACTATCTCGCCATTGACTGTGACTGACGCGCGCGTGGCGCGCTGGACGACGGCTCGCATTGCAGATCTATCGACCAAAGAAGTTATAGATGATCACGCCGTTGACTTTCACCGGCATACCGGACAGAAGAGTAGGCGTGAACCGGGCCCTGCGAGCGGCATTCTCAGCCGCAGTTATTAAAGCCCCGTGAGTGCCGCTAACGTTTACCGCTCTCGCCTGAATGACTCTGCCGGTTTCATCAATAAGTACCTGGACCCGCACTTGACCCGACGCATGATCCGAGCGAGCGGCTGCCGGGTATTCAGGCACAGGAAGAGAGATGGCCTTACCGTTCAGCACGCCGCCCTGGATCGGTCCCTTGTCCCCGACCAGTTCGGCAATTCGCTTCTGCACCGGCCCGACTTCGTCTGTTTTGTTCTGGCCAAACAGAACTATGAGATAACCCTGCAAGGCCTTGAGCAACTCCGGATCGTCTTTTTGCCCCAACTTTTCTCTAATGCGAATCACTCGCTGATAAAGCGGCCCCGCCTTCGGATAATCGCGGCGGAAACGATAAAGTTCGCCGAGGGCAAAAGCCGTTTGAGCAAGGTCGGGACTCTCGAGGCCAACAGCTTTTTCCTTAATCGCGAGGGAACGCGCGAAGAGACTCTCAGCCTTTCTTTCATCTCGCTGCGCGTATGTGACGTACGCCAGCCGGTCGAGAATTCTGGCAACTCTCAAGTCATCTGCGCCGAACGCTTTCTCACTAATCTGCAAAGCGCGTTCAAAAGACGAATGAGCGTCACTTAGCTTCTCTGTGGCTTTGTACAATTCACCGAGATTAAGCAGTAACGGTATGAGGTCTTCATGATTGCGGCCGAGCGCGGCCTCGCGCAGCTCGAGTGCCCGCTTGGCCAACGGCAACGCTTCATCATACTTCCACTCGCCGTAGAGCTTGAGTACTTTGGCGGTCAACTTTTGCGACTCAACTAATTCCGATGTCTGGCTTGATGGAGGTGTTTGGGCGACTCCTGTCGCGGCGAACATTAAACACATGAGGAAACATACAATCATGGCTGTCGAAAAAGGGATCTTCATAAGCTTAGCTCTTCGGCGGCCGGCTCGGTCGAATCTCGACGCGGCTCGGCAAGGCGCGGTCGTCGTGATGAAGAAGATCGACAACGACACGCGCGATGTCCTTTGGAGTTAGTTGCCAGCTCTTCTCGTCGTTTGGCGAGTCGCCGCCGAATTCGGTGTTCACTGAGCCGGGCATGATGTAACTGACTTTGATGTTGTCGTGACGCACTTCCTGCATTAAGGCTTCGCTGAAACCGTTGAGGCCAAATTTCGAAGCGTTGTAAGCCGCCATCCGTGGATGCGGATTCGCCCCGGCCAGCGAAGAGATGTTGATGATATAGCCACCGCCGCGCTTTTTCATCTGCGGAATGGCTTCGTGGCAACAGTAAAAGACGCCAAACAGGTTCGTTTCCAGCACGGCGCGAAAATCTTCCGGCGAAGTTTCTTCCACGGTTTCAAAGGTGCCGATGCCGGCATTGTTGACGAGAATGTCGAGGCCGCCGAGTTCTTTGACCGTATGATCGATTAGGGTTTTAACTTGTCTAAATTTTCGAACGTCGCAAACAAGACCAATCACACGCCTCCGACCATGAATTGTGAGCCTTTCCGGATAAATATAGGTTTCCTTCGACTCACCGTCCCAGCGCACGCGTACGTTAGTTGGTGTGAGGCCCAGGACTACACCTTCGTGTTTCCTACTACGGACCCGCTGTCCCGTTTTCAGGAATCCCTGCGTGAGTTGCCTGACAGTCTTCTCAAGTTCCGCTTGTGTTCTGGCAGTAACGCACACCGACGCACCGTCGCGGATCAGCGCCTCGGCGATCGCGCGCCCGATGCCTTTCGTGCCCCCGGTGACGATTGCAGTTTTGTTGTTGAGGTTCATTCGGATTATGGAGTGCGCCGGCAGAGCGCAGCGGCGATGGCGCTTTGCAGTGCGCTGACTTGTCGCCGCTTTCGAAGCGCTGACCTGTCAGCGCGGTTCCAGGAGAATCCTGTTTAATCATATGGCGGCGACAAGTCGCCGCCTACTAAAGCGCTGACAAGTCAGCGCACTCCAAATCACTTCAGCTTCTCGCGGAGTCGCTCGTTCACAACTTTCGGATTTGCTTTGCCCTTGGAAGCCTTCATCACCTGACCGACAAAGAATCCAAACAGCGCTTCCTTGCCTGAGCGAAATTGTTCGAGTTGGTTCGGGCTGGCCGCGATCACTTCGTCGATAACGCGATCGATTTCGCCGGTATCGCTGACCTGAACCAGGCCGCGCGCTGCAACAATCGCCGCCGCCGGTTTGCCGGTCGCGAACATTTCGACGAGCACTTCCTTGGCTTGCTTGCCGCTGATCTTGCCCTCGTCAATCATGCGCACCAGCGCGCCGAGCTCGGCGGCTGACACCGGAGACTTGTCCGCGGTAATCGCGGCATTTTCCAGCTCGCGCAGCAGTTCCGAACGAATCCAGTTGGCGGTCGCGCGCGCATTGCCGCCGCTGGCTGCGACCGCGCTTTCGAAATAGTCAGCGAGCGAACGTTCGGCGGTTAGTTGTGAAGCATCGGAGAATGACAGTCCGTATTGTTCGCTGAATCGCTTAGCGCGCGGGCCGGGCAATTCAGGCAACGACGCCCGCACTTGCTCAATGAATTCATGGGTCACAAGTAACGGAGGCAAGTCAGGTTCTGGGAAATAGCGATAGTCGTGCGCTTCTTCCTTCGAACGCATCGGCCGCGTCTCAGCGGCGCGCTCGTCCCAAAGCAGGGTTTCCTGAACCAGGTGACCGCCGGACTCCAAAGTCCTGATGTGCCGCTCGACTTCAAATTCGATCGCCCGCTGCATGAAACGAACTGAGTTCAGGTTCTTCAGCTCGACCTTGGTTCCAAACTTCTGATCGCCTTTGCGACGCACCGAGACGTTGGCTTCGCAGCGCAGATTCCCTTTTTCCATGTCGGCTTCGGACGCGCCGACCCATTGCAAAGCGCGGCGCACGTGGTTGACATAGTCGTAGGCTTCCCAGGAAGAACGGAAGTCAGGCTCAGTCACGATTTCCGCCAGCGGCGTGCCCGAGCGATTCAGATCGATGTAAGAAAAGCGATCGACATCCTGCAATCCTTCGTGAACATTCTTGCCGGCGTCTTCTTCGAGATGCAGGCGCGTGATCTGCACGGTCATCGGCCGCCAGTCGTGCGCGTGGCCGGCTTCGTCGCGATCGGCGGTCATGATCTCAAGCGTGCCGTTTGCCGAAAACGGCTGATCGTATTGCGAGATTTGATAGCCCTTGGGCAGGTCGGGATAAAAATAATTCTTGCGCGAGAAGATCGATCGCTCGTTGATGTGCAGTCCCAGCGCCAGCGCTGCGCGCGCGCCGAGTTCGACCGCGCGCCAATTCAGCACCGGCAGCGCGCCCGGCAAACCGAGACACACGGGACACGTGTGCGAGTTGGGCGCGTCGCCAAAATGCGTCGAGCAGCCGCAAAAGATTTTCGACGCAGTGTTCAGTTGCGCATGGATCTCGAGGCCGATGATGGTTTCCCAGGCGTTCATAGTTTCAGGTTTCAGGTTACAGGTTCATGTCCCCACAGCTACGCGTCGACCAGAAGGATGGGCAGCTTTGATAATAAGACTTGAAACCTGAAACTTGAAACCTGAAACTTGAAACCTGAAACTAAGGTTCGAGCCAAACCTGCGGTACTCTCGCGTCGCGCGCTTCGTCTTCCAACGTTCGCCACTGGGCCGCCAAACCTGCGCGCCTTACCAGTAAGTCATCAAGGCGACTATTGAGTTCCGCAGGATCGGATGAGAAGCCATTGTTATCAAACGGTCCCGAGGGATATCCATAGCCTCCCGGATATCCATAGCCTCCCGGGTATCCATAGCCTCCCGGATATCCATAGCCTCCCGGATATCCATAGCCTCCCGGATATCCATAGCCTCCCGGGTAGCCATAGGTGCCTGGGTAGCCATAGCCGCCCGGATAACCATAAGGATTTGGGAGTCCCAAGCCTATTACGGGACGCGCGGGCCGATATCCAGGAAGCCCCCGATTCGGCAAAGATCCCCGTCGCCCATTTCCTGACCATGGACGATCGTCCGGCCACAAGGGATAGACTCCGGTTACCCAACTACGATTGGCTAACGAAGATTCATTGGCCTCGCTGACTCGCCCACGCAAATAATTGATCTGGGTATCAACCGTCGCGATTTCCGTACGCAACTGGCGGGCTCGCTCTCGCCAATAGGTTTCCTCGCGCGCCTTGGCTACGGATCCCTCCCGAAGCTGCGCGCGCAGAACCGCTCCCTCTGCTTCCTGACGATTGCGCGTTTCTTCGACTGTAGGCAGACCCAATTCCAACCGCCGCTTCTCGTAAGCCTGCTCGCTCTGGATACGCCGCTGTCGAACCGCCGCAAGATCACGGTTAGTCAGCGTCCGCCTGGCCTGCGGCGCAGGCTGAGTGACTGTCGGAGTCTCTTCTGCGTGTTTGAAGAAGCTGCCGGGAGCTTCATGGTTGGCGCGCTCGGTGGCCGCCACATCAATCAAGATCAGTTGCATTGTCTTGCTGAAGCCAGGCGAAGATTCGTAAGTCAACGTCGTCCTCGTCAGCGTAAACTCCGAAGGTATTTCCAGTCGTCGGCCATCGCGAAAGACCAGCGTATATGCGCTGGCCGTCACCGCACACGCCAAAAGAAGCAGCACGGTCGCTGTTAAGTTTCGCAATGCGCTTCGTAGGTGAGACTCGTTTGTCGGCGAAAGATTCAACATGGTAAGACCCTCCCTTTTCCTGGTCACTTTCTTTCAGTTAGGAATTTGGCCGGCCGCACTCGGCCAAAGCGTTCAAAATATGCCTCGTAAGTCGTAAGACTTGTACATCTACTTGTTCGGACTTGGAGCAGTAGATTTCACGTAGCTATCGCGCGCTTTCACGGCGAGGTTTGGTTGCCGCACCTTGACTCTGATCAGCCGCCGCTCGCTTGCTTCCGAGTTGTCGGTCTTGGGGTAATAGCCAAGGCCGTATTGACGGCGCAGCTCTTCGGCAATTCTCGTGAACGCCTGCGCCAGTTGCGTTGTATCATTGGCCTGATAGAGCCGACCGCCAGTTTTGTCTGCCAATGCGTGCAGATAGTGATCTGCACGGTCGTAATCGGCCTTGGTTGTGCCCGGCAAGGGAACGCCATTGTTCACCGGAACGTTATAGGTCTGTTGCGAGCTGGTCGTGCCAAAGAGGCCGCTTCTCCTGGTGGTCACTGTCACTGTGCCATTGCCTACGCCTTGCATCGCGTTCAGATAATCACTCGTGTCGTACTCGATGGGATAGATGAGCGCATCGAGTTCTTCCACCTGACGCAGCGTGCTCTGATAACTTGCCTGTTGGCTCGAGGTGTCGACGCCGTCGGTGAAGAGCACCATCGCCTTGCGGCCTTTGATCTTGTTGAGCCGCTCCTTAATGGTGAGATCCACCGCGTCGTACAAGCGCGTTGAGTTACCCGTGTTAGCGTTCTCTTCAATCACGGTTTCGATGAGGTTCAGGTCGTTTGTCGCCTCGGTGAGGAGGAGCACCTCATCATTGAAGCTGACAATGAGTACCCGATCCTGAGGGCGGAGTTGTTTCGCGAACTCGATGGCTGCTTCTCTGATCTCCGAGAGATGAAAATGTGTCGAAGCCGAAGTGTCCAGAAGAAGCGCTACCGTAAAAGGTTTCTCTGCCGGCTCGAAATAGGCGATTGATTGCTCGATCCCGTTCTCGAAGACGGTAAAGTCTTCGCGCCGTAGATTGGGGACGAAACGCCCTTGTCGATCAAGGACACTTACCGGCACCGTGACGAGCGTCGTGTTCACGCGGATCACGTCCCCTTCCTCAACTTCTTCCGGCCCCGCTGGGGCAACGGCAGCGGAAGATGGACTCTCCTGCGAGGGGACTGAGGAACTGCCCGCGTTGGCCAAAGTCGGCGGCCCCAGTGCAGGCGCAGGTTCAACACCGATTAATGTAGGGGGTCCTTCCTGCGATTGTGTCGCGCCCACCCGTCGCGGCCGCGAAATGGATGCGGATGTTCCCGGAAGCTTAGGAGGGCCTCCGACGGCCGGTTCGCTGGTTTCTGCTCGTCCAGCGGTCGCTGCTGGCTGCGCAGACGTTCGTACTGGTTGCGTAGAGCGTCTCGGCGACCGCGCATTCGCTCTCGGTGGCTTTGCCGACGTCCTCGCAGTCTCTGCCGATTCCTCAGCAGGCTGTCCCGGGGTGCCGTTAACCGCTAATGAGCTCTCGTAGTCATCCTGCTTCTTCAGCACATATGCGCCATGAGAGCAGGCAGACGAGGTCATGTACGCCATAATGACGTACCCGTCTGGGATGGGAAGGCCCTGACAAATTCTTATTGTTTCGCTTCGCGGCCGGCTAACGCCAGTCTGGTTCGTTCTCCGAGGCGGAGTTTGACCTTGAGCAACTGCTCCCGAACTGAAGGTAGTCAGGACAAGTAAGAAGGCGACAGATAACTTCATGGTCGCTACCCCCTTGACGATGGTTCTTAGATTGGGGGCGCATTATACTCCCGGACTAGCCTCAAAGATCAAGCGATCCGATACACGAAAAACCTTGTCATCATCTTGCCAGTTTGATATACAATCCGCGCCGTTTTCCGAAACATCCCCTCGCAACTCGTCGGCGGCAGCGCGTTTTACACGGCTGCGCATGTCCGCATGAAGCATTGACCGTTTCGCAGGAGAAAGAAAAAGTCATGGCGAAGACTGTTTGTAAACTTCTGGGTTTGGTTTTGTTGTTGGTAGGAGTCCTGGGATTCACTCATCTGCTGGACTCTCTGGGAGCCCACGTCGGACCTGCCTATGCGGCGCATAACGCGGTCCATATCGTCTCCGGCCTGGTCGCGTTGTACTTTGGTTTTGCCGGATCGGCGGGCGGCGCGCGCGGATTCTGCTTTCTGTTCGGTCTGGTCTATCTGGCGCTGGGTCTGTGCGGCTGGTTCCTGGGCACTGGTGCCGATCACATGTTCAATATCGGCACGTTCCTGATGCTCGGGAAGATGGATCACATCATCCACATCCTGCTGGGAGTTGTGTTCCTCGCCGGTGGGGCTTTGAGCAAAAGCGAATAGCAGTCGTCTCCGCTTTCGTTGGGCCGTTTTTGAACCGATAGGGCCGGCGCGCGATGGCGCCGCGTGCTGGTCCCTCCGTATCGGCTTCCGGCCCTTTCTCCGAAACCGGACCGAGTCTCGTTTACCTGAACCGAAAGTTAATCCCGCCGCGCCCGACAATTCCGGGCGCGCGAAAACCATTCTCGAAATACTTCGCCGCAAAAAGGTTCTCCGCGCCGCCAAAGAACGTCATCACGACCCGCTCAGATATCGCGCGCTCGTAGCTTCCGAACAGATCCGCCTTGGTGTAACCAGGAAAAGTCAGCTCCGCCGTGCGGAAAGGAAAGTCATTTTCAAACACTGGCGCAAGGTAAGCGCCAGTGCGATTCAGATCGAAGCTAAGCAGGAACGATCGATATCGCTGATTCAAAGTCATCCCGAAGAGATGTTTCGGAATTACGTACTCGGGTTGCATCCCCCGCGCCGGCACGAAGCGATCGCTGTTTGTGTAAGTGTAAGACGCGCGCCATTCGCCACCGCGCCAGGGCGCGGCCTCGACGTAAGTCTCGACACCGCGGGAAATGCCGCCCGGTTGATTGACGTAACCGCTAAACCTTCCCAGGCCGAGCGGGTCGACAATAAAACCCTTGAAGGCAATCACGCGCTGCAGGCGCGTATAGAAATACGTCGCCCCAAACCGCGCGCGGTCGCGTGCCACCCGCTGATCGAATCCGGCGTCGACGCTGATTGACTGCTCGGCGCGCAGGGTCGGATCACCAAACCGCGTCAAGCCCAGTCGCGCAAAAGTCCCTTGTCCAAATCTTTCGAATAGCGAAGGCGCGCGAAAGCCGTTGCCGACGTGCGCACGGAGTTTTGTGTTTGTCGAGCGCAGGAAATAAGCGATCGAGCCATCGCCAGTCAGAGATCTCTCGGGCGTAATCGAGCCCAGAAAACCGGGGCGATCAGCGGCGCTGACGCTGAAGAACTGCCCGCGCGCGCCCAGCGAAATCTGCAAACGATCATCGAGCAGAAAGATTTGATCCTGACCAAACACGGCTACGGTTCTTTGCCGGTCGGTCGTGTTGTTAACTGAGCTGAAAGACGGCATCGATGATTGAAAAATCGATTCGTGTTCGTATTCAAAACCCGCGGTCGCCAGATTGCGCCGGCCGAGCCGCAGGTTCGCGCGCCCGTCCAGAGTATCTGTTCCCCCGTTATTGACGCTTAAGAACTCGAAGTCTCCAAACGGATAAAACGCCGCGAACTTTGGATCGAAGCGAGGGCCATTGTAGTTGCGACGCCGCGTGCCGACGTGCTGATAAGCAATCGAGTAAGAAAGTTTGTCGTTGACCTGCTGCGAAAGTCTTACCGAACCAACCAACACCCGCGTGCGCCGGCCCTCGTCAGGATTGTTGAGGTCCGCGTGAAAGGTGCTGCCCTCAACCGCTAAGGGATAAAGAGCACTGCTGGTGAATGCGGCCGGTAGCGCAAACGGACTGTCGTTCAGACGCGCGTTTGAGATCGTGCCGTAGAAATTAGCGCTGATCGTTATCGAGGGCCGGACATTGAATTGCCAGCGCCCCGCGGCGACTGTGTTTCCGTACTGGTCTTGTCCATCGACGCCGCGGCGCACATCGATGCGCGTCAAGCCAAAACTGAAGCCGGCGCGTTTACCGATTCCGCCGGCGCTCTTGATTCGCTCGCGAAACAACGCGAGGCTGCCGCCGTCAAAGCCGAACTCGAAATGCGGCTTGCCCACTCCGGCTTCCGGCACCAGATTGATCACGCCGCCGATCGCGTTCGTCCCGTAAATCGAAGAGCCGGAGCCGCGCAGAACTTCCACGCGATCGAGATCCGCCGGCAACAAATCAGTGATGAACGAAACGGCTGAGCCATTGATGTCCGACGAATCACGCACGCGCAAGCCGTCGAGCAAAATCGCCGTATCGAAATTCCTTAGGCCGCGCAGACGCAGCGTGGTCAAAGCGCCCGGTGAGCCCTGTAGCTGCACGCGCAGTCCCGGTGTGCCGCGCAGGCTTTCAGTCAGCGTCAGCTTGCGCCGTGTTTCGATTGATTGATTGTCCAGCAGACTCACGGCTTTCGACGTTTCGTCAGCTCGCTGTGCCGTGCCCGTCGCGGTAACGACAACGCTTTCGCTGACGGCCTGGATTGAGAGGCGAACGTCGTTGCTGATCGACTGGCCGCGCGCCAGCCTCAGCTCTTTCGAAGTGAAAGTCGCAAAGCCCCTGGCCTTAACTTCCATCACATAATCGCCCGGCACGACATATTTGAATGAATAATCACCGTTGTCGTCGGTAACCAGGAGCAGATGCGCTCCCGCGCGCGAACGCAACCACACTTCGGCCCCGGCGACACCGGCGCCGCGCTCGTCGGCAATGCGGCCACGGACTGATGCCACGCTTTGAGCCAAAGTCGAAGTCGAGATCATCAAGATCACGATGACTAGCAATAGAGTTCTTTTCATTCTTCATCCCTCATCTTTCATTCTGGTCTTGCATGTACCGGTGTGATTCTGGGCGAGCCCGAAATCGGATGCGCGTCCACCAAAACTTCCAAATCGAAAACTTTGCGCAGCAGCTCAGGCGTCAGCACTTCGCTGGGCGGGCCAGACGCGATCGCCCGACCTTCTTTCATCAGCAGGACGCGATCGGCAAACTCCGCCGCCAGGTTCACGTCGTGAGTCACGACCACCGCCGCCGCCGCCGCCGACCCGTCGTCGCAACGCGCGCGTACCAGCCGCAGCATCGTCGCTTGATGAGCCAGATCGAGATTCGCAGTCGGCTCATCGAGCAGAAAGACGCTGGCTTCCGTCGCCAGCGCGCGCGCGAGCACGGCGCGCTGACGCTCGCCGCCGGATAATTCGTTCATGAATCGCGCGGCGAAATCTTCAAGTTCGGTTTCGCGCAAGACTGCGCGCGCGATGTCGACGTCGCGTTCGGTTTCCCATCCCCAGGCAGTCGTCCACGCGTGCCGGCCGCCGAGAACGAATTCCATCACCGTGACCGGAAACCGCAGATCTGATTCCTGCGCGACGACTGCGATGTGTCGCGCCACTGCGCGCCGCGCCAATGAACTCAACGGATTTCCATCCAGGAGCACCTGTCCGCCCGAAACCGGCAGCGCGCCATTAAGAGCGCGGAGGAGTGTTGACTTCCCTGCTCCGTTCGGACCGATGATGGCGATCACTTCGCCGGGTTTCGGAAGCAAACTAACGCTCGCGACCGCTGCCCGCGGGCCGTAGTTCACGGTTATGTTTTTCGCTTCGAGCATTGCCGTTTTTATGTTCTCTCTCCCTCTGGGAGAGGGCTTGGCGAAGCGCCAGTAGTGCCCTCACCCCGGCCCTCTCCCAAAAGGGAGAGGGAGCATTACTACCGTTTCAACAAATAAATAAACAACGGCGCACCGATCAGCGCGGTGATCGCCCCAACCGGTAGTTCGCGCGGCGCGATGATCGTGCGGGCAATCGTGTCGGCAACTATGACAAACGCCGCGCCCGCCAAAGCCGACGCGATGATCACCAGACGGTTGTCGCTGCCGAAACTCAGCCGCACCAGATGCGGCACGACCAGTCCGACGTATCCGACCGATCCGCTCGACGCTACCGACGCGCCCACGAGCAAACTCGCGGCTACGAACACTGTGACTCGCACGCGGCTGACTTCAACGCCTAGATCGAAAGCGTCGCGCTCGCCCAGCATCATCAGATTCAAACTTCGCGCATTCAGTGCCAGAATAATCACGCCAATTGCGGCCGCGACCAGCGCCACGCTCAGCAAACTCGTCGTGGTGCCCGAAAGATCGCCCAGCAACCAGAACGTGAACGAGCGAATTCGGGTCGCGTCCATCAGCGTCGTGATAAAAACCATCGCCGACGAAAGAAAGGTCGTCACGATCACGCCCGCGAGAATCAAACGCTCAGGCGTCGCCCCCGCGCGTCCGCGCGCCAGACGGTAAACGACAAAAGTCGCCGCCAGCGCGCCGGCAAACGCCATTACGGGGCGGCTCCATTCGTGCGCGCCAAAAAAAACCAGGGCCGTCATTGTTCCCACCGCCGCGCCGTTCGACACGCCAAGCAAGTAAGGTTCAGCGAGCGGGTTTCGCAGCAGCGCTTGATAGCCCGCGCCGGCCGATGCCAGACACATGCCCACGGCTCCTGCCAATAGAATGCGTGGCACGCGAATGTCAAAGAGAATCGCCTGCTGCTCCGAAGACAGACCGCAGTTCGATCTGCCCGCCAGCGCGCAGAGGGATGCCGCGAGAGGCAGACGCTGACTTCCAATCACCGAAGCAATGACCAGCACGACTGTGAGTAGAACCAACAGGAAGCCACAGACGCCGAGTGTCTTTCTCAACGTCATATGTCCCGTTGTAATTGATTGCTCCTGCATATCGGTCAATCGGCCCGCCTCTTGCCAAACTGTGAAGCAACCTCCGGGTGTAATGCGCCCGCCATCTCCTCCAGACCTTCAATCAGTCGCGGCCCCGGACGCGAGAGATGATCGCCGTTGATTTTGTAAACTCGGCCGTTCAAGACGGCGGGAGAATTCCGCAACGGCGCGGCAACAGTTGAGTTCGCATCTCCCATCGGGCCGCCGGTCGGCAAGATGATCGCGTCCGGCCGCGCCGCAAGTGCCGCTTCGTCGCTGTAGCGCGGAAAAGCGCCGGGCACATCGGCCGTCGCCGAAACGCCGCCCGCACGCCGCACCAGATCAGTCACGAACGATTCGCGCCCGATGGTGTAAAGTGGCTCGTCTGAGAGTTGGTAGAATACTTTGACCGGTTTGACTTGCTTCGTTGCTGCTTCGACCGCGTCGGCGCGTTTGCGCAATTCCGCGACCACAGTAGCTGCGCGATCGTGTTCGCCGAACAAGTCACCCAGAGTCTGAATGGAACGAAACACATCATCGAGGCTCTGCGGATTGGTGACGTAAACGGCAATCTGCTGCTGATCAAGCTGTTTGGTGAAGGCTTCGAGTTGCGATGCAGTCGAAACCAAAACGATCTGCGGCTTCAGCGCGATGATGCGCTCGACGCTGGGGTGCAGCGTGTCGCCGATTTTCGCGACCTTCTTCGCCTCGGCCGGGTAATCGCAGTATTCCGTGTCGCCGACCAGACGATCCCCAGCGCCGACCGCATAAACGATTTCAGTTAGATTCGGCGCGAGCGAGACTATGCGATCGATGTGCTGAGGCAGACGCACGCGGCGCCCTGCTTCGTCGGTAACTTCGCGGGTTGTATCGGAGGTCGAGGTGTTGACGGGCCGGTTGGCACACGACGCCATTGCGATGACCGTCAGCGCCGCGATCGACAAAGTTTGGAGTGCGGCGGCAAGCGCCCGGGGTCCCCGGCGCGGCAGCCGCGCTGGGGTGGTCGAAGCGCGACGCCGCTTTGGATAAATCGATGTAAGTCGAATCAACAATCCAAAGCGCCGTCGCCGCTTCGCTCTGCCGGCGCACTCCAAATCAGGCTGAAAATACAAAATCCCGCCACCTCTCCTGCCACACGAAAGCGACAGGCTGGCGACGGGACCTCTTCCGGAAAGGAAAAATTCCCTGCGGCCTGAACACCTTTTCGCGGGCGTTCAAAAGCTGCAACAGCGTCCGGGCAGGTCTCCTGACTTTGAGCATCGCTTCGTAATCAAGCGATTCTCTTCACAGTGGCGCGACCGCGCGGGATTTTCACCCGCTTCCCTATTCTTCCCGCTTTTACGCGGGACACCCGAACGCATTTGAAAGAACTAGGAACGTGAAGTTCCTGCTATTTGCGCGCACGTTAACACGGGGCGGCAGCCGAAGTCAAAACTAGTCGGCGCGACTCAGTTTGACCTGAGAGTTTCGGTAATGGTACTCAAAAGGCATAAGGAGAACCTAAATATGCACCCTCGAATAGAAGAAGTGCTTAATTATCTCGACGCCGAACGAAACGCGCTGCGCGAAGCTGTCGAACTTGTTTCGCCCGAGTTTCGGGACCAGGCGCCCGGCCCTGATCGCTGGTCGGTCGCGCAGGTGCTGCAACACCTCGCCATCATCGAGAAACGAATAGCTATGGGCATGACCAAGTGGATTGGCGATGCGCGGGCGGGCGGGCTCGGCCCGGAGATCGAAACGTCATCGATCCTGAACAGTCTTCCTCTTCAGTTAATTGCCGATCGCAGTCAGCGGAGAAACGCGCCGGAAGAGGTCCGTCCACGCGGTGATATCGACGCGGCCTCGGCATGGACGGCATTGGAACAAACGCGAGCGGCTCTCCGCGCCGCAATCCTCGCGGGCGACGGTCTGGCCTTGAGCGAAGTGGTGCAACCGCATCCGGTGCTGGGTCCGATCAATCTCTATCAGTGGGCGCTGTTCGTTGGCAGTCACGAGACCCGGCATACGGGCCAGGTACGCGAGATTGCGGCACAGCTGAATGCCGGCTCAAACACTGCCGCGGGCGCGAGCTAAGATTTGTTGGCCATCGCGTTGCCATCAGCTACCCGGTCAAGTAAGATTCGCGCTGAACTTCAACCAGAAAGATTTCGGGGCCCAATGATCAAAACCGTCGAATGGACCAAAGAAGGCGTCTCTATGCTCGATCAGCGTCTGCTGCCGACCGAAGAAAAATACCTGATGCTGCGTTCTTACGAAGAAGTCGCCGACGCCATCAAGAAGATGGTGGTACGCGGCGCGCCGGCCATCGGCGTCTCGGCGGCGATGGGGTTGGCCCTGGGTGCAAATCAATCGGTGGGCACCTCAATCGCAGATCTTGAATACGATTTCAGATTCATGTGCAAAGTCATGAGCGCGACCCGCCCGACCGCCGTCAATTTGTTTTGGGCGATCGAGCGCATGCGCACCGCGCTTCAGAAAGCTAAAAAAGAGACCCATGACGTTGAAGAGGTCAAAAGGCGTCTGGTCATCGAGGCGCAGGCGATCTACAACGAAGACATCGAATCGAATCGCGCGCTGGGAAAATTTGGCGGCGAGTTGATTGCCGACGGTTCAACGGTGCTGACGCATTGCAACGCGGGTGCGCTGGCCACGGCCGGCGATTACGGCACGGCGCTCGGAGTCATTCGCGGCGCGATCGATGCCGGCAAGCGCGTCGCCGTTATTGCCGACGAGACGCGGCCGTTCCTGCAGGGCTCGCGCTTGACCGCATGGGAGTTGGCCAAAGACAACATCCCCGTCACCGTCATTACCGACAACATGGCGGGTCATGTGATGAAGCAGGGCAAGGTTGATTGCGTAGTGGTCGGCGCGGATCGCATCGCCGCGAACGGCGACACCGCGAACAAGATTGGGACTTACATGGTGGCTGTGCTCGCGAAACAGCACAACATTCCTTTCTATGTCGCCGCGCCGATCTCAACCATCGATCTTTCGCTCGAGTCAGGCGAACAAATTCCGATCGAAGAGCGCGATGCCAGGGAAGTAACGCACGTGCGCGATCAGCAGCTCGCGCCCGACGGCGTCACCGTTCACAACTTTGCCTTCGATGTCACGCCTAATGAATTGATCGCCGCGATTATCACCGACCGTGGAGTCGCGCGTTCCCCTTACAAGGAAAGCCTCAAGAGTTTCGTGACGGGCGCTTCGGCATCCGCGTCGCAGTGAAGCGCACCTGGTTATGGCTGCCGGAATCAATCCACAAAATTTTTCTCTGCCCCGCGAGTTGGAGGACGCTGCCGGCGCGATTCTCGAAGAATGGGCCGCGAGCGGAAAGGTTAGCAGGCTGTGGGCGCGCGATGCGTCGTTGTGGACCGGCGGCGATGAAGGCAAGTGGCTTGGCTGGCTGAGCATCGTCACTGAGCAGCAGCAGAATGCAACTCGCTTTACAAAATTCGCTGAAGAGGTCGAAGACGCAGGCTTCTCTCATGCGCTGCTTCTGGGAATGGGCGGATCAAGTCTGTGCGCCGAAGTATTCCGCAAGACCTTTGGTAAGATGGAAGGGTTTCCGGAACTGCACGTGTTGGATTCAACTGATCCGGCTCAAATCAAATCAATCGAAAACAGAATCGATTTGACGAAGACACTGTTCTTCGTTTCGAGTAAGTCGGGCACGACGCTGGAACCAAATATTTTCAAGCAATACTTCTTCGAACAGGTTCTTCAAACCCCGGGAGATAAGGCCGGCGAGCGGTTTGTCGCCATCACCGATCCGGGATCAAAGTTGCGACAGGCGGCGGAGAACGATCGGTTTCGAAAGATCTTTCTTGGTGTGCCAAGTATCGGCGGCCGCTACTCCGCGCTTTCTGATTTTGGTCTCGCGCCGGCGGCGGCAATGGGAGTTAACGTGCCCCGGTTCCTGGATCGAACTAATGAAATGATCAGCGCCTGCGGGCCGGATGTCCCGCCACGCTATAATCCCAGTGTCATACTCGGTGCGATTCTCGGCGCGGCGCACAACCACGGCCGCGACAAAGTGACGATCATCGCCTCGCCTGGCATCTACGATCTCGGCGCGTGGTTGGAACAATTGCTAGCCGAGTCAACTGGCAAGAACGGTAAGGGTTTGATTCCTGTCGATCGCGAATCGCTCTCCTCGCCCGAAACGTATGGGGACGACCGTGTGTTTGTCTATGTGAGATTGGCAGGCGATCCGGATGCTTCACTTGACGCTCCGGTCGATGCGCTTGAAGATGCTGGTCAACCAGTCGTGCGGATCTTTGTGACGGATGTTTACAATCTCGGTCAGGAGTTCTTCCGCTGGGAGATCGCGACCGCCGTGGCCGGCTCGATCATTGGGATCAATCCTTTCGATCAACCCGACGTTGAGGCGAGCAAGGTTGCGACCAGAAAGCTGACGGAGGAATACGAGCGCAGCGGCTCACTCCCGGCTGAGACTCCGATCTTTGAAGGTGAAGGCATAAAGCTCTTCGCTGATGAGCGGAACGCGAAGGACTTGAATGCGACGGTCAAGGATCGTTCGCTGAGTGGATACGTGAAAGCGCATCTGGATCGTTTGCGACCCGGCGACTACTTCGCGCTGCTTGCTTACCTTGAGATGAATGACGCAAACGAAGCAATCCTGCGATCCGCGCGTCACGCGGTGCGAGATCGGAAACGCGTGGCGACTTGTCTCGGCTTCGGACCGCGCTTTCTGCATTCGACTGGACAAGCTTATAAAGGCGGGCCGAACACGGGAGTGTTCCTGCAAATCACTTGTGACGACGCGATCGACCTGCCTGTGCCCGGGCAGAAATATGCTTTCGGAATTGTGAAAGCCGCTCAGGCGCGCGGCGATTTTGAGGTGTTGGCGGAGCGCGGCAGGCGCGCGCTGCGCGTGCATCTGGGCGCGGATGTCGATGAAGGCTTGGCCATATTCGCGGCCGCGATGAAGACGGCCTTGGTCTAGCGGCTTTGCCGCCCGATGTGCGGAAAGGCTATGCCTTTCCGGCGGACGCCTATTTAGTGTACGTCTCATTCCTTCGAGGCTGCGCCTCGAAGGAATGAGAAAAAATCTTAAGATCGCAATAACGGTAAGGCACAGCCTTACCGCACATCAGGCGGCAGAGCCGCGAACGAGAGGTTTTCAGACATGCAACTGGGAATGATCGGTCTGGGGCGAATGGGCGCGAACATGGTGCGTCGCCTGCTGCGCGGCGGGCACGAATGCGTCGTGTTCGATCTCAGTCCAGAGAATGTAAAGCAACTGGTCGGTGAGGGCGCGACAGGATCAAGTTCGCTTTTCGATTTCATCGGTAAGCTGAAGCAGCCGCGCGCCGTTTGGATCATGGTTCCGGCCGGCGATGCGACTGAGAAGACCGTCAGCGATCTCGCCGCGAAGATGGAAGCCGGCGACACGATCATTGACGGCGGCAACTCGTATTTCAAGGACGACGCGCGCCGCGCGCTCGGGTTGCGAGAGAAAAACATCAACTACGTCGACGTGGGCACGAGCGGCGGCGTGTGGGGACTTGAACGTGGCTACTGCATGATGATCGGCGGGCCCGAAGAAACCGTGCGTCATCTCGATCCGATCTTCAAAACGCTGGCGCCCGGCCGCGGTGAGATTGCGCGCACGCCGGGCCGCGAAAAATCAAACGGCACCGCCGAGGAGGGCTACATTTATTGCGGTCCGTCCGGCGCGGGTCATTTCGTGAAGATGGTTCACAACGGGATCGAATACGGATTGATGCAGGCTTATGCCGAAGGCTTTGACATCTTTCACAATGCGAACTCGAAAGATTTGCCGGCTGAGCATCGCTACGATCTGAACGTCGCGGATATTGCCGAAGTCTGGCGGCGCGGCAGTGTGGTTTCTTCATGGCTCCTGGATCTGACGGCGATGGCTTTGCAGGAAGACCCGGATCTGTCTGGTTACTCCGGCTTCGTGCAGGATTCCGGCGAAGGTCGCTGGACGATCATGGCGGCGATTGAAGAAGCCGTGCCGGCGGATGTTTTGACCGCGGCCCTGTACACGCGATTTCGCTCGCGCCAGGAACATACGTTCGCGGAAAAGATTCTGTCGGCAATGCGCCAGAAGTTCGGTGGGCACGTCGAGCCGGGCTCGAAGGAATGATTATTTTCATTCATCATTTGCATTTGTCTGCTGGATTTTCTTAGTGTTGCTTCGTGTGATTTCTTCGTGGATAGTTCGCCTTGCTGAAGAGTAAAACGATCCACGAAATTACACGAACGGACACAAAGAAGACGTTCAAAATGAGAAATGGTTATCGTGGCTACTGACGTGCACACCAGTCCACCTTGCATAATGGTCATCTTCGGGGCGGCAGGTGATCTGACAAAACGAAAGCTGATTCCCGCGCTCTATAACCTCAAGCATGCCAATCTCCTTTCCGATAATTTCGCGGTCATCGGCGTGGCGCGCGCTGAGATGCAGACGGAAGAGTTTCGCCGGCGGCTCACCGACGAAATGACCGACTTTGCCAACGAAACAGTTGAGGCCGACGCGTGGAAGTGGCTGGAAGACCGGCTCTATTACCTCTCAGGCGATTTCAAAGACGCACAGACTTTTACTGAACTGAAAACGCTGCTCGAAAAGATTGACGAGGAGCGCCACGGACACGGCAATTACTTTTTCTACCTGGCGACGGCGCCGGACTACTTTGCGCCAATCGTTGAGCAGCTGGGCGCAGCGCAATTGACCGGCGAAGAAAACGATCGCTGGCGGCGCGTGATCATTGAAAAACCTTTTGGCCGCGATCTTGATTCAGCCATGAAGCTCAACGCTGAGCTCAAGCAGGTGCTGAACGAGAACCAGATTTATCGCATCGATCACTACCTCGGCAAAGAGACGGTGCAGAACATCATGGTGTTTCGCTTCGGCAACGGCATCTTTGAGCCTCTGTGGAATCGCCGCTACATCGACAGCGTACAAATCACCGCGGCGGAAAAAGTTGGCGTCGAACAGCGCGGCGGATATTACGAAGGCGCGGGCGCCCTGCGCGACATGGCGCCGAATCATCTGCTTCAGCTGGTCACGCTGACCGCGATGGAGCCGCCGATTTCTTTCGACGCTGACGCCGTGCGCGACGAGCAGACGAAAATCCTGCACGCGATCCAACGCCCTTCAGCCGAAGAAGCCGCGAACCGAGCGGTGCGCGGTCAGTACGATGCGGGCGAGATTGACGGCCAGCCGGTTCCTGCCTATCGCAGCGAACCGAACGTGGCGCCTGATTCGAACACGGAGACGTTCATCGCGCTCAAGCTTCTGATCGACAACTGGCGCTGGGCCGACGTGCCCTTTTACTTGCGCACCGGAAAACGTCTGGCCGCGCGGGATACGGAAATTGCGATCCAGTTCAAGCGCGCGCCGTTCATGTTGTTTCGCAACACGCCCGTCGAGCGGCTGGCGAGCAATCGCCTGGTTCTGCACCTTCAACCGGACGAAGGCATCACCCTGCGCATTGGCGCGAAGATTCCCGGCCCGACGGTGAGCATCGGCGCGGTCGACATGGACTTTGATTACGGCGATTATTTTGGCGACACGCCCAGCACCGGCTACGAACGTCTGCTGCACGATTGCATGATGGGCGATGCGACGTTATTTCAGCGCGCTGATCAGGTTGAAGCCGGCTGGAGCGTCGTCACTCCCGTCCAGGAAGCGTGGTACTCGCAACCGCCGCGCGCATTTCCTAACTACAAAGCGGGAACGTGGGGCCCGCAGGAAGCTGATGAGTTGTTGAAACGCGATGGGCGCGAATGGGAACAAACCCAGGACGTCTCGACGAAGAGACAAACTAAGTCGTAGCTACTTCGATCGGATTAATATCGCCGCGTGCGGTGCGCTCTTCGCCAACCGGGCTTGAGGTTATTCCGCTTTTCGTGTCGTTCGACGCAATCCCAGCAGGCATGGTGTAACCGATTGTCTGCGCCGATAGATTCGACGACGTGACCCGTCTCCCGGTCACATCGTTCGCAACGGTAGACTCGCTCGTGCTCCCCCGGTGTCATCGTTCTCTCGTTGATTCCATTATTGCTGTTTGCCAGGTGATCCGCCAGCCCACACAAAGCCTGCGTCAACTCTCACCGACGAACACTCCGCGATATGACAGTTCACCGTTCACAATTCTGGCTGCGGAAGTAAACGGATGTGGCTCTGATTTTCCGGCCCCCATAATGTGATTGACCTCGATTCCCTTCGCTTTCAGGTAGTCCGAAATCAAACTGCGATGACAACGCCACCAGACGGCTTCAGAGCACATGACCACGGTTCTGCTGCCGCGCGCTATCTCCAGCAATCGCTGGATGCCGTCGCGAAAAGCTTCGGTCTCCATGTAATCGGCATAGCCGCGAAACGATTCGTTGCGCCAGGCGAGGTTCTGTGAATCCGGCCGGGCGCGCCGGCGGCCGCCGAGTTCGGGAAAGTGCTGGTAGTCAATTGCGGCTTCGGTCAGCGACGCTTTCAAGCTCCCTTTGTTAAATTGCGGATAACGTTTAGAGCCGGGATAGCTGCGGACGTCGGCGAGAACCTTGATCTCGAAAGATCTCAGCGCTTCGATAAACTCTTCAATCGACCGCGTCGAGTGACCACAAGTCCAGAGTTCAATCTTGTCTGCGAACATGATGTGACACGTTGGATGCGCCTAGCCGCTTGGCCTCACTTTGACACTTCGCACAAAACCGCGCAAGACGCCTTTTCCTGCGAACTCACAACGGTTTGAAGAAAAATAGTCCTTGACAGGGCTTTACCGCCAGAGTATAAGGCGCCTATCCCAAGGTCTTATTCGGCGCGCCGCGTGGCGCGCTCTCCCGAAACCGACGCGACATCGCCGCCCCTTACTTTTCCTTCGGTTGCGACGCCGCCTTTGCCACTGGAGGTCTCGGCTGCTGACGGACTCTTCTTCCAACGGTCACTAACCGCAAACTTTACTGCTCGATAGAAGCTGACGGTCGACCTGCTTTGAGC
>WNFC01001495.1_pt1 | contig 25120 bp, 22 predicted proteins | sample 5400541 | NCBI WGS metagenome assembly WNFC01 (sample SAMN13153342, study PRJNA577476) | soil metagenome | isolation source: 120 cm saprolite under Douglas fir tree site 2 hole 2 replicate 1 | place: USA:California | collected 2015-04-18 | reverse complement strand
GCCGCACGCAGCGATAGAACCACGATCCTGTGGCTGGCGTGCGCCGCCCTGACCAACATCGCAGGCGGTACGGTACGGCAAATAGCGTGGCTGGGAACGCTGGTTATGGTGCCATCGACGGCGTGGCTGTTGCGCAAGCGCGCCGGCGTCAAACGCATGGCATTTTTGCTCTGGATAGCCAGCGTGGTCAGTGTGTTCGCATGTATACGCTGGTTCGAGCAGCAGCCGTATGCCCTGCCGGAAAAGATCATTCAGGGCCCGGTGACCGGCACCATGCTCGGACACATGCTGACTGAACTGCTGAAGGCGCTTCTCTGTTTGGCGTTGATCACTTTCCCAATACTGGCCGCATGGATTCCTATCCAGCGGAGTCTCAGCCGCGGCGCGCTAACGCGGATTGCTTGCATCTTGGTCGCGATGGCCGCCGCCTCGATTGTGTTGGGCAACCGAGGTTCACTCGATCTTCGGGTGATGCCATGGCTCGGCCATGTAATCGGCATGCTGACCAAACCCTGGCGAAGGAAGGGCCCTGGTGCAGTCTCGCTGCACGACGCGTTATGGATGCTTGGGCCCTTCGCTATAAGCTATGTCGCCTTCCTCCTACCACGAGCCCTGTATTCCTTCGTCTACGACAGGTATCTCCTCGGGTTGATGCCTCTGGCGATTATCATCGTGTTGCTGCTCCATCAGAGATGGGTTGCAGAGCGGCTGCCGGCAGTTACGATTGCGGCTCTCAGCCTCTTCGCCCTATACGCCATTGCAGGTACGCATGACTGGTTCGCGTTGAATCGCGCACGTGTCGCAGCAGTTGCACAGATCCATGCCTTGGGCGTGCCCTCCACCTCCATCCAGGGGGGATTCGATTACGATGGCTGGACCCAGATTGAAGCCGCCGGATACATCAACGATCCGAGGATAATAAATCCTCCCCATGCGTTTCAGCCAAATCTTGAGCCGCTCAGGCTTCAGAGTAGATGCCGACTTGATTTCGCGCCATACACCCCAGCGGTCCAACCCAAGTATTTTGTAGTATTCTCCGTCATGCCCTGCCTGAAGATATCCCGATACCAGTCCGTCACGTATAGCACTTGGCTTCCTCCCTTCCGTCGAACAATCTTTATTCAAGAAGCGCCTCCTAATCGGAAGTAACTACTGGCTTATAACCGTAGTAATTCAAAAGAGGGATCACAAGTAGGCTTGCTGATAAAGCGGTGGGTTGTGGATTCCTGCGGTATCCTGTGGTCAGATAGCGCAGCCCTGAGACGCATCGCTCGCAGGCCATGAGAAAGGATTCGCTTTGACACTTAAGGAGCAATTGGGTGTCGACAAAGTGAAACCAGGCGAGCGACGGTGGATAGAAACGCCCCGAAACTTTCTCTATCTTTGCCTCGTTCTGCTGTTCCTGCATGCCACGTGCATGCTGTGTCGCTACGGTGAACTTCCATCGGCTCCAGTTATCGGCGACGAGGTCACTATCAACGATCCGGCAATAGCACTCAGCCGGGGGCAGGGACTTACCGCACCTAGTTTCGGCGGCAGTGCTTTCGGACTCGACCGCCTCTACGCTCATTTCCCCCCGGTCTATATATGGACTGAATCTCTTGCATTTCGCGCTCTTGGTGTATCGGTTTATTCGTTGCGTTCGACCACGACTGTGATGGGAATTCTGGCTTGCGCCGTTTTCCTCTTTATGGCGTGGTGTCTGTGTCGATGGAGACTGGCGGATCCAGTCACAGCGAGTTTAGCGGCATGTCTTTACGCTCTCAATGCCTCTGTCATTGCGCTTCATCGTATTGCCCGCATGGACTCCATGGTGGAACTCTTTGCCTTAGCTTCCCTGCTCTTTGTTCTTGCCGGGATATTTTGCCGCTTCGATAGCTCTCCCCACGATGGTGCGGATCGGGGCAACGAGAACCGGAAAAAGCGATTCGCACTACTACTCGCCGGCGCGATATCCGCTGGGTTGTGCATGGCCACACACCCTGAAGGGTTGACCGCGATCCTTCCTGTCCTTCTGCTTGTCCTCTTCGCTGCCCCAGTCCGTCGCAGGTGGAAGGCGATGCTGTTGGCGCTCGTTGCGATTATCCCGGTTGTGGTTTGGATGATTGCTTTCGGCAGTCGCTGGAAGCAAGCGATCCTGCAGATGAGGGCAATGCTGAGGAATATCACACCGCAACCCGGTATCGTTCGCTATGCACATGACTTCCTAAGAAAAAGCCAGCCGATCATTGGCCAGGGGATGCGGGCAGCGCTCTTTTTTCTGTGTCTACTCGTGTTGGGTTTGGTCCTCGAACGATGGTTCATCCTGTGGAGATCCGAGCGAGGCATACCCCGCCTCAAAGAGTTGGATCGGAGCCGACTTTTGCTGGCTCGTGTCTTCGCACTTGCGACCTTGCTTAGTCTTTCCCTTCTGATCTGGTTTATCTCCGCCTCTATCACACGCTATGAAGTGATGTATCCCGTCTACCTGCTTGGCTTGGTGATGGTACTTCGCGGCGCGTCACTCAACAAGACAGGTCGACGCATCGCTGTGGGACTGTTGACGACCCTCGTCCTGGCGCAGGTCGTCGCAATCGCGGTTTATTTCGGAGAAGAAGGCGAACCACCTGCTCGCTTCGACAGCATTGTTGCAATGATTCCATCCGGTTCGCGGATCGCTGTAACTCCCAAGATGTGGCTTGCTTTCGTTCAAAGTGGCCGACCAGTTACGCTACTCTACCTTGGGTATGATGGTCGCAAACTATGGTCTATGACGAGTCGTAATCCTCTCCAAGGATTCGACGTAATTGTGATTGACGAGTCTTTTGTGGATGAACGACGCGAGTACTCGCCCTTTGCCCAAGAAGGACGAATCGAGCGGGACTTTCACGTGGGTAGCAATGTCATTCACGTATACCTTCCGGCGAAGTAGCAGGATTGGGTCAAGGCCTTGTCCGCGCTATTCTCTTTCGTATGAACACCGCCAAAACGTCTATGTTGGCAGCAGTTCTTTCATTCCTGTTCACGCGAGTGGTTTGTTTCTGCACCTTCCAAGTGCGGTTTCTCTTGTGTTTGACCGTTTCAGATGTATACGAGCACCATGACAGTCTTGCATTAAGCCTGTGCTCTATCAATGAGGATCATCTCTCCGTGCTATCTCATTTTTCTAAGCAGGCAGCAGGTCTTTCACTGTCTAACAATATCGATGGTGTTATCATCGGGGATTCTGTCGATGAGTTTGTTATAAGGATCGATGCCAGCGCGTGTCGGCATCTGGTCAACGACGATCTCAAAGATTTGGTTTGCCTGAGTGATCTTTTCCTTCTTGAGATAGAGTGGCTTCTCCTCATCCTTCTTACCAGTAAAAACGCCAATGTCGATGTAATCGCTCAGCGCCATCGGAGTCTCGTTTCCACTGCCATCCGACTTAAGCTTACGGGTCTGCACGGTGAGAATGACCTTATATTTTTTATCCGAAGTCTGGGTAACCGTGGCGGTCACCGCCTTGTTGTCGTACAGAACGATTGATTCAAAAGAATCCGTGATGTAGTACTGCAGTCCGGGAGGCGTCTGCGTGCGTAGGGAATCGACGAACTCACGAGTATCGGGGTACGGGCCGCTCTGGGAGTCGTTCGCGTTGGCGTACCGATACTGCGTTAGAAAGTTGCGGAGTGCGAGATTAAGCTTGTCTTCACCGATGTAGTCAGCAAGTGTATACATTACTTGACCGCCCTTCTGGTACCAGACGTAAGGTTCATTTTGAACGAGCACTACGGGGCGCTCTTTGCGGATCTCGCCGGCTCGCCCGCGGAGATATTGGTCAAGTTCATGCTTAAGGAAGCGATGCATGTTGTCGCTACCGTATTTTTGCTTCATGACCATCAGCGCGGAATATTCGGCGAGGGTTTCCGAGAGCATGTTCGAGCCTTCGACACGTCCGCCGATGAGTTGATGGGCCCACCACTGGTGGCCTAGCTCGTGCGCTGTAAACGAAGTAGGTGAAGTCAATATCAGTTGGCTTTTCCAAACGGCCGATGAATCCAATGCCTTCAGAAAACGGAATAGTGTTTGGAAAAGATTGGGCGAAGGTGCGGTAGCGTGGAAACTCGAGGACGCGATACTGGCGGAACTGAAAGGGACTAAAGTTTGTTTCGTAGTAGGCGAGACCGGCTTTGGAGGCGGCGATCATGTCATCCACGTCGTAGGTATGGGCGGGAATGTGATAGACCTCAATGGCGATGGGGTTTACGGCGCGCCCTGGTACATCTCACGCTTACGTCGTAGCGGGCTGAAATGAAGGCGTAGAAGTCGAGGGTTTTGACGTCGCCCATGTCATAGCTGAAGTAGTGCCGGCCATTCTCGTGCCATTCTCGAGTCAGATAGCCGGGAGAGATAGCGATCTGGGAGTGGCCTTCCGAGTCCGAATCAGAGGTGCTTACCGTGGTGCGATACGTAATCCAGTCGGAGTTGGGCGAGAAGAGATTGGTGACTGTACCGACGGGGTCTTCGCGGCGTGGTAGGAGTTCCTGTTCGGGTAGATGCTCTTCGCGGCGACGGCGAGGATCGTCAAGCTCGATGCTGTTGTCATAGCCGATGGTGGGGAAGTAGTTGGAGTCGAAGAAGGTGCCGGAATAGGCGAGTTCGGGGCGTTCGTTGCCGTCCTTGAAGCCGCGACTCGTATAGCCGACGTTGAAGTTAATATCAACCTTGTTACTTGGAGCGAGCGGGGTTGCCAACTCGTAGATGGTGTAGAGATTGCGAGGGCTGGAGGATACAACATGGAAAGGGCGGCTGAACCGAACGTTTGAAACCGATTGGAACTGATCGGTGATATGAATCTGACTAATCGGTTGCGATGTCTTGTTCTGCAAAACAAAGTGGCCGGTGCCGTCGAAAGAGCGGCGCTCGGGATAGATGTTGATGTTGGCGTCGACAGCGATGACTTTGGGCTGCGGAACGTTCTCGTACCTCTTCCAGTCACGCTCGTACTTGGCTTGTATGTCGCGGCGGTCCTTGGCAGTAAGGTATTCGTTGAGGATACGAGCGTTGTAGTAATACCATGCTCCACTGCCGATGGCGATGAGCAGTAAGAGCGCAGCTACGGGATGAGCCGGGGCAGACGTTGCCGGGCGAGACTGAAGCGTGCAGGCCACGCTTCATCGGAGCCGCGCCGGGCGAGCGCGATGGAGATGACGGCGAGGATAGCTGTTATCGAGAGCCAATAAGTTATAGACCAGAAGAGTGCAAGCGCGAAGTGCCCGTAGCCGTTCATATCCGAATAGGTGTAGGGCGGCGTACTGCCGATGAGGTAGAGCGTGTTTTCCAGTCCAAAGTTATAGAGGATCGGCGTGATGACGAAGATACCGATAACGATGCCGTGGCCAATGAATTTATTGGAGACTACAGTCTGGACAAAGAGCGCTGACAAGATGAAGGTAAGGATCTGAGGAAAGGTAATGAAGTAGAGTTCTTTGACATACTGGAACAGCTCGTAGTGATGGCAGCCGGCGATAGTCTGCATGAGGATGCCACAGAGGCCAGTAATCGTAAGCAGGACGAACTCGACGAAGCATAGAGCGAAGAGCTTCGAGAACCAGTCGGTAATTTCGCTGATCGGTAACGCGTCGTGAATACCGGAAAATAGAGTGTCGCGCTCTCGCCAGATAAGTTCGGCACCATAAAGAGTGGCTACGATGTAGAAGAAAAGCTGAGCTCCGCCTTCGACCGACTGGAGCACGAGCTAAGTGACGGGCCAGACGTTTCGATCGGCAAGGCGGCCGGCGAAGTGGCCGTTGTTGATGGCCAGTCCAGCCATGAGAATGAGGATGCCCCAGAAAGGAATTTCGCGCACGATATTGGATACGCGCAGACGGGTAAGCGAGGTGAGCTGAAGGAAGGTGGTTCCGAGTCCGAAGACCTGGTGGATGGCGGGAAGTCTGACGGCGACTAGACTACGCCGGGGCCTGGTTTCCACGAGCTCTTGCTCTCTCGCGCGAGCCGCTTGTTTGCCGCTGATACGGGCGGTGAGCGCTTCGACCGAGATGGGAAGAGCTTCCATACGGCCACGAGCGAGAGCAGGCCGACTGCCCCCCAGAGCAAGCGGTTATAGAGGAAGACACCGGAGGCAGCGTGCACTGACCAGGAAGGTGCCTTCGAGAGCGCGTAGCTCGTCGTCGGTGGCAACTACTTTTGACCAGATTTTGCCCACAAGAGAATCGAGGGCCTCCGAAGGCGCGCCTTCAAGGAGCAGCTCACCGTTCGAGATGATGGCCATGCGGGGGCAGAGCTCGCGCACGTCGTCGACGATATGGGTGGAGAGGATCACAGTCACATTCGACCCAATCGAGCTTAGAAGATTGAGAAAACGATTCCGCTCGGCGGGATCGAGGCCTGCGGTCGGTTCGTCCACGATGATAAGTTTCGGGTTTGCGAGAAGAGCCTGAGCAATGCCGAAACGTTGCTTCATGCCTCCGGAATAAGTGCTGAGTGACTTCTTGCGGGCGTCCCAAAGGTTTGTCTGCTAGAGAAGAGCTTCGACCATCTGCGTCCTCTCGGTCTTGTTTGTAATGCCCTTGAGCATTGCGAGATGGTGAAGCATGTCTAGCGCCGACATCCTGGGATAGACACCCAACTCCTACGGCAGATACCCGAGAACTTTGCGCACCTCATCTTTTTGGGTCAGGACGTTGAGGTCATCGAGCTGGACCGTACCGGAGTCGGGATCCTGCAAGGTGGCGACCGTCCGCATCAAGGTGCTCTTGCCTGCTCCGTTGGGTCCAAGCAGTCCGAACATGTGGTTGCCAATGGTTAGTGTTAGATCTTTGAGCGCTCTTACGCCATTTGGGTAGGTCTTGGACAGACCTGTGATTATGAGTGACAAGGAAAGTGTCCTTCGGAACGATTAATGCTGACTTTTCGTAGTAGCCGCAATTTACCACATCAGGTTGAAGGGTCGGCAGGTTCAGGTGCGTCTCCTGAATCTCGAAAAATGAATTCCGCTTTCGCCCAGTTCATTCGCTGCCTAGTGGAATACGCAGTCAACGGACCATTGGTTCAGATCAGTTAATCGGCCCTGGCCCAGGAACCAGAGTCGCCCTTCGCTAATCCACGCAACACTCGGCGCTCGGCAGAAGGTCGCTTTCTGATTGTGCTCGTAAGTTCCCCACAGCAAACCTGGTTGCGGCCGGCAGATTTGGCTTGGTAGAGCGCCTTATCGGCAGAGTCCAGAAGATCTTCCTGACAATTGGAATCGCTCGGCCAGCATGACGCTACACCACAACTCACCGTTGACAGCCGAGGGTGACTGCCCGGTTCCGGTAACGCGGGCGATCCAGCAACTTCGACAAGTTTGCGGATCCGTTCAGCAACGATCGTCGCACCTTCCTGTGTGGCCCCAGGAAGTAGGACCACGAACTCCTCACCGCCAAATCGCGCGGCGAAATCGTCCTTGCAACGCAGACTCTGCAACAGCAGCGACGCTACGCGTACCAGCACGCGATCGCCATAAAGATGTCCGCGGGTGTCGTTCGTAATCTTGAAATGATCGATGTCGATGACAATGGCAGAGAGGCAAGTCCCGGCATCAACAGCCTCGCGCCACAGCTTTGCGAATTGCAACTCGTAGGAATGTCGATTGGCAAGCCCAGTCAAATTGTCGATATAAGAGATTTTTTGCAGCTCGACATTCAAAAAAGATAGCTCTCGAGTTTGTATCTCGCTGCGCAGCCGCATAAGGTATCCCAGGCGTTCTTCCCGCCCGACGCTATAATTGGCGACCACGGTCATCGAGATGGCGCAGACCGCTAACGTGATTCCAAGTAGTTTCTCCGAGGCGTTCAGGAAGTGGTCCTGGTGAATGAAGACCAGATCGCTGAGCAGCAAAAATGCTGACGTGCTCAGGGCATACATAAACTGCAGCCGCATCACAACGTTCGCGAAGATGACGGTTACGATCAACCCTACCTGTGCATAAGCTGATGAGGTTGCATTCGTATTGCTTTCAAGATAAAGGTGCGTCACTCCTATAAGGCAGCTCGCCAGCGCAATACTGGTTTCGCGGTATATCTTATTCGGACTCCACCGCATGCTGACGTTGATCAGGAGAGCTATTGGCGTAACGATGCACAAGCGTACCTGTAATGGAAACCAGGACACGCCGCCGCGAATAAAGTAGTCCGCGATGACATAGATATTGAAGAAGCCAATCGCAATCAGACCTTCAACCCAGAGACGAGCTGCGCGCTGAACAAACGTCGATTGCTCAAAGCCGCTCTCAAGAGGCTCCGGCAGTGCTAATTGCTGGAATCTCCTTCGTGAAAGCCGCTCTATCTCTGCGATCGCGAGTTCATGGATTGAAGTGCCTGGCATCTTGAATTTGTTTCTTTCTCACACTATGTCTCTTCTAGCTCTGTCGGCGCGCGTCCGGTCTTTCATCAGTGGTAAAAGGACAAATCGCGGAAGCTAGTGCAAACCATTGTTACTAAAGGGTGAGAATGACACACTCCCTATTCCAGGGGGACACATAATACTTCCGTGCAATTCCTTTACCGGGTTCTCCATGCAATACAAGGCACATCCCTTCGGCAACTCCTTAACCTGAAAGATTCAATTGTCTCGACCCGATGACCATCGATAAGTCGCGGGATGGAATCAGACTTTTCTTAGCTCGGAACCTTATGCTACGAGAAAGTTATCGATCAGACGCGTGCTTCCCACATACGCCGCTACCGCCACCAGAGTGCCTGTCTGGACAGACGTCACCGGGAGCAAAGTATTCGCATCCACTATGGCCAGATAGTCCACCCGTATTCCAGCCTCGGCGTTCAGAGTTTCCATCCCGCTTCGCACCAGCGTCATACTTTGCCGCTCGTCTTCATCGATCATTCGTTCCAGGCGCAGCAATGTTCGATGTAACACCAGCGCCTGTTCTCGTTCTGTCGCGCTTAGATATTTATTCCTACTGCTCAGCGCGAGTCCATCCGTATCCCGTACGATCGCGCAACCCACCAGCTCTATATCGAAGTTCAAATCTCGAACCATCTGTCGCAGTACCGCGAGCTGCGCTGCGTCCTTCTGTCCGAAGTAAGCGCGTGTTGGTCCCACCACATGGAATAACTTCGCCACCACAGTAGCTACGCCGGTAAAGTGTCCTGGCCGCGAAGCCCCATCTAACCGATCTCCTACTTCTGATACAGTCACGGTCGTCACTGGGCCGTTCGGATACATCTCTGCAGCGTCAGGGGCGAACAAAACATCTACTCTTTCCGCCTCCAGCGATCCATAGTCTGCCTCAAACGTCCGAGGGTATTTTGCAAAGTCCTCCCCTGGCGCAAACTGCAGCGGATTCACAAAGATTGAAGCAACTACCGTGTCGCACTCCGACCGCGCGCGTCGCACTAGGGACAGATGCCCTTCATGCAGGGCTCCCATCGTAGGCACAAAACCAAGCACGGAGCCTCTCATCCGCAGTTCGTGGCAAACGCTCTGCATCTCCCCAACGGTCTTTACAATTTGCACAGAAGTTCCACGCCTCCCGCTCGCAATTCACAAGCTTCTTACCTTTGAATTTGAAATAATCGACGCATAGCTTCGCTGTCCCTGGTACCGATCTCCAGCCAGTCAAAGCAGGTTGCCGTCTGCTCTACCCCACCACTTCAGCCTGGACACCCAGTAGTTCCCGCATCTCCCGCGAGAGATGGTAGCTCTCCGCGTCCGATGGAAACGTTCTGGCCTCTACGTCGTGGCGGTACTCTGCCAATGCCTTTCGCATCAATCCCGCCACATCTGCATACCGTCTTACGAACTTAGCCGAAGGCGAAAACGTCATCGCCATCATGTCGTGCAGCACTAGAATCTGCCCATCGCAGTCCGGTCCTGCGCCGATTCCGATCGTAGGGATCGTCAATTCCTCTGTAACGATCCTTGCCAACTCTCGCGGCACACCCTCCAACACGAGCGCAAAGCAGCCAGCGTCCTCGAGTGCGAGCGCATCGGTGCGCAATTCGTCGATCGCCTCCATCGTCTTGCCCTGCACCTTGTATCCGCCCATGCGATGCACGCTTTGCGGGGTCAGTCCGAGATGTCCCATCACCGGAATCTCCGCGTCGACTATCCGCCGCACCAGTTCCTTCCGCTCACGCCCGCCTTCGAGCTTCACTGCCTCGGCGCCCGCCTCCTTCACGAACCGGACTGCGTTCGCGACACCTTCGCGTTCATCTGCTTGATAGCTGCCAAAGGGCATGTCCGCCACCAGAAGAGCACGCCGCAGCGCGCGTCGAACTCCACGCGTGTACAGCAGCATCTCGTCCATCGTTACGGCGAGGGTGTTTTCGTGGCCTTGCATTACCATCGCGAGCGAGTCGCCTACGAGCACGACATCCAGCCCAGCCTCATCGACCAGTCGGGCGCTGGCGTAGTCATAGGCTGTCACTGCAGTGATAGGCTGCCGCAACAACTTCTTTTCCAATAAAGAGGGGACTGTAACTTTGGTGGAAAGATTGGCGTCACGCCCAACTCGTGCGCCAGCTCTTTCCGCAGAGAACGTAGTTAAACTCATTGCAATCTCCAGTGCAGTTCCACCGCGTGTCGTCCGAAGAAGCACGACTTTGGCCGGATACCACCTGTCCCAGCAATAACCTGGGTCGGTTAAAGAGTACGCGTCTCAGGTTTGCGTCGCAAGTACGCCCGAAGCCGCTTGCGCTCAGGGCTTTGCGACGACGGGAAGTTCGATGAAACTGGCCTGTCCGACGCCATGGCAGATCTTCTGCTCCGCCTTGCGATAATCCTGTGGCTTGGCCCAGAAGATGTTTGGGACGAAGGTTTGAGGATTGCGGTCGTAGAGCGGGAACCAGCTGGACTGCACCTGCACCATGATGCGGTGGCCGGGCAGAAAGACGTGGTTTGCGTGTGGCAGGTTGAACTTGTAGAGGAGCGGCTGGCCTGAGGCGATTGGCTTCGGGTTTTCAAGACTTTCGCGGTAGCGGCCGCGGAAGATGTCGGCGGAGACCATGAACTGGTAGCCCCCCATCTTCGGTTGACCGGCTACTTCGTCGGGGTAGACGTCGATCACCTTGACGACCCAGTCGGAATCGGTTCCGCTGGTGGAGGCGATGAGGTTGGCGATAGGTTGGCCGCTGATCTTTACCGGGGCGGTGAGGACGTCCGAGGTGAAGACGGCTACGTCCGTGCGGCCGGAGGCTTCGCGCTGGTCGTCGGCGAGCCAGTTTGGCCAGGTGAGGCCGCTGTCGTAGCCGACGGGTTGGATGGGGCGGGCGCGGAAGGGTACGGGTTTTGCGGGGTCGGAGATGTAGGCGTCGAAGGGTGCGTCTTCCTGCTTTGGTGCGGCGAAGCTTAGCTTGCCTTCAGCTCTGAGGTAGAGCGGAACTGAGGTTGAGGTGCAGCCGTTCTCGCAGGCGATTGGCCAGGAGGGCAGCTTTCGCCACGTGTTGGTGCCACTTTCATAGGCTGAGACGGGCGCAATTGCAGGTGCTGAGGTGTCGTCTTTGAGGTACTTCGCGAGGAAGGGAGCGAGGATGTTTTCGCGAAAATATAGCGAGGTGTCGCTGTTAAATTTGATGGCGCCCAGGGTGCTGCCGTCTTCGATGCCCTGACCGTGGTGCCACGGGCCCATGACGAGGAAGACTTTGTTACTCGTGTCTTTGGGCTTGATGGCTTTGTAGACGGCCATGGCGCCGTAGATGTCTTCGGCGTCCCAGAAGCTGTGGACCAGGAGGGTGGGAACGGTGAGGGGTTCGGCGGCCAGGAGCTTGGCTAGTAGTTTATCGACGGCCTGGTCCTGCCAGAAGGCGTCGTAGCTGGGGTGGGCGATGACCTTGCGCCAGAAGCCCGTCTGCTCGAGGCCGCGGCGGTTGCCGAGTTCGCCGGCGGACCCGGCTTCCATGAACATGTCGTAGTCGTCGAAGTTGCTGGTCCACCACTTCACCGAGTTGTCGCGCGTGCCGTCCTGCTCATAGATGTAAGACATGTTCTGCTCGCGGAAGGCGCCGTTGTGGAACCAGTCGTCTCCCTTCCAGCCGTCGACCATCGGGTTCATCGGTACGGCGACCTTGAGGGCTGGGTGCGGGTGGAAGAGACCCATCAGGGTGGTGAATCCGTCGTAGGAGATGCCGATGATGCCGACCTTGCCGTTGCTTTCGGGCATATTTTTTACGAGCCAGTCGATGGTGTCGTAGGTGTCGGTGGCGTGGTCTACCTGCGTCGGATTGAGGGGGCCTCGCAGGGGGCGGTTCATTACGTAGTCGCCCTCGGAGCCGTACTTGCCGCGGACGTCCTGGATGACGCGGATGTAGCCGCCGTTGACGATGACGTCGGTGGCGTTGTCGTAGCCGTAGAGGCTGGAGGCGAGGTGCGAGCTCTGCATATTCGTCGTCAGCGCGTTTGCGCTGTAGGGCGTCCGGGTGAGCAGGATGGCGGCGTTTTTTGCGCCTTTCGGGACTAGGATGACGGTGTGGAGCTTGACGCCGTCGCGCATCGGGATCATGACATCGCGGCGGTCATAGTTGAAGCCGCTGTTGGTCGGCACGAAGGTTGCGGGCGATTCGCTCGGCAGGGTGGCAGGGGTTTGGGCGGATGCGAGGGGGAGCAGGTTGCAGAGGAGGGTTGCGGCGAGCAGACTTCGGCGAAGCAGAAACGCGGGCATATGTTTCCTTTTCATGGTGAGGACAGGAGCGATGGCTCCTTGTCGATCATGTTTGGAACGGTGTCAGAGTGCTGACGGTATCATATGCGGCGGTTGGGCCGGAGGTTGTCGAATGTGTCTCTTACTAATCGTTTCCGGGCTGATATTCCTGTTGCTGTGCCCTTGGTGTACTTTCCTCTCTCTACGTTCCCAGGGGTGGGGGTCCCCCTCTTGCCTGCGCGTAAATTCCTTGTAATCAATGGTTTACGGAAGGTTGTGGTCTCCAAAATATTTATAACAAAGGAGTTGCGTCCAAATTCTCCTATATCAATAACTTAGCCCCGGATGGTGTCCGGGGCTTGCTTGTTTTGATCTATATATGTTCGGATCAGTACCGTTTAGATCACTTAGGGATTTCCCCACCTTTTATCTTTTTATACAGAAGGGGCGACTTCCAGCCATCAGGCAGTGGCGCATGGGGTCACTGCGCTTAATCGAGAGAAAAATAAACCGCGAAGGCCAGTTCCGACCAATGCGGCTATCGATGGAGTTTAGGAGCTTAGTTTGTCGTGTACGGCGCAGCTGGGGAGCTTTGATTTGCGCGAGCCGGGATGGGCTTGTTGAACGCCAGGCATTCGGAGATGCGCTTCAGCATGTCTGTGGGGTGGACTGGCTTGGTTAGGGCAGTGAAGTGATGGCCACTGCGACGCGCCTTCTCGAGCAGATCGACTGTGGAGGCCTGTCCCGAGAATAAGAGGACTTTGAGGTCTGGAATGGACTGCGTGAGCATGATCGCCAGTTCGACACCGGTAATTCCAGGCATGACGACGTCGGAGATCAGAAGCGCGGGCGTGATCGCAGTCGCGATTCGGAGGGCGCTCTCGCCATCGTAGGCGGTCATGGTGATGAAACCGGCGTGGGTGAGGATGATCGACAGGGTGTCCGCAATGACCTTCTCGTCATCCACGATGAGGACGACTGGAGCATCTTTCACAGGTACGGGGAGAACGACTACGTCTTCTCTGGATACTTCTTTGAGCGGAACTACCGGAAAACTGAATTCAGGAGACATGGGAGATAACCTCTGGATTGACCCTAGTCCACTTGTGGAGATACGGGTTAACTCTTTTGTATCTGTGAGTTGATGCGACGTTTAGATTTTTCCAGCGCTTCGCGTTCTTTTTCCCACTAATTCGGGTGAATTGCGTCAGATTATTTTTATGTCTACGTTACGTTTACGTCTCGTTTGCATCAAACAGTGCATTAGGAGAAGTCCGAGTAAAGGAGGAGATCATGAGCAACGAAGGAAATTTCGCAGATGGACAGACGAAGTTCGAATCGGTGCTTCAAGTCGACGTTCCGAAGGGCCGGGATGGCAAACATAAAAACATCATCACGCGATTGCTTGGCGATATCGCTAACCTGGACGACGGAGCGGCGCTGAAGATTCCTCTGTCTCAGCTTCCAGACACGAAGGAGAACATTCGTTCGGCACTGAGCCGGGCTGCGCGGCAGGCGAAGATCACCCTGGCGACGTCCAGCAATAACGAATTTCTGTATGTGTGGAAGACGGAGAAGTAGATGAGGTCGCAGAGCAGAGGCACGGTGGACCTCTGCTCTGCGCGACGGATGATTCTTTGGGTGGTTGGGGCAAAGACAGATCCTCCGGCTCCAAAGGATGACAAATCAGGAGCGAGCAAAGGCAAGGGCGCGGCATGGACTGGGACACAGTTGAGGTAGAAAAGCGGATTTCTCCACTGCGCTGCTCACAAATGCGTGAGCAGCTTCGGTCGAAATGACGATTTTTGGGGGTGGTGTGGAGGAGGAACAGGTAACGGCAATGGGGTTGTGGCTGGTTGAGCGCTTGCTATCCCACTCATCGCGATGAGACCGCGATGAATGGGGCACTCGGCGTAAGGAGGTGACTTCCACCTCCGTGAACGACTTTCACCATCACTAAGGGTGGTTCTGCTGCGGCGGCGGAGGGACACGAGTGCTATGGAAGAAGGCGATTTTCCAGGTGTCGGCATCTCTCTTGAGGAACGCCGATTCCAACCACTTTCGATGTATTGTCCCGGAAGCGTCGGTGACGCTGCCATCGTTAACATAAGCGATCCATGCGGTGTCACCGCTGACGTGGACGTCGGTTTGGGTCACGATCCACTCGTAGTGTTTGCCGGCGGCGCGTTCGGCTTTGATGAGGGCGATGATGGAATCAGGCGTAAATCGTTCGCCTCCGTCGTACATATAGAAGTCCCGTGTGACGAGGGAATCGAATTCCGCGAGATCGTCATTGCTTAGTGCGGTGAATAGGGCCTTGATCGTGTGGATGATTTGGGTCGTGTCGGAGAGGGGCGATTTTTGCTGGGCTGTTGCCGTTGAGAGCGGAACGGAAAAGACCACGGCGAGGGTTATGGTTGCGATCGAGATGCGATGCCGTAGGTACAAGGGAGACGCTCCTGAGGAAGATTGCTACGACTATATCGGTAGGACTATATCTGTCAGACGCGGCGAGATGGTTTGGATAGGAGGAGAATCGTCTTCTAGTAGGGGTTGGGTTGGTTGCTGAGGATTTCTTTGCCGCCGCTCTGGGCGATGAAGTAGGTTTTGCCGGGGAGGCTGGGGACGGGGTCCCTGAGGTCCTGCCAGAGAAAGATGCGGCGGGTTTCGGTCCACTTGAGACTGAGGGAGACGTTGTCTTCGAAGATGCGGGGGGCGTCGGGGAAGAAGCTGCCGTACCAGAGGTTGGAGCTGCGGCCGTTGAGGATGTGGATGGGTTGGGCGTTGATGTCGGGGCGGCGGAGATAGAAGCCGAGGGTGCTGGCGCTCTCGTATTCGCCGTTGATGATGATGAGGTCGTCGGGCTTGAGTTCCGGCGCAATGGCGCTGGCGAGTTGGCGCGAGGTGAGGATGGGGGAGAAGATCTGCAGGCCGAGGTGGGCGGCGAGCAGGAAGGCGAAGGTGGCGGCGGCGAGCCAGAGGTTGGCGGCGTGAGGCTTGTAGTTGGCGCGGCAGAGCCAGTTGGCGAGAGTGCCGATGAAGAGCGCGATGGCGGTGAGGAGGAGAGGGTCGTGAAAGGCGGACATGGCCTGGGTGTTGAGGTCGAGGAAGTGGCCGAAGGAGAGGGCGTAGGCGCCGGGGTTTTGTTTGAGGAGGGTGGCGAGGTCGGTGCCGGGGACGGGATGTGCGCGGAGGACGAAGTAGCCTGCGATGAGAGCGGCGATGGAACCGAGGGTGAGAAGAACGACTGAGATGCGTTGGCCGGCGCGGGTGAGTGGGTTGGGGACGGTGAAGGATTCGGCTTCGGTGGCCTCGTCGTTGAGCCAGGCGGCGATGAGAAGGATGAGCGGTGGAAGGGAGGGCAGGACGTAGTACTCCTGGCGGGTGGAGAGCGAGAAGAAGAGGAGCGGGATTGCTGCCCAGAGACCGAGGAGGAGGCGGGTGCTTTCGGTTGGGGTGAGGGTGCGGATGGAGACGAGGGGGCGGAGGGACTTGCGCCAGGGGATGGTGCGAAGGGCGCGGAGGAGGTAGGCGCTCCAGGGCATGAGCCAGAGGAGGAGGAGGCCCCAGAAGAGGTAGAGGGGGACGGTGTCGTAGTCGCGGGGGACGCGGAGGTTGAGGTAGCGGAGGAGGTGCTCGTTGACGAAGTAGAACCAGAGCCAGCCGTGGACGTTGCCGTCGGTGGGGAGAGGGACGGACCAGCGGCCGTGGGTGAAGGTAAGGCTGCCGGGATGGCCCTGGGTGGGGTTGGCGAGAGCGATGAAGATGTGCCAGGGTGCGGCGATGGCGAGGAAGACGATGGTGCTGGAGATGGGGGCGAGTTGACCGATGCGGGTGAGGACGCTGCGGAGATTGCGGCGGGTGAGTGCGAGGTGGGTGAGGACGATGAGGATCGGGAAGACGATGCCGATGAGGCCCTTGGTGAGGACATTGAGAGCGCAGCAGGCGGCGAAGGCCCAGCAGAGGAATGGGTTTGGGTTGGAGTGAAGAAGTTGGGCGGTGAAAGACCCCACCTTAGCGACGATGAGACCGTCGCGAAGATGGGACACCCGATTTTCCACCCCAGCGAGCAAAGGCGCTCGTTGGGGACCCCGATTTTGTGGCTGAGCGGATTGCTCGGTTAGCCAGTAGCAGTAGAGGGCTAGGGTGAGCCAGAGGCAGACGATGGCGTCGGGGATGAGGATGTGGGTGAAGATGAAGATGCCGAAGCTGGAGAGGAGGAGGAGGCCGGCGTAGAGGCCGGCTCGGATGCCGGATTCCGGTCGCTCAGGGCTTGATCTCGATGGCTCAGGGCTGCTGAAGGCTCGGCGGGCGAAGGCTTCGACGATGAGAGTGAGAGCTAGGACGGTGAAGGCGAGGGGCAGGCGCGCGGTGGCGGTGTGGATGCCGAAGAGTTTGAAGCTGGCGGCGATGGACCAGTAGAGGAGGGGGGCCTTTTCTAGGTAGCGGATACCGTTGGCGTAGAGGGTGACCCAGTCGTGGCGGAGGAGCATCTCGCGGGCGACCTCGGCGTGGACGGAGTCGGCGTCGTCGAGAAGTGGAGGAGTGAGGAGGGCGAGGCTGGAGTAGAAGAAAAACCAGAGGGCGATGAGGATGAGGCGGTTTCTCTTGATGGCCGATTTAGCGGGGGAGATTTCGGTTTGCATCAGGAGACGAGGTTCGGCTTGCGGGGACTATCAGCAGAGTTTACGTGAGCGGGCGGGTGCCATCAACGAAAGGTTAGGCGGAGGCAGCGCACGGCTATGATGGGAGGGCGTGTTGTTGCTGCGTGCGGCGAGGGAGTTGCGCTTGAGTGAGCTGGTGCGAGTTGCGGAGGTTTCGGGGCCGCCGACGGAGCTGATCTTTGGGGATTGGTATCCGGCGATGCGCGCGGATGGGCTGCGTGCGAAGAAGACCGCGAAGGCGATGTTGCTGGGGGTGCCTCTGTTGGTGGGAAGGAAGAACGACGGGAAGCTGTTTGCTATGCGGGATCTTTGTCCGCACCGGGGGATTCCGCTGTCGGCGGGTTGGTTCGATGGGGAGACGGTGACGTGCAAGTACCATGGGTGGCGGTTTGAGCCTTGTTCGGGGCAGTGTAGAGAGATTCCATCGCTGACGAGCCATGAGACGCTTGATCCGACGAAGATTTTTGCGGGGGCGTTTCCTTGTGAGGAGCGGGATGGGTATGCGTGGGTTTATATGCCGGAGGCGGGCACGGGGCGGGTAGTGGGTCAGTTGCCCGCTGTGCCGGAGGTGCCGAAGTTTTCGGCTCGGTTTCGGACGGCGCATCTGATGGCGGAGCTGCCTTGCAATGTGGACCACGGGATCATCGGGTTGATGGACCCGGCGCATGGGCCTTTTGTGCATCAGGCGTGGTGGTGGCGGAGCCGGGCGAGTATTCACGAGAAGGAGAAACACTTTGAGCCGCTGGAAGACCGCGAAAACAAGGGAAGAAATGCGGGGTTTCGGATGTCGTCGCATGCTCCCAGTGCGAACTCGGCGCCGTATAAATTGCTGGGGGCTTATGGGGAGCCGATTACGACGACGATTGATTTTGTGCTGCCGAATCGGCGATATGAGACGATTCGGGCTGGGGAGAAGTGGTTTGCTAGCTTGACTACGGTGACGCCGATTACGGCTTCGACTTGCCGGATTGATGTTTGTGCGGCTTGGAATGTTTTTTATCACGTGCCATTTGTAACTTCGATTGCTACGCTTTTTGGGGCTCGGTTTGTACGGCAGGACCAGCAGACGATGATTGAGCAGGCGGAGGGGCTGAGGTTCAATCCGGGGCTGATGCTTATCGATGATGCGGATAAGCCGGCGAAGTGGTATTTTGCGTTGAAGCAGGCTCGGCTGAAGGGGACGGGGGAGCACCCTTTGAGTGGGCCGGTTACGCTGCATTGGCGGAGTTGAGGCGGGACCGCCCCCTCCGTCAAAAATTGCGCAAAGTCTTATAAAGATGAGACTTAGGTTTGGACTTTCGCGGTGGATGCTCCATGAGTTGTGCAGGCCCCCGCAGCCAAAAAGATTAGCGCGAAGGCTCAGAGTGTACCCCTAAAACGTTGAGCTGCCGCTAAGGCTTTATCGGCTCCGGCCGCGCAATTTCATCCGTTTCCTTCAGGATAGACCTCCGACAGCATATGTTTGTAAACCGCCAGCGGAGGAAGCATCGCACGTTCGCGCCGCTCCGCAAGATGCTCCGGACATAATCGCAACGCGTAGCATGATCGCTAAGCCAAACAAACAGCAGATCCCTCCACTCCGCTGCGCTCCGGTCGGGATGACAGATTATGTCAATCACTTCAGCAGTTTCGATTAGCCCGTCGTCGGCACGAATCCCGTGCACGGGGAGAAGCTGTTCTACAAAAGTGAAAGCCAAGCGACAAGCGCGGCGAACTTTTCGTCTTGTGACCACGGGGAACCAAGAAGGTGGCCGAGAGTGGTGAGGCGACGACGAAGTTCATCAGGTTGCAGGTGAAGATCGTGCACGGCCCTTGCGAGTAGTTCGCTCTCTTTGGCAGTGAATGACTCAACGCCACAGCGCTTGCTTGCGTGGAGCAGTGCTTCGCGGAAAAGTTCCCCGTCAGCAGCGTGAATCAGCGCATGAGATGCCAGAATTTGAGGGAGTCCCGGAAGCGGCTTTCCGGAAGCGAGGAGAAGACCGCAGCACTTGAGTTCATAACCTTGCTTTTGAAGATTCATCTGAACAGAGTGGACGACTCGATATGAGAGACCTCTTGCTTCGACGCGCAAGCGCGAAATGAAGCCGTGAGCCTCGGCTGGCGGTCTTTTTGCCGCGGTGTGATAGGGCTGACGAAATTCATAGGTGAAGGTTTTGACGAGGTGAGGACGGTCACGCAAAAGGACCAGCGGGGAGCCCTCTTCAAGAGATATGGCGACGAGAGACGTCCAACCGGAATGGGCGCGAAAACCAAGTGCGGCGTGCTTCATAAAACTCCCGTCAGAGCAATCCGAACAGCAGAGGCAGAGAGTGACTCCGGCCCCTAGCGTGGTCCAGGCGGAATTTACTTGACAAAAACAGTTCTATGGGATAGACGTATCGCGCAGTTCTTTGTCTTTTTCGCACGTTCACGAGGTTCAGGGTTAGCCGTCTGAAGCCTCGCGCTGGCAGCAGCAACCGCTGGTTCTGTTTCCACCTAGCCGCCATAGGAACGAATGAACGGCAAGTCTCCCCGGCCCCGCATACAGGAAATCCAGCCAGTTTCAGGAAATCCAGGCAGCTCTTTGCCTCGATCAGACATGGGACCTGCCCGGAATAGCACGTGACCCTATACAGCACGCAACCCGATACAAGGAGGGATAGTCATGAGAACGAATCGGCGATGGTTTCGGATAAGCCTAACCATGTTGGCATTGCCACTGATCTTCGCGCTCTTCGCGGGGGCTGGCGGTGACGATCACAAAGGGACGACGTACCGCTGGGACATCGTTAAAATCACCAACTTTAACCCGGTAACCGCGTTCGAGGGCGGTTTCGCTTCGGCGCTGGCGAATGATGGATCAAGGATCACGGTTACAGGAAACGGCACCTTCGAGCCGCTGGAACCTGACGAGGTCACAGGCGGAGGGAACTGGATTACCTATGCCCCAAACGGTACAACTGTAACCGGTAACGGCACCTATCGCGTACAGCAGTTGGTTCGCTTCGACGTGGCGCCTGGGTTTGCAAACGCTACAACCATCGATAACATTCCCGGCGCGAAAGGCGACCTGACTGACAATCGGGCCGGCCTCCTGTTTGTGAGAATCGCTTACTCCGATGGCAGCAAAGGGGTCCTGGTCGTGAGCTGCCATCTGAACGGCGGTCCGGATTTTGTGGCGCGGCCGCCAGCGCCTGCGTCGATCTTCGAGGGAATTACCGCGTCCAAGGGGTACACCGACTATTGGAGCCGAGTGCCGCCCATCGCGACTCCAGTTCCTGTGGACGGGAACCGCACGTTGTTCCACGTCCTTAGTCAAGATGAGAAGCACGACTGAGAATAGCCAATCGTCGTGGCCTCGACCGTATCCTCGAGCTAGGCTTGACAGCGTTCGAGGCCGTAATTCTGGTTCCAGTTTATTTAGCAACCTGAAGTCGATCTCGAAGGAGGTTCCTGTGAAGAATACATTCGCCAGTCGAATAATCTTGTCAGCTTTAGTCGTCTGCTGGCCCTTGGCTTGCGTCCGGCCCGCCCAGGCGACAGATCTTAGTGGAACCATTTCAAGCACAGTGACGATATTCGACGACAGCCGGTTGGTGGGCGATGTCACATGCGCGGTCCCGTTGACCTCGAGCGGAGCCAATCCGTGCATCGCCTTCGGGACGGACCACATCAAGCTGAGACTCAATGGACACACAATCACAGGGGGTGTTACCCCTCCCACGGGTTGCAGTCTTCCGACCGATTCTAACTTCGGAGTTGGAATCCTGGTGGCGGGCAGAGCCGATGTGGAGATTCAGGGTCCCGGCGTTATCCAGAGATTTGAACGCTGGGGGATTCTGCTATCGTCAAGCGACCACGTCACCGTGACAAAGATCACCGCCGAACGCAACTGTTGGAGCGGCATGCAGACGATCAGCACCTCAGAGAGCAAATTTGCAGAAGACAATTGGGTCAACAACGCGGCTGGCTCTAATGGTGCGGCTTGCGGCGGTGTGTGCCTCTTGAACAGCAACAAAAACGTGATAAACAAATCCACATTCCACGGAAATGGTAGCGTCGACTACCTAAGTGGGAATGTCGATTTTGGCATCGGGTTCGAGGGCAGCAGCGGCGAGAACCTGGTCGCGGAAAACGACATAGGCGGGAATACGAACGGGGTCGAGTTTTTTAACACCTCCAGCAACAACGTCGTCCGCCACAACAAAATCGTGGGAAATCCAGCGGCCCAAGTTAGCAAGAGCTTTACCGCCGCCAACCAGCAGGGCGCGGATATTGCCTTCCGACCCAATTTCGCCGGCGCGAACAACATCATTGAGGACAACTTCTGCCTGACCTATATAGCCGGTGCGGGCCCTGCAACCGCTCCTTGTCCAAATATCGGCGCTAAAGATAAGGAGGACGACGAGGCGAGAGATCGCCCTTAATCGCCCTTAAAGGCGGAGAGCAAACGAGCGGCGCGAAGAGAGCAGAGCTACGTGTGCAAATTGTCTCTGCATTGTTATTGCTTATGACAATCGCCCGATTAGGGACATCTCTAGCAATGTCGGCGGTGTCTAGTACCGCAAAGTGCGCAAAATCTTTCATCTTGACAACTGCCGGAGCCAAGGTGAACGATGCGCGCCACCGGATTCGGGCTCGGAGTCCAGGCGCAAGACTTCTAGAGGGATTTCGTACGTACGGCGCAGAATCTCCTCACACATCTGCGTCCCCAAATTTGAAGTGTATTTGGTGTCCTAAAGGAGGACGAACATGAAAATCGCAGGAAAATGGATTGCCGGAACTGCCGTTGTGTCTTTGGCGGTGTTGTTGTACATGACATTTGGCCTCCCAGTGGTGCAGGGCTCGGCTGCTGACCATGTCCGCTGGGATATCGTCAGCCTTAACCCAGCAACTACCCCGGCCACACTTGCCCCAGGCGGCGTCGCATTCGCAGCAGCCCGCAATCCCAGTACCCTGACGATTAAGCTCACGGGTTCTGGGACCTTCATCGGGCCTGCAAGTGGCGGGACGTCCGGCGGTGTCACCGGCGGTGGGACCTGGGAGACGTTTAGCGGTACCACCAAGACCGGAAGCGGTACCTACGAGGTAAGGGAACTGATCAGTTGGCAGTTCGACAATCTTCAAACAGGGAGCTTCATCGACTTGATCGACGACGGCACAAGGGCCAATGGGAACGCCGTTTTGCGAATCGCGTACGATGACGGCAGCGAGGGCGTCCTGGGCGTCGGCTGTGATGGCCCCGGGGCACGTCCCGGTACTGTGGAGGGAGTGATTGCCACGAAAAACTTTGTGACTTACTGGGACGCCCAGGCGCCCGTGGGTGGCGTGAACGCGAACCGGACGGTGTTCCACGTTCGGTGATAGGCCAGCCCGCACTCCACCGGTGGGGGCGGACTGTACCGCCCCCCCACCCGATTGAAGAAGGAGGACTCCCATGCATGGACAACTTAGATATTCCCGGCCCGTAATGGTTGGAGTGTTGGCCGTGGCCGGCTTTGTGTTAGCGGTGCTGCTTTCAACTCGAACGGTCTTCGGGCGGGATTCGGAGAATGACAATGGGCGAATCGCGCGAGGAGCCGGCACGACCATCATTCACGGCGGGACAGGAGCTCCGCACTTCGTTCCTGTGATCACCACAATAGCCTTTCACGCCGAACGCTCTGGCGCGGGAGTTACAGGCGAGCTGGACTGTCTGGCGCTTGCTCCTCCCCCGCCCGGTACCGGACCAGGCAACGGTCAATTCACGGAGAATGCAATGTACGTGGCCGGCAAGGTGACCGGCGCCAGCGTGCACGAGGACACCGCGACGCTTACCGGGACAGCTGATATCACGGGTCTCGGCGCAGGGACAAACGTACCTTTCACATTCGTGGTGCACAAGGGTGGACCGGGGTCTGCCGCAGTCCTGACGGTCAACAGCTTCCCCTTTCCGTTCCACGAGATTCTTGTCCAGGGAGCATTCCAGGTCGATGAGCAGAAGTAGCGCGTCTGCATCTTACGGCGGTGCGGCGGGGTTTTGCCCGTAACCTCGCCGCCCTCCCACCGGCCAATCTGCGGCCTATTCAGGCCTGTTCGCTCCAGAGCGTCTGTCCCCAAAAAGGAGAAATTAAAAATGAAACGTCATGCTCGCGTTTTTTTGTCTCTTGCGATCGGAGTCGTCTTCGCGAGTCTTTCTCTTGCAACCGCGAGCGCTGATGAGGTCACTGACTGGAACCAGATCCTGTTCCAGGCGGCGCTCGTCGCAAAGACCAGCCCTCTTGATATGTCCCGCAATGCGGCGATAGTACAGAGCTCCGTTTTCGATGCGGTGAACGGGATCAGCCGCAGATATGCGCCTATCCATGTGAAACCTGCGGCGCCGTTTCAGGCTTCGCCAAGAGCTGCTGCTATCCAGGCGGCCTATGCGAGCCTGGTGAGACTGTATCCCGCCCAACTGAGCACCCTTGATGCAAAGCGGGCCGCGTCGCTGGCTGCACTCGTGGGCAAAGGTCATGGCCATGAGCGGCAGGAGGCTACCGACAAAGGAGTCCATTGGGGCCAGGAGGTTGCGGACTCGATATGGGCCTGGCGCAGTACGGATGGGTTCACTTCTGTTCCGCCACCCTTCCTTGGGGGAACCAATGTTGGGCAGTGGCGTCCTACTTCCCCCGGATTCTTACCCGGACTTGGGCCGCAGTACGCGTACATAACTCCGTGGGTGATCAAGTCTCCGTCGCAGTTCCGGCCGGGTGGCCCTCCAGCCTTGACCAGTGCACGGTACGCAGAGGTTTTCAATGAAACAAAGTCGATGGGCAGTTTGACGAGTCTCACTCGCACAGCCGACCAGACTCTCTTCAGCCTCTTCTGGAATGCGAGCACCTCCAGCTTCTACTGGAACCGGATTGCGCTTTTTCTTCTGGGTAAGGAGCACCACACCACACTGGAGGAGAGCGCGTTGATATTGGCGGCGATGGACGTTGCCATGGCAGATGCGGGCATAGCGTGCTGGGAGGCGAAGTACCACTACGTGGCATGGAGGCCGGTGACGGCGATCCCACTGGCTGACACGGATGGAAATCCCGCAACGATTGCGGTTCCGAGCTGGACCCCGCTGCTGATCACGCCACCCCATCCGGAGTATCCGTCGGGCCACTCCACGTTCAGTGGCGCAGCCGCGACGGTGTTGGCGCACTACTTTGGAAGTAACTCCTCCTTCATGGTGGATTCTGACGTGATGACCGGCGTGGTCCGCTCCTTTCCCAACTTCTCAGCGGCGCTTGCTGAGATCGTCGATGCCCGGGTGTTTGGCGGCATTCACTTCCGCACGGCGTGTGATGACGGACAGGCGACGGGTACTGCAGTTGCAGAATATGTCCTGCAGCATGCGTTCCGGCGCGCGGATGGGGACGAGGGAGACGATGAGGATTGATGGACACCGCTGTGACGGCTGCGGTAAAGATGGTCCGGTTAGTCTTGCTGGTTGTCCCCTTCATCATCATCGTGGTCACTTTGGCCGTGTTTAGGTGTCCAGAGGGCAGCATGGTCCGGGATGTTGGTGGCGTTAGAATCGCCGACCACCTGGCCGCGGTTGTTGATACCCAAAGCTTCGCTGAACTTGCCACCGGGGAGGGTGCCAAGGTCGACCATCACCCCGTCATCAAACAAAAACGCGTGCGTAGCCCCGCTCGCTGTGGACGACGAGCCGACCACCTGGCCGCGGTTGTTGATGCCGAAAGCGAAGCTGGTGGTGCCACCGGGGAGAGTGCCGAGGTCGACCATCACCCCGTCATCAAACAAAAACGCGTGCGTAGCCCCGCTCGCAGTGGTCGCTTCGCCGACCACCTGGCCGCGGTCGTTGATGCCGAAAGCGCGGCTGGTG
>WNFC01001414.1_pt1 | contig 25128 bp, 17 predicted proteins | sample 5400541 | NCBI WGS metagenome assembly WNFC01 (sample SAMN13153342, study PRJNA577476) | soil metagenome | isolation source: 120 cm saprolite under Douglas fir tree site 2 hole 2 replicate 1 | place: USA:California | collected 2015-04-18 | reverse complement strand
TCGCGCGCGTAGGCGTGTCCCGCGTGTCCCGGCCGCCACAAAGCGCGGCCGTTTTTAAGTGATAAAGGAAGAACAACCCCAGGACCGTCGTGACCGCCGAGCCGCCCAGCATCCCCATCAGCACTGCGCGCCACAGCTCCGTCCGTGTCGGCAGCCGGGCCACCTGCTCCATGATGACCTCGAGGCCGCTCTCGACGTTGGCGACGTCGGTCCGTAGCTGATCGGCTTGGCGCGAGGTCGGCGGGTGTTCGTCCGGCATACGTGCGGCATGCCAGACGGTGGTTGCTCGATGGTTAGGATCTGAGGGACGGGGTACGATTCGCCCATGACGCTTGGCAGCACTGTCCCTGTAGTTTCGAACATGGGTCGAGCGGGAGGATGGCCAGGAAGACTGCTCAAATGGCTGGGCGGTGGGGCACACGACAAGGCTAATGAGTCGGAAAACAGAGCGACGGCGCCCCCTACAAGGCGATCTCTCTCCAGATTCGGGAAGTCTTCGCCGAATAGACGCCGATCATCGAGCCAATCGGCCCGACGCCCGGGATCGTCATCAGCCGGCGTGCTGTCGGATCTGCCTTCGAGCGCCGGTTGATCTCGGCATCCAGCTCGGTGATCTGCTTCTCCAGCGCGGTGAAGGTGTCGACGAGCAGCTTTAGAATGACCGGTGATGCACCAGGAGATCCTGGGCTCGGAACACGACGCCGTTCGCCTGCTGCTCTTCGGTCTTCACCGGAACGAAGCGCATGCTCGGCCGCTGCGCCGCTTCGCAGATCGCTTTGGCATTTGCCGCGTCGTTCTTCTGCCGCTTCACGAACGGCTTGACGTAGACCGGCGGGATCAAGCGCATGCTATGGCCCAGCTTGGCAATCTCGCGTGCCCAGTAGTGTGCGCCTGCACAGGCTTCCATGGCGATGGTGCACGGCGCGTGCGCCGCCAAGAACCCAAGAAGCTTCGGGCGCGTGATGCGCTCGCGAAAATAGTGCATGCCGGGCAGGGTCAGCCCCGTGTGCCTGGAACACGTGCTTCGCGATGTCCATGGACGCCTCCTTAAGTGACGGCTCGGCACCGTCACCTTGGCACGCTGATGCCGTCGGGGGGCGTCCACCCCATCACCCTTTTGCCCTCGTCCTGGTAGCGCCGGTGAACGGCCGGTAATGGGTCCGCCGGGCGAAGCCGTGAGCCTGGTTTCGGCGGGGATCCTTGCCCGGATCTCTTCGGCGATCTTTGTCACCGAGATGTTGCCCTTGAGGTTTTCGGTCACATCGAGATACGCCTCGTCGAGCGACAATGGCCTCGACGGCAATTACGGCACTGGTGCCGGCCGCGGAGGGCTTTCGGACCGGGCGCGACTTCGCGGCCTGGCTGGGGTTGACGCTCGGTGTGGTTGCGCGCCGCCTGTACCGAACCCGGATCAGGGGCGCTTCGGCCTCCGTGGCGGCGATCACCGGGCTTGGGCCATCCGCGACAAGACAACATTTGACCTGCGGGCGCTGGGCCATCGCCTTCAGCGCGACCTCATGCTTGACGTCGAGGAATGTAGGCCGCCTCGTCCGGCATCAGATACGAGTTGATGCAGGTGTAATAGAGACCAGCCCGTTCGCCGGCTGCGCAGCATTCGGTGACGCCTGTGTCCCGGGCCAAGAGTTTACGACGGGCAAGCCCCGGTTAGCTGTGTCAGCTGGGCGGCTAGGCCAGGGTGAACCCCTCGTACCCGTTGGAGGCCACCGCCTCGCATTTCTCCACATAAGCCGGATAACCGCCGATGTACGGCATGAACACGCGCGGCTTGCCGGGTACATTGGCGCCGATGTACCAAGAGCTGCAAGTCGAGCGCAGCGAACCGCCGGCGACCTCGCGGACGTGCGCCACCCAATTCTCCTCGGCCTCGCTCCAGGCCTCGATGCGGCTGCGGCCGTTATCACGCAAATAGGCGATGCAATCGGCCACCCATTCGACGTGCTGCTCGATCGACGGCAGCATATTGGTCAGCACCGACGGGCTGCCCGGCCCAGTGATTGTGAAGAGGTTGGGGAAGCCGGCGATGCCAAGGCCGAGGTAGGTCTTCGGGCCTTCGCGCCATTTCTCGCTGAGCGTCTGGCCGCCGGTTCCGCGGATATCGATCCTCAACAACGCCCCGGTCATCGCATCAAACCCGGTGGCGAAGACAATGGCGTCGACCGCGTATTCCTGCCCGCGTGCGCTGATGCCGACAGGCGTTATCGCCTCAATCGGCTCGCCGCTGACGTCGATCAGGGTGACGTTTGGGCGGTTGTAGGTTTCCCAATAGCCGGTGTCGACGCAGAGGCGCTTGCAGCCGAAGACATTGCTGGGCGAGAGTAGCTCCGCAACCTCGGAGTCGTGCACGATCTCGCGGATTTTGCCCCGGACGAACTCGGCGGCCAGATCGTTGGCTGCTTGATTATAGAGAAGATCGCCAAAGACACCCAGGAAGGGGAGACCTCCTTCGGCCCAACGCCTTTCGAACTCGGCGTGGCGCTCCTCCTCGGTCGCGGTCAAGGCCGACCCCATGTTGAATTTGAAGTCGAGTCCCGGATAGGTCTGCTTTGCTCGCGCGCGCATGCCGGCGTAATCGGCTTTGATCGCTGCTTGGTAGGTCGGGTCCAGCGGCCCGTTGTGCGCCGGGATCATGTAGTTCGGCGTCCGCTGAAATACGTAGAGGTGAGCAGCCTGCCGGGCTATCATCGGGATCGACTGGATCGCCGAGGACCCGGTGCCGATGATGCCGACTCGCTTGCCGCTGAAGTCCACGCCTTCGTGCGGCCAATGGCCCGTATGGTACGTCTCACCCCGAAAACGATCGAGGCCGGCAAACTTCGGCGTGTTTGCGGACGACAGGCAGCCGGTGGCCATGATGCAGTGGGTCGCCGTAACCTGATCGTCGTCGCCGACTTCCAGCACCCAACAGTCCGCGGTCTCGTCGAACACGGCCGCATGGACCCGCGTGCTAAATTGGATGTCGCGGCGGAGGTCGAACCGGTCGGCGACGTGGTTGGCGTAGCGCAGGATCTCCGGTTGCGCCGCATAGCGCTCCGACCACACCCACTCCTGCTGTAGTTCGTCAGAGAACTGGTAGGAGTACTGCATGCTCTCGACGTCGCAGCGCGCACCGGGGTAGCGGTTCCAATACCAGGTGCCACCGACGCCGGTTCCGGCCTCGTAAACACGCGCCTTGAAGCCCATCCCGCGCAGGCGATGCAACATATACATCCCAGCAAAGCCGGTGCCGACGATTACCGCGTCGAACGCGCCGGTCTGCTTCGGCTTCAGTTTTGAGATTTGATCCGACACTGGACGCGACTCCTATAACTTCTGGCACGCCACCCGAGCCGCCAGTCTAAAAGGAGCCGCCTTCCTTTGTCCCCTATGTTGACCGCCCTCGCAGCGATGTTTCTGCAACAGACCTTCGCGTCGGTCGGCAAGGTGCTCCCCGCGGTGCTGGCACCACTGGTCATCGCCGAGCTCCACGCCGATCCCGCCTGGGTTGGCGTCTATTACGGCGTCTCCGCCGCTGCCTCGCTGTTCGTCCAAATGGGCTGCGGCAGTTTCATCGTCCGCTACGGCGCTCTGCGCATGAGCCAAGTCGCGTTGGTGCTTCTAGGCGGCGGTATGGCGGTGGCGGTTGAGGGCTCGCTGCCGGGCTTCGGCGCCTCGGCGATCATCGGCGGCGGCGGCGCGGCGGTCTCGACCCCCACCAGTTCGCAATTGCTTGGCCGGGTTTCGCCACCCCGCCTAGCACCGCTGGTGTTTTCGATCAAGCAGACGGCCGTGCCCGCCGGCACTCTAATCTGCGGCTTTATGGGTCCGGCGATAGCGGGCGCCCTGGGGTGGCGTGGTGCGGTGCTGTCCACGGCGGCGGCGTGCGTGGTGTGCGCGGCGATGCTGCAGCCGTTGCGGGCTCGGTTCGACGACGACCGCGTGCCCTCGCGGCGCTTTCGGCTGTCGGATTTTCGCACCACCATTGCGTCGGTTGTGATGGCCCGCGACCTTCGCCGTCTGTCTTTCGCCTGCTTCGCCTTCAATGGCGTCCAATCGGTGTTCACAGCCTATTTCGTCACCTACCTCGTGGCGCTCGACTATGAACTGGCCGCCGCAGGCTTCTTGTTCTCCCTCGTCGTTGCCGTCGCCGTGCCGTGCCGCATCCTGTGGGGCTGGCTCGGCAGTTTCCACGTCAAGCCGCGTCTCGTAATGGCTAGCCTCGCTCTCGGCATGGCGGGCAGCGTCGCGGTGACCGGGCTGTTCACCCCGGCTTGGCCCATGGCAGCGATGGGGCTGGTGGTCGGCGTGCTGAGCGCCACCGCGATGTCGTGGCACAGCATTCTGCTGTCCGAGACCGCCCGCCTCGCGCCCGCGGGCAGGGCCGGCGCGGTGACCGGCGGGGTCCTGTCGTTCGGTCAGATAGGCGCGTTTCTGTGCCCTTCTGCGTTCTCCCTGTTGCTCCATGTGACCGGCGGCTACGGCGCCGGTTGGGCCGTGTGCGCCATCCCGGCTTTGTGGGTGGGCATCAGTCTGTTGCGCCCGACCGTCGGCAGAACACGGCGAAGTCCTGTGAGCGGCGAGGTCGGCGGGGAGTGATGCCTTATGCGGCCTTGTGAGGATAAGCCATGAGACAGATACCCTTCGGAGCCAAGGGCTCTTTCAGCCTCCTCGTCCAGCCCGAGCATCTCGCGAACCGGTTCAAGGACGCGATCCTGCCGCCGGTGTTCGCCACCCCCGTGATGATCATGGTCATGGAAAACGCCGCCCTCAATGCGATCAGGGCTTATATCGATCCGGGTGAGAGCGCGGTCGGCACGGCCGTCAACATGCGCCATCTCGCGGCGACGCCGGTTGGACGCCTGGTCACCGGGGAGGCCGAGGTGACGAAAGTCGACGGGCGCCAGATCCAGGGTCGTCATCGACGTGGCTAAATTCACCCGGCGGCTCGGGTGAGCAATCCTTATCCCGACTTCGGCTTGCTGGGACCTAGCCTTTGGCTATCGTTATAGACGGTGAAAACCGTTATCGCTAAGCAGCCACACGCGGGGGGAACGTTCAGTTGAATATTGGCGGGCTGCGCTAAGCACCACACCAGCGCACTTCCAAAATGGCCTCCGAAACGATTGCATCTGCGAGCAAGCCGCGTCGGTTCCTCGCGACCCCAAGCTACCTGCGCCTGTGGTTCGCCGACGGGATCGGCAACGCGATGCGCTGGCTCGAGCTACTGGTTGCCGGGATCTTCACGTACGAGGTCACCCAATCCACCGTCCTGGTGGCTCTGGTCGTCGTGGCGCGCACCCTGCCGATGCTGTTAATCGGCACGATTGCCGGTGTGGTCGCAGAGGCCCTGAACCGCAAGCGATTGCTGGTGACGCAGCTTTTTGTCCTGGCGGTGAGCTCGGCGGTGCTCTGTCTACTCGCGTTTTCCGGGCAGATCCGGGTCTGGCATGTGGCGCTAGGGGGACTTGTCGCCGGTATCGTCTGGGCGATGGAGTTGGCCGTGCGCCGACGCATGACCATGGCTGAACCAGCTCTCGGCAGCCGCCTGGAGGACCCAGTTGCCCATGCTGTGCGCAAGCAGGAAAACCCGGCTCCCGGCGGCCCGCGCCGTCTTGATGACCGGCTCCAGATTGGCGAGAAAGCTCATCGTATGGAGACCTGACTGGCCGGCCATGGTTTGGTCACGTATGTAGTCCTCCCACGGCAGGGGAAAGCCAAGTAATTTCCCTAGCGATGGCCAGGTTAAGGCAACGACCGTGGTGTCGGCGGCGGCGACACCGGATTGTGCGAACCACTCGCGATTGAAAGCGGCGCGGGTGATCGCATTCTCGAAACTGTTGTCGAAACCGTGGATGAACACCAGAAGGTTTCGGCCCGGCGTCGAAAGATCAGCGAGCATATCGTCGCTGAAGCCACCCAGTCGAATATTTTGGATACTTTCGATGGCGCCGGTGGTGTCGGCGGTCAGATTTGCGTTATCGTCAAAGGCGGTGGCGTATGTCATCGCCGCGGGATCGGACGGCGTGACTATGGAGGTCCCGTAGTTACGCCATTCGCTCGCAGAGCCGGTAACTACTCGATTTGTTGCGAAATAAACCGTCGTTGGCATTGCTCCTCCCACGCGTAGAGACAACGTGAATATATTGACTTACCTCGCCGCGGGTAGCCTCCGTCAGTGAGGTCCCGAAGCATAGGAAATCCACGGCATCGGAAGGGCCCTATCAGGCCGGAGGTCGATCGGTTTGTCTCGAAAGACGCCGTCTCTCTTCACGGGACCAGCGGTTCGACATCCCTCGCTCCGAGAATCTGTCTCGCCCTTTGTTGACCCGCGCGGCATAACGTATAGTTAATCATGGCGCTCCGTCATCTCCGGATTGATACTAACTATCGCGACGGCCGGAACGGGACGGTATGGGGGGACTCGATGAGGGGACGCTTCGCCACCCTGCTCTCGCTCACGTGTCTGCTGGCTCTGACAGGCTTCGACAACTCGCCGCGACCCGGGCAGGTCCTCGACGAGGCGCGAGTAGCCGGTCGCGACGCAGCCTCCTTTCCCGCCGCCGATGAAGACTATTTCCACGATATGGACGGCGCGATTGCGCTGAGCCCGGAGGAAATCAAGGGCCGCAACATGTGGCTGGTGTGGAGCGGCGGCGACGATCGATTCTGGGACGGGATGACCAACAGCACATTCGGCGGCTTCGATCTTCTGAAGATCATCGCTTATGACCCGACCCAGAAGATCGACCGCGACCGGCGCTGGAGCTATCTCGGGTTGATCAACGAGCCGTGCTTCGACCCGCCTACGGGTCCCGACAAGGACCGGTTTGGGCTGCTGCTCGACGTGCGTCGCAGCGACTGCCAGCCCGATCCGTTCGCGAACGAGACAAAATACCCCGGGGTGAAAATCGGCGCACGCGGCAGTACCATTCCGGTCGGCTCGTATTACGGATACCCTAGCGGCATCGTCGGACTGCGCCTGTTCCCCAACCCGGATTTCGACGAGGCGGCGGCAAAGCATTGGGATGCCAACAAGTACTTCACCAATCCGACCTATTACAACGACAAGAACCTGGTCCGGCCATACCGCATCGGCATGTCATGCGGATTTTGCCACGTCGGCCCGAGCCCAGTAAATCCGCCGACCCAACCGGCTCACCCAGAATGGAAGAACCTCAGCTCCACGGTCGGGGCGCAGTACATGTGGGTCGACCGCCTGTTTATCTATTCGGCCGCGCACGACAATTTCATGTTCCAGCTGGTGCACACTTATCGTCCGGGCACCATGGACACCTCCCTGGTGTCTTCAGACAACATCAACAACCCACGGACGATGAATGCGATCTACTCGGTCAAAGCCCGGCTCGATCAGGCCCGCCGGTGGGGCCGCGAAACGCTCACCGGCGGCCAGCTCAACAACAAGCAGTTCAACGACTTGAACCTGACGGGTGCGATCGGCGACTACCTCAACCAGTTTTTCGAGAAACCCTCCACTTCCTGGACCACACGCGTCCTGAAAGATGGATCGGATTCGGTCGGGGTGTTGGGCGCCCTCAACCGGGTCTACCTAAATATCGGCCTATTCAGCGAGGAGTGGCTACTACACTTCAACGCCGTCGCCGGCGGGAAACCGATCTCACCGATCGAGATCGCGGTAGCGGAGAAGAACTCGAGTTACTGGCAGGCAACCGAAGCAAGCACGCCGCTGACCGCGCTGTTCTTTCTCAAGGTGGCACAACCTGACAAGCTCAAGGATGCGCCGGGCGGTGCCAAATACCTAACAACCGATCAGGCAGTGCTGGACCGCGGCAAGCGGGTGTTTGCTGATACGTGCGCCCGCTGTCATTCCAGCAAGACGCCGACGCCGGCAGCCGGGCTCGACCCGGGCGGATGCGCCGGCCCGGGTTACCTCGACTGCTGGAACCGCTATTGGGCCTGGACCAAGACCGACGAGTACAAACAACAGATGCGAACGATCGTCAACGCGGCAGATTTTCTCGACAATAATTTCCTGTCGACCGAGGCTCGCGTGCCGGTGACGCTGTTGCAGACCAATGCCTGCAGCCCGCTCGCCACCAACGCCATCGCGGGCAATATTTGGGACAATTTCTCGTCGCAATCCTACAAGGACTTGCCCTCGGTCGGCACGATCACCGTGAACGACCCGTTTAGCGGCGCGCCGCACCCCTACACGATGCCCGCCGGCGGGCGCGGCTACACGCGGCCCCCGTCGCTGATCAGCGTCTGGTCGACGGCGCCGTTCCTGCTCAACAACACGGTCGGACCTTTCGAGCAGGACCCGTCGGTGGACGCCCGCATCCGGGTCTTCGATGCCTCGATCGAGCAAATGCTGTGGCCGGAAAAGCGCGATCGCGATCCGGTGCTGGGCAACAAGGTTCCGGGTCTGATCTGGCGAACCGATGCGCGCAGCTGGATTACCATACCCACCGGCTTCCTGCCGGACATTCTGCGCGCGTCGAGCGGCGTCATTCACGATCTGCTGCCACAATTGGTCGATACCGGCGGCAACGTCACGATCGGCCCGATCCCGAAGGGCGTGCCAGTCAATTTGCTCGCAAATCTGCAGCCGTTGGCGGAGACGAGCGATCTGCTCCAGCGCGTCACTCATGCCGAAAAGCTGGCGCGCCTCTTGGTAAGGCTAAAGCACGACCTGCTCGTGACGCCGAAGAATGCTACCGACGCGCAACTGCTCAAAGTCTTCGCCAATCTGGCGCAGCCTCTGCTCGACTTGAACAAATGCCCGGATTTCGTGGTCAACCGCGGCCACTATTTCGGGACGTCGATGGCGGCGGACGAGCCTGGCCTGAGCGATGATGACAAGCGCGCGCTGATCGAATTCCTCAAAACCTTCTAGCCCTTCGACCGAGGTCGTATGCCGACCGATGACGTGGTTACCTGCGACTATGCTGTTATCGGCTCCGGAGCCGGCGGCGGCACGGTCGCCGCGCGCCTCGTCGAAGCCGGCATGACGGTCGTGCTACTCGAGGCTGGCGACGATTACCGCCAAATCGTGGCAAGCGGGCTGCCCGCAGACTGCGACGTCCCGGCCTTTCACCCGCTGGCGTCGGAGAACCCCGCCCTGCGCTGGGATTTCTTCGTCCATCACTATGCCGACGAGGCGCAGCAGCGACGCGATTTTAAGGCTGGATCCGCGGGGGTGCTCTATCCGCGCGCGGGCACTCTTGGCGGATGTACCGCGCACAATGGGATGATCTTCGTCACCCCAGACGACGGCGATTGGGACGGGATCGCGGCACTCACCGGCGATAACTCGTGGCGCGCGACAAACATGCGGCACTATCTGCGCAAAGTGGAAAACTGCGGCCACCGGCCATTCTGGCGGTGGCTCAGCCGATTCGGCCTCGACCCGACCGGGCATGGCTGGGACGGATGGCTGCGTACCGAGAAGGCCATGCCGGCAGAAGCCTTTGCCGATGACGAAGTCCGCCGGCTGGTGGTCGACGCGGCGTGGGCGGCAAACCCCTGGCACAGCCTGATCCGGCTGATACGCCGCGAGGCTGACCCCAATGATCAGCGGTCCTCGCGCCGCGGCTTCGAGGGGATCGCGTACACACCGCTGACCACCGCCGACAATAGCCGGGTGGGCACTTATCAACGCATCCGTGATGTGGCTGCCCGACATCCGGATCGGCTGCTGGTGGAATTGAATGCACTGGCCACCCAGGTGATCTTCGATGAGGAGCGGCGCGCGGTCGGCGTCGGCTACCTGAAAGGCCCGCATCTCTATCGCGCCGATCCGGCCGCCACCGCGACGCCTGGCACCCCGCGTCGACTCCGCGTGCGGCGCGAGGTCGTTATTTCGGGCGGCGCGTTCAACACTCCGCAATTGCTGATGCTGTCCGGGATGGGCCCGTCGGCGGAACTGGAAGCGTATGGGATACCCGTTCAGGTCGATCTTCCCGGGGTTGGGCGGAATCTACAGGACCGCTATGAGATTGCCGTCGTCAATCGACTGAGCAAGCCTTGGTCATCTCTCGATGGCGCCCGCTTCGATACCGCCGATCCCATATATCGCGAATGGCGCGACCGCCGCCGCGGCATGTACATCTCGAATGGGTCGGCGATCGCCGTAACCCGCCGGTCGGCGCCGCACCGGCCCGTCCCGGACTTGTTTTGCATGGCGTTGCTCGCCCGCTTCTATGGTTATTTCCCCGGTTATTCGCGACAGGTAACCGAGCACCGCGACTATTTGAGCTGGGCAATCCTAAAGGCACACACCAACAACCGCGCCGGCACCGTTACGCTGCGATCGAGCGATCCGCGCGACCCCCCGCTGGTGAATTTTCATTACTTCAAGGAAGGCGACGAGGCCGACGGGAACGATTTGGGTGCGGTGGTCGCCGGCATCCGCTTTGTGCGGGGCATGACGCGCGCGCTCAATCAGCCCGATGTCGTCGTAACCGAGGAGATGCCCGGACCAGGATGCGACAGCGAAGAGTCGCTCGCCGCCTATGTCCGCGACAATGCTTGGGGACATCATGCTTCGTGCTCGTGCGCGATCGGGCAGCGCGCCGAGAACGGCGTGTTGGGCAGCGATTTCACGGTGCACGGCACGCGAGGGTTGCGCGTCGTTGATGCATCGATATTTCCGCGTATCCCCGGATATTTCATCGCCAGTGCCATATACATCGCCGCCGAGAAGGCGGCCGACGTGATCCTGGCGGCAGCCGTGACCGAACGGACCTCCGCCGCGCCCAGCTACAAACGTACTGCACCGCCGCTTGCGTCGCCGACGCCTCAGGCACCGTCGGCAGCAGCGGAGGCCGGTGACGCGGGGTTCATACGAAGTGTTGCAGGAGGCGACGATGGCTTACGACATTGAACAATTGCTGCGGATGACAACGTCCCAGCTCGACGCTCTGTTCACCAACGCTCCGGTCGGCGATATCCCCAACGGCGAAGGCAAGGGGACCGCCATCATCGGCGCCGGGACCGCGATCACGCCCGTCATTGCCGGCTTCATCAACCATTTTGCCTGGCAGGGCAAGGTATTCGACGCGAAAGCTGGCCTGCTGAAGAACCTGATCACCCCGTTCGGCATCGCCGCGATCGTCGCCAAGGTGTACAAGGGCGAAAGCTGGTTCGACCAGAAGGAATGCATTGTCCTCGATTATTCCGAAACGTCGATCGTTGCTGGCTGGGTTCGCGATGAGATACGCATGATTGAGCCAAGATTTTACCTCGGCCAAGTATTTGGTGAAGGAAAGCGGACCTTCCATTTCACACTGCAATTCTGAAGGCGGCCCTCCCTAGCGCGGCAGGATCGGGCCGATGCCCGCGCCCCGCCTGCGAGCCTGGCTTCGCGGTCTATGGCGGATCTGCTATTGCATCGTCGGCAGCGCAACGCTGTTGGCCGTCATCGCCGCCGGTTTCCTCTACTACGAAGTCTCTGGCGATGACCCCGAGACGTTCTTCGACGATCCGGTCAAGCAGTTCAAATACGGCTCGACCGGTGGCGAGATACTCGCGGGCTTGCCAGTCGGCGTCTTCAAGGCTTTGCCGGCGCTGTGTCCGGATTACCTGCACGGCAACAGCTGGGAGGCGCTGGGCTTCATCTATGAAAAAGGCATGGACCGTCCGATCGGAACCTCCCTTCGGCACAATTTCGGGTTCGATCGCATAGCGTTGAATTGCGCAGCTTGCCATGTCAGCACCTACCGGGCAGCTCCGCAAAGCTCGCGGGTGATCGTTCCGGGGATGCCGGCTCATCGAGTCGACCTCGGCAGATTTACGCAATTCCTAACCGATTGCGTGCTCGATGAACGCTTTAATCCATGGCAAGTGATGGACGCCGCGGAGCGGACCGGCGAGCATTACTCGGCGCTTCAGCGCATGCTGCTAAAGTTTGTTGTCGTGCCGGCGATGCGGGAGGCGGTGCTTTTGGTGCGCGACCGCTTCCGTTTTTTGAAGAACGAGCCCGAGCCGGGCCCCGGCCGTTTCGATACGTTCAATCCGGAAAAGGCGCTCTTGAACTGGCCGTTCGAGCTTCTCCCCGCGCGCGAAGCAGTCGGCATCGTTGATTTTCCTTCGCTATGGTTGCAGGGCCCGCGCGAGGAGCAGCACATGCACCTGCATTGGGACGGCAACAACGATTTCGTCGAGGAGCGCAACCGCAGCGCGGCGTTCGGCACCGGTGCGGTGCCGACGACGCTTGACCGCAAATCGCTCAAGTTCATCGCCAACTGGCTGAGATCGGACGCTAACGAGCCGCCCAGATACCCGTTCCCGATAGACCCGGCGCGGGCCGAAACCGGCAAACAGCTTTACGCGCAACACTGCGCCACCTGTCATGGTGCGAGTGGCCGCGATTTCAATGGCGGGGCGAAGGGGCTGGTCGGCCAGGTTAACCCGATCAACCACATCCGCACTGATCCCTGCCGGCTCGACAACTACACCCATGCGCTGTCCGCTGAGCAGGGCAACCTTTATGCGGCCTATCCCACCGAACGATTCTCGCATTTCCGCAAGACCAACGGCTATGCCAATCTGCCGCTCGACGGCATCTGGCTGCGCGGCCCCTATCTGCACAACGGCTCGGTCCCGACAGTCCGCGACTTGCTGGAGAGCGCCGCCAACCGGCCGAAGGCCTTCTATCGCGGCTACGACGTGATCGATCAAGAAAGGCTCGGCTTCGTCTCCGACGTGCTGGAGGAAAACGGGGTCAAGTTCTTCCGCTACGAGACCCAATGCACCGATCCGACCAGATGCGCCGACCAGCCGAACCCGCAAAATCGCCATAACGACAATGTCTGCGCGCCCGGGAGGTGGGCTGGAAACAGCAATCGCGGTCACGACGGACCGGCTTACGGCAGCGAGCTTTCAGCAGAGCAGAAGGATGCCATCGTCGAATACCTCAAGACGTTTTGAGACGGCGTGATTTCCATGAGAGGGCGCTGGAAACGATGGGTGGCAGGGCTTCTCGTCGTGATCGTCGTATTCGGCACGGCAGGTGCGGTGCTCGCCTGGTGGAAGTTCTTCAAGCCGGGCGAGCAACGGTTCGCCGACCCAGTCGCCCGCTTCGAATACGGCTCGCTCGATGGCGAGTTGTTGGCCGGGTTGCCCTATCCGATATTCATGATCTTGCCCCGAGTGTTTCCCGATCTCGTCACCAAATACGCGACCGAAGGCTATGGGCCGAAAAAGGCCGGGTTCGGCGGCTATGGCGCGTTCGGGCTAGCCTGGGAGGAAGGACAGCGCCTGCCGTTCGGGCTGTCGATCAAGCGGCTCGGGTATGACCGCGTCACGATCAACTGCGCGCTTTGTCACACTGCCAGCTATCGCCTGGGTGCTAACGACGAGCCCCGTTTTGCGGTTGGCGGTCCGGCCCATACGCTGAACCTGCAGGGCCTGCTCCGGTTCCTGATTGCCGCCTCGCACGATGAGCGCTTTTCGGCGACGCGGTTGCTGCCGGAAATCAGCGTGCACTTCCCGCTCGACTGGATCGACCGCGCTGACTACGCCTCTGTGCTGATCCCGGCGACCCGCAAAGCGCTGCACCTCGTCGAGGGACAGCTCGGCTGGATGAACAGCAAGCCGGCTTGGGGTCCCGGTCGCGACGACGCCTTCAACTTGCCAAAATACATCCTGACCCAGGCGCCCTGGGACAAAACGACCGGTAATACCGATTTCCCGGCCGTCTGGCGCCTCGGCAGCCGCAAGGGACAGCTCTACCACTCGGCCGGCGAGGCGAAGACCCTCTATGCGGTAGTCGCGACCTCGGCGATTGGCATCGGGTCGCTGCCGGGGCAAGGCTTTGTCGAGCGCAATCAATGGCTCGAAAATTTTATCGCCAAGGCCGAACCGCCGAATTTTCCCGGGAAAATCGATGGCGGGCTGGCGGATCAAGGCAAGACCATCTTCCAGGCGCGCTGTGCCGAGTGCCATGCCGAGGGCGGAACGCGCACCGGCACCGCAATCCCGTTGGCCGAACTCGGCACCGACCCCGAGCACGTACCCGGCTGGCAGCAGCAGAATGCCGATCGGATGAACCTGGTGGTCCGGACGCTCGGCGCCGAAAATGCCGATGTCGAGGGCGCGCAAGGGGGCTATGTCGCCAGGCCGCTCGTCGGATTATGGCTGCTCGGCCCATACCTCCACAACGGGTCCGTCCCGACGCTGTGGGACTTGTTGTCGCCCCCCGACCGGCGGCCCGGCATGTTCTATCGCGGCTATGACGTCATCGATTTCGACCATGTCGGCTTTGCCTCGACGGGGAGCCTGGCCGAGGCCTACGGCTTCCGTCTCGACACCAGCATCCAGGGGAACGGCAATGGCGGTCATGTTTATGGCACCGATCTCGGCGACAGCGATAAGCTCGCGCTGCTCGAGTTTCTCAAGACGCAATAGGTTGCTTGCGGCGGTGACCCGCCGATGATGCCGCAAGGCAATTTCCTCGTCATGGCGCCCGTCATCTCCGCGCACGAGGACGAACTGCGGGATTTACTCGCGTCAATGAACAAGAGCCCGGGGGTCGTCGATCCCGACAATGCTCTCGTCCCGTTCTGCCGGTTCGACCGCCTCCATTTCGCGCGCCTGCTGATCCTAACCGACCCGACCGCAGGCGACATCGCCGTTTATGGCGTACCGGTCCCGGATCTACGGCCGACCTTGGCGTTCTTCGGCGATTGCGACGGGTCCGCTGACGCATTCCTGCGCGAACTCGCCGATCGAGCCGCTCCCGGCTTGCGACAAATTTTTGCGTGTTGCGAGGGGTTCGTGGGCGGCGACGTGCTCGATTGGATGCGACACCATAGTCAGTCGCCCGTCGCCGCCTACGTCAACATGGTGGGGCGCACCGTGCGCCAGATCCGCGAGGAAGCGGCGCTGTACGAGTGTCTGGCCGACTATCTGGGTGCGCCGCCCCGTGCCCTGGCCATCCGCGAGCCGCAGCAATTGCGCCGCGTGCTCGTCGCCTACGCTGACGCGCAGCGACGGGACGGCGCCATCGTGTTGAGCGACCCAGAGCCAAGCCCCTTCGGCTGGCGGCTCGGCAATATCGCTCATGCCGTCGGTGGCGGCTTGTTGCTGTTGCTGCTGATGCCGTTCCTGCTGATCTGCCTACCGGCGTTTCTGTGGCTGCTGCGCCGGCACGAGACGACCGATCCCGAGATCGTTCCGCGGCCCGAGGCGGACCGCCGCGCAGAAATCGCGCGCCACGAGGATTACGACACGACCAATCCCTATATTGTCATAGGCTGCCTGAAACCTGGCCTGTTTCGCCGCTGGCTCGTGGTCGCGCTGTTGTGGGTGGTCGATTATGGCGCACGGCACCTCTACAATCGCGGCCACCTCGCGCGGGTTAAGACGATCCATTTCGCGCGCTGGGTCTTCCTCAACGAGGAAAGACAGATGTTTTTCGCGAGCAACTACGACGGCTCGCTGGAAAGCTACATGGACGACTTTATCAACAAGGTCGGTTGGGGATTGAACCTGCTGTTCAGCAACGGTGTCGGTTATCCGAGGACAAGTTGGCTGATCGAAGGCGGTGCCTCAAAAGAACAAAAGTTTGAATACTACATATTCCGGCATCAACTGCCGGTCGACGTCTGGTACAAAGCATATCCCGGACTGACCGGTTTCGATCTGATCAGAAACAGCCTAGTGCGCGACGGGTTGAAAATGCCCGCGATGACCGATGATGAGGCTCGGGAATGGCTCAATCTGTTCTAACGCTCCCAGTCGGTCATACACCCGGGGAAAGTGCGTTCGACGATGTCCAAGGGCTCGTCCGTTTCGGGCACGCGCACCTGACCGAAGCGTCGTTCACGTTGGTGCAAGTCAGCGATGCGGCGGCGGCGCGCGCTTGGTTGGCGGCGGCACCGGTGACTAGCGCCAAAGCCGCGAGCCCGTTGCCCGATACAGCCATGCAGATCGCCGTCACCTGCGAAGGGTTGCGGCGCCTCGGCCTCGGTGAAGAAGCAATTGCGGGCTTCTCCGCGGAATTTATTTCGGGGATAGCGGGCGAGGACAATCGTTCACGTCGGCTTGGCGACGTCGGCGTCAACAGCCCGGCGCTGTGGCGCTGGGGTGCACCGGGCCGCGCGCCGCATCTTCTGGTGATGCTTTACGCCAGGCCCGGTGGCCTCGCGGCCTGGGCGGAGGCGGTGAAGGGGGCGGAGTGGTCGGCGGCATTCTCGGTGATGGAGGTGCTGTCGACCCGCACGTTGGACGCAACCGACGACGGTCGGAGTCGCGAGCCCTTCGGCTTTGTCGATGGCATCAGCCAGCCCGATCTTGACTGGCAGCGCGAAGACGCGCCGGTCTCACTAGCGGCCGAATACGGCAATCGCGTCGCGTTGGGTGAATTCCTGCTCGGTTACCCGAACGAATACGGGATGTACACCGATCGGCCGCTGCTCGATACGGCAGCCGATCCCAAGAACCTGTTGGCCCCGGCGGCGGACGATCCGGCAAAACGCGACCTCGGTCACAACGGCACCTACCTGGTGCTGCGCGATCTGCAGCAGGATGTTCGCGGTTTCTGGCGCTTCCTCGAACGCCAGGCGAACGCGACCGGATTGGCGCGACAGCGCCTGGCCGAAGCAATGGTCGGCCGGACGATGTCGGGAACACCGCTGGTCTCGTTGACGGAGCGGCGCATCGCCGGCATCGGGCCCGACGATCGGTTGAACCGCTTCACCTTCCAGGCTGATCCGTACGGCATCCTATGTCCGCTCAGCGCCCATATCCGCCGCACCAACCCGCGCAACGCCGATCTGCCAGATGGGGCCACCGGCTGGCTGTCGCGGTTGGTGCGCATACTGGGGTTCGGCACTCGGCACCCGCGCGATGACCTGATTGCGTCGACCCGGTTTCACCGGCTGCTGCGGCGCGGCCGCGCCTACGGGCTCTTTGTGCCGAACGATGAGGCGCTGCGTACCGGCCCGCCGGATGAAGAGATCGGCCTGCGCTTTGTCTGCCTCAACGCCAACATCTCACGCCAGTTCGAATTCGTGCAAACTGCATGGGTTGCCAGCACGAAATTCGGTGGGCTGACGCAGGAAAGCGATCCGCTGCTGGGCAACCGGCAACCGATCGCCGGCTGTCCGATGACCGACACGTTTACGCTGCCGCAACCGAGCGGCGCCGCTCTGCGGCTGCGCGAGGTGCCGCAATTCGTAACTGTGCGCGGCGGCGCGTACTTCTTTCTGCCGAGCCTGTCGGCTCTGAGATATCTGGCAAGCTTGGGCGACTGACACGCGGGCAAGCCGGGCGGGGACCGCTGACTATAAGGCCGGCGATGAGAACACAATCGGCACCGCCTAGGGAGGGCACCATGCTGAGCGACGAAACCGCGCTGGAGACGCGAGCCGTGGCCGCGCCGCGGCAAGGGCCACGCGATCAACTCGATGTTCTTGCCGAGGAATTTCGCGAACTTCGGCCCGGTGTCGACTGTCCGGCCGGCTCGCTCGCAGGTCTTTACGGCGCCATTCACGAACTTGAGCGGCCGCGCAGCGCCTTGTGTCTGTCGGGCGGCGGGATTCGCAGCGCCTGCTTTGCTCTGGGGGTGATGCAGGGGCTGGCGCGTCATGGGCTGTTGTTTTCCTTCGACTATCTGTCCACCGTCTCGGGCGGCGGCTACATCGGCAGCTGGCTGTCGGCATGGCGTCAGCATGCGCAGGACGATGACGCCGTTCAGGCAGCCTTGGTTGCCCGCAAGGTCGACCCGCCGGACGAGCCCGCCCAATTGCAAGGGCTGCGCGCCAGCAGCAACTTTCTGACGCCCAAGGTTGGCGCAATGTCGCCCGACACTTGGACCGCCGTCGCGCTGTTCATCAGGAACCTGGTGCTGAACTGGACTGTGTTTCTGCCGTTGTTTCTCGCTTTGGTGCTGGTACCGATCGGCGCGGCGGAATTTATCGGTTGGGCGCCGCTCTGGCCGAGTTTGTGGCCCGAAGTGCTGGTCATGGTAGCCGCGGTGCTGCTGATCTGGGGCTTGACCCAGTCGTTGATATACCGCTCGGGCGTCGACGGGTATGGGCTCAATCAGGGACAATACCTGCGGCGCATCCTGATCCCGCTTTACGTCGCGGCGACGTTGCTGTGCGCCGTCGCGTTGCATCCTTTCCTCGTCTTGGCGGCGACCGATTTCGGCGGATGGCTGCTCATTGGCGCCGGCGCCGGCGCCATCCTATACGGGGTTTCCTGGTGGATTGCGTTTGCGTGGCGGCCACGTGAGTTCGGTCGCCTCGCGCTGCTCGGCACCGAGCAGGACCCGGTATCGGCGCTGCAGCTGTTCCTCTACTGGGTTGTCACCGGCGCGGTTAGCGGCGCGATCGTCGCCGTCGGGTACGATCTCTGGCTCAGTACGCGTGGAAGCAGCCCTTACGGCGCTTGGGTGAATACGGCCACGGTGAAGAATCTGCTCGTCACGGTCGGTGTGAGCTGGCTGATGTTCGCCCTGACGCTCGGTGATACGCTTTATGTCGGGCTCGCGAGCTATGCCAAGGACGGCGACAGCGAGCGCGAATGGCGCGCTCGGTCTTCCGGATGGCTCGTAGCCGTCACGCTCGTGTGGATGGTGTTTTCGGGCATCGTCCTGTTTGGGCCGGCGGCTCTCGATGCGGCTTGGAAATGGGGGTTTGCCGCGGCTGGCGGAACGGTGTCAGGGCTGGTCGCAGTGTTGATGGGCGGCAGCGCCAGATCGGCGGCAACGACCGCCCGGCAGCTCGTCGAGAAATGGCCCGTTACGTTGACCGTCTCGATCGCGACGCTGATCTTCCTGCCGTTATTGGCGATTCTGCTGGCAGGCGGCGCGCGTCTGGCACTGGACAAGATCGAGCTCGCTTTATCGTCGGACAGCGTTTCCATTTCCTATTTCCCCGGTCCGCGCTTGCTTGTCACCGCGATTGGCGGGGTCGCCTGCCTGATCGCCGCGCTGATCATGTCTTGCTACATCAATGTGAATCGGTTTTCGCTCCACGCCGTGTATCGAAATCGGCTGATCCGCGGTTTTCTCGGCTCGGCGCGCGGCATGGCGCGGCGTCCTGACGCGTTCACCGGCTTCGACCTCGCCGACAATATGCCGATGGCCGCGTTGTGGCCGCCGCGATCCAACGGCATGGGCCGGTGCCTGTTCCCGATCGTCAACATGGCGCTCAATGTAACCGCGGGCAACAATCTCGCCTGGCAGGAGCGCAAGGCCGAAGCCTTCGCGGTCACCCCGCTCGCCGCCGGCAACCCAAGGGTGAAGTTCCGCTCGACTGCGCTCTATGGCGACCGCAAGGGGGGCATCACCCTCGGCACCGCGATGGCGATCTCCGGCGCTGCCGTCAGTCCAAATCAGGGCTACCACTCCTCGCCGCTCGTCGGCATGTTGATGATGCTCGCCAATGTGCGGCTCGGCTGGTGGCTCGGCAACCCCAACGACAGCCTGACCGCACCGCGGGAAGGGCCCAATTTCAGCTTCGTCCCGATCATCAACGAGTTGTTCGGGCTGACGACCGACCGTGGGAAATACATCTATTTGTCCGATGGCGGCCACTTCGAAAACCTCGGAATCTACGAGATGATCCGCCGACGGTGCCGCTACATCGTCGTCAGTGATGCCGGCTGCGATCCTGACTGCCAACTCGGCGATCTCGGCAATGCCGTCCGCAAGATATGGATCGACCTTGGTGTCGCGATCCGCTTCCGCAGCATCGATGTAGCGGCGCGCAAGCGGGAGCCGGTCGCCGGCGTCTATTGTGCGATCGCCGATATTTGCTATCCAGAACCGGAGGCCGAACCGGGACTGCTTATTTACATCAAGCCCGGCTACCACGGCACCGAGCCGGCCGATGTTCGTTCGTACGCCGCGTTGAACCCGACCTTTCCGCACGAGTCGACGTCCGATCAATGGTTCACCGAAGCACAGATGGAGAGCTATCGCATGCTTGGGAGCCACATCGTCAGCCTAATCTGCTCCGGGCGACGCACCGCCGAACCCGCTCCTATCGCGCCCATCGATCCTTGCAGCGCCGATGTTCAACAGCTCCCTCTTCCCGGGTTCTTTGCGCAGACCGAAGCCTATCTTCGAGCTCCCACTCAACCCGACTCGCCGTCACTATTTGATCCGCCCGCACAAGCGCCGCCTCGGCGTCAGCCGGCTCAACCGCGCGGGCCTTGAAGGAGCGAAGGAGCGGGTGGCGGGGACTGATGAAACGTGTGGTTCCCATCGGATCGAATGGCCACTTCGATCGCAATCAGCGAGTGGGGCTGCCGGACCCGAGGATGTCGGCGCCCATGCGAGCCAGCTCGATCGCGCTAGCGCGGCCGATGCCACGGCCGGCGCCCGTGTCGGCCGACACCGCTGGATCGGCCTCACGGCCCCGCCAGCCGCGTGAAGCCATCGGCGCTCCTTTCTTCGCTGCCGACGCGTCCTGCCATCGGACGACCTCCGCTTGCCGAGCCACCGAATCGAACGGCATCCTCCCCGCCTTCAACGGGGCGCGCGCACCAGCTACGCCAGCTCGGCAGAATTGGTGGCAGCTGCGGGAATGGTGCGGACGCATGGGCTACCCGGTCGTGCGCGAGTACGTCGAGCACGAGGACGGCGGGAAGGGCGCCGAATATCGGCAACAGCTGGATGCGATGTTCACCGGCGCCTCGCAACGCGAATTCGATCTATTGCTCGTATGGTCGCTCGACCGCTTCAGCAGAGAGGGCATGGCCGCCACGGTCTCCCACCTGCAGCGCCTTGCCTCGCACGGCGTCGCGTTCCGGTCATTCACAGAAGAGCACCTGTCGACGGAGAACGAGCTCGTCCGCAACATCCTCCTTGCTGTGCTCTCCTCGCTCGCCAAACTGGAGCGCGAGAAGATCAGCCAGCGCACGAAGGCTGGTCTCGAACGAGCTCGCGCCGAGGGGAAGATCCTCGGGCGGCCCAAATTCAGCGACGATGACCGGGCGAAGCTGCGCAGGTCTCTCGATACGGGTCAGAGCTGGCATGCGGTCAGCAAGAAGACCCGTATTCCTTATGCGACAGTGAAGAAGCACGCGAGAGCGATGGGCTACGAGCCGCGTCAACGTCTGAACAAGGGAAAGGCAGCTGTCGCCGAACAGCCTAAGACCAATTTTTCCGGGCTGCCGACATTGCACGAGGTGCTCGCGCAGCTCCGCGCTGATCAGAATGATGGTTCGAAAACACGCTAATAGGTGATGGCCGAAACGAGAGTCCCCCCAGCACTAGCTCGCAGCAAGGCCGGCCGACGAGGCTCTCTCCAAGAAAGATCAGGCAGCAGCGCCGGGGTCAACCCCCCCTGTGCCTTTACGTCTCCGGGTTTTGGCTTTTTCAACAGGGTGGTGCCGGCGACTTCCAGGGCTCGTTCCAGATTCGGAAGCCATCGGCCATTCGTTGACCCGGTTGGGTCCCTCGGTACCTCTTCATTCTCGTCTCGGGTCCTCCGACAGACCCCCACCCCTTGTAATTGCCGGTGTGGGGCCCCCGCGGCTTCCTTTACCCTCCATGGGACCCCTCGCCACACTCCGTCCGATCGTGCCGACCGGTTCCTTGGCGCCGTGCAGTCGGCGGCAGCTCAATGGGTGTCGAAGACCGCCTGATAAGCGGCGACCTTCTTGTGAACGGCAGCCGTCTCCTCGGGCGTCGGATGATCAGGATCGGCGGCCGGTGGCAGGCTACCGAATTTCATCAGGCACGCCATCAGCAATAGCCGAGCCTTCGTCGCGGTCAAGTTCGAGCCTCCGATGAAGGAGGGGTCGTGCAGCGGAACAAAGCCCTCAGTGTTGCCGCGCCCGACACGAACGACCGGAAGTCCGCTGTAGATCGCTCGCAGCATCAGCCGGTGTCGAGCATTCGAGACGTTCCTCCCGTAGGGAGTGAGCCCTTCGACGACAAAGCCGGCCAACGGCGCCGATTTGAGCATGTGCCCGATCACCGCGATGAGGTCGACCTCGGCCTCTGGATCGCCCGTGCCATCGTCATCCCAGTAGTTGGCATCCTTAGAGATGGCTACCTTGGGGATCGCCGAGCCGAGCAGCTTTCCGTCCGGACCCTTGATCGCCACGGGCACGGTTTCGACGCGCGAGCCTTCTTGACGCACGCCGCCGACCTCCAAGGGCAGCGCGGTGACATTCACCTCGGACCGCCAAGTGTGTCGCGCGGTCGGCAGATAGTGAAGCAGCGGTGGCCCGTCATGACCGGCCGCACCCAGGATGCCGCCATGTCCGCCGGTCGCCACATAACCTCCCGGCCGCGCATCGGCTTTCTGCACCGCGCGAGCGGCGAACACACGCTGCTCCTGGATCAGAACCGCGCCGGCCTGGTTACGGCCTTGTTCATCCGCCCAGACCCGCGAGGCGATGTAGTCGACGGAGTCGACGATGTTCTTTGGCCCGTCATTGCTGATCATGCCGTGCATCCGCTGGGCGGCGTTGCCGCAGATCGGCACGGTCGTGTCGATTAGAAGATTGAGCCAGTAGATGGTCTCCTCAATCCTCGGGCTGCCCTCGGTCCAGACGGCGCCGTCGTATTTACCGATCGCCAGGATCTCCTGGGCCGCATTGGTTATTCGGGCCAAGGCATGCCGCGGTGCGGACGCGGCGAGGTGCGGGGGCTTGTACGGGAAGAAATCGACGCCACGGCGCTCGGGCGGGATGTCACCGGTGCCGGTATCGGTGCGGCGGTCGGCCGGCGAGCCCTTCGTATAGCCGGCAGGCGGCAGGACACGGTAGAAGTCAATCTCGGCGTTGGCGCAGATCAGGTTTCCAATGCCCTTCTCGCCGATCTGCAGCCGGTCGATCTCTTCGAAGCTGCGCGAGCCGTCGGGAAAGAAGCCCTGCCGCGCTTTCGCCTCCGGGGCGCTTGGGAACGCACATTCCTCCTCCCAAGCGCTGCCGTCTGCCTGCGTCGCCATGTACGGCAAAGGGTAGAGCCCGTCTTCGGGACTGAGTTCGATCTCGTAGACTGGCCTGTCGCCAGCGCTTTGGCGCTCCTTGTGCACGCGTCCGGCACTGTCGACGTAGCCGTCCGGCGGACCGTAAAGCTCGGCCGCGTCGGCTTCGAGGGGATGCGCGCTGAATTGTTCGACATAGACGGTGACGGGCGCTGCCAAGCGCTGTGGGCGCAGCACGTCGAACCGCGCCGGCTCGCCCTCAGGGTCCTTCAGCAGGGGCAGGTTGTGCTTCGCTCTGGCCTTGTTGGAGGTAACCAGGGGAGGCGTGTTCTGGATGGTGGCATTGGGTCCCGCCAGATGAGCAATCCGTGCTTTCTTTGTCATGCTGTTCGGCCTCCTTTTTGCCCGCTCTTTACAGCGCCGGAACGCGATCGAACCACGGTTGCGCCGCCTCCAGCTCGGCAGCAAGCGCCAGCAGGGTCGCCTCCTCACCGTAGCGGCCCGCGAAATGCACGCCGACCGGCAAGCCGTCCGCCGTCCAATGCAGCGGCACGCTCATCGCCGGCGTGCCGGTCGCGTTGTGCAGCGGGGTCACCGACAGATATTCCGTCACACGCTCGATGAACGTCTGAACATCGCCGTTCTGGTCGAAATAGCCGAGCTTCGGCGGCGGGCCGGCCAGTGTCGTCGAAAGGATGACGTCATAGCTCGTCAGGAACGTGGCCATCTTGCGCCCGGCCGCGTGCACGGCTGCGATCGCCTCAACGTACTCGACGCCGCTCACCTTCAGCCCGCGCTGGTACACCGCCCATGTCACAGTCTCTACGTCATCAGCGTTAGGCTCGCGTCCCAGCGCCTTCCAGCGCATGTTGCAAGAGCGGGCGGTGTTGGCCGCCGAGATCCTGGCATTCATGGGCCGCAGGGCCACCATGTCGAGTTCGGGGTCTGCCTCTTCGACTACGTGGCCGAGGCTGGCGCACAGTTTGGCCGCGCGTTGCACCGCCTCCAGGCATTCGGGATGCAATTTGGCACCGCGATGATCCTTCAGCATCAGAGAGATCCTGAGCTGGCGCGGCGGACGGGTGACGGCTTCGAGGAAGGGCCCCTCGTGTCGCGGCGCGGCATAAGGGTCTCCGGGCTCCGGTCCCGCAGTGCAATCGAGCATGAGGGCCGAGTCGCGCACACTCCGGCTGACTACGTGTCCGGCCGATAGGCCACCCCATCCTTCGCCCGCGTCCGGCGCCATGGACACGCGGCCGCGCGAGGGCTTGAGCCCGAACAGCCCGCACTGCGCCGCCGGGATTCGGATCGAGCCGCCACCGTCGGTTGCATGCGCCACGGGCAGGATGCCCGCTGAAACTGCCGCCGCCGCGCCACCGGAGGAACCCCCCGGCGAGTATTCGAGGTTCCAGGGATTGCGACAGGAGCCGAAAAGGCGCGGCTCGGTATTCGGGTTCAGGCCGAACTCAGGGCTTGAGCTGCGCCCCATGAATACGAGGCCGGCCCTCTTGCAGCGCGCCACGTAGGCGGCGTCGTGATCGGCGACAAAATCCTTGAACAGGCTGCTGCCGAAGGTCACCGGCTCACCAGTCTCGAAGAAACCAAGGTCCTTGAGAAGGTAGGGCACGCCCTTCAGCGGCCCTTCGGGGAGCCCCGCCGCGACCGCCTTGCGCGCCTGCCCATACTGCTTGTGCACGATGGCATTGATGACAGGATTGACCTGTTCAGCCCGCGCGATCGCAGCCTCCAGCACCTCATTGGCGCTGACCTGGCCCTTGGCGATGAGCCCGGCGAGGGAGATGGCGTCGTGCTGCCGATATTCATCGAACCTCATGGCCCACAGATCTCCAAGTCAGAGCCTATGGAAAATGACTACAGCTGCAACGATGATGCCACCAGCTCTTTCATGGATGACCGAGACGTTAAGCCATTAACGCCTGAGAGCTGGGCTGGGTCACAAATGCTGCTCCGCGAGCCAAGCCCACACCGCGTCGACCAGCGCGTCCAAATTGTTGATGAATAGGTGGCCTTCCCTGCTCGGCCGACGACGGTTCGGCACCAGCACGTACTCGACGCTCGGGACGAGGGATCCCCTGGCCATCCCAGGCGGCCAGCCACCCCGCGGCCTGGCGTTGGGCGTTCTCGAAAAATGAAGTTGCGTCGCTGGCCATCGCGCGCAGCATGGCTCCGCTGGCGAACCAAATGGAGGGAAAGATGCCGGAACCGTTGAAGCGAAGCCACATCAAGCGCGAGGCGG
>WNFC01001412.1_pt1 | contig 25135 bp, 17 predicted proteins | sample 5400541 | NCBI WGS metagenome assembly WNFC01 (sample SAMN13153342, study PRJNA577476) | soil metagenome | isolation source: 120 cm saprolite under Douglas fir tree site 2 hole 2 replicate 1 | place: USA:California | collected 2015-04-18 | reverse complement strand
CGAGCAGGTGGTCGCGGGCGCGGGCCAGCGCGGCCTCCGCGCCGGAGAGCGCGGCCGGCCCGCCGGCCCGGTCGCGGGTCACCGTCATGATCTCAACCTGCCTCTCACCATTGGGCAGATCACTGTGCTTTCTTTGCGCCTCCGGGGCCCCGCCCGCCTCCCCATTCCCCCTTCACTGCGCTGCCTTCCCTCGTCGCTCCTTCGCTCGTTCTCTGCTTCCTTGCGCCTCCGGGGCGCTTGAAGGCGCTGCCTTCCCTCGTCGCTCCTTCGCTCGTTCTCTGCTTCCTTGCGCCTCCGGGGCGCTTGAAGGCGCTGCCTTCCCTCGTCGCTCCTTCGCTCGTTCCTCGCTCCTCGCTCCTCAGTCCAGGCAGCGCCGCGCCCCTTTGGCACGCGCTCCTTCGGCGCGGTCACCACTGGCGGGCCGTGATGAACTCGGCGATCCCGGCGAACTCAGCCCGCACGTCATCGGGCATGTCGGTCTCGGTCAGGCATTTCTCAGCCGCCGCGAGCTGGGCTGCCGCCTCATCCTCGGCCCAGCTCTTGCCGCCCGCCTCCTCGACCAGCCGGGCGGCGCGCACCAGGTCCTCCTCACTCAGCGGGTCCGGCCGGGCCAGCAGCCCGGCGAGGTCCCGTGCCTGCGACGACTCCCCGGTCAGCGCGGCCACCACGGGCAGCGACTTCTTCCTCGCCCGCAGGTCCGAGCGGACCGGCTTGCCCGTCACCTCGGGGGCACCCCAGATGCCCAGCAGGTCGTCTGTCAGCTGGAAGGCGAGGCCTGCATGAGCGCCGAACCCGGCCAGCCCCATGGCCAGGCCCGGCGGCGCACCGACGTGAATGGCGCCGATGCTGCACGCGCAGGCCATCAGGGCCGCGGTCTTGTCCCCGGCCATGTCCAGGCACTCGGCCAGCGTCACGTCGCTGCGCTGCTCGAACGCGAGGTCAGCGCCCTGCCCGGCGATCAGCCGGAGCACGGCGGCGGACAGGCAGCGGGAGGCCCACAGTCCCTGCGGCGCGGCGTCCTCCAACAGGATGTCCTGGGCGAGAGCGAGCAGCGCGTCGCCAGCCAGGATGGCCGCGCCGACGCCGTGCACCGTCCAGGCCGTCGGCCGGTGCCTGCGCTCGGTGTCGCCATCCATGATGTCGTCGTGCAGCAGTGAGAAGTTGTGCACCAGTTCCACCGCCACGGCCGCGGGCACCCCACGGTCGGGCGCGGCCCGGGCGGCTCGCGCGGACAGCAGCGCGAGCGCCGGCCGCAGCGCCTTCCCCGCGCCCCCGCCACCCAGGCCGAGGTGATAGGCGGCCACCACCCGCACGTCGGGGCTGAGCCGGTCCACCGCCGTGGCAATCGCCGAGCCGACCAGGTCGCGTGCGGTGGCCACGCCCGCCGGCATCACGGCCGTCACGCTGTCGCTCCCGCTACCAGGTCTGCGCGCCTGCCGGACGGGGGTGGCGCTGCCGCCAGCCCTCGTCGTAGCTCTCGTGCTGCGTTCAATCCGCTCCGCACGGCTCCCTCCATGGTGTCCGGCCAGCCGGTATCGGTCCACGCGCCCGCGAGCACCAGGCCGGGCAGCGCGGTCGCGGCCCCGGGCCGCATTCCCGCGCACCCGGGCACCTGCCTGAATGTGGCCCGGCGCTCCCTGGTGACGAAGAAATCGGTGATCCGCGCGTCACGCGCGGCGGGGAACAGGTCTTCAAGCGCGGGCACGAACCGCTCCCGCAGCCGCGCGGCGGGGACATCCACCAGATCGTCCGCGGCGGACAACGACACGGCCAGGTACTGCCCGGCCCGCAGGCCGGAGGGCCTGGTCCGGTCGAAGACCCACTGCACGGGCGAGTCCACGGCCGCCGCGAACGGCAGGCGGGTGACCCGCCGGTCATAGATCACATGCACGTTGACGATGGGCGACGCGCCGAGTTCCAGCCAGCGATCCGGCCCGGGACTGGCGCCTGCCGCCGCGGCGGCCGGGGCCAGGCGGGCCGCGGCATCCGGCGGCACCGCGAGCACGACGCCGTCGGCGTGGATCGCGACGCCGCCCGCCCCGCCGCCCGGGGGGAAGGCACCGGCGTGGTTCTGCGGACCGCCCGGCCCGCCACCGTCCTGGGTGAGGGCACCGGCGTGGATTTCCCGACCGCCCGCCCGGCCGCCGGGTGGGGGGAGATGAGCGGCGACGTGGTTTCCGTTTGGTGGGAGGGGTGTGGCGGGGCTGTCCCCGTTGACCATGCTGGCCGCGCCGGCGCCGGCGGCGCGGTCGGTGAGGCGTACCAGGAACCCGCCGCCCGCCACGGCCTGCACCGCCGCTACCTTCGCGTTCAGCCGGACGTCCGCGCCGAGCCGCTTCAGCAGCAGCGCCCCGGCCTGGCCATGTAGGTCGCCCAGGGGGATGGCGGGCACCCCGAGGTCCGCCGCGTCCCTCGCCCCGAGCAGCGCGGTCTGCACCACGGTGGCCGCGAGCGCCATGCTGGCGTCGTCGCCGGCCACGTTGAGCGCGGAGACCGTGAACAGGTCCCACAGCACCCGGCGGGCCCGCTCGCCCTGCCCCCGCGCGGCGAGCCAGTCACCGAGCCGCTCGCTGTCCAGCCCGGGCGCCGCAGGATCCAGCCGCATCATGGCCAGCGCGGCGCGGGCCACCCGCAGCCGCTCGGCCAGGGAAAGGAACGAGTAGCCGGCCAGCGCCTGGCCCATGTGCAGCAGGCCGGGCAGCCCGGTCCGGCGCAGCCTGGCCCGGCCGCCGGGCCCGAGCACGGTGACGTCGAACCGATCCTGCAAGGACACCGCCCCGGTCATGCCCAGCCTGGCCAGCAGGCCCCGGTAGGCGCTGCAGCAGCGCAGGAACACATGCTGGCCGTTGTCGATGACCAGCCCGTCCCGGGTAAAGGAGCAGGTCGCGCCGCCGAGCCTGGGCCGGGCCTCCAGCAGCGTGACGCTGGCGCCGGTTTCGCGCAAGGCGATCGCCGCGGTGATCCCGGCCAACCCGCCGCCCACCACGACGACGTGACGGCCCGCGCTCATTTGTTGGCCTTCCTCGCGGGCGCTTCGCTTGGTCGTGCCGGAGGCGCGCAAACGGACGGAGCGGAAGGCCGGTCCTCGGCGCCGGGACACCGCAACGGCCCCTGGAGGTGCGTCGTGCCGGAGGCACGCAGACCAGCACTATGCGGCGTTCGGCCCGGCGCCTGCGGCGCTCCGGTGTAGCCCCAGATTGACAGTCGCTGTCTCATCGGGCCGCTCCCGCCACGGTAAGCCGCGCCATGCCCGCCAGGGACCGGGCCGCCACCATGGCCTTCTCCCCGGTCGACAGCGACACCCGGCGGCGCAGCACGCTGGCGGGGGCCGCCGCGATGTGCTCGAGCAGGCGGAAGTAGATCCCGGCCATGGCACCGGCCGACGCCGCGCTGCGCCGGTCCAGCAGCGGCATGAGCCGCAGGCCGGTCGCGTACCAGCCGCGGGCCCGCTCCGCCTCGAAGCCCACCAGTTCGGCGAGCTTCTCGTTGTCGGCGGGCTCGCCCGGCCCGCCCGGCTCCAGGGTGCAGCCGAAACGCTCAAGGTCCTCGGCCGGCAGGTAGACCCGGCCGCTGTGGTAGTCCTCGCGGATGTCGCGCAGGATGTTGGTGAGCTGGAGGGCCACGCCGAGCGCGTCGGCCAGTGGCGCGGCCGCTGCGGCATCCGGCGTGCCGAACACGCCCAGCGAGAGCCGCCCGACCGAGCCCGCCACGCACCGGCAGTAGTGCAGCAGGTCATCGAAGGTCACGTAGGTTGCGCCGCGCACATCGGCCTCGCAGCCGTCTATCAGCTCGCCGAATGCGTCCAGCGGGATGGCGAACCGCTGCGCGGCGTCGGCCAGGGCGATGAGCACCAGGTCGCCGGCTGGGGCGGACTCCCCCGCGTGAGCCGCCGGCCCCGGGCCGGGGCCCGAGGGCGGGGCCGGGTCCGCGGGCGGGGCCGGGTCCGCCCCTGCGGCGAGCGCGGCCACGCTGGCCCTGGCGGCGGCCAGGGCGGCGAGCTTGTCCGGCGGGGGCAGCGTGCCGTCGCCGATGTCGTCGATCCGGCGCGCGAACGCGTACACCGCGGCCAGTGCCCGGCGCTTGGCCGGGGGCAGCAGCCGGATGCCGTAAGAGAAGTTCCTCGCCTGGGACCAGGTGATCTCCTCGCAGTGCCGGTATGCGGCGCGGTGATCCATGACGTCACCTCCCTGTCGCATAGGCCCTCAGCATCTCGGCGGCCAGGCGTCGCCTGCGCGGCCGGTGAGTGGCGCGCAGCACGTCGTGATCGGCGGCCGCGATGGCGGCCAGCGCCGCACGCCCGCCCGCCACGTAGCCGGCCACGGCCGCGCGCGCCGCACCGCGCAGCGTGCCGACCAGCGGCGCGCCCTTGTCCAGCAGCGCCCGCGCCCGCTTCTCTTCGAAGGACATGAGCGCGCGCACCTGCGGCGCCGCGCGCGGTTCGGCCAGATCGCGCTCGGTGCAGCCGAACCGCGCCAGGTCCTCCTGCGGCAGGTACACCCGGCCGGCCCGCAGGTCCTCGGCCACGTCCTGCCAGTGCTCGGCCAGCTGGAGCGCGGTGCACACCCGGTCGGAGAGGATCGCCCGCTGGGGAGTGGCAACGCCGAAGACATGGAGCACGATCCTGCCGACGGGGTTCGCGGACAGCGTGCAGTACGACAGCAGAGCGTCGAAAGACTCGTAGCGGACGATCGCCTGGTCCTGGCGGTTCGCCTCGATCAGGTCGCGAAACGGCTGCTCGGGGATCGCGCACTCGGCCACGGCCGGGGCCAGCGCGCGGACCACCGCCAGCCGTGGCGGCTCACCGCCGCCGTAGAGCCTGCCGAGATCGGCCTCAAGCTCGCTGAGCAGGCCGAGCCGCTCCGCTGCGGCCGCCTCGTCGCCCATATCATCGGCCGTCCGCGCGAAGCCATAGACCGCGGCGAGGTGCCCCCGGTGCCGCCGCGGCAGCAGGCGCAGTGCCACCGGGAAGTTCTCCGCCGCGGCCTGTTGTGCCGCTGCGGCCTCGATCAGCGCTGCCGATGCGGTGGCCGGTTGGCAGACGCCCGCACTGCCTGCTGGCGTTGTCTCCCGGGTCACAGGCCCTATCCCTTCACAGTTGCCAAATAAATGCAAACAATGACATCGGCGTCACCTGACACGGACATCGGCGTCACCTGACACGAGCGTCGTTGTTCGGCGCCTGGGCGCGGCTGCCTTCGACCGCAACGAGCCCTGCACATTATGCCTGACGGCTCGCCGCCATAGCCCGGTGACCCGCCTGCCGATGTCTCATATCACGTTCTGGTGGCCATTTTGCAACGCACGGACACCGTATCTATTGCGGGGGCATTACGTGCTTCCATCCTGAAGCCGCGGACGAACTATCTGCCCAGCTCAAGCGGCAAAATCCAAGGTTTAGCCAGCGCCTGCTGATGTTTCAGCGGTGTTACGACCAGGCTCTGGCGGGCGATATACGATGCGGCGCGCAGTCGCCCGGTCACGATGCGCCTGATGATGCCGTGCAAGCAAAGCCATGACGCCCGGGAAGCGTCTCCGTGAGGTGGCTGCTATGCGATGCGGGTGCTGGTTCAGCGCCGCCATCAATTGCTGACGCTAATGTCATATCCGGCTCCTCGGCACTGGCCGACGGGCACCGGCCTGGGCTAACTGGGCGCGGACCAGCGCTTGCTGACGTTTTATGTCATATCCGGCTTCTCGGTACTGGCCGACGGGCACCGGCCCTGGCTACCCGGCGCGGGTCGGCGCTCTCGCGGGGGTTCGGCCGCATGGCTGCCTGATTGCCGCCGGTTCCGGGCCGGACTGCGCCGGGACTGCGGCCGGATTCCGGGCCGGGCTGCCGCCGGGATTCCGGCCGGGCCGCCGCCGGGATTCCGGACCGGCCGCCGGGATTCCGGACCGGGCGGCCGCCGGGATTCCGGACCGGCCGCCGGGATTCCGGACCGGGCGGCCGCCCGGATTCCGGCCGCCGGATTCGCGCCTAGGCTGCCGCTGAATTCCCGACTGGGCCGACCGGATTCGGCCGGGTTGCCGCGGGGCGCCCGCCAGGCCGGCGCTGCCGCAGGCGGAACACGCTGTAGACCTCCGGCGCCGCAGCGTGTCCGCGGGGCGTCGGCGGCGGGCGGAAGTGACCAGGAGTAATAATCTCACTAAGCCATATACCGGACAAATCGTGATAACGTAACCGAAAGATTCCGGATTTGCGTCCGGGCGGCGGGGCAGCCCTGCTAGTGTCCGAGCCCCCGGGGGGGTACGAAGTTCTTTCGTAGCACTCTGGTTACAATCCGTTGAACTCACCCATTTGAGGCCAGAGCAGCCATGAGTTTCCGTCTCCGGTCCATACGCCAGAGGATCTTCCTTCTCATTCTCGTCCCCGTACTGTCCCTTATCGGACTGTATATATTCGCGACGAGCATCACCGCCCGGAATGCCATCAACCTGGCCCGGACGGACACCCTCAAGAACGCCACCGGTCTGCCGACCGGCAACTTCCTCACCGGGCTCGACACCGAGCGCCCGCTGGTGATGGTCTACCTGTCCGCCCCCTCCGGCGTGACTCTGGCCGGGCTGAAGTTGCAGGAGGCGAAGACCGACGGCACCGTGGCGGCTCTGCGGGTCGCCCTGAACTCTGGCGACACCATGGGCAATGCGTCCACGGCGCAGAAGGGGGCCATCGGCGCGCTCCTCAAGGATCTCACCGCCCTGCCTGCCCTGCGCGCGCAAGTCGCCTCACAGATCATCACCAGGTCGCGGGCGTTCAACGAGTACAACAACATCATCGACGACGGTTACCGCGTCCTGAACGAGACGGTCCTCCAGGAGACCACCGCTTCGGTGGTCAGCCAGGGCCTGGCCTTCGTGCGGATGGGGAGATCCGAGGAGATGCTCCTGCGGGAGGACGCGCTCCTGACCGGTGACCTGGCCGCACGGTCCTTCCCCAAGAGCGACCGGCTGCAATTCACCGAACTGGTGGGAGCGCGCAGGACGCTGTACAGCGAGACCCTGCCCGACCTCGACCCGGTATACCGCGCGTACTACCAGAACGCTGTCAACCCGGAGGTCTCCAATGCCCTCACGTCGCTGGAGGACAGGGTGGCCAGCGACACCGCCACGGCCGGCCCGCCCCCGGTCGATCCCGCTGCCTTGCAGCAGGCGGTGGGCGGGGTCTCGGTCGGGTTCTCGCACGCCGGGACGCAGGCGTCTACCCTCATCACGGCCCGGGCCGGCGCCACCGCCCGCAGCACCGACCTGAGGCTCATCCTGGCCGGTGTGCTTGGCCTCCTGGCCGTGATCTTGTCCATCGTGGTGTCGGTCTGGATCGGCCGTGGCCTGGTCCGGGAACTGGCCGCGCTCCGGAAGTCGGCGCTGCAACTCGCGAACGAGCGCCTGCCGAGCGTCGTGCAACGGCTCGCCGACGGCGAGGATGTCGACGTGTCCGCCGACGCACCTGAGATCGCCGCCAGCTCTGACGAGATTGGCCAGGTCAGGCAGGCCTTCGCCACGGTACAGCAGACCGCCGTGGAGGCGGCCGTGGGCCAGGCCAGGCTGCGGCGCGGCATCAGCGACATCTTCCGTAATCTGGCCCGGCGCAGCCAGTCGCTGCTGCACCGGCAGCTGACACTGCTCGACGCGATGGAACGCAGGGCCAGCGAGCCGGACCAGCTCGCGGACCTCTTCCGCATCGACCATCTGACGACGCGCATGCGCCGGCACGCCGAGAGCCTGATCATCCTCTCCGGCGACGCGCCCGCTCGCGGCTGGCGCAATCCTGTGCCGCTGGTCGACGTGCTCCGGGCCGCCGTGGCCGAGGTCGAGGACTACACGCGGATCAAGGTATCCGCGACAACGCAGGCGGCACTCGCCGGGCCCGCGGTGGCTGACGTCATCCACATGATCGCAGAGCTGGCGGAGAACGCCGCCATCTTCTCGCCGCCGAACACGCCGGTGCTGATCAGCGGCGATATCGTGGGCCGCGGCTTCGCCGTGGAAATCGAGGACCGCGGGCTGGGGCTGAGTGACGAACAGCTCGCCGAGATCAATGACCGCCTGGAGCACCCGCCCGCGTTTGACCTGTCCGGCAGTGATCAGCTCGGGCTCTTCGTGGCCAGCCAGCTCGCCAAGCGGCACGACATCCGGATCTCGCTGCGCCCCTCCCCCTACGGGGGAACAACCGCGATCGTGCTGATACCGGTCAACCTGGTGGTGCCGGAGGGCACCTCCGAGCAGGATCCCTCGGCGGACACGGTGGATGAGCGCGCGATCCAGCTGACGGGCCGGCACGCGGTCCGGGATGAGGACCGGGCGCAGGACGCCGACACGCCGGTCACCCGGTTGTTCGCCCAGCCCCCCGATCCAGCCAGGAACGGCCGCGCGGGAGCCGCTCCCGGCCTGATCTTCCCACACGACAGCGGATCGCTGGCCTACGCCGAGGACGGCGGATCGCTGGCCTACCCCGAGGAAGCCGAGCCGCTCACCTACGCCGAGGAAACCGGATCGCTGGCCTACCCGGAGGAGGCCGACGACTGGTCGCCGGCCCGCATCCCGGTGACATCAGCTCCTGCGAGCACCGATGACATGGGCGAGCCGGGGCTGCCACAGCGCATCCGCCAGGCCAGCCTCGCACCTCAGTTGCGCGACAGCAGCGGGGGCATCGATACGGGGCAGGACGGCGACCCGGCCGACACGCGATCTCCGGAGGAGACTCGCGCCACGATATCGGCGATCCAGCAAGGCTCGCAGCGCGGCAGGTCGCTCTTCGACCCGGCGGACAAGGGCGCGGTGACCGGCCCCGATCCGACCGGAGACGACGGCTTGCCGCACCGAGATGACTAGAGGCCGAAAGGTAATAAGCGATGGCAGGGGGGATGTCACATGGATGGCGCTGAGCAGCAGAAGACACTGAACGCGAGGGCGGCTGGCGACCTGAACTGGCTCCTCGACGACCTGGTCGCTCGCGTGGCGCAGATCGACAAGGCCGTAATCCTCTCCCGCGATGGTCTCGCCATCGGGGCTTCGCAAGGACTCACCCGCGAGGACGCCGAACACCTCTCCGCCGTGGCGGCCGGCTTCCAGAGCCTCGCGAGGGGAGCCGGGCGGCACTTCGGCGGAGGCCGTGTCCGGCAAACCATCGTCGAAATGGACACCGCGTTCCTGTTCGTGACCGCCGCCGGTGAGGGCAGCTGCCTGGCTGTGCTCAGCCCGGCCGCCGCGGACGCCGGGCTCATCGCCTACGAGATGGCGATCCTGGTCAAGCGGGTCGGTCCGCACCTAGCGGTGGATCCCCGGCCGGTACCGGCCGAGGATACGGTGGACTGAGCCGGTATGCCCACCCCCCGCGACCGGTGGCTCGATGAAGCGGCAGGCCCTGTGGTCCGCCCGTACGCGCTCATCCGCGGCAGGACCCGGCCCAGTGGCGAGAGCCTGGACCTGATCGCGATCGTCACTGCCGTCCGCGGCGTGCGGGGCGATCCGGTGGAGCTTGATCCGGAGCATTTCGCGGTGCTGCGGTTGTGTCGGCTGCCCACATCGGTGGCCGAACTCGCGGCCGACCTCAACCTGCCGCTCGGCGTGGTCCGGATTCTCCTCGCAGATCTGCGGGAACGCTCTCTCATCTCCATTCATCATCCCATTCCGCCCGCGCGGCTGCCTGACCCGCGCATCCTTAGGGAGGTTGCTGATGGCCTACGCCGGCTCTGACCGCACCGGTCGTCCGGCAGGCGTGCCAGTCACCATTAAGATCCTCATCGCGGGGGGATTCGGAGCGGGCAAGACCACGCTAGTGGGCTCGGTAACCGAGATCCGGCCACTGCGTACCGAGGAACCCCTGAGCGAGCCGAGCACCGAGGTTGACAACCTGCATGGCGTGGAGCGCAAGACCACCACCACCGTCGCCCTGGACTTCGGCCGGATCACGATTCGTGACAACCTGTCGCTTTACCTGTTCGGCACGCCGGGCCAGGAACGGTTCTGGTTCATGTGGGACGAGCTGGCTCGCGGCGCCCTCGGTGCCGTCGTCCTGGCGGATACCCGGCGGCTCGCCGACTGCTTCCCGTCCGTGGACTACTTCGAGCAGCGCCGCATACCCTTTGTCGTCGCGGTCAACTGCTTCGAGGGGACGCGGCGTTACCGCCCCGACAGCGTCCGCAAGGCGCTCGATCTGGAGCCAGAAATCCCGATCATCATGTGCGACGCCCGGTACGCGTCCTCCGGGCGGGATGTGCTTGTGGTGCTCGTGGAGCACGCGCTCCAGTTGATGAGCGGCCCGCCCGACCGCGCGACGGCGGGCCTCCCCACTCGCTAGCACCAGGCATCACGCCCGACGCCGCCCTGCCCGGGGTCCGCCCGGTTGTCTCCGGGCTGACGCCCCTACCCGGGGATCCAGGGGTTGTCCCGGGGCTGACGCGCTCCCGATCCGGAGGTCCGGGGTTGTCCCCCGGGCTAGCCGGGCTCACGAACGCCAGATCAGAACCAGCGCACAGTCGTCGGAGCCGTCGGTGCTCGCCCGCACCACCCGGACCAATTCGCCCGCGCCGGCCTGGAAGCCGGATGCCATCAGCCGGTCCGCCTCGCCCAGCAACCGGTCCGTGCCGACATCGATATCCCGGCCTGGCGCCTCAACCAGGCCGTCGGTGTAGAGCATCAGCGCGTCGCCTGGCCGCAGCGCACCCTGGGCAGGCACACAGCGCAAGTCAGGGACAACACCGAGCACGATGCCGCGGGCCTGGGTTACCCGCCACTTGCCGCTGCCCGCATCGAAGTGAGCCGGCGGCGGGTGTCCCGCCGAAGACACGACGAAGTCGCCGGTCGCGAGGTCCAGGGCGAGGTGTACCGCGGTGACGAAGCCTTCCACCGCCGGACCGCGGCGGAGGTAGGCATTGCACGCGGCGAGGAATTCCCCTTGCGGCACCGAGCCGAGCAGTCCCCCGAACGCGCCCGAGAGCAGCAGCGCGCGGGTGCCCGCGTCCACGCCCTTGCCTGACACATCGACCAGCGCCACTTCCAGCGTCTTCCCGTCACAAGCCGACACCACAAAATCCCCGCCGAACGATGCTCCTCCGGCTGGTCTGAGCACCGAAGTGGAACCCCAGTTCGCAGGGAGGGCCGGCAACTTGCCCTGCGCCTGGATCCGGTCCCGGAGGTCGATGAGCATCTGGTCCCCGCGCAGGCCGCGCATGCCGAGCTTCTGCCTGGTGCGGGCGAGCACATCGGCGAACAGCGCGGTCACCGCGATTGTCGCGATGATGCCCGGGCCTGCCCGGTCATTCAGCGCGTCATACACGAGCATGATCGTGATCAGGCCGAACAGGATTCGCAGCGCACGGGGCCAGAGCAGCAAGCCGCCGGCCAGCACCGGAAGGATCATCAGGCCCGGCGAGAACCACGAGACCGACACGTGGACGGCCGCGATCCCGATTGTCACGGTGGCGATCGCCAGCCCGAAGGCCACCCGGCGGTTCCTCGTGATGAACTGGCGCCTGGTCTGATCGCGAATGCCTGCCGCAGCCGAGCGCAGGGCACGGCCGACACGGGTCAGTGGCGGGGAAATCATGATGGCGGCACTGTATCGGCACACCGAGGATCTGGCACGTTCCCGGCCCGGGCACTCCGTGGTGACGACCAGGGCGGCGAATGGCACGGCTGAGATACGCCCTGGGTGTGTCTCGTGGATCTTGGCCGTCGCGAGCGGCCGCCGGAGGGATGGATCGCAAGGCGGAGGAGGAGCCAATAGCGGAGCTATGGGCGACGACGACAACGCCGCGAGGCGCCCTCCGGCGACTGTGCGGCAAACACCGGTGCAGCAGGCTGAAGATCCACGAGACACGCCCTACCCCTGGTGGTCGTGGAAGACTGATGTTGGAGGACGCGATGGCCGGGATGAAGATCACGCTGGATGCCGCGATGCGGGTCAGGGACGTGTCGCGGCCGAGGCCAGATCACGAGGCCGCGGCCCAGGCTCAGTCGGCGTCGCCCCCGGCCCAGTCGGCCCGGGCTCAGCCGGCGTCGGGCCCGGCCCCGTCGGCCCCGGCTCAGCCGGCGGCGGCGCAGGCTCAGTCGGCGCAAGCGCGGCCGGGCCCGGCTCGGGCGGCCGCGGCCCGTGCGGCCCCGGCGGCGGCCGCGGCCCGGGCGGACAGGACTGGCCAAGCAGTCGCCCAGCGCAGCCCGAGCGCCCCGGCCGGCAGTCGGTCCCCCGCCGCATCTCCCCCGGCTCCGGCCCCGGCTACACCGGCCGGGCCAACCGGGCGCGGGCGCCGCGCCGCTCCAGCCGCGAGTTCCCCGGGCACGGACACGTCTGGGACGGGGAACCGAGACACCACCAGCGATGCGGGCACGCGCGGCACCGGGGGAAACACGCGCGGCAGCAGGGGGAAGAGGCATCGCTCACGCAGACGCTTCCCGCGCTGATCATCGGCGGTTCATGATCACGGTACCTTTTCAGTTACCCGCGCTGAGAATGTACCGTGATCATGAAGGCGGACGCCTCACCGACGGTCAGGGCGCGTCGGGCAGCGCAGGCAGTACGCCGGTCTTCTCGTAGTCCGAGATCATCTCCAGCCGCCTGACATGCCGCGATTCCCCGGAGAACGCCGTCTCCAGGAACACCCGCGCGAAGCCCAGGGCGTCCTGCGTCTGGTACATCCTGGCGCCGAGGCTGAGCACGTTCGCGTCGTTGTGCAGCCGGGCCAGCCGCGCGGTCTCGTCGCTCCAGGCGACCGCCGCCCGGATCCCGCGGATCTTGTTGGCGGCGATCTGCTCACCGTTGCCGGATCCGCCGATCACGATGCCGAGGCTGCCCGGATCCCCCGCGACCGCACTGGCCGCGCGCATCACGTAGGGCGGGTAATCGTCCTGCCCGGCGTAGCCCGCCGGGCCGCAGTCCACTGCTTCGTGGCCCGCGGTAGCCAGCCACTCGACCAGGGCTGCCTTCAGCTCAAATCCAGCGTGATCGGAACCCAGGTATACGCGCACGGACGTCAGTCTGCCAGAACGTTTGCTCAGCCGTTGATGTCAGCTGTAGATGCTCAGCCGGGCCTGCTCAGCCGGGCCTGCTCAGCCGGGCCTGCTCAGCCGGGCCTGATCAGCCGTTGATGCTCGGCGGTTGATGTCAGCCGGTCTTGCTCAGCTGGGCCTGCTCAGCCGGGCCTGCTCAGCCGGGCCTGCTCAGTCGAAGATCGGATCGCGGGTACGGCTCCGCTTGAGCTCGAAGAACCCGTCGGTGCCCATCACGAGCAGCACGCCGTCCCAGAGCTTGGCCGCGGCCTCGCCGCGCGGGATCGGGGACAGGACCGGCCCGAAGATCGCGACGTCGCCGATCGAGATCACCGGCGTGCCGACCTCATAACCCACCCGGTCCATGCCGTCGTGGTGGGAAGCCCGGAGCGCTTCGTCGTAGTCACTAGAGTCCATGGCGTCAGCCAGTTCCGCAGGCAACCCGACCTCGGTGAGCGCCGCCTCGATGGTCGAACGCTCCTTGGGCGCCTGGTCATGATGGAACCGCGTGCCGAGCGCGGTATAGAGGCTGCCCAGAACTCCCGGGCCGAGTTTCTGCTCGGCCGCAATGCACACCCGGACCGGACCAATTGCCTTCGCCATGAGTTCCTTGTAGTTCTCCGGCAGGTCAGGCTTGTTCTCGTTGAGCAGCGCCAGGCTCATGACATGCCAGCGGACCTCGACCGGGCGCACTTTCTCCACTTCGAGCATCCACCGGGACGCGATCCACGCCCATGGGCACAGAGGGTCAAACCAGAAATCAACAACGGTTGGCTCCTGCTCGGCCATGGTGCTCCTTCTCGGGGGTTACCGCGCGCCGCCCGACACCGCGCGCTGGTGGCACCGCAGCGTCCCTGGGCACCAGAGGCGTTAACCGGGCCGGCCGCACCGGCATTCCGCCGTGGCCATGGGAAGATGCCGGAACGGCAGAGCCCGGAAGAACCCGGGACAGCCGAGCACGAAAGGATCAGCAGTTGGCTAGCAATCTGACCCGCGACGAGGCACGCGACCGGGCACGGCTGCTCGATGTCGGCTCCTATCGGGTGAAACTCGACCTGACCGGCGGGGAGACCACCTTCACCTCGGTAAGCACGGTCAGGTTCCGCTGCGCCCGCCCCGGAGCCACGACGTTCATCGACCTGACCGCGCCTGCGGTCAGCACAATCACCCTCAACGCGGCGACGGTAAGCCTGGACGCCTTCGACGGCAACCGGATCAGGCTGGAGCGTCTCCAGGCTGACAACGAACTCCGGGTCGTGTCGGAGTGCGCCTACTCACGCAGCGGTGAGGGCCTGCACCGGTTCACCGATCCCGCGGACGGCGGCGTCTACCTCTACTCCGACCTGGAGACCTTCGACGCGCACCGCGTTTACGCCTGCTTCGACCAGCCCGACCTCAAGGCGACCTTCGAGTGGTCGGTCACCGCCCCCGTGGGCTGGCGGGTCATCTCGAACATGGCGCCGGACATGACCGCGCAGACCTCAGCGGCCAGCACCGCGCCAGCGCCGGGTACCACCGCGCCAGCGCCGGGTACCACCGCGCCAGCGCCGGGCACCACTGCCTCCTGGAAGTTCCCGCCGACGCCCGTCATGTCCACCTACATCACCGCCATCGCGGCGGGGCCGTTTCATGTGGTCACCGCGGAGCATGACGGTATCCCGCTCGGCATCTACTGCCGGGCGTCCCTCGCGCGGTACCTCGATCCTGAGGAGATCTTCGAAGTCACCCGGCAGGGGTTCGACTTCTTCCACGGCGCGTTCGGCGTGCGCTACCCGTTCGGCAAGTATGACCAGCTCTTCGTGCCTGAATTCAAGGCCGGTGCGATGGAGAACGCGGGCTGCGTGACGTTCCTCGAGGACTACCTGTTCCGCTCCAGGGTCACCGACTTCGCCCGCGAGATGAGGGCCGAGACGATCCTGCACGAGATGGCGCACATGTGGTTCGGTGACCTGGTCACCATGCGCTGGTGGGACGACCTGTGGCTGAACGAGTCGTTCGCCACCTGGGCAGGCACGCTCGCTCAGGCTGAGTCGACCCGCTGGCGGGCGGCCTGGACGACGTTCGCGCAGTTGCACAAGGCCTGGGCCTACCAGCAGGATCAGCTGCCCTCCACGCATCCCATCGCGGCCGACATCCCGGACATCACGGCGGTCGAGGTCAACTTCGATGGGATCACCTACGCCAAGGGCGCCGCCGTCCTCAAGCAGCTCGTCGCCTATGTCGGCCGCGACAACTTCCTAACCGGCGTCCGGCGCTACTTCGACCGGCATGCCTTCGGCAACGCGGCACTGGCCGACCTGCTGACCGCCCTGGAGGAGACCTCGGGGCGGGACCTGTCCACCTGGTCCAAGCAATGGCTGGAAACGGCGGGGGTCAACACGCTCCGGCCGCAGATCCAGGTCGGTGACGACGGCGCCATCACCGAATTCGCTGTCCTCCAGGAGGCGCCCGCGGCCCACTCCGTGCTGCGGCCGCACCGCATCGCGATCGGGCTTTACGACCGGACGGACGCCGCCCTGATCAGGCGCCGCCGGGTGGAAGTGGACGTCAGCGGTGATCGCAGCGTTATCACCGATCTCGCCGGTGAGAGCCGCCCCGACCTGGCGCTCATCAACGATGACGACCTCACCTACGCCAAGGTCCGGCTGGATGACCACTCACTGCGTACGCTCATCACCGGCATCGGGGAGTTCCATGACTCGCTCCCCGCGGCGCTGTGCTGGTCCGCGGCGTGGGACATGTGCCGTGACGCCGAGATGGCGGCCCGCGACTACGTCCGCCTGGTGATGTCGGGCCTGGATTCTGTGGGCGACATTTCCGTCGCGCAGACCCTGCTGCGCCAGGCGTGGGCCGCGTCCCACCGGTACACCGACCCGGCCTGGCGCGGCACCGGGCTCGACCTCATGGCGACCGCCCTGCGCGGCCTGCTGCAGCGCGCCGAGCCAGGCTCAGACCAGCAGCTCGCCTACCTGCAGTCGCTCGCCAGCGTGGCGACCGAGCCCGGCGACCTGGCCCTGCTACAGGGCCTGCTCGACGGGTCCGTCGCGCTCGACGGCCTGGCCGTGGATACCGAGCTACGCTGGCGGCTGCTGCACCGGCTGGTCAGCCGGGGCGCCGCGGGGCCGCCCGAGGTCGACGCCGAACTGGCCAGAGACGCCACCGACGCGGGCGAGCGGCGTGCCGCGTCGTGCCGTGCCGCCATCCCCGAGCCGAGCGCCAAGCAGGCGGCGTGGGACACGATCACGAGCGGCACCTTGCCGAATGCCATGTTCCGCGCGGTGCTCTCCGGCTTCGCCGACCCAGACCAGCTCGACCTGCTCCAGCCCTACACCGAGCGCTACTTCGACGTGGTCGGTGACATCTGGCGGGACTGGAGCAGCGACATGGCCCAGTGGTTCGTGAACAACGCCTACCCGCTGTTCCAGGTGTCGCAGGAGACGACCCGCCTGACCGACGACTACATCGCCAGGGCCAACCCGCCCGCCGCCTTGCACCGCCTGCTCACCGAGTGCCGCGACACAGTGCAGCGCGCGCTGCGCTGCCAGGAGCGGGACCGGCAGGCCTCTTGACCCGGCCGGTGCCGCGACACAGTGCAGCGCGCGCTGCGCTGCCAGGAGCGGGCCGGCAGGCCTCTTGACCCGGCCGGTGCCGCGACACAGTGCAGCGCGCGCTGCGCTGCCAGGAGCGGGCCGGCAGGCCTCTTGTGACCCGGGCCCAGGTTGGACCTGGCCCAGGTCCGGCCCGCATAGCCGGGCAACCGTTATGCGGACGTTACGCGTAAGGGCCTTGACCGCCGTTTCCGGGGAGGATTTACTCCTTGCAACCGGTACCGCAACCGGTACCGCAACCGGTACCGCAACCGGTACCAAGGACGGCCGGCGCAAAGGGCGGCCATGCCGATCACGATGGCTGACGTAGCGAAGCGTGCTGGAGTAAGCAAGACGACGGTCTCGCGGGTAATCAACGGCAAGGGCGAGATCAACGAGACGACGGCATTGCGGGTCCGTCAGGTGGTCGAGGAGATGGGTTATGTCCCCAGCGCGGGCGCGGTCGGCCTGGCCCGCGGCCACACGCGGACCTTGGCCATGCTAGTGCCGTCCTTGATGTGGCCGTGGATGAGCGACCTGCTTCAAGGCGCTGTGGATGTAGTCGAGTCCGAAGGCTACGGCCTGCTGCTGTTCACGTGTAATCGCGGCGACGGGTCGATGCGGCAATTCGCTACCCAAGTCTCGGCCAAGGCCTTCGACGGCCTGCTGGTGGTCGAGCCCGAAGGCACCATCGACTACATCGCCGGGCTATACGGACGCGGCCTTGCGGTCGTCATGATCGACGACCGCGCCCAGCGGCCGCGGTTCCCATCGGTGGCGACCACGAACCGCGACGGCGCCGAGGACGCGGCGCATCACCTGCTCGCGCTGGGCAGGCGCAGACCGCTCGTTATCACCGGAGAGGCCCGCTTCGGCTGCACCCGCGAGCGCCTGGCCGGCTTCGCCGAGGCCTTCGCCACCGGAGGGCAGCCCATCGACCCGGGACTTGTGGTGGAAGGCGACTTCACCGTTGAGTGCGGACGGCTCGCGGCCAGCCGGATGCTGGACGCGGGAATCGCCTTCGACAGCGTGTTCGCGCATAACGACCTTTCCGCCGCGGGCGCACTGCAGGCGGTGCGTGAAGGAGGGCTCAATGTTCCCGAGGATGTCGCCATCGTGGGCTTCGACGACATCCCCCTGGCCGCGCACACCGAGCCCCCGCTGACAACCGTGCGCCAGCCACTTCGCGAGATGGGAGAGGCAGCGGCCCGCATGCTCATCTCGCATTTCGGTGAGACATCCCTGGCCGATGTCCCGACCGTCATTCCCACTACCCTGGTCATACGAGGTTCGACTGCATCGGCACTTAAGTGATCGAGTTTCCGGACAATTTCGTCTTCGGCGCGGCGGCGGCCGCCTATCAGATCGAAGGGGCGGTCGCTGAGGACGGTCGCGGTCCCTCCATCTGGGACACCTTCAGCCATACCCCAGGAAAGATCGGGGGCGGCGACACGGGCGACATCGCCACCGACCACTATCACCGGGTCAGCGATGACGTCCGCATGATGGCCTCACTCGGCTTGCAGGCCTACCGGTTTTCCGTCGCGTGGCCGCGCATCCTCGCGACCGGATCAGGACAGCCGAACCAGGCGGGAATCGATTTCTATTCGCGGCTGGTCGACGAACTGCTCGGGCACGGCATCTCACCCGTGGCGACCCTGTATCACTGGGATCTTCCGCAGCCGCTCCAAGACTCCGGTGGCTGGGCCAGCCGCGACACGGCCTTCCACTTTGCCGAGTACGCGCAGATCATCGTGGAGTCGCTGGGTGATCGCGTCCGGACGTTCATCACGCTCAATGAGCCATGGTGTGCCGCCTTCCTGGGCTATGCCACGGGCGTGCATGCACCGGGCCTCACCGACGACGCGTCCGCGCTGGCCGCCGCGCACCACCTGAACCTCGCCCACGGTCTTGGCGTGCAGGTCCTGCGGGCCCAGGCTCCGTCCTCGACCCAGGTGTCGATCTCGCTGAACTTGCACAATGTGCGTGCGGCCTCCGACTCCGATCTCGATCGGGACGCCGCACGGGCCGTCGACGCGATCTCCAACCGGATCTTCCTCGACCCGATACTCCGGGGCGCCTATCCGGGCGACCTGATCGCCGATACCGCGCATGTCGTCGATTGGCCGACCCTGATCCATGACGGTGACCTGGCGGTGATCAGCGCTCCGATCGACTTTCTCGGCGTCAACTACTACTCCCCTTCGCTGGTCGCATCCGTGGACGGTGACTCGTCCGCGACAGCCGCCCTCTCGGGTGCTGACCCGATGGGCGCCAACGCGCCGTCGAGGTGGCCGGGCAGCGATCTGGCCCAGGCCGTCCCGCAACCGGGCCCCTACACCGGCATGGGCTGGCGGATCGAGCCGCAGTCGCTGACCGAACTGCTGCTTCGCGTCGACCGCGACTACCCGGGCACTCCGCTGATGATCACCGAGAACGGCGCGGCGTTCGCCGACGAGGTCGGCGCGTCCGGAGTCGTCGACGACCAGGACCGCATCGAGTATGTCCGTGATCATCTGGCCGCGGTGCACGCCGCCATCGAGGCCGGCGTCGACCTGCGCGGCTACTTCCTCTGGTCACTCATGGACAACTTCGAATGGGCGTGGGGATACGGGAAGCGGTTCGGCATCGTGCACGTCAACTACGAGACGCAGGCGCGGACGCCGAAGGCGTCGGCACTCTGGTACCGCGACGTCATCGCGGTGAACGGCTTCGTGCCCGCCGAGCCGGCGCAGATGTCGTAGCTGACGCGGACAGCTAGTGGTCTGTAAGGGGGGTGCCCGCCTGGGCGACGTGCAGCCAAAGAAGACTCCCCTTACAGACCACTGAGCCCCACCGCGGGCTCCGACGGAGGACGGTAACCCATGCTGGCGCCGCGGGACAGCCGCAGCCGGGAGTCGCGACGGCTCGACGGGCTGTGGCGTTTCCGGGTAGATCCCGGCGCCGAAGGCAGCGCCGACCGCTGGTGGGAGCGGCCGTTGGGCGGTGCGCGCGAGATGGCGGTTCCGGCGAGCTACAACGACCTGGTGACTGACGCGGCCGAGCGTGAGCATGTCGGCGATGTCTGGTACCAGCGTGACGTGCGGGTTCCAGCGTCATGGGAGGGCAGGCGGATCGTCCTGCGATGTGACGCCGCGACGCACCGCGGCACGGTATGGGTCGGCGACACCGAGGTCGCCGAGCACGTCGGCGGCTATACGCCGTTCGAGGCCGACGTCACGCAGCACGTCCGGTGCGGTGAGGCCTTCCGGATGACGGTCCGCGTCAACAATGAACTGACCACGGCCACGATCCCACCCGGAATGATCTCTGTCACGGCCGGTGGCCGCAGGCAGCGCTACTTCCACGACTTCTTCAACTATTCCGGGCTCCACCGGTCGGTGTGGCTGTACACGACCCCCCGGGCGCACATCGCGGACGTGTCCGTGACGACCGACCTCGACCTGCGGGCCGGACTCGGCCGGGTGACCTACCACGTGGACGTCGCCGGCGCCGGCCCGACATCGGTCGTGCTCCGGGACGCGACCGGGGCGGTGGTCGCCGATGCGAAGGGCCGCGATGGTGTCCTCGTCGCCGAGGGTGTCCGGCCGTGGCAGTGCGAAGACCCGTACTTGTACCTGCTGGAGGTCGAGCACGGCGATCCCGCGGACGCCGACCACTATCCGCTGCCGGTCGGCATCCGCACCGTACACGTCGAGGGCACGCGCCTGCTGCTCAACGGGCAACCGGTCCGGCTCCGCGGCTTCGGGATGCACGAAGACACCGCGCTGCGCGGCAAGGGTCACGACGACGCCCGGATGGTTCGCGACTTCGCGCTGCTGAAATGGGTCGGGGCGAACTCGTTCCGCACCTCCCACTATCCCTACGCTGAGGAGGTTCTCGACTACGCCGATCGTCAGGGCCTGCTCGTCATCGACGAAGCCCCGGCCGTGGGCCTGCATTTCAGCCTCGGGCACCAGGGCGACCCGGGGGCACGGACGTTCGGCGCCGGCGCGATCGGCGAGCAGGCCCAGGCGGCTCACCGGGCGGCCCTCCGGGAACTGATCGGCCGTGACCGTAATCACCCGAGCGTCGTCGCGTGGTCCATCGCGAACGAACCCGACAGCGCCGAGCCGGCCGCGCGCGACTACTTCGCGCCGCTGGTCCGTGCGGCCCGGGAGCTCGATTCGAGCCGCCCGGTCTGCTTCGCGAACGTCGCGACGGCGCCTCCGGACCTCGACGTCGTCACCGACCTCTTCGATCTGGTGTGCGTCAACCGCTACTACGGCTGGTACGTGGACACCGGTGACCTGGAGGCCGCCGAGCGGAATCTCGAAGCGGAACTCCGCGCGTGGGCCCGCCACGGGAAGCCCATCCTGGTGACCGAGTTCGGTGCCGACGCGCTGCCCGGGCGGCACGCGCTGCCGCCGACGGCATGGTCAGAGGAATACCAGGCGCAGCTGATCGAGATGTCGCTGCGCGTGTTCCGGCGTGTGCCGGAGGTAATCGGCGAGCATGTATGGAACTTCGCCGATTTCGCCACCGCCCAGGCGGTGCACCGTCCCGGCGGTAACCACAAGGGAGTGTTCACCCGCGACCGCCAGCCCAAGGCGGTGTCCTGGCTTCTCCGCGAGTTGTGGGGCGGCCAGTCTGCGTGACTCACCGCCCCGGCGGTGCTGGCTTCCCGCGTGTCGTGGGGCGGCCAGTCTCGGTGACCTGACCGCCCCGTGCGCGTGGGTCAGGTGCCGAAGACCTGGAACTCCCACAGCGAATACCCGTAGCCCGTGGCTCGCTGTGTGCCGTACATCCGCACATAGCGGCCCGTGCCGGTCACCGGAAGGGTCTGAATCCCTCCGGTGCCGGTCGTCGTCGAATAGATCGTGGTCCAGGTGGTGCCGTCGTTGGAGGTCTGGATCTGGAATGCCTTGGCGTAGGCGGCTTCCCAGTTCAGGATGACCTGGCTGATGGTGTGGGTGGCGCCGAGGTCGACCTGGAGCCATTGCGGGTCACTGAACGCGCTCGACCAGCGGGTGGTGGTGTTCCCGTCGACGGCATTGGATGCCGGGTAGCCGGCGCCTTCCAGCGAGGACGCGGTGGCGGGGTGGCCTTGGGATAGCAGGGTGCCGGTGCCGCCGGATCCGGTCGGCGTGGCGGTGGCCTCGTTCGAACTCGGCGACGTACCCGCCGTGTTGCTTGCGGTGACCTTGTAGTAGTAGGGGGTGCCGTTGGTGAGCCCAGTGTTGGTGAAGCTGGTCGATGTGGATGTGCCGACCGGCGTGGTGCCCTCGGCGCCGGGGGCGGTGCCTCGGTAGATGCTGTAGCTGGTGGCGCCGGTGCTGGCGTTCCAGGTCAGCCCGACCGAGCCATTGCCCGCTGAGGCCGCGAGGCCAGTGGGCGCCGGCGGGATGGTGGATCCGGCGGCGGGTACCACCGAGACCTCGTTCGAGTTCGGTGACACGCCGACGCTGTTGTTGGCGGCGACTTGGTACCAGTACGTCTTGCCGTTGCTGAGTCCGGTGTCGGTATAGGTGGTGGTGGTGCCGCTGACGGTGGCGATCGGCGTGTTCTGTTCGCCATCTTCGGCGGTGCCGCGGTAGATGGTGTAGGAGGTCGGGCTGCCGCTCGTGCTGGCCGTCCACCTGAGTGCCACCGAGCCGCTGCCCGGCGTCGCGCTCAGGTTGGTCGGCCCGCTCGGGACGGAGGCGGTCGCCGGGGTGACGATCAGCTGGTCAACCCGCGAGACGCCGTGGTCGCTCGATGCCAGCAAGGCGACGGAGTTCACGCCAGCATTCAGGTGAGCCTGGAGTGAGGAAAGCTGGTAAACGTCGAAACTTCCGGTGATCGGGAAGCGCTCGGTCGTGGTGAGAACGGTGCCGTTGACCTCAAGCCCCATTTCCCGGTCGTTGACCGAGGGGAAAAGGCCGCCCTGGAAGGCATACCGCCAGGCGATTGTATACAGACCGCTGGTCGGCACGACGACGTTGTTGAACGTCATGCTGCCGCTAGTGGCGTAGGCCATGTCCACGACTTTTTGTCCCGGGGAATTGGAGCCGGAGGATCCGAGTACCTGGGGGAACCAGCCGGTCAAGGTCTGGAACCAGTCGAAGCCAGCGAGCCGTGCGTCTTCACCATAGAAGATCAGGCTGCTGCCCGAGGCCACGCCAGCGGTGGTGCCGCCGGTGCTTTGCGGCGGCGGGGTCTTGGACGCGTCCTCGGGGGTCCGGGCGGATTGGCCGCAGGAGTTCACGGCGGTCATCTCGTAGAAATAGATCGGCGTGGGGCTGAGGTTCTTGTCGACATAGGTGAGGGCGGTGGTGGTCGCGTACGGCGTGTTGCCTTCGGCGCCTGAGGTGGTGCTCCGGTAGATGTTGTAGCTGGTGGCACCGGGGCTAGCGGTCAAGCCGATGGTGATGGATGAGTCGTAGCCGGCGTGCAGTTCCTCGCCCGGCGGGGCCGGAACGGTGCATGCTGCCGGGGTTCCTGCCGCCCCTGGTTGCGCCTGGGCGGCGATCGTCCCGACCCCGAGCGAGACCGGAAGCAGTAGAGCCGCGAATACCACGGCCGCGCGGCGGAGTGCCTTGTTCGCGTGAACGCCTTTCAGCCGGCCGCGCACGCGGCCTGCCACATCTGCTCTGTCTCGCTCGTTCAGCATTGGTTTTGTCCTTTTAAAGTTCGTGGCCGGCCCGGAGAGGCCCCCCGGCCGCCGGCAGACCCGGGCACGTGGGTCTGCCGGCGCCGCTGCTCACGCGGTGAGCTGGGGAGATGGGTTGGTTACGGGAAACTGACCACATCACTCGGAGTGGTGTTGGTGGGCGTGGTCGCACCTGTCGTGTTGATGACGTTGGTGATCGAGCCCTTGTTGTTCAGGGAGACCGTGAGCAGATCGTGCCACTTCACGCCGGCGGTGGCCGGCGCCTCGTACGCCCGGGCCGAGACGACCGCCGGGTTGACGTTGAAGAAGCAGTAGCTGCCGAGGCCCCATCCTTCGAACGTGGTGACGCTGTTGGCCACCTTGATCGCGGCGTAGCCGTTGGTGCTGCCGTTCATCCACGCCGCCTGGTTGGGCGGGTCGTACGGCATCTCGTTCTGGAAGAAGATTATCTTTCCGTTCTGGCCATTCCAGGTGACCTCGTACTTCTGGTAGTGCTCGACGAACAGGCCGGTTGCCTCGACGTTGTTGCCGTTGACGATCATGCCGTTGTCGGCGGTGTTCGTGGTCCAGCCGACGCCGTTACCGTGGTCGGCGCGCCACGCCCAGATATCGTCCACGAGGGTGTCGTTGGCGTTCACGACCAGGCTGGCCGTGGCCTTGCCCGCGATATCGCCGCCGATCCGGAAGAACACATCCTGGACGGAGATCGGGTCGCTCGCGTGGCTGGCTGTCGAGCCGGCCGTGCCGACGGTCAGCAAGGCCGCCGAGTTGACCGTGCCGCCATCGAGCAGCAGGCCCTTGATCCGGACACCGTTGACGTCCGACACCTGCATGGTGTTCACGCCGTTTTGCGGGATCAGCGTCGGGAACCCGATGCCCAGAATCGTGGTGTCGGCGTGCGTGACGTTGAGCGTCTGGTCGATGTTGTAGACGCCGGGGGTGAAGAACAGGTTGCAGCCCTGCGACAGCGCGGTGTTGATGGTGGCCGCGCTCATCGACGGGTCGGCGACGAAGAACTGGCTCATCGGCACCGAGGTTCCCGGGGTCGGGCCGTTGGCCCAGCTGGCGCCAGACGCGTTGGTCCGCAGAGACGGCAGGAACACATGGTAGTTACCGGACGAGTCGATGTAGAGGTACGGCACGTCCCGTGAAACCGGCGTGGTCCCCAGCGTCGTCATCGGCGGGGTGGGGAAGCTCTGCGCCGGGGCACCGGTCACCCCGGAGAACACCATGTTCCATACCGAGCCGCTCCAGCTGCCGAAGTTGCTGTCCCGCGAGTACCACTGCTGCTGCGACACCGAGGAAGCCTGGCCGGAGACCTTGGTGTCGGCGATGTAGCCGCCGCTGGCGAAGCCGAAGCTGGCCGGGAACAGGTTCAGGCCGCCGTGCACATCCATCCGGCGGAACGGCCCCGCCTGGGCCACGGCCCAGCGGTCCGACCCGGCGGACGGGTTGATGGCCAGGTTCTCCGCCGACCGCCAGAAGTTCTGCGTGGCATTGCCCGTGCCGTCGAACGCGTCCACCGTGACGTCGCCATTGATGGTCACGTCGTCCGGGTTCTGGCCCAGGCCCGCGATGGAGGTGTAGTAGCCAATGTTGGCCGTATTGCTGTAGGTGCCCGGCTTGAACAGCAGGGCGTCGCGCCGCGTGCCGAACTGGTTCAGCTTCTGCGCGGTGAACACCGAATCGAGCGTGGACTGGATGGTCGCGCTGGACATGCTCGGGTCGAAGATGTGCACGTTCGGGCCGAAGTTCGGGGTGTTCGACTGCGCCGGGCACGTGCCGTTGTTGTTACTCACGGTCCAGGTGAAGGTGGTGGCTCCGGTGGCTCCGGTGGTGTCCTTGGCGGTGACCGTGGTGGTGGAGGTGGCGGCGGTCGTGGGGGTCCCGGTGATCAGGCCGGAGGAGCTGATCGACAGCCCGGCCGGCAGGC
>WNFC01001410.1_pt1 | contig 25144 bp, 23 predicted proteins | sample 5400541 | NCBI WGS metagenome assembly WNFC01 (sample SAMN13153342, study PRJNA577476) | soil metagenome | isolation source: 120 cm saprolite under Douglas fir tree site 2 hole 2 replicate 1 | place: USA:California | collected 2015-04-18 | reverse complement strand
GGCCGAACGTACCGATGCGCCGGAGAGGGGCGGACTGCCCCGTAGTAGTGCTGAAGCGGGGTAATGCCCGTGGAGCGAAGGGGGTGGGTCATCGCCGTTGAGCTTGGGCCAACCGGGTCATACCGGGAGGAGCCCGACGAGTGCGGCCCCGGCCAGCTGCCCCAGCAGACGTGATAGCGGATGCGATCGCGCGGGAGCCCTGAGATCGCGTGGTTGGTGACCTCGACCTGCCTGGCGAGCCAGCCGCGGTAGTCCTTGAGCGTCCGCGGCGGCACCATCCGGTCGTAGCTCACGGCGGCGCGGGCGTCGTCGAGCTGCACCAGCAGGCCGGCGTCGATGATCGCCTTGTACTCGGCATGCATGGCATCGCCGATCGCCTGCTGCAGATCGTCGTCGCTCTCGTAGTACTCGTTCTTGCGGTCGGGGATGACGCTCGACGGCGCGGCGACCGGCAGGAATCCTTCCGCCACCGCGACCGCGCGCAGCGCGGCCTTGAAGTTGTCGATGTCCTGCCCGAGCTCGGCCCCACCGGTATAGGTGATCGGGCCGACCGCGACCGAATCCAGCACGGTCTCGACCTTGTCGCGGGAATCGAGCTCGGCATAGAACTCCGCGAACCGCGTGCGGTCGGCGCCGCGGGTGAAGGGATTGCCGCCCGCCTTGAACGGCCGGCGCGCGAAGCCACCGAGGCGAAACAGCGGATATTGCGCCCAGCTGATCGCCTTGCCGAATTCGCCGTCGCTGATCACGTCGAGGCCGATGTCGGCCTGCCGGCGCACCACCTCGGCCACCGACTCCTTCAGGCATTCGGCGTAGGCGGCGCGATCGAACGGCGCTCCGGCCTCCTTCTTGGCGAGGAACTCGCGCAGCGCCGGCGGGCGGATGAGGCTGCCGACATGGGTGGTGAGGATGCGATCGGTGCTGCGTTTCATGTCGGCGCGGCGTCTGGAGCGCATGCAGTTTCGACGGAAACTGAATGTCTTTGCGTGGTCGCATTTTCGGACGGAAAACCGGTTCCCACTTTTCCTGAAAATGCTCCGGTCGGCCGAGTATCGCGCGGCCGCCCAAAAACAACAACGCGGACCGTGAAGGGTCCGCGCCGCCGCTGGGCTCTCGGTCAGGCCGGCGTGCCGCCGGCCCGAGCGGGTCGGATCAAAAGGTCGGGCGGCGTGGAGCGCGCGTGGCGCCGGCCGCGCCGGGGGCCGGCCGCGGCTTCATCGGCAGGAGCCCCTCGCGCTGCATGCGCTTGCGGGCGAGCTTGCGGGCCCGGCGGATCGCTTCCGCCTTCTCGCGGGCCTTCTTCTCCGAGGGCTTCTCGTAGTGTCCGCGAAGCTTCATCTCGCGGAAAATGCCCTCGCGCTGCATCTTCTTCTTCAGCGCCTTGAGGGCTTGGTCGACATTGTTGTCGCGGACGAGAACCTGCACGCTCCGTTCCTTTTGCTCTGCTTCCGGTGTGGTCCTGGATGCGCCGGAGCCCGCCGATCCGTCGCCGAAGCGCGACCGCGCGGGCTCCCCTTGCGCCGCGCATGTAGCAGAATCGGCCAAGAGAGTCCACCGGGCCGCGCCGACGATCAGCCGACGATCCTCTCGGCCGGCTGCCCGCCGGGGCCCGCGAGGTGCGCGCGCTCAGGGCTTGCCGTCGTCGGGCTTCTCGGGGACGGCCTCGGTCTGGCGCTGGCGCCAGGCTTCGAGCCGTTGCGCCACCTCGCCGTCGGCGAGCGCAAGCACGCTTGCCGCGAGCAGCGCCGCGTTGACGGCGCCGGGCCGGCCGATCGCCAGCGCGCCGACCGGGACGCCGGGCGGCATTTGCACGATCGAGAAGAGCGAATCGAGCCCCGACAGCGCCTTCGATTCGATCGGCACCCCGAGCACGGGAAGCGTGGTCAGGGCCGCCGTCACGCCGGCGAGGTGCGCGGCCCCGCCGGCACCGGCGATGATGATCTTGAAGCCCGCCGCCCTTGCCCCCTTGGCGAACACGGAGTGCCGCTCGGGCGTACGGTGCGCGGAGATGATCTTCGCTTCGTAACCGATGCCGAGCGCATCGAGCGTATCGGCGGCATGCTTCATGGTCTGCCAGTCGGACTGACTTCCCATGATGATGGCAACCGGCTTTCCCGCCATGAAACCCCTCGAACGGCGCAAGAAGAAAGCCGGCGATTATAGGGGCGGCCCTTGGGGGGGCAAGGCGACGGCACGCGGCGGCTCGCATCCCCGTGAGCTTTCCTGGGCAGGGCCGGCACGCCATGGGTCGTAATTTCGCCAATTATGAGAGCGAACGTTCGTTCGGGTTTGTTGCGTCGCGCAATCTTTGGGTCGGGGGACCTCCGTCATGCGCCGGGCCAGTGCCCAGCTGCAATCCGATCGCCGTGCCGAGATTCTAGCTGCGGCGCAGCGCTGCTTCGTGCGCTCGGGTTTCCACGGCGCCTCGATGCAGGAGATCTGCGCCGAGGCCGGCATGAGCCCGGGCAACCTCTACCGCTACTTTCCCTCGAAGGAGGCCCTGATCGCCGGCATCGCCGAGCGCGACCGCGCCGAGGTCGCCCGGCAGTTCGCGCGCGCCGATCTCTCGCAGGGCCTCGTCGCCGTGCTCGAGGGCATGGCGCATCACCATTTCGCGGAACGGCCGAAGGAGCAGGTGCTGCTGTGCACCGAGGTGATGGCGGAGGCGCGCCGGCATCCGGAGATCGCCCGCATTTTCTCCTCCTTCGAGGCCGACGTGAGACGGTGGCTCCTCGACCTCACGCGCACCGCCGCCGCGCGCGGCGACATTCCCGCCGACGTCGATCTCGACGGCGTCGTCACCATGCTGATGGTGATCGCGGACGGCGTGTGGTGGCGGCGCGCCCTCGATCCAGCTTTCGATCCGGAAGCGCTGCTTCCGATCTTCATGGACATCACCCGTCATCTGCTGCGCAGCCGTCCCAAGGGGCTGCCGGCCAGGGACAAGAGCGCGCCCGGCCACCAGGAGACTTGATGAAAGCGAGCCGCCTCACCGCCATCGGCCTCGTCGCCGCCGCTGGGCTCTGGATCGCCTCCGGCCATTTCCTTCCGCGCGAGGCGACGGAAAGCCGCGCCGCCCCGCGCGACGCCGAGGCCGGCCAGCCGTTCCGCGTCGCGGTGGCGGCGACGAGCGTCGTTCCGCATCGCCGCACGCTGGTCATCTCCGGCCGCACCGAGGCGGACAGACGGGTCACGGTCATCGCGCGCGCCGCCGGCGTGGTCGCCGAGCTCAAGGTCAGGCGCGGGACGTGGGTCGACAAGGGCGACATCATCGCCGTCCTGTCCGACGAGGCGCGCGAGGCGCAGGTCGCGCAAGGACAGGCCGCCTTGATGCAGCGGCGCACCGAGCTCGAGGCCAAGCGCCAGCTCATCGCCAACGGCACGCTGCCGCGGCTGCAGCTGGTCGATCTCGAGACGCAGGTCAAAGCGGCGGAAGCGGCGCTCGCCGCCGCCGAAGCCGAGCGTGACCGCGGCGTGGTGCGCGCGCCCTGGTCGGGGGTCGTCCACGACGTGGCGGTCGAGGTCGGCCAGGCCGCGTTCGCGATGGTCGGCCGCGAGATCGCAACCGTGGTCGCGCTCGATCCGATGCTGGCGGTGGTGGAAGTGGCCGAGCGCCGTCTCGCCGGCCTCAAGGTCGGCGACACCGCCGAGGTGCGGCTGGTGACCGGCGAGAGCGCGCGCGGAAAGATTCGCTTCGTCGCCAAGACCGCAAGCCTGACCACGCGCACCTATCGGGTCGAGATCGAATTGCCGAACGCCGACGGCAGGATCCCGGACGGGATCACGGCGGAGGTACTGGTGCCGCTGTCGCCGGTACCGGCGACGCGGGTGCCGCGCTCGGCGCTGACGTTCTCCTCCGGCGGCGATCTCGGCGTGCGCGTCGTATCCCTCGATGGGACGGTCGATTTCGTGCCGGTCACCGTGGTCGAGGACGAGCAGGCCTTCATGTGGGTCGGCGGCATCGCCGACCGGTCGCGCGTGATCGTGCAGGGGCAGGATTTCGTGCGCGAAGGCCAAAAGGTCGAGGCCGTGTCCGCCGCCGAGCTGACCGCGACGGCGAGGTGAGCGCGGCGCGGCCGGCGATCTTGCCGACCCTTGCGATTCCGGGATTGTGAAATGTCCGCTTTCATCGATTACGCCATCGGTCACGCGCGGCTCACCATCGCGACCCTGCTCTTCCTCCTGAGCGCGGGGCTGGTGGCCTATGTGACGATCCCGAAGGAGGCCGAGCCCGACGTCAGGGTGCCGATCATCTATGTCCAGCTCTCCCAGCGCGGCATCAGCCCGGAGGATTCCGAGCGCCTGCTGCTGCGGCCGGTCGAGACCCAGCTCAAGTCGGTCGCAAGGGTGAAGGAGATGCGCTCGACCGCCTACGAAGGCGGCGGCTTCGTGCTGCTCGAATTCGAGGCCGGCTTCGATTCCAAGTCCGCGCTGGCCGACGTGCGCGCCAAGGTCGATCAGGCCAAGCACGACCTGCCGCGCGAGATCGACGAGCCGCAGGTGCTCGAGGTCAATCTCTCGCTCTATCCGGTGCTGGTGGTGGGGTTGTCCGGCGACGTGCCGGAACGCACCCTGCTGCGCACCGCCCGCGCCGCCAAGAACGCGATCGAGCAGACGCCCGGCGTGCTCTCGGCCGAGCTGCGCGGCGCGCGCGACGAAGCGGTCGAGATCATCGTCGATCCGACGCTCCTGAGCAGCTACGGCGTATCGCTCGACACGCTCGGCTCGCTGGCGCAGAGCTTCAACACCCTCATCGCCGCCGGCGCGCTCGAGGGCGAGACCGGCCGCTTCGCGGTCAAGGTGCCCTCGCTGTTCGAGACGCCGCAGGACATCCTGAAGGTTCCGATCGTGGCCTCGTCGAAAGCGTCGGTCACGCTCTTCGACATCTCCGAGGTCAAGCCGACCTTCAAGGACGCGACGTCGGTGACGCGGGTGAACGGCCGGCCCGCCATGACCATCGAGGTGTCGAAGCGCACCGGCGCCAACCTGATCGAGACCGTCGACGCGGTCAAAGCCGTCGTCGCCGGGCTGCAGAAGACCTGGCCGGGATCGGTCCACGTCGCCTTCACCCAGGACAAGTCCAAGCTGATCCGCCAGATGCTCGGCGACCTGCAGAATTCGGTGGCGACCGGCGTGCTGCTGGTGGCGATCGTGATCCTGTTCGCGCTCGGCTTCCGCGCCTCGCTGTTCATCGGCATCGCGATTCCGGCGTCCTTCCTCGCCGGCGTGCTCGGGCTGCAGCTTGCGGGCCTGACGGTCAACATCGTGGTGCTGTTCTCGCTCATCCTCGCCGTCGGCATGCTGGTCGACGACGCCATCATCGTGTCGGAATTCGCCGAGCGCCGCCTGGCCGAAGGGATGCCGGCGAAGGCGGCGTATGCGCTCGCGGCCAAGCGCATGTCCGGCCCGGTGATCGCCGCGACCGCGACGCGGGTCGCGGCGTTCTCGCCGCTGCTGTTCTGGCCGGGCATCGTCGGCGAGTTCATGAAATATCTGCCGATCACGCTCATCGCGACGCTGTCGGCCTCGCTCGCGGTCGCGTTGTTCTTCACGCCCACGCTGGGCGCGCTGCTCGGCCGCGCCGCGCCGGTGCGCCACGACGCCCACGCCGCCGATCGCGGACCCTATCTGCGCACCGTGCGACTCGCGCTGCGCCACCCCGGCACGACGCTGGCGCTCGCGGCCGGCCTCCTCATCGCGGTGCAGGCCGCCTACGGCAAGCTCGGCCGCGGCGTCGAATTCTTCCCCAAGGTCGAGCCGGATTACGGCCAGGTCATCGTGCATGCCCGCGGCAATCTCGCGCTCGAGGAGAAGAATCGCCTGGTCGGCGAGGTCGAGAAGCGGGTGCTGGCGTTCGACGGGCTGCGGACCGTCTACACCCGCATCGGCGAACAGCCCCGCGGCATGAGCGAGCTCACCGAGGACACCATCGGCGTCATCCAGTTCGAGTTCGCGGACTGGCGCAGCCGGCGGCCGGCGCACGCGATCATGGACGGAATTCGCACGGCGACCGCCGATATCCCCGGCATCCTTATCGAGGTGACGGCGCCGCGCGCGGGCCCGCCGACCGGCAAGCCGATCCAGGTGCAGATCGGGGCGCTCGATCCGGCGGTGCTGCCGGCGGCCGCCAAGAAGGTCGCGGCCATGCTGGCGGCGCGCGCGGATGTCCGCGATCTCGACGACGGCCAGCCGCTCCCCGGCATCGACTGGAAGATCGAGGTCGACAACGGCGAGGCGGCCAAATACGGCGCCGGCGTCAACACCGTCGGCAGCGCCGTCCAGCTCGTGACCAACGGGCTCAAGGCCACCGAGTATCGTCCGGTCGACAGCGACAAGTCGGTCGACATATTGGTGCGCTTCCCGCCCGACCGGCGCAGCCTCGACCAGATCGACGATCTGCGCGTGCAGACCAAGATGGGCCACGTTCCGATCGGCAATTTCGTGCGGCGCGTGCCGGCGCCGCGCGTCGGCTACATCAATCGCGTCAACGGCAACCGGGTGATGACGGTCTCCGCCAACGTCGCCGAAGGCGTGCAGAGCGCCAAGGTGCAGCAGGAGATCGCGGCCGCTCTCGCCCGCGCCGATCTCGGACCGGGCGTGACCTTCCGGCTCAAGGGCGAGGACGAGGAGCGCGCCAAGGCGTCGGCGTTCCTGCTCAAGGCGTTCGGCACCGCGATCTTCCTGATCTTCGCGATCCTGCTTGCGCAATTCAACAAGCTCACCTCGGTCGGCCTGGTGCTCACCGCGGTCGTGCTGTCCACCTTCGGCGTGCTGCTCGGGCTCCTCCTCATGGGCCAGCCGTTCGGGGTGGTGATGACCGGCATCGGCGTGATCGCGAACGCCGGCGTGATCGTGAACAACAACATCGTGCTGATCGATACCTACGATCGATTGCGGCGCGAAGGGGTGGCCGCCTACGACGCCATCATCGAGACCTGCCGCGAGCGCGCGCGCCCGGTGGTGCTCACCGCGGTCACCGCGATCCTCGGCGTGTTGCCGATCGCGTTCGGCATGAACATCGAGTTTCTCTCCCGCGAGGTCACCGTCGGCGCGCCGGCGACGCAGTGGTGGATCAACCTGTCCACCGCGATCGTGTTCGGGTTGGGCTTTGCGACCGTGCTCACGCTGATCGTCACGCCGGCGGCGCTGATGGCGATCGAGAATCTGCGCGAGCGGCGCCTGCGCCTGGCGGCGGCGTTGCGGGCGCGGATGCCGGCATTCGGGCGACCGTGAGGTCGCTGCTCCGGCGCGATCCCAGCGTCCTTCACCCGCGCCCAAGGCGAGCGGATTTCCTTCGGGCCGCCGCCGGCGAAATTGACCCGCGAGTCCGCACGGCTATCCTTCCCTGACGCCGATTCGCGGGGGAGGAATGCCGAAAGAGATGCGACACGGCCGCGGAGCCAAGTCGGGTGCAGCACCCGTCCGGGTGCCGGTTACCGAGCGGCGGATGGGATCGGCCGAGCCCGATCCGCGCCTCGCGCCGAGCGAGCTCCCCGCGGCGACGCCGCGGCGGTCGGCGATCATGCGGCTGGCGGGCGAAGTCGAGCGGCTCGAGCGCGAGCTCGCCGCGGCGCGCGTGCAGATGGCGGCGCTTGAGGCGCGCGCCGAGATCGATCCGCTCACCGACATCCTCAACCGGCGCGGCTTCGAGCGGGCGCTCAAGCGTGCGCTCGCGCACGTGAAGCGCTACGGCACCAGCGCCGCGCTGCTCTACGTCGATCTCGACCGTTTCAAGCTCGTGAACGACCGGCACGGTCACGCCGCGGGCGATGCCGTGCTCGCGGCGGTCGCGGCGGTGCTCGTGCGCCACGTGCGCGGCTCGGACGTGGTGGCGCGGCTCGGGGGCGACGAGTTCGCCGTGCTGCTCTGGCAGCTGACCGAAGCGGATGCGCTGCGCAAGGCGCTGACCCTCGAGGCGGCGATCGCCCGCACCACGGCGACCCATTCAGGCGCCACGCTCTCGGCCGGCGCATCGATTGGGATCGCGCCGCTGCTGCCGCTCGATCGGTCCGCCGAAGTGCTCGAGCGCGCCGACCGCGCCATGTACCAGCGCAAGGCGGCCCGCGGGCGGGAAGCAACGGCGAGCCGCCGGTGACCCGAGCCGCCTCTGCCCGGTTGGAACCTGCCGGCGATGGAGGTCCGATTCGCCGCATTTACCGGCGCCGCGGCGATGTGCGACAGTCGCCGCAGAATACCGAATGCGATCCATTCGCTCGTGCTTGCGGGAGATCCGAATGTCGAGACATATCGCGTGGATTGCGACAGCCTCGCTGCTTGCGGTCTCGGCGGCGCTCGCGGAGCCCGATCCGGCGGCCGACTATCCCAACCGTCCGGTGAAGATCATCGTGAGCGTGCCGGCGGGCGGGGGCGTCGACACCGCAACGAGGATTTTTGCGGCCGGGCTGCAGCCGCTTCTCGGCCAGCCGTTCGTGATCGAAAACCGCGGGGGAGCGGGCGGCAACCTCGCTGCCGAGGCGGTCTATACCGCCGATCCGGACGGCTACACGCTGCTCGCCAGCCAGCCGGCGCCGATCACCAGCAATATCGCGCTATTCAAGAAGCTCAATTTCGATCCCGTCGCGCTCGAGCCGGTCGCGGTCATGACGAAATTTCCGAACGTGCTGCTGGTGCGGCAGGATTTCCCGGCCAAGACCGCGCAGGAGTTCATCGCCTACGCCAAGGCCAATCCCGACAAGGTCACTTTCGCCTCGCAAGGGCCGGGCACCACGTCGCACCTGACCACGGAGCTGTTCGCGCGCATGATCGGGACCAAGATGCTGCATGTCCCGTATCGCGGCACCGCGCCGGCGCTCAACGATCTGGTCGCCGGCCACGTCGATTTCATCTTCATGGAGCTCGCCTCGGGCTACAAGCTCGACGAGGGCGGCAAGGCCAGGATTCTGGCGGTCGCGACCGACAAGCGCCTGGATTTGCTGCCCGGCATCCCGACGCTGATCGAGGTCGGGCTCCCCGGGTTCGTCTCGGATACCTGGAACGCCATCAGCGCGCCGCCCAAGACGCCGGCCGCGATCATCACCAAGCTCAACCGCGCGATCAACGAGGTCCTCGATGAGGCGGAGACCAAGGCGCGGTTGCGTCAGCTCAACATGATCGCCGCCGGCGGCAGCCCGCAGGACATGGCGAAGCTGAAGAAAGAAGAGACGGAGCGCTGGACCAAGGTGATCCGCGACGCCGGGATTGCGCCGGAGTAGCTTCCTTGCTCGCCCCGCTCCGCGGCGGTGCGCGGCGAGGGCTTACGCAATGATGTCCGGCGTCAGCTGGTCCTCAATATGGGAGATGCGGTCGCGCAGGTAGAGCTTGCGCTTCTTCAGGCGCTGAACCTGCAGGAGGTCGGAGCCCGGCGAATGCTGCAGTGCGGAGATCGCGGCATCGAGATCGCGATGCTCCTGCATCAAGCGCGCCAGTTGCTCCCGCAACTCGCGTTCTTCGTCCCTGGTCATTGCCACCGCTGATTCGAAGCTCGGGCCGCCGTTCTCGCCCCGAAATCCCGGAAAGTATCTCTTTTTGCCCGGCCGCGTTCAAGCCGCCGGACTTGTGGCCCGGTATTGGAGAACGGGGATTGCTGCGCTGCACAATCGAAACCCGCTTCGAAAAGGGGAGGAAAAGGTGTAGTCTACCTGGGTCAGTCAGCAATCTGACGTTCAGGAGAACCCCCCAACATGTCCATCGAAGCGCATCTTGCGGAATTGGAAAGACGGCACCGGGCCCTGGAAGCTGAAATTGCGGAAGCCCGGGCGCATCCGTCGGTCGACGATCTCGAGATCGTAGAGTTGAAGCGTCGCAAGTTGCTGGTGAAGGACGAAATCGCGCGGCTGCAGGTGGACATGTCGATCCACTAAGCGCTGCGAAGAAATAAGTGCCATTGCGGCTCGGCCGCCGCTCCGCCCGCATCGCGGGCGGCGGTCGGGTCCGGCACAAAAACGGGGAGGAGACATTGCGCAGCCTGGCGAGGGCCGCGGCCATTGCCGCGGTCGGCGCGGTCGTTTATTGCGGCGACCTCGCAGCGGTCGGCGCCGAGCGGGCGCAGGATTATCCGAGCCGGACCATCACTCTCGTCGTTCCCTATCCGCCGGGCGGCGGCGTCGACGCGATGGCGCGGGTCGTCGCGGAGAAGCTTTCGGGCGCGCTCGGCCAGCAGGTCGTGGTCGACAACCACGCCGGCGGCTCCGGCCTCGTTGGCACCCGGACGTTCATCAAGAGCGCGCCCGACGGCTATACGCTGTTCCTCGGCCACACCGGATCGATCGCCATCAATCCGAGCCTCTATGCCAATGCCGGCTTCGATCCGCGCCAGGACTTCTCGCCGATCGGGCTGATCGCATCGATGCCCGTTGCGCTGCTCGCGCATCCCTCGTTCCCCGCGAAGACGATCGGAGACGTGGTCTCGATCGCCAAGCAGCGAGGCGACAAGCTCAACATCGGAACGTCGGCGGTCGGCACCGGCGGCTATCTCTCCGCGGAATTGTTCAAGTCGATCACCGGCGTCACCGCCGCCATCATCCCGTACAAGGGCACGGGGCAGGTCATGAACGACCTGCTCGGCAACCACGTGCCGATCGCGTTCGGCGTGCTGCCGCCGGCGCTCGGCAATCTCAACGCCGGCACGCTGCGGGCGATCGCGGTGCTCAGCCCCGCGCGCTTCAGCCTGTTGCCCGAGGTGCCGACCGCAAACGAGTCCGGGTTGCCCGGTTTCGAGTCGGTCCTGCACTACGGGCTGCTCGCGCCCGCCGGCACGCCGCAGCCGATCGTCGAGCGCCTCAACGCGGCGTTGCGCGCGCTGGTGGAGACGAGGGAAGTCAGAGAGCGCATCCGGGCCGAAGGCGGCGATCCCCTGACCTCGACGCCCGCCGAATACGCCAAGGACATCGACGCCGAGGAGACCAAGTGGGGAACGCTGGTGCGCAAGCTCAATCTGAAGGTCGAGTGACCGCCCGCCGGCAACGAAGCGGTCACGTGCGAAGGCGCGTCGACCTCTCGTCCGTCACGCTTTCTTCAACTCCGACGCCGCGCGCGCCAGCACCTCGACCAGCTTGGCCTCCGCGTCGGGGTCGTCCGCGAGGCGCTTGGCGGCGACCTCGCGCAGGTTCTCGATCGCCGCGCGGATGAGCCGCGAGCCGCCGCGCCGATCGTCGTCCTCGGGGTCGAAGCGGCGGCGCATGCGCGCGACCTTCTCGCCGATGGCGGCGAGGCGCGCGAGCACGGCATCGACGAAGGCGCGGTTCTCCGCGAGATGGCCGCGGCCCTCCTCGGTGATGGTGTAGAGCTTCTTGGCGCCCTCGCTCTGGGCGGTCACGTAGCCCGCCTCCTCGAGATAGGTGAGGGTGGGATAGACGATGCCGGGGCTCGGCGAGTACCAACCCGTCGTCTTGTCCTCGAGCACCTTGATGATCTCGTAGCCGTGCCGCGGCTGCTTCGCGATCAACGCGAGCGCGATCAGCCGCAAGTCGCCCTGTGCCAGCATGCGGCCGGCGCGCACCATGTCGCCGTCGCCCATGCCGCGGCGTCCGCCCCAGCCCGGGCCGGGGCCAAAATGCCCGCGCCAACCGCGCCGCGCCGCCCACTGGCCCTCGCATTGTGGTCCCCGGTGATGTCTCATGCCGTACATGTATCGCTCCTTTTGTGGATCAAAGATATATCTACAGATAGAACTAAATAAGATATAACTCAAGATATATTTTGTACAAGGATTTCGGCTTATGCAGCAGATACTTATGATTTCGGCCAGCCCAGGCGTAACTGTCTGGCGCTGCGCAAGGCCTGGGGCCGACCGGTTGCCCCCGCTCAAGCCGGCATCACCGCTGATCGGCGCCGAGTGGCGCCGGCGTTCACGGCGTCGCCTTCTCGACGAAGGCATTGGTGAAGGTCGCCGGCACGTCGATCCGGGCCTTGCCGACGTCGGGATCGAATGCTTTGAGCACGGCATAGGCGGTCTCGCCGGCTTGCCGGTCGAAGCGGCCGTCGCGGGAATACATCGGCAGGCTGCTCGCGATCGCTCGCACGTAGAGCGGCTTGTTGCCGAGCGCATAGTCCTCGGGCATCACGCCCGCGACCTCCTCCGCCGGATGGCTCGCGATCCATTTGAGCCCGCGCACCAAGGCGTTCACCAGCGCCTGGGTGGTGCGCGGATTGCCGTCGATGAAGGCCTGCGCCGCGTAGAGCACCGCCGCCGGATAGGCGCCGCCGAAGACCTCGCGCGTGCCGGCGAGCGTGCGAGTATCGGCGACGACCTTGATCAGGCTTTGGCTCTCCAACAGGCTGATCACGGGATCGACGTTGACGACGGCGTCGATCTCGCCGCGCTGAACCGCCGCGACTGCGCTGGCGCCGGTGCCGACGCCGACGAACGATGCGTCGTCGCGCTTGAGACCGTGCTTCACCATCAGATGCTGCACCATGAAGTGGGTGCTCGACCCGGGTGCGGTCACGCCGATCTTCATGCCCTTGAGGTCGGCCGGCGAGCGGTAGCCCGGCGCCTTGCCGGTCAGTATCCCGAGCACGTAGCCCGGGAATTGGCCGAGCTGCACGACGGCGACGATCCGCTGGTTCTTGGCCTGCATCTGGATGGTGTGATCGTAGGCGCCGGTGACCACGTCGGCGCTGCCGCCGATCAGCGCCTGCAGCGCCCGCGCGCCGCCCGGGAAATCGGAAATCTCGAGGTCGAGGCCCTCGGCGCGGAAATAGCCGAGCCGCTCCGTCACCGTCAGCGGCAGATAGAACAGCGCGGGCTTGCCGCCGACCGCGAGTCGCACTTTGGAGAGCTCCGGCTTGCCGGCCTCGCCGCTCGCGGTGAAGGCCGCAGCGAAAAGCAACAGCGCGGCCGCGAGCGAAGCTCTTGTGACCGGCATCATGCTCACCCCGAATTCGTGCCGCCGAAGCGCCGCTCGAGCTCGGCCCAATGCTCGAGCCCGGTGATGTCCTTGAACGTCTCGAAGCCGACGCCGTCGTCGCCGGTCGCGGGTCTGCCGGCCTTGAGGTCGGCGAGCGCCTTCTCGATCGTGCGCGCGACCCGGAAGATCAAGGTCGTCGGGTAGGCCACCATGGCAAAGCCGAGACCGAACAGCTCGTCGGGCGGCAGCAGCGGCGTGCGGCCGCCGCCCTCCAGCATGTTGGCGAGCTGCGGCACGCCTTGAAAAGTCCGCCCGATGCGCGCGAGCTCCTCGATCGATTGCGGCGCCTCGATGAAAAGCCCGTCGGCGCCCGCCTTGAGATAGATCTCCGCCCGGCGCAACGCGTCGTCGAGCCCGTGCACCGCGCGCGCGTCGGTGCGGGCGACGATGAAGAAATCGCGGCTGCGCCGCGCCGCCGCGGCGGCGGCGAGCTTCGCTGCCATCGCCTCGGCATCGATCACGTCCTTGCCGGCCATGTGGCCGCAGCGCTTGGGGGCGCGCTGGTCCTCGATGAAGACGGCGGACACGCCCATCGCCTCGTAGGCCGCGACGGTGTGCGCCACGTTCTTGACGTCGCCGTAACCGTCGTCGCAGTCGACCAGCACTGGCAGGCTCGACGCCGCCATGATGTCGCGGACGCCGGCGCTGATCTCGCCGAAGCCCGCAAGCCCGATATCGGGGAGCGCGTGCCGCGCGCCGACGAGGGCATAGCCGCCGACCGAATAGGCGGAAAAGCCCGCGCGCTCGATCAACCGCGCGGAGAGGGCGTCGTGCGCGCAGGGCAGCAGCAGCGGCTCTGCGCGCGCCAGCAGCTCCTTCCACGTCGGCTTCGTCGGCATTGTGCGGCCCGGCCCAGAAATCTCGGCGTAGGCTAGGTCATCCGCACACCACGGACAACGGGACCAATGCGCCATCCGGCTGGATCAGGCCAACGGGGTCGCGAGGCGAGCATCGAAGCGGAAGGTTTCCGTCGCGACGATCGTCACCTCGGGCATCAAGCGGTGCGCGGGATGTGCGGCGTTCAGACGAAGTCGCCTTGTGCCAACCGGGAGAGCGCGTCCTCGACCTCGCGCGCGCCTGCATCGGTCTCGGCCAGCTCGATCGGAATGCGATTTCCGAGCGGCGGGCTCGGCAAGTTCAACCATTGTCGTGCGAAGGCGGCATCCCCCAGCATCTTCTCGGCCGACTGGGTGACCCGCAGCAGTCGCGCGATGGCGTCCGCCTCGGACGGCCTGAGCACTTGCCGTTTCGCGAGCCTGCGGCCGAACGTGCGCTCGGGGATGACACGAAAGACTTGCTTGGCGCGGAGCACGCCACGATCGATGAGGTCCTTGACCCGCGCCGCCGGCACGCCGCGAACGATGTCTTCGTGCACGAATGGACGTTCCTCTTCGGCCATGCCGGCGGGCGGCTTGCGCTGGGCGCGACGTGTGGACACGGTCCGGGGTATTCGGGCGACCTCCGGTGGAATGGCACTTTATCCGGTTCGGCCGATTGCCGCAATTCATTCGGCAAATGGCGGCGAAATTACTCGATGACGGCATCACCGTCGAAGCTCACACCTCCTTCGCCATGTCGCGCAGCTTGAATTTCTGGATCTTGCCGGTCGACGTCTTCGGCAGGTCCGCGAACACCACGAAGCGCGGGCACTTGTAGCTCGCGAGATTCTTGCGGCACCAGGCGATGAGCTCGTCGGCGGACGCCTTCTGCCCGGGCTTGAGCTCGATGAAGGCGCAGGGCGTCTCGCCCCACTTCTCGTCGGGCTTCGCCACCACCGCGGCCGCCTGCACCGCCGGGTGCTTGTAGAGCGCGTCCTCGACCTCGATCGAGGAAATGTTCTCGCCGCCGGAGATGATGATGTCCTTGGAACGGTCCTTGAGCTGGATGTAGCCGTCGGGATGGATCACGCCGAGATCGCCGGAATGAAACCAGCCGCCGGCGAACGCCTTCTCGGTCGCCGACTTGTTCTTGAGGTAGCCCTTCATCACCACGTTGCCGCGGAACATGACCTCGCCCATGCTCTCGCCGTCGCGGGGCACCGGCGCCAGCGTCTCGGGGTCGCGCACGTCGAGCGCCTCGAGCGGCACGTAGCGCACGCCCTGGCGCGCCTTCAGCGCGGCCTGCTCGGCCGCCGGCAGCGCGTCCCAGCCGCGCTGCCATTCGTTCACGCTGGCGGGGCCATAGGTCTCGGTCAGCCCGTAGAGATGGGTGACGTTGAAGCCCGCGGCCTTCATCGCCGCCAGCACGGCTTCCGGCGGCGGCGCCGCGGCGGTGAAGAATTCGACCACGTGCGGCAGCGGCTTCTTCTCCTCGGCCGGCGCGTTGAGCAGGCTCGCCATCACGATCGGCGCGCCGCAGAGATGGGTGACCTTGTGATCGGCGATGGCGTCGTACATCGCGCGCGCGCGCACCTGGCGCAGGCACACATGGGTGCCGGCGACGACCGAGAGCGTCCACGGGAAGCACCAGCCGTTGCAGTGGAACATCGGCAGCGTCCAGAGATAGACGCAGTGCTTGCCCATGCTGCCGGTGAGCGCGTTGCCGATCGCGAGCAGATGGGCGCCGCGGTGGTGATAGACGACGCCCTTGGGGTCGCCGGTGGTGCCCGACGTGTAATTGAGCGAGATCGCGTCCCATTCGTCGTCGGGCATTTTCCACGCGAAGCCCGGATCGCCGGCGGCGATGAAGTCCTCGTATTCGAGCGCGCCGAGCCGCTCGCCCGCGCCGGTGAATTCGGGATCGTCGTAATCGACGAGCAGCGGTTTCACCTTGGCGAGCGCCAGCGCCTCCTTCGCCAGCCGGGAGAATTCCCGGTCGGCGATCAGCACCTTGGCGTCGGCATGGTCGAGCTGGAAGGCGACGACCGCGGCGTCGAGCCGGGTATTGATGGTGTTGAGCACCGCTCCGCTCATCGCCACGCCGTAGTGGCATTCGAGCATCGCGGGGGTATTGGCGAGGATGACCGAGACAGTGTCGCCGCGAGACATGCCGCGCTGCGCCAGCGCCGAGCCGAGGCGGCGCGCGCGCGCGTAGAAATCGCCGTAGCTCCTTCGCAGCTCCCCGTGGACGATCGCGGTATGATCGGGAAATACCGAGGCCGCCCGCTCCAGGAACGACAACGGCGTGAGCGGCTGGAAGTTGGCCGGATTGCGATCGAGATCGATGTCGTAGGGGGTCATGGTCGTCCCTCGCTCGCGGCTCAATGAGCCTGATGGCGTCGCCGGGGCGGGACCCCGATCCGGCCCCGGCCCCGGAGGGGGTGGTGCCGGCTCGCCGCGGCAAACGCCTCAAGCGCAATGATGCGAGGGAAGCGCCCGGCAATCAATCGTGACGCAAGCTCCGGTCCGGCAATGGGGGCTGGACGGTGGGCCCGAGGATGTCGCTCGCACCCTGCCAGATCAGGCCGAGCGAGATGAAAAAGACCAGGAGATAGGCGACCTTGTAGAACAGCTCCGTCGGCGTGCGCCGCGCGAGCCAGAGGCCGAGAAAGTTGGTCGCGACCGCGAGCGGCAACAGCAGGGCCGAGGTCGCGAACGTCCGCGTCGAGAACTGGCCGAGCGCGAAATAGGGCGCGATCTTCATCACGTTCACCAGAGCGAAGAACACGATGGTGGTGCCGATCAGGGTCAGCTTGTCGAGCCGCTGCGGCAGGATATGCACCTGATAGGGCGGGGAGCCGACCTGGATGATGGTCGAGGTGAAGCCCGCGAGCGAGCCCCAGAACATTCCCGCGAGCGCGCTCGGCCGCCGCGGCTCTTTCGGCACATGGGCGAGGAAGATGTAGAGCACGAAGCAAATCCCGGTCAGGCCGACCGCGATCTCGACGTAGGCGTTCGGCACATGCGCCGCGAACAGCCAGGCGGCGGCGACGCCGACGACGGAGCCGGGCAGCAGCACCTTGAGATTCCAGGCGCTCCATGAGCGGCGATAGGTCCAGACCGAGATGACGTCCTGGATCAGCACGATCGGCAGCAGGATCGCCGCCGCCTGCAAAGGCGGCACCCGCAGCGCCAGCAGCGGGGTCGAGATCATGCCGAGCCCGGCGAAGCCGCCTTTGCCGAGACCAAGCGCCACGACAGCGGGAATGGCGAGCAGGTAGAACAGGGGATCGGTGACGATGGTCATGCCGGTTGGGATCGGGGAGGGCAGCGGCCGTTAAAGCGGAGAAGCGGTGGCGGCACCACCGGCGTTTGTGCATGGCGGCATGGCGCGTCAGATGAGCTCGACCAGCGCGCCGCGGATCAGCTCGATCGCGATCAGGAGCATCAGCACGTAGGCGATGCGAAAGAACAGCTCGGCCGGCGTCCTGCGCACCAGCCAGATGCCGGCGTAATTCGCCAGCACCGCGACCGGCAGCAGCGCCGCGCCGATCGCGAGGTTTTCCGCCGTCAGCTGGCCGAGCGCGCCGTAGGCCGGAATCTTCAGCAGGTTGCTGGCGGCGAACAGGATGGTGAAGGTGCCGACATAGGTGAGCTTGTCGAGCCGCTGCGGCAGCAGATGCATCTGCCATGCCGGCCCGCCGGCATTGGCCAGCATGGTGGTAAAGCCGCCGAGGACGCCGAAGACGACGCCGGTCAGTGGGCCGGGCCGGGGCGAGAGGCGGTCGAAGAGCGTGCCGAGCCAATGCCGCAGCACGAAAGCGCCGGCGATCAATCCGATCGCCAGCCGGACATGGGCGGCCGAGAGCGATGCCGCGAACAGTCCGGCGACGGCGATGCCCGCCGCCATGCTGGGGATCATGATCTTCAGGTTCCAGGGGCTCCAATCCCGCCGATAGGTCCATACCGTCAGCGCGTCCTGGGCCAGCACCGTGGGCAGGATGATGGCGGCCGCCTGCAGCGGGGCGACCTGCAGCGACATCAGCGGCAGCGCCATCACGCCCAAGCCAAAGAAGCCGCCCTTGGAGAGCCCGAGCAGGACCACCGCGACCACGGCGAGCAGATAGAACAGGGGATCGATGATCATTGCGCCCGTCGGAGCAAGCGGCCCTCTGGTATCGGCCGGCATGCGGTGAGGCCGTGGCAAGGAAGGCCGGTGGTGACCGGACCGTCCGCGTCGACGGACGATGATGGGACAGCGGAGCGGGAGCCGCGCGGTTGATTCGGATCAAAGCGCAGCGACGCGCGCCGTGCCAGGGCTTTGCAGCATGGCCGGATTGCCGCGGCGGTTGAGCTTGCAAAGCCGGGCCGCGGCCTCACAATGCGGGGCAAAGGCCGACCGTCCTCGAGGTTGGCATCAAACCATCCGGGAGGGCGCCATGGATGCCCGCAGCAGCCGCTATCACGAGGTCTATTCGCAGTGGCAGCGCGACCCGGAAGCGTTCTGGGCGGCGGCCGCGCGCGACATCGACTGGATGGAGCCGGCCAAGCGCATCTTCGATCCGGGCGCCGGCGTCTATGGCCGCTGGTTCGCCGGCGGCGTCTGCAATACCTGCTGGAACGCGGTCGATCGCCATGTGATGCAGGGCCGCGGCGAGCAGGCCGCGATCATCTACGATTCCCCGCTCGCCGGGGAGAAGCGCACCATCAGCTACCACCGCCTGCAGGTCGAGACCCAGGTGCTGGCCGCGATCCTGCGCAATTTCGGCGTCGGCAAGGGCGACCGCGTCGTGCTCTACATGCCGATGGTGCCGGAGGCGGTGATCGCGATGCTCGCCTGCGCGCGCATCGGCGCCGTCCATTCGGTGGTGTTCGGCGGCTTCGCCGCGAACGAGCTCGCCACCCGCATCGACGACGCCAAGCCGAAGGCGATCCTGTCGGCGAGTTGCGGCCTCGAGCCCGGCCGCGTCGTCAAATACAAGCCGCTGCTCGACGAGGCGATCCGGCTCGCGAGCCATAAGCCCGACGCCTGCCTCGTCCTGCAGCGGCCGCAGGCGGAAGCGACGCTGGTGGGCGGCCGTGACCACGACTGGGCGAAGCTGCGCGACGAGGCGATCGTGTTCGCGCGCTCGGTCTACGATTGCGTGCCGGTCGCCGCCACCGATCCGCTCTACATCCTCTACACATCCGGCACCACCGGACGACCGAAGGGCGTCGTGCGCGACAATGGCGGCCACATGGTCGCGCTCAAATGGTCGATGAAGAACCTGTACGGCGTCGACCCGGGCGAAGTCTATTGGGCGGCGTCCGACGTCGGCTGGGTAGTGGGCCACAGCTACATCGTCTATGCGCCGCTGCTGCACGGCTGCACCACGATCCTCTACGAGGGCAAGCCGGTCGGCACGCCCGACGCCGGGGCGTTCTGGCGGGTGATCGCCGAGCACGGCTGCGTCGCCATGTTCACGGCGCCGACCGCCTTCCGCGCCATCAAGAAGGAGGATCCGCAGGGCAAGCTCTTGGCGCAATACGATCTCGAGAAATTCCGCACCCTCTTCCTCGCCGGCGAGCGCGCGGATCCCGACACGGTGATGTGGGCGGAGAACCTGCTCAAGGTGCCGGTGATCGATCATTGGTGGCAGACCGAGACCGGCTGGGCGATCGCGGGCAATCCGGTGGGCCTGGGTCGACTGCCGGTGAAGTACGGCTCCGCCTCGGTCGCCATGCCCGGCTACCGGATCGACATCGTCGACGATGCCTGCAAGCCGGTGGCGGCGAACAAGATCGGATCGATCGTGGTCAAGCTGCCATTGCCGCCGGCCTGCCTGCCGATGCTTTGGCAGCAGGACGACCGCTTCAAGGAGAGTTATCTCAGCGAGTTTCCGGGTTACTACAAGACCGCCGATGCCGGCTTCAAGGACGATGACGGCTACATCCATGTGATGAGCCGCACCGACGACATCATCAATGTCGCCGGCCACCGGCTCTCGACCGGCGGCATGGAGGAGGTGCTGGCGAGCCACCAGGACGTCGCCGAATGCGCCGTGATCGGCGTCGTCGATGCGCTCAAGGGCGAGGTGCCCTGCGGCTTCGTCGTGCTCAAGGCCGGCGTCGACCGGCCCGCCTCCGAGATCGAGCAGGAATGCGTCGCGCTCGTTCGCGAGAGGATCGGCCCGGTTGCGGCCTTCAAGCTGGCGATCGCGGTGGCGCGGCTGCCGAAGACGCGCTCCGGCAAGATCCTGCGCGGCACCATGAAGAAGATCGCCGACGGCGAGGCCTGGACCATGCCGGCGACCATCGACGATCCCGCGATTCTCGACGAGATCGGCGGGGCGCTCAAAGGGAAGGGGGTTCGGGCACAATAATGGCGGCCGGCGATGCGGCCGCCGATTCGGTTGGCGACATTGCGGGCTCGCTCGCTTGCGCTCGGGCCGCTGAATGATGGCTGCCGACTCGCGTTCCTAGAAATTATCGGGGACGCTCGCGACCACCCACTGGAATCCGCGCGAGAACAGCGCCGCCACGACGACGAAGACCAGGACCCCGAAGACGGTCACGGCCATCATCCAGAACGCGGCGGCGATCCGCCTGAAGGCATGCAGGCTCCGCAGCAGCATGACGAGCAGCATCGCCGCGAGAACGGCGATGAAGATCAGGCCGACGGCGAGCTTCCAGCCCGGCAGATTTCCCCACGACATGCTGAAGGCGGAGGCGATTTGCGCCCACGACCACACCCACAGGGCCTCGATCGTCCGCACCATCCACGTGAATCCCTGCAGGATGAGCTGCAATAGCTGATGAACGGCCTGATTCATGGCTGCCTCCCATGGAAACGCTTCCAAAATGGGAATGCGGGAGTTCCACGGTAAAAACCATCGAGCGGCGGTTTCGGTTCCCGAGCGCGCGTCCGTGTCGACGCCGCGGGAACCGCGCTCTATCTCAAATTGTACGCAATTTATATCAACGGCGCTGGAGCCCGACTCCCCTCTCGTCATTGCCGGGCTTGACCCGGCAATCCATCATCTTAATCAAAAGCTCTTTTTTCTGATGGATGCCCGGGTCAAGCCCGGGCATGACGGGTCGAGAGGCAGTGTCGCATCCGTCGGCTGGAGCGAGCCGGGCGGGCTCGTCCTCGCCGCACCGGGCGGACGGCCGGAGACGCCGTAGCGCTATTCGCGCTTGCCGCCGAGCTGCTTGAGCTTGGCGAACACGGCGTCGACGTTGAGCTCGTCGCCGGGCTTCTTCTCCTCGGGCTCGGGCTCGCGGCGGATGGTGGTCTCCGAGGCCGGCAGCAGCGTCGCGCCCGGCGCCGGCGCCTCGGCCGGCTTGTCCTTGGCGGCGCGCTGCACCTCGAGATCGAGATCGATCTGCGAGCACAGCCCGAGCGTGACCGGGTCCATCGGCTGCAGGTTCGGCGCGTTCCAATGGGTGCGCTCGCGGATCGCCTGGATCGTCGACTTGGTGGTGCCGACGAGCCGCATGATCTGGCTGTCCTTGAGCTCGGGATGGTTGCGCACCAGCCACAGGATGGCGTTGGGGCGATCCTGCCGGCGCGAGACCGGCGTGTAGCGCGGGCCTTTTTTCTTCTTGGGCTCCGGCAGGCGGACCTTGGGGTCGGCGAGCTTGAGCCGATGGTTCGGATCGGTCTCCGCCTTCTCGATCTCCTCGCGGCTGAGCTGGCCGGTGAGGATCGGATCGAGGCCCTTGATCCCCTGCGCCGCGTCGCCGTCGGCGATCGCCTTCACCTCGAGCGGATGGAGCTTGCAGAAGTCGGCGACCTGGTCGAACGAGAGCGCGGTGTTCTCGACCAGCCATACGGCGGTGGCTTTCGGCATCAGCGGTCCTGCGACCATGGATAAATCTCCTCTGTGCTCCGCCCGCCCCCTTCAGGCGAAGCCCGGTGTCATCAATGATGACGGAAGGTGCCGCAATATAGGCGTTCGCCCCGGCCCCGCGCAACCGGGCACTATCGCACCGAGGACCATCGGGTAAGCGGCGGGTTCTCCACCATTCCCGAAGGAATCACCCCAAGGTCGGGTCGAGCACGATCTTGCCGCGGGATTCGCCCGATTCGATGCGGCGATGCGCCTCGGCGGCGCGCGAGAGCGGCAGGACCCGCTCGATCTGTGCCTTGATCTTGCCGTCGGCCGCGGCCGCGAGGCATTTCGGCACGTCGGATGGATGATAGCCCGGCTGGCCCTTGATGGTGATCCGCTTGTGATAGAGGTGCGAGAAATCGATCGCGACGTTCGGCCCGCCATGGGCGCCGGCGGTGACCAGCCGGCCGTCGAGGCCGATGGCGTGGAACGCCCGGGGCAGCGCCTTCGGATTGGCGATATTGTCGTAGAGCACGTCGACGCCCTTGCCGCCGGTGACCTTCATCACCTCGGCGGGGAGGTCGTCGTAGGTGACGGCGTGGTCGGCACCGAGCGCGCGCCCGATCGCGATCCCCGCGTCGGAGCCGGCGGCCGCGATCACCTTGGCGCCGATCACGTTCTTGGCGATCTGGATGCCGATGCTGCCGAGATTGCCGCCGGCCCCCATGATCAGCACGGTCTCGCCGGCCTTGAGCTTGGCGACGTTGCAGAGCAGGTTCCAGGCGGTCGGCACGTGCCGCACGACCACGGCCGCCTGGTGGAAGTCGAGCGCATCGGGCAGCGCGATCGCCGCGCAGGCCGGCACCGCCACCAGCTCGGCGAAGCCGCCGGGCCGCTTGATGCCCATCATGCCGGTCGGGCCGGCATAGCTTGCGCCGTCCTCGCGACAGACATCGAGGGGCATCACGCCGGCGGCCGCGACCCGCATGCCCTCGCGCCATCTCGTAACGCCGGGCCCGACCGCGTCGACGATCCCGGCGCAATCGACGCCGGGGATGAGCGGCAGCTGCGGGCCGCGGGCGCCCTCCCTGCCGGCGCGCAGGCTCACGTCGAGCACGCGATTGACGGTCGCGGCATGAACCCGGATGCGGATCTCGCCTTCGCGCGGCTGCGGGTCCGGCACGGTCTCGTAACTGAGCACGTCGGGCGGACCGTAGCGGTGGATGACGATCGCTTTCATGCGGGAGTGGGTTCGACGGTTGCGGGAGTGGGAGTCTTGAAGAGGATTGTCGGGTCTGGTCAAAACGCCGGCAATGACGGAACGGGCGGCACGCGATCGCGGGTCTACGCGAGGAAGATGGGCGTTGGCAACCGTCGGCGGAAAGACCGATTGCGGCACGCGGAGACCGGTTTCATGCTGAGGCCGCATGACGGAGAAGGACTAAGGTTCATGGACGTGAACGACAAATATGCCTGCGCCGAGCTGATCCAGGCCTGGGGGCTTTATCGCGATCAGGGCAAGTGGCCGCAACTGCTCGAAACCTTCGTGCCCGAGGGGCAGATCGCGGTCTCGTGGTTCAGCGGAAATTTTCCCGAATTCGTCGACCGCTGCCGCCAGGGCTTCGAGGCCGGGCAGCGCTCCAAGCATCAGATCTTTCCGTCGGTGGTGGAGGTTGCGGGCGATCGGGCGCTGGCGGAGACCAACATCGTCATCACGGTGCGCCAAAAGATCGGCGGCGTGCTCGCCGACATGACGTCCTATGCGCGCTTTCTCGATCGCCTGGTGCGCCGCGGCGGACGCTGGGCCATCCTCGAGCGTACCGCCGTCTACGAGCGCGACCGGCTCGACCCGGTCGAGCCGTCGGAGGCTTTCGACAAGCTGTTCGCATCGGCGGACTATTCGATCTATCCGGAGGCCTACCGCTACATGGCCGCGCGTCTCGCCGCCATCGGCCGCGCGCTGGCGCCGGTGGTCTATCGCGACGGCTCGCCGCATACCGCGCAGCTCTATCTGCGCTACGACGCCTGGCTTAAAGGGAAATAGCCGCTTGCAGCGAAATCCGGCGGCTTGTCGCGCGGCGGAGCCGCCCCGCGTTTCGCGCTGGCTTCGTGCGGGCTACGAGGACGCGGCGGGCGCACGAGCGCGGCCGGCCCCTCGCTTGACAGGACCATGGCACGAGGCCATGTCGAAGCCGGAAACGAGGCCCGATCCGAGGTCCGCATGACCGCATCCGAAGTGCCCGCCGCCGGCCGCAAGCCCCCGCTCAAGGTGCTGCTGTGCTCTCCGCGCGGCTTCTGCGCCGGGGTGGTGCGCGCCATCGACACGGTCGAGCGCGCGCTCGCGCGCTACGGCGCGCCGGTCTATGTGCGGCATGAGATCGTGCACAACCGCTACGTGGTCGAGAGCCTCAAGGCCAAGGGCGCCGTCTTCGTCGAGGAGCTCGACGAGATTCCCGCGACCGACGCGCCGGTGATCTTCTCCGCCCACGGCGTGCCGAAGTCGATCCCGGCGGAGGCGCAAAGGCGCAATCTCTTCGCGCTCGACGCCACCTGTCCGCTGGTCACCAAGGTCCATCGCGAGGCGGAAATCCATCACAAGCGCGGCCGCGAGATCGTGCTGATCGGCCATGCCGATCATCCCGAGGTGGTCGGAACGCTGGGACAGCTCCCGGCCGACGCGATCACGCTGGTGCAGTCGGTCGGGGAGGTCGCGGCCCTGGTGCCGCGCGATCCCGGCAATCTCGCCTATGTGACGCAGACGACGCTGTCGGTCGACGATACCGCCGGCATCGTGGCGGCGCTCAAGGCGCGCTTTCCGCACATCCACGGGCCGCACAAGGAGGACATCTGTTACGCTACCACCAACCGCCAGGAGGTGGTCAAGAAGGTCGCGCCCATGGTCGAGGCCATGGTGGTGGTCGGATCGCCCAATTCCTCGAACACCCAGCGGCTGCGGGAGGTGGCCGAGCGCGCCGGCTGCCCGCGCGCCGCGCTGGTGCAGCGCGCCAGGGACATCGACTGGTCGCTGTTCGGCTCGATCGCGAGCCTCGGCGTGACCGCCGGCGCCTCCGCGCCCGAGATCCTGGTCGAGGAGGTGATCGGCGCCTTCGCCGAGCGTTACGCGGTGAGCGTCGAGACCGTCACCACCGCCGACGAGGACATGTTCTTCCCGCTGCCGCGGGTGCTGCGAGGGAACGAGGCGGCGGAATAGTCATGGCCGTCTACACCGATGTGGTGGCCGAGGAGCTCGCAGGCTTTCTCGCCGGTTACGACATCGGGGAATTGCTCGCCTACAAGGGCATCGCGGAAGGGGTCGAGAACTCGAACTTCCTCGTCCACACCAGCCGCGGCTATTTCATTCTCACGCTTTACGAGCGGCGCGTGGCGGCCAAGGACCTGCCGTTCTTTCTCGGCCTGATGGAGCATCTGCACGCGCGCGGCATCACCTGCCCGCAGCCGGTCAAGAACAGGCAGGGCGAGGTGCTCGGCCAGGTCGCCGGCCGGCCGGCGGCTGTCATCACCTTCCTCGACGGCATGTGGATCCGCAGGCCGACGCCGGGTCATTGCGCCGCGCTCGGCGAGGCGCTGGCCAAGCTGCATCTCG
>WNFC01001408.1_pt1 | contig 25155 bp, 16 predicted proteins | sample 5400541 | NCBI WGS metagenome assembly WNFC01 (sample SAMN13153342, study PRJNA577476) | soil metagenome | isolation source: 120 cm saprolite under Douglas fir tree site 2 hole 2 replicate 1 | place: USA:California | collected 2015-04-18 | reverse complement strand
TCGCAGTTAAGTCCTGCGGTCATCTGGGCAGTGTACACACTCACAGCCAAGCACATCAGACAAACGCAGGCGAACGCCAAAGAGTGTTTCGTCACAGCACCACCCCTAAGCAACGGTAAGCTCAGACTGTAGTTTCAACTCAAACCCAGCGTCGCGGCCACTAGCCATCCTCCCCATACCCTTCGCCTCAGGCTGAGAACTAGTTACCGCGAAGAAGTGCGGGCTGAGCCGCTATTCCAGCAGCTCAGCCCTGGATTGTCGAAAACTCAATGTGCCAGGAACCACGGCGTAGAAGTGGTATCGGTCTTCATGAAGTTGAGCAGGTAAGTAGCTACCGGCTCTCGTCCCAAAGGATCTTCCGGATGCAGCCCATCCGATTTCAACTCAGGGCAGCTCCAGGTTAGCCCATCGGTTCTAGGCGTCAGGCCATTCGCCCAGTAATACGGTCCCCATGTTCCTTAAGGCGTGATCTCGTACGCGACACCGAATCCGTAACGGCCACCCTGAGTCGCGCTGCCATAAACGTTCCCGCTCGAATCCGTTATTACACCCCCGTAGGGACTTGACCCATCATTGCCGCCCGTAAAGCTATGCAGGACGGTTTCCTGCCACTTGCCGCTCACCTTTGAGATTTTGTACACGGTGCCGTACTGATAAAGGCCGCCGTAGTAGGTGGTGCCATACAGGCTCCCGCCGGCATCGAGGGTCACGGTGCTGACCGGATTTCCTCCGTCCTTCCCGCCGCTGAAGGTGTGTACCGTCTCGTAGTTCCAAATTCCGGCAGTCGGCGTGAGTTTATAAACCACCCCGGCGAAGTTGCCGCCTCCAGTGTCGGCTGTTCCAAAAAGATTTCCAGCAGTGTCCAGCACCACTCCAAAGTTGGGGTTGCCCCCGCCGGTCCCTCCAGTAAAGTCGTAGAGAGTCGTCTCTGTCCAGACGCCATTCGATAGTGCCAGCTTAAAAACCGTGCCGAAGCCGTAAACGCCGCCGTCTTGCGCCGTGCCGTACAGAGTGCCGGTCGCATCCATCACTAGCGGAGCATAGGGGTTGGCCCCATCTCGAGCACCGATGAAGTTGTAAAGTACGTTCTCCGTCCAGGTGCCGTCTCCGTTGGGCGTGAGTTTGAACGCCATTCCATTGCTGTAACCCCCGCCTCCCGCCGCGACGCCGTAGAGGCTGCCGGCTGTGTCTCGGAGCAGCCCGAAACCGGGATAGCTGCCGTCGCTGCTGCCGTACCCCAGAAAGTTGTGGATTGTGATTTTTGTCCAGACGCCGGAAGAGCGAGTCAGTTCGTAGACCTCTCCACAATCACAAATGGGGTCGCCTCCGTAAGAATTTACGCCGTAGAAGTTTCCGCTCGGGTCCATGATGAGTGCGCCGCTGTGGTTGAGAGACTGAGAACTACCCGCCGTCGAAAAGTCATAAAGTACTTTTTCGCTCCATAGCGTGCCGTTCGAGTGCATCCCATACATCGTCCCGCAACCGTAGGTCGAGCATCCAGTACCGGTGCCGCCCTCATAAGTCACGGCATAAAGATTCCCTAGTTGGTCGAAAACCGGATGGGCTTCAGGGTATGCTCCATCACTACCTCCGGCAAACGCGTGCAACACCTTGAACTTTGGATTGGCCCATGCGGGACTCAGCAGAACCAGTAGTATCGAAGCAGTGCCGAGCAGACGGCCAGTCAATCTTGACGCAAGTGCGCTTTGAGTCATGGCGGTCTTCCTTTCAGAGAGGGCTCAGCGCTCGATTCCGAAAACCTCAGTGTGCCAGGAACCACGGCGTAGAGGTGGTATCCGTCTTCATGAAGTTGAGCAGGTAGGTAGCTACCGGCTCTCTTCCCAAAGGATCTTCCGGATGCAGCCCATCCGACTTCAATTGCGGGCAGCTCCAGGTTAGCCCATCGTTTCTTGGCGTCAGGCCATTCGCCCAGTAATACGGTCCCCATGCGATCCAAGGTGACGTGACCGTGCCGTTGTTCGGATCGTAATTGAGGTTGTTCACGCCATTGATCTGGTCCTGAACCACTGATTTGACGGCGAAGCCATTCTCGTAGGCGAAGGGTTCCGGGTCGTAAGTGTTCACGCCATTTCCGTAGCCGCCATAGATTCGGCTCGAGTAGTAAGCGATCTTCAGGTTGGGAAATTTAATATGTAGATTGCGAGCCATGGTCTCGAGATCGGCTTGGGTTGGCCCCATGTCGGCCGGATACGTTCCGCTTGGGCCCGCGTCAAGATCCTGGACCCAGGTGGCAACGACCTGGTTGGCGCTTACGCCCGAGGCGGGCAGGACGTTATTAAATAAATCACTCCAATAAGAGCTACTGAGGTTTGCCCACTGCTTGGCGGTGGCCCCGAACAACGCGCCGTTAACCAGTGCGAGTTTCGGATTCTTGGCTGCATCGCCGTTGGCCAGGGTCATGAACTCGATGAACTCCTGTTGCGTGTCAGAGACGCCGAACGACATGAACGCGTAAATCCCGTTGGGGTCCGGATTGCCGTTCACATCCAAAGGTTGGATGGTATTGGCGATTGCGACTCCGGCTGTGTCATGTGCGGCGGGCCGAACGTTGCTGCCGTTGGGATAGAGGCCGCCTTGGAATCCAAGATAAGTCCCCGTCCCCAGATCGTTCAGGGGAACCAGCGGCAGCGACGTGTCGGCAGCGTTAAAAGTAATGTCGTTGCAGTTCGCTCCCGTCAACCTCATCATGGGAAGCGTCAGCTGCTCGCTGATTTTCGCAAGGCTGGCGTCGGTGACCTGCACCTTGAAATGGTACGTGGTCACGGCCACACTGCTATCGATCGTGCCGCTGATTACACCCGACGTCGACAGGCTGAGTCCCAGTGGCATGGTCGATCCTGTCACCAGGCTCCAGGTGTAGGGTGGCGCGCCGCCAACCGCTTGCATTAGAGCCAAATACGGCGATGACTGCGTCGCCAGGGGCAAGGTAGGAAATGTATTGAGTGCCAGCGGTACGGAAGCCGTGGTGCTTGCGGTAAGACCTACCCCACTCGGATTCAACACGTCAAAAGGGATGCTGAGTGTGCCGGTATAAGGCCCGACCAGAGTTCCAAAGAAGCTCACCTTCATGGTGGTCGAGGCCGAGGGAGCAAGCACCACCGGGGGTGTAAAACCGGTGAGGATGAAGGGAGGCGTGATAAAGGAGCCCTTGACCGTCAGGTTGGAAGCCCCCACATTCGTTATAGTAACCACCTGCGAAGCACTTGCGGTGCCTTGCCGCTGCGGGCTAAAAGTGAGCGTCGTAGGAGTGACACTGACTGCGGCACTCGTAGCCAATCCCGTTCCACTCAGGGGAATAACGGTCGGAATCGTGTTGTTGCTGAGCGTAATCGTAAATGACCCACTGTAGGTTTGTCCTGCGTCTGGAAAAAACTGAAATTGATAGTTTGTCGTGGCGCCCGGTTTCAGGCCGGTGGTCGTTCCCTGGGTTTGGTGAAATTCCGAGGGAGTTACGGTGACAGCGGTGATCTGAATACTGTTGGGTCCGATGTTGGTAACGGAAAAATTCTTGGTGGTGCTCCCCTGACCAACCGTGACGCTGCCGAAATCGTAGCTTGTCGGAAATACCGACAGAGTCGGAATCCCCGTTCCAGACAAGGGGATGGCAACGGGACTGCCGCCAGAAACTGTCAATGTGAGTTGCCCGTTAAAGGTTTGGTTCGCATCGGGAGCGAATTTCACTTTGTACTGCGTGGTAATTCCGGGCCCCAGAGTGATCGGTCCTCCGGAAGCTAATATGAATTCCGTTGGCGAGATGCTCACAGCAGTAATAGTGACGCTGGTTGTCCCCGTGTTTTTTACGTTGGCCGTCAAGGCCCCACTGGTGGTGCCAGTTACCTGGTTCGGAAAATTTAGCGAAGAGGGCGTAACTGTCAGCGATTGCGCGGACGCAAGAGTCGAAGTCACAATCCAAATCAACCCCAGAGCGAGACAAAGCGAAACTTTGCGGCAATTGAGTGCCAGGGCTCCGGAAATGATCTGCACATGGGTAGTCTTGCAACGGCTGACGGAATTCATTGCGATATCCTCCAAACAAATGTGTGCCTCAAGGGGCACTTCCTGATATTGCTTCCAAGCGGGACGGCCACAAAACATCGTCAAAAGGCCGCAGGATTATAGCTTCGCTGCGGCGTAAGAATTAATTTCACAATTCAACATGACCTCTTCAAACTCTGGTGCGGTCCATTGCATGTCGTTTTCTCCTGCTTTCTATCCGCCGCAGCCGGCAAAAGCGGTGTGGAACAAATCGCTTCCGCTAGCGCACGTGGACTGTAAATACTACCGGGGTAAGTCCCGTAACCGTCGCTGTGACCGCAACGTCGCCCGTCGCAGCCGGCGTCGTGTAAGTCACACTTGCCTTTCCAGTCCCGGTCGTGGTCACGGAGGAACTGGAAAGCGTGCCTCCCGCGCCGCCGTCCGAAAACCCTACGCTAACTCCCGACACTGGATTTCCATATTGATCCCTGACTACTACCGTCAAAGCAGCCGGCAACTGAGTATTCGGCGGCGCGGTCTGGCCGTTACCCGACGCGATCATAAGCGTGCTGGGAGCGCCAGCAATGGCGCGCTCACTGAAATTAAGCGTGATGCCGGCAGTCGACGCGGAGAGCGTGTAAGACCTCGCGATGGTTGGCAAGGTATACGAGACCGATGCCTGTCCCAGGGAATTGGTGGTAACCGGATTCGCCGAGAAAGATCCGCCTGCCCCACCGTCGCTGAAAGTAACAGCTACTCCCGGCACAGCATTGTTGAACGCGTCTCGCACCGCCACTACCGCCGGCTTCGCCAGCGTAGTCCCAACCGTTCCTGCCTGGCCAGCGCCAGAAACCATGCCGATGGTGCTGGGAGCGCCTGCATGCGCGGTCTCGGTGAATGCACCTGGAGCATATCCGGAACCGGTTGCGCTCAAGGTGAAGATGCCAACCTTGGTTGGAAGCGTGTAATTAGTGGTTGCAGTGCCAGTTGAATCTGTCGTGGCGTTGGGATTGCTGAACGTGCCACCCTTTCCGGAGTCACTGAACGTAACAGCGACGCCCGAGATGGGCGTTCCGGAATACGCATCGCGAGCCTGAATCGACAGCGGAAGGGTCAGAGCGTTCCCCGCGGCGCCCGTTTGATTGTTGCCGCCCGTTACCGTCAATGTGGGCAACAGCCCGTACGCAACCACCTCGGTTTGTGTGCCTACGAATACTTTTCCATTCGCAATGGCGGGGGTGATGAAGTGCGCGGTAAGACTAAGAGTGTCGCGAGTACCTGCCTGCGTACTATTATAAAGTTCTGTTAGCGTGACCGCGTTAAGCGCCGAGAAGATGGGCGCAGGCGGATTGCGTACCAGCCACACGATTCCATCGCTGTTTCCGTTGGCTGAGATTGCGGGAATCGAAGCAGCCGGGTACTTCTTCGATTGCACCGTCGGAGTGGTCGAGAGTAAACCGTTGGTGAGAGTGTATTGTTTTACGGTGTCGTTGTTCGCGTAGAAATAGACTTTGCTATTCCAATAAAGAGGGTTGCTAAAAAACGGTCCAAGGACTCCCTGCAGTGATTGCACAATTTGGCTGTTGTCGACAGGATTGTATTGGCCCATACTTTCGCGGTTCACCAGGTATATGGATCCGGTTTTACCCGCCCCTATCATCAAGTGCGCGTGCGGTCCGGGTTGGTCAGGCAACAGCAGTACCCCGCCAGACCCCAAGTCCAGGTCGAACTGCGCCATATTGGCCTGATCGAACGGTTCGAAATAGTCGGACCAAACCAGCCCCTGAGAACCCAGAGTAAGTTTCAGAAGCGTATCCCCAAAATCTGAACCGCCGGTGTTGACGTTAAAAGTTCCATTCGCGAGGTTGACGTAAATATTTCCGTTCGGGTCAGCACCCAATCCGGCGCCGCTCTGCCAGATAGAGGCCCCAAACGGCTGATTTGGCGAGCCATTCCACACTGCAGTCTGCTGCAAAGTAGTCGGGTTATAGGCCAGGATCCAGCCATGGGCAAATTGATCGCAGCCATTCGAACCATAACCCATGAAAAGAGTCCCATTCGATAGCAGCAGAGCCGGCCTCTGGTTTTGATGCAGTGGATCAAAGGTCAAGGTTCCAGTGGAAGTGGGAACGGAGGCGGTTATCACCACCGGCCCGCCGAACTTCTCCTGTCCGTTCGTGATATCCAGCGCGTGGAGACGCTGCACGTAATTTTTCTTGGTACCGACCACTTCTTTCGTCTTCACCGATACGTAAAGCGTGCCCGTAACCGGATCAATCACCGGAGTGCCCATGATGCCGACATTGACAAACTTGGTGTCCGGGCAGCCATTGTCCGCGATCGGAACGCTCGTGATTCCTGCCCCTGGATTCGTAAAGCTCGCCTGCCAAAGCGGGCTCCCGCTGCCCACATGATCGGCGTCGAAAGCGTAAACACTGTCATTCTGCGTAGCCACATACACCACATTGTGAGTTCCCTGGCTGGGTATGTTGACGTTAGGTACATAGAGGGGCTGAGCGACAATGAAACCGTCGACGCTGTAAGAAAAGAGCTTCCCGAAAGTTTGCGAGTTGACGCTGCTGGGTTTGAGAAGGGTTTCGTTGGCGTTCAAGCCCGTCCGCAAATTATCCATGTGATACGTGGTTACGCTGACCTGGGCGCCAGCAGAAAGGCCCAAACCAAGCGCAACGAAACACGCAAAAAACGGGATGCTTGCTCTTCGCCTGACCAAACGCTCCCCTTGAACCCGAGAATTTCCCGCGTCGGAGTGGTGAGGGAGTGAGCGCTGGCGTGAGCCGGGAATGAACGTATTCTGCATGGATGAACTCCAAAGAATGGCAAATTTCAGGATCAGGGGCCTGCTTGTTAGGGGGGAGTGGACTGCGAAATACTTTCAGAGACCAGTACCGATATCTCGTACCGATCTTAACTTTTCACAGCCTACCACAAAACTACAAATCATCCGGTGCGATCACAGCTCACCGCAAAAACTTTCTTCCCTAGCGGGGCTGGGGCATTTCTTCTCTACCATTCCCTGGCTAGCCGCCCAGTTGCTGCACCGGGATAACCCTGCACCCTCGTACTAACGAGCAGACGATGTCACAGGCTGTTGCCGCAATGTACTCTGGCCCTATGCGACTGTCAAGATGAAGGAACTTGCAACCGCTCGCGCGGCTGGCACGGTCCTGTGCGATATGCACTACATCGACGCTGATTCTTGCGTCGCCGTCCACAGATTCGAAGTTGACAAAGCCCAGACATTAGGATTAGAAGTTAACCGATACACTTTGTTTTCCTCCCCCGCAGGCCGACCCCGGCAACTGTTTACGTTTTTGTGGCAACCAACTTATCTATTCCCCAGGGCTTTATGTCGGAGGCGACATTGCTGATTAGCGAACTACATTGCGGAAACTGTGTTGCTAACGGCGCTTGTGGCGTCCCGAACTGGTCGCGCAGAAAAGCAGAAAAAAGGGAATACCGTACGGGCCGTATCGAATCTCAGCCATTGATTTGGGGGTTACCGAAGAATTAATTTCGGGAAGTACAAAAAAAGAAAATCTTCGCTGAAGGATGGATCGGTTATGAATAACAGACTGCTCGGGAACCGGGACGTTCGGGAGAGTTCGAAGGCGCCGAACAGCACGCTCTTGGTTGTCGCGGGTGGCTGCGCCCTCCTGGCTGCTCTACTCTGGTTCACTTCGCCTACAGTACCCACAGTGCACGCTCAAAGCACTTCACTCGGCAGTCCGCTGCCTGGTCTTACCAGCGATCAGTCGACACTGTTCAACCAAGGCCTCAGCACGTTTGACACGAAGTGGGATGCTTTTCGCGGCTTAGGTCCTGTTTTCACACAGGCAGCTTGTTTTACCTGTCATGGAGGCGGCGTCAGCAGCCCCACTGGTGTCCCGGGCCAGAGTTCATCGGTAAGAGGTACCCGTTACGGAAAATGGAACCCCGACGGGACCTTCAATTATCTCGATGGTACCGGTACTTCTCCTGAGAATGAAGGCGGCCCGATTTTGCACAATCAGACGGTGGCGCAGTTTGTGAATCACATGCCTCATTGCCACATACCCGGCGAAGTGGTGCCTTCTGATGCGACAGTTGTGAACCAAATCCGCTCTCCGCAGTTGTTTGGCCTGGGATTGATTGACTCCATTCCTGAATCCGCAATTTTGGCTAACGCTGTTGATCGGGGTCTGGGAATCAAGGGCGTGGCCAACATGGTGCCAGACCAGTTCGGCAATCTTCACGTCGGAAGATTTGGCCAGAAAGCCAGTGTGCCCAATCTGCTGTTCTTCACCGTGTCTGCTATGTTTAATGAACTGGGCATTACTACCCCGATCTTTCCTAACGAGCACCTGCCCCAAGGCATCGGTCCAATTCCGTCGGCGTGCGAGAGCAGCCCTAATTCTCCTCAAGACACCGACGGTGCGAATTCAGTATCGATCTATCACTTCGAAGTGTTCCTCGCTCCCAACACACCGCTGGCTCTAACCCCTGCCGCTCAAGTCGGCCAGTCGTTGTTCGAATCGATTGGTTGCAACCTTTGCCACGTTGAGCACATGCAAACGGATCCAAATGCGACTGTGTCTACCGATCTTAACGGCGGGAACCTGGGCCCGGTAGCGGTGCTGGGAAACCAAACCGCGTCACTGTACTCCGATCTGCTGCTGCACGACATGGGTCCCGGCCTCTCTGGAGGGATACCGCTCGGCCAAGCCACTCTGACCCAGTGGCGCACCACACCGTTGTGGGGACTTTCGAGCCGTCGGACTTTCGGCTTCTTGCACGATGGCCGCACCACTAGCGTGGACCTAGCCATTCGCGCCCATGGCGGAGAGGCCTCACAAGTCATTACCAATTATTCTGGACTGTCATCGATTAACCGGTCAGACCTGCTTGCGTTTCTTAACACGCTTTGAAACCAGTGCGGGCCGGACCTTTTTCCCATTTCCGTGTCCCGCCCGGGCGTCCGCCCTCGCGGGTTCCATTGCCGTTGTCGTAGAATGCAGTAGTGCCTTTTTCGTGCGCCGAATGAAACGCACGTGTAAGAGAAATATCTTCACAATGGAGTTGGGATGGGTAGTGAGCAGGATTTATGAGACACCTTGGCAAACTTAGCTATCTTTTCGTTATCGTGATATCGGTAGCGTGTGGCAACGGGGGTGCACATTTTTCAGTGGCTCCGCCGCCCTCTCCGCCGCCAGGCCTTGGAAGTGTTTCGTCAGTCTCTTCTTTGTCGGCGTGTCCGGCTGATTTCTACCCGGGCATGACCTGTTTCAAGGCGACTGTAAGCTGCGCCAGCACCGACGACATCAGCGTAATTTACGGGTACAAGACCCCAGCCGCCGTGAAAGGCACGATTTTTCTCCACGCCGGCTCCGGCGGCACGACCGCCTTTTCATATGGTCCGTCGGTGGACGGTTACGTCGACAGTTACTTCAAGGGCGGTTACCAGGTCGTCGAACTGGAGTGGGCGAGTGACTGGGAAATCGCCACCAGTGCCGGATCCGAAAACATAAAAAGTGCGGCGTGCCGGCCCGCTACTCTACTCAATTACGTTTATGAGAATATCCATGGCGGAAGCGCAGGCCAGGGCGCAATGTGCGCTCATGGCGACAGTGCCGGCTCGGCCGCCATGGCTTATGCCTTGACGTGGTACAAATCGGATTCTTTTCTTGACAAAGTCGTCCTTACCTCAGGACCAGTTCTGGGCGACATTGAAGCCGGTTGCAAAGTGCCCAATGTCCCCCCAATTACGGTCTGCGGCGCCGGACAGTTTGGCTGTGTAGGACAGCCTTGGATCGATGCCTCGCAATATCAACCGGGGTCCAATGCGCCTCAAAAATGGACCGGAGACAAGACTTGTAATAATGTTCCTGCCGGGCAGTCCACGAGTAGTGCCTCGAATGCGGCGTGGAAAGCGCAGAGCATAGTAGATGGGACCACCAGCGCGAACTTTTCTTACCCGAAGACCGCTCTATCGGGCTGGTTGTGTAGCAATGGATTGAATCCTTCCGCCGCCCAGGGTCAATATTATTATCAGAACATCAAAGACCCCTCCCAAGCTGCGGCCTTTTCAGTGAATAGAGTCGACGGTTGCCCAACCGCCGAGGATGTGTGGAGCGGGACGACTAGTAGCGGTGAGAGTGCCTTTACCGCTTCTGTGAACGATATGCTCGATCCCGTAGCGGGATGTGTGAAGAGGCACTAACGCGCCAGATCCGCGTCGTCCCGGAAACCCATGTCTGTGGACTATGGCACTAAGGTGCCATTTACGGGTGAGAGGGTTGAGACTAAAGTCTCGATGACGATGTGCTCTGGGACGGACTGTACTTAGGCCGTTCAAGCCCAACTTGAACGAGTTTAGAGTGTTTCTAACCTTCTCGTAAGAACTGGGACTCCCCATCACAGGTCTTGCTCGATTTTCGTCTACCTGCTCGCCCGGGGAATGCCGTCGCTTTCACGGTAATTATCTCGGCCCACTATTCATTGTTGAGGAGAGAAAGAATGGCGCAATACGTAACTCAACTGCCGCAAGACCTGGAGCAAATTCGAGTGCTCACCGCCGACCGTACCCGCATGAACAGCCAGTTGCTCGCCGAGGCGCTGGCCCGGGACGGCCAATTGCAGGTTACGGGAATTGAGCCCAAGGCAACTTCCATCTTAGCGGCCGTCACTGAAGGTCGGCCCGATGTTGTGGTGCTGAGCGTGGCCTTGGACGAGTCGTCCACCCAGGGCTTTGAGCTTACCCGCCAGATTTGCCGCGCTTCCTCCGAGACCCGCGTCATACTGTTAATGGACACCACCAAACGGCCCGCGGTGGTGGAAGCATTTCGTAGCGGAGCGCGAGGTGTTTTCAGCCGCACCGAATCGCCAAAGACGCTTGCCAAATGTATTTGTAGCGTGCACAAAGGTCAGATTTGGGCAAACAGCGAGGAGCTTCATTACGTGATCGATGCGCTGTGTGAGTCGGCGCCGATGCATCTGGTAGATGCAACAGGCGGCGCCATTCTTTCCAGGCGGGAGGAGGATGTAGTCCGCTGCGTCGCGGAAGGATTGTCGAACCGCGAGATCGCTCAGCGCTTGACCCTGACCGAACATACGGTAAAGAACTATTTGTTCCGCATCTTCGATAAGCTCGGCGCTTCCAGCCGGGTAGAAGTAGTGCTCTACGCTTTCAGCGTTCGCAAAGATCTGGTAGCACCCGCCGCCACCGCCAATGCCCATGCCAACCTTACGGGACCCACGCTGGTGAAACAGACCGCAAAACGGAACGGTAGTATGCGCTTGCCATTGCCGTGCGCTGTGCCGCCGGGCAAAGAACTGGCGCGGCCGCTGCGAACTGTCTAGCCCCTCGCAGGCATTCGAAAAGCTGTTAGAGCAAAGCCCATGATCCGTCGGCAGACGGATCTTCAGGCGGAGATTCTGTCCGCACAGGGCGTAGCCGGAATGCGAACTGCTAACTCTTGTTCCGGCACCCTGGCAGGTCCCTCTCGCAGCAGGCGGTCTGGGCAGATCATTTCCAGCACCGGAGTGGTCATGAACGTGGTGAACAGAGCCATCAGCACCATCATCGAAAAAAGCGCGGGCGAGATCACCTTGATGTCCAACCCGATGTTCAAGATGACCAACTCCATCAGGCCTCGCGTATTCATCAGCGTGCCCAGACCGGCAGCTTCTCTCACCGGCATGCCTGACAGCCACGAAGCCAGCATCGAGCCGCCGAGCTTTCCCACCGTTGCGACCAGGATGATCAAGCCGCAGTAGATCCACATTTCTTGGCCCTTTACCAGGCCAATGTTGGTGCGCAGGCCGGTAAATGCGAAGAATAAGGGCAGCAGCAGTGTGACGGTAATAGTTTCGAAGCGGTCAAGGATATAGCGGACAAATTTCTGTTCCTTGGGCATGATCGCGCCCATCAGGAAAGAGCCGAAAAGCAGATGGATTCCCAGCCATTCGGTGCACAGAGCGGACGCCAGCACCAGCAGGAGCATCAGCGCCATTAAATTCTCGCTGAGTTGTCCGCGCTCGCGATAGATAGTCACATAGCGGTGGAGCATCCGCCGTACCCCGTAAATCATGATCAAGGCAAACGCGAGGATGCCTCCGACCGTTACCCAAATTGGAGTCGGATTGTGCGCGGAGCGAATTAGTACCACGATGTAGGCCAGAATGCACCAGCCGGTTACATCGTCTACCGCCGCACAGGCAATCGCCACCGTGCCCAGGCGGCTGCCCAGCAGGTCACGCTCCGCTAGAATGCGCGCTAGAACCGGGAAAGCGGTAATGCTCATGGCCGCGCCCATGAACAAAGCGAAGCTAGTAAAGGCTACGCTGTCATCGGAAAGCTTGGGGTACAGATACAGCGATAGAAAAGCCGCCAACACAAACGGGGCGGTGATGCTGACATGACTAGTCAGCACCGCGGCATGCCCATGCTTCTTCAATTCCTTGGGATTGATTCCCAAGCCCACCAGGAACATGAAGACCACGACGCCAATCTGACTCAGCGCGTTGAGGAATCCGAGGCTACTGGCTGGAAAGAGGTAGGCCGAGATTCCCGGCGCCATCCAGCCCAGCAAAGACGGCCCCAGCAAAATTCCGGCGAACATCTCGCCCACCACCCGCGGCTGTCCGATTTTACGGAAGATGCTGCCTACACCCCGGCACACTGCCAGGATTACGGCGATCTGCAGTACCAGCTTGAAGAGATCCGGCATCAGCGCAATCCCTTCTTCGCAGCAGGAGCGAGGCGGACCGCGTGGAACTCGACCGAGCCGCAGGAAGGACAATCGCTCACTGATAACATCCCGGTCAGAGATCTTGGATCTGTCTTTACGTCGACCGTCGCTACCAGAGTAAGTTCGCGCCTCGCTCCACACCCCGTCTCTTCAGACCAAGCGGCGGCTGGCACAAGAGAGGCCTTAAGCGTCGTCCCATCCAGGACGCCCGAAGCGGTGGACTTGGGACCGTTGGCAAGGCTGAGAGTAAAGTTCCTGCCGGACTGCGAAATGGCCAGCGCCGTCTCTGGATTCTGTCCGAGAGTTTTCCCACAGGGCAGGGAAGCCAGTCGAGCGGGATCAGCCTGCAGTTGCCACATGCCGTCTACTGAAATCGGTGCGGTCAAAGTGCGGCCGTTCTTCAACACGCCCAGCAATCCCACGATGGGGAGGGCCACCAAGAGAATGTAGGCGATGATGAAGTTCCTGTTGGCGTTGGACATTGATTCGCTCACCAATCCGGGGGAATGTGTTCGTTCTACGCAACGCTGCGAAACCCAGCAGCCAATCCCGCAAAAGCAAACAGCGCGCTCCCGCACGACCGCGTCTAGGCTCCAGGGCTGAACGCGTTCGAAGTCAGATCGCCCAGCAATTTGTGCCAGGGATGCTTCGTGTTCTGTTCCACCTCGGTGACCATTTTACGCATCTTGTCCAACACCGGAGGCGTCGCATCATCGTAGACATCGCCTTGCAAAAGCTTCAACACGTCAAGTCGGTACCTGGGATCGTTGATGAAGTACGTGAATAACACGTTGAGCCGGTAGTAGACCGTGATGAAGTCATACCAATTCTTAGTGCCTAAGCGCAACGTGTTCTCGAAATTGGCGAAACTCTGGCGCGAGAAATCATTCTTTTCTAGAGCGCCCAGGATGTCCTTGTGGGCAAAGCGCGAGCTGTTCAGCGCGATGCTCACGCCCGTGGAGAAAATTGGATCTACGAAACGGCCCGCATCGCCAACCATCAGAAACCGGTCCCCGCACAATTGCTTCATGGCATAGCTGTAGTCGCCCTCATCCTTGAAGGGACGCACGCGATTGGCCTTGCGTAAAGTCTCTTCGATCATGGGCCGCGTGCCTACCGAGCTCCAGAAGAACTTCTCGCGGTCTTCTCTGGACTTGGCGAAGTTCTTTTTCTGAGTGACGACGCCGATGCTGGTGACGTCGTCGGAAATTGGAATCTGCCAGATCCAGGTGTTGGAAATGGGCAGGAAGTGAATGTAAATGTAGTCGAGATTCGTGTCCCGCTTGGCAAAAACTTTGCGGTCGTAGCTATCGAACCACGAGTGAATCGCGTACTGATCGAAGACCGTATCCTGGACTTTCAACTTCATTTGATTGCCCAGAAAGGTATTGCGGCCGCTGGCGTCCACCACCATCCTCGCGCTGATGTTCATTTCCTTGGGACCCATGCTGAAACGCACCAGGGGCTCCTTCGGACCGAAATCAACCGCGCTCACCTTGATGCCGTCATACACAGTCGCGCCTAGTTTGTTGGCGTGCTGCAGGAGCATCAGATCGAACTTGCCGCGGTCCACATGGTAGGTGTGGTTCTTGTCCACGCCGGCCTGCTGGCGCTCGTCGAAGCGGATGTCGACGTTGCAATCGGGAGCCAGGCCCTCCAGATCATGGACATACGGCGTTTTCTTGTCGTCCGTCGTCCATACCGCGCCGTACTTGTGCGGGAATTTGGCGGCTTCCATCTGCGGCAGGAAATCCAGATCCCTGAACACCCTGGTCGAAGAAGGAACGAGGGACTCGCCCACGTGGGGGCGCGGAAATAGCTCCCGCTCAAACACCACGCAGCTCACCCCGGCTTTGGCCAGGTAGGCGGCCATGGACGATCCTGCGGGGCCTCCGCCAATAATAGCGACGTCAAAATCTGGCTTCGTAATAACCAACGCTTCCTCCTGAAGTCTTCTTAATTCTGTTGTTCGGCCCAAACGTGCTATTGGCTGACCTGCTTGAACGCGTCCACGGTCATGTCTCCGAGCAGCTTGTGCCATGGATGCTTTGTGTTTTGCTCGACCTCGGACACCATCTTCTTCATTTTCTCAAGTACCGGTGGCGCGGCATCGTCGTAGACGTCGCCTTGCAGCAGCTTGAGCACATCCAGCCGATAGCGCGGGTCGCCGACGAAATACGTGAATAGCACGTTCAGCCGATAGTAAACCGAAATAAACTCATACCAATTCTTGGTGCCGAGACGTAGCTTGGTTTCGTACTCGGAAAAACCCTCGCGGGAGAAGTCATTCTTTTCGAGCGAGCGCAGAACATTGGTGTGAGCGAATCGGGCGCTGTTCAGCGCGATGCTCACTCCGGTAGAAAAAATCGGATCCACAAACCTTCCCGCATCGCCGACCAGCATGAAGCGGTCGCCGCAAAGCTGCTTCATGGCGTAGCTGTAGTCGCCCTCATCCTTGAAGGAGTGCATCTGATCCGCTTTCTTCAGTTTCTCCCGCAGCAAAGGACGGGTTCCCACCGCTTCCCAGAAAAATTGCTCGCGATCCTGGCGCGACTTCGCGAAGTTCTTCTTCTGCGTGACCACCCCAATACTGGTCACCGAGTCGGTGATGGGAATCTGCCATATCCAGGTGTTCGAAATAGGCAGGAAGTGGATGAAAATGAAATCCAGTTGAGCGTCTTTCTTGGCAAATGCCCTGCGGTCGTAACCGTCGAACCAGGTGTGGATGGCGTACTGATCGAACACCGGGTCTTTGATCTTCAACTTCATCTGATTGCCTAGAAACGTATTGCGACCGCTGCAATCGATGACCATCCGGGCGCTGACGCCCATTTCCTTCGAGCCCATGTTGAAGCGAACGATCGGCTCTTTGGGGCCGAAATCCACATCTTTGACTTTGACTCCCTCATACACCGCAGCCCCTAATTTATTGGCATGCTGCAGCAGCATCAGATCAAACTTGCTGCGATCGACATGGTAGGTGTATTCCCGGTCGACGCCTTCCTGTTGACGCTCGTTAAACCGGATTTCCACGTGCGATTCCGGCTTGATCTGGTTTTGATCCTTGAAGCCGCCCTGAAAGTTCATCTCGTAAGCGCCCTGGTCTTCGGCGGTCCATGCGGCTCCAAACTTGTGCGGGAACTTGGCTTCTTCCATTTGGCCCAGAAAATCGAGGTCGCGGAACACTCTCATGGCGGAGGGAACAAGCGACTCGCCAACATGAGGGCGGGGAAATAACTCGCGCTCAAACACCACGCAATTCACTCCAGCTTTAGCAAGGTAGGCGCCCATGGACCCGCCAGCAGGTCCGCCGCCAATGATGGCAACATCAAAATCCGGTTTCGTAAGAACCAATGTACTTGCTCCTTTTAAGGACTTAATAGATGGGGTGCCGCGAAATCGGTCGTGTGGGGGTAGACCAGCGCACGCTGTGTTTCCACACTATGAGCCTCGCTCCTCGGCTGTGTCAAGGAGACCTTCTACTCCATTTGTCCACCAATTCAATAGTAATCCCAGCTGAATCCCGGGTTCCCGGGTCGTGCGCCAATGCTGTCCCTTCTCGGCCAAAACCTCGCTGGCTCTATTCCTGAGTAATATTTGGCGAAAAAAGAGGATTAGCCATGGCCGAAACATATCGTGCCACGATATGACTCGAAATGGAATGGCACGCAAGTGCTATTTACGCAACTTCGAGGTGAGACTAAAGTCTCTCAAACGATGATCGGAGCGCGTGGCCTAGCGACAAAGCCCCGTCTCCACAGATCAGTTGGAACCCGGCTTAGGCCTATCATGCCGTCCAGGAAACCCCCCGGTTTTGTGCGGTGCCGAAAGGCGCAAGTTATCCCAATAGCACCTACGATCTCCGTTCAAGGATGTCCCACTTAATCCAACCGTCACTAAGGGGAAATAGAGAGAATGGCACAACAACTTCAGACTTGTTCGCGCGAGAGTTCCGAGAAGATAAGAGTGCTTGCCGCTGACAGCACCCGGATGAGCAGCCAGTTACTTGCCGACGCCTTAGCGCAGGATTGCCAGTTCGAAGTCACCGGCATCGAACCTAAACCGGCGTCAATTCTGGAAGCCGTTGCCCGGCAGAAGCCTCATGTCGTGCTGGTGAGTTCGGCGTTGGAGGGCTCCGCAACCCTGGGGTTCGATCTTACCCGCCAGCTTCGTTCCGCCCACTCCGAGGTCCGGGTGATCCTTCTGATGGACGTCTCCCACTCTTCCGCCGTGGTTGAGGCATTTCGTTGCGGAGCACGGGGAGTTTTCTCGCGAACCGAATCCTCGAAAACGCTTGCCAAATGCATTGGCAGCGTTCATCAAGGTCAGGTGTGGGCCAACAGCGCCGAGTTGCGCTACCTGCTCGATGCTTTTCGCGAAGCGGAACCCATCCGCTTGACCGACTCTCGCGGGGAAGCGATTCTTTCCAAACGCGAGCAGGACGTGGTTCGCTGCGTGGCAGAAGGCTTATCGAACCGCGAGATCGCCAGCCGGTTGAAACTCACAGAGCACACGGTTAAAAATTATCTCTTCCGTATTTTCGACAAGCTCGGCGTTTCGAGCCGTGTAGAAGTTGTACTTTACGCTTTCCGCTTTCGCAAGGATTTGGTGCAAAGCCCCCAGGTCGCCGACGCACGCCCCACAGCTTTAGGCCCTGTCCTGGCCAGGCCGCTCAAACCAAACGCCGGCGTACCATTAGGAATGAAAAGGGTGGCGGAGCCGGCAAAGGAACAGGCCTACCGGGCCCGCATTTAGTCTTACTCAAACGCTTATGAGCGTTATCTTCCCGGGGCGTTAGACCCAGCCGAAGTTTTTGGCAGCCATTTCCCCGATGGCGCGTCCGATCGGAAGCGACGCCGTAGCGGCAGGAGACGGAACGTTTAGCACGTGCAGCAACGTTCCTGACGGCACAAACTGGAAATCATCCGCCAGTGTGCCGTCGCGCTTCAGCGCCTGAGCGCGAACCCCCGAACCGCCCGGAACCAGGTCTTTTTCCTGCACCTCGGGAACCAGTCGCTGCAACGCGCGAACCAACTCTGACTTGGAAAAAGATCTGCGGAATTCATCCAATCCGCTCCGCCAATGCCTGGCCGCCATCCGCCAGAATCCTGGAAACATAACCGACGAAGCCATGTCACGCAGGTTGAAGTCGGTGTGGCGGTAGCCCTCACGGCGCAAGGCGAGCACCGCGTTGGGGCCAGCACTCACGCTGCCGCTTATCCGGCGCGTGAAATGCACTCCGAGAAACGGAAAACGTGGCTGGGGAACGGGATAAATGAGAGCCCGTACCAGTGACGAACGCTCCGGAACTAAATCGTGGTATTCCCCGCGGAAGGGTACGATCATGACGTCCGGCTCTTCGCCGGCCATGCGGCTGATGCGGTCGCTGAATAATCCGGCGCAGTTAATGAGGTAGCTTGTGGAGAACGCCCGGCCGTTGGTTTCTACCATGATTTCGCTTGCCAGTTGCCGCAAGCCCGTCACGGCAGTCGAAGTGAGAATGACTCCGCCCTGCGCTTGAACCAATTCGGCATATTTCGCGCACACTGCCGCGTAGTCCGTGATGCCGGTGGAAGGCACAACCAGGGCGCGCAGACCGCTGGCGTGGGGCTCGATCTCTCGCAACTGCTCCGGTCCGATCGACCGGACTCCCGTGAGTCCGTTAGCCTCGCCGCGGCGGCGCAGTTCCTCCAGGCGCGGGACCTCGTCTTCGTGAGTGGCCACGATTACTTTGCCGCAGACTTGGTGGGGGATGCCGTGCGCGCGGCAGAATTCCACCATGGCGCGCGCGCCCTCGACACACAGCTTGGCTTTCAACGAGCCGGGCCGGTAGTAGATTCCGGAGTGAATGACGCCGCTGTTGTGACTGCTCTGATGCTGGCCGACATGATTTTCCTTCTCCAGCAACAACAGGCGAAGGCGGGGGAATCGCTTCGTGAGAGCGAGGGCGACGGCAAGCCCGACAATGCCGCCGCCGATAATAGTGACGTTGTGGCGCGAATCCGTCATGAGCGATGATCGTGCCGCGACGCCGGTCTTCGCTCCGCATTCTTCTTTACGGACTCACGATCAAGGTCACGGTAGAAGGCGCTTGATGATTCAGTGTACCCGAGGTTCCGGTCACGGTGATGGTGTAGGTGCCGGGTTGTGTGCCTTGCTGCTGACCGCCGCCACCCCCACCGCCCCCTCCTCCGCTCCCGCCGTTACTTCCTGCCCCGCCACAGGAGGCGAGCAACATCGTCAGCAGGAATAATGCTATCAACGATGCCGATAAGCCTGGCTTCGAATGACTCATAAGCCGCGCACGAATTAGACAAATACCAGGCAACGCCAACCACAGAGCGAATAAGATCGCGGTGCGTTCCCGTCCGAACGGAGAAAGGCTCGCCGAACTTGCTGTCGTGCTGATTTGCAGAACAACTGCCGATGAGCTACTGCCGGGCGTCACTGAGTTGGGCGTGAAAGTGCACAGCGAGATCGTAGGCGCGCCGGAACAGGCCAAGCTCACGGGATCGGTGAACGATGCGCCCACCGGCAACACGCTGAAATTGTAGCTGGCCGATTGTCCTGGCGTGATGGTTTGGGTGGAGGGTGTGAGCGACCCGAGAGTGAAGTCCTGTCCTACCGTCAATGCCATCGTCAGCGAGTGGCTGGGAGTGCCGGTGATATCTTGCGTGTTGATGTTGACGTTGTAAGTGTTGGGCGAGGCACTGTTCGGAATATTGATGGAGGCGGTCACAGCTACAACCGCCCCGTTGCCGATTGTGATGGGATTCGCCGGACTGAGCGTGCACTGCGCCCCAGGCAGCGCCGTGGCATCACAGGTTGCGTTGACCTGACCGTTGTAGAAATTTGTGGAAGTTAAGCTAAGGTTAGCCGGTACTTGAGCACCCGGCACGGAAGAGAGCGTCAGCGGACCCGTCAGTTGGTAATCACCAACCGAGAATGGCACTGCAACGGAATGCGTCGTTGAACCTGAGATACCTTGCGCCGTGAGCTGGTAACTGCCGGCGGTGAAACTGGTTCCGTTGATAATGAGATTTGCGGTCGCGGGAAATGTGCTGACGGATGTCGGATTGATGCTGCAACTGTTGGCTCCGAATGTGGCTGGGCAGCTCAAGCTGACTGTCCCTTTGAAACCATCCTGTGACGCGATTGAAATCGGGCCGCTGGTGCCGGCGCTGCCCACTTTCACGTTTGGGAAGGGGCTGGGCTCACTGACCACGAAGTCAGGGTTCGCAGTTACGGTCAGCGTGAACGAGGTAGTTAGTGGCGGCGATCCCTGGCTGTTAGCTTGCAGCGTGACTGTGTAATTGCCCGTTGCCGTTCCTGCTGGCACGGTCACGGTCGCAGTCATATTTACCGGGGATGACGATGTTGGATTTACAACTGCCCCAGGCGTAAAGCCGCAAGTCGCTCCACTGATGCTGGGACTGAAACTGCAACCCAGCGTCACGCTTTGATTGAACGAACCCTGAGCCGTAACCTGGAAACTTACCGGCGCGGAAGTCGCGCCTCGAAGCCCGATCACGACAGCGGGCGAAGGCGTGCCCAGTCCCAAGTTCACCACGTGCAACGTGAGGGCGGCTACGTGCGTTGTGTTATTCGGATCGGAGCCAGCTCCTTGAATGTTGAAGTTGTAGTCGGCGATGACGCTGGTACCCACCGCTAATAGAAAGGCGGAGCCCTGTGAAGTCGGGGTCAGGCTCACGGGATTCGGACTGCATGGACTCGGAGGGCTCGATGAGCCGGCCGCACAACTGAGCGCTACCGAGTTGTTGTATCCATTCTGCGCGGTTATCGTGCCGTTGAAGTTTGCTAAGGTTCCGAGGAAGGCGGTCAGCGGCGTATTAGAAACCGCGATTTGAAAATCTGGAGTCGCCAGCAGGTCGAACTGCCAAACGCCGCGCCCATAGGTGGAGGCGCGCAACAATTTCTGCCCGCCAGAATTGAATAGCGCAAGGGCCGTCACCGCTACGTTAGGCAGAAACCCGGACGCGAGAGAGCTTGGAATCGGCCCCACCTCGGTCCATGCGGCAGCCGACGTGGAGCTCTGGAATACGCCCGCGTCGGTGCCCACATAAACAATGTGCGTACCGGGATCGACCACTACAGCATTCACGGGCGAATCCGGGAGGGCGTTCGCTGCGGATCCAGTGAAATCAATCCAGGTTGAACCTGCGTTCATGGTCTGCCACACGTGCCCCGAGCCGCCAGTAAAGCCCATCACGGTGATGTAAGCGGTGCTGCCGGTGGAGTCTGACGTATCAGTCGCGACGGCGGAAATCGGGAACTGGTTGGGATTGATGCTTCCGCCCGGTCCGTTACCTGTGACATCAACGAAGGTTGAGATTGTCCCGGAGACAGGCGCGGCATTCGAGGTGACCCAGACGTGACCACCCGAGGGCACAGCCGGGACGTTCGGGCCGAGGCCATCGGTCGTGGCGTAAATCACCTTCGAACCGTTCGTGTCGGTCGGACCGGCGGCGGCCAGGGCCCGAACCACATTGACTTCGTCGCCCGCGCAAGTGCCGGTTCCGAACGTCTCGAAATTCAGGCTCAGGGCCGTGAAGGCTCCTCCCGATCGTGGTCCGCGCCACACTCGGCAGGTTCCCAACAATAATGACGTCGCCGACTGCGGGTCCAAAATATAAGGGAAGTAGAACGCCCCGTCGTCGCCACCGACTTCGCCGCTGCTGACCACTACTTGGAATAGACTGTAATTGCAGTTCGCTCCCGACGAGCATTCCTGAATATTCAGGCCGCCGCTGCCGGATGGAAAATCCGGGTTCGAGGCAAACCAGTTGCCTGTGCTGGAATCGATGGCGCTGTAACCGCCATCTCCGCTCAGAATGTTTCCCCAGCTCGAATTCGTGGTTGCCGTCGCGGTTGCCGGCGATCCGTTATCCTGCGTGCCTCCAAAGAGCGTGTTGGGATCGCTCGCATGCTGAGAGAAGCTGACAAACTGCGTCATTGACCCCAGGTTCTGGTTGAGATCGTCGAATTGATTCGTGCCTGAGCATGAGCCTGTCGCCAGTCCCGTATAACCATCTAGTGTGCGATAAATGCCGCCGTCGTTGGCGAAATACATCAGGTCGGCGCCGTCGGCCTGAATCGTGTAAGCGAGTGCGTGCTGGTCGGGATGTACATGTGCGAGCGCCCCAAGGGGATTGCATCCGTACACGTGCGTAAGATTTATGAACGGAGCACTCGAACAGGTCGGATTGCTGGAATTGATCGAGCACTTGTATAGATTGATGGTGCCCGCATAGAGATCCGTGGCCGAAGCGCCGCTCGGCACCGCCAGCAGTTCCAGGTTGTAATATCCCTGCTGCACACCGCAACCCTCGTGATTGGGGTCGCCGCAGTTGATGATGCCGCTGTCGCTGATTTGTGTCCACGAAGTTCCGGCATTCCCAGTCTCCCAAATGCCCTGATCCACAGGATTGTTGTTGGAGTCCAGTGAAACGAACCACACGTACATCTCATTCCGGTCCGGGACAACGGTAATCTCCCCACGATAAATTGGACAGGTGGTGACGTAGTTTAGGGGACACGCCAATGTACTCAGGAGTCCCGCGGCACCCGGCTGAACGGCGAGGCGTGTCCAGATGAGGCCGTCAGGGGACGAATAGAAGCCGTGATAACGCAGAGCGGCAAAGAATAATCCCGCGGCTGCGTTGTACACAACCGAAGTTGCCGAAGTCGCCTGGTTTGCTCCGGAAAAAAGAGCATTGTAGGTCCAAGTCTGCCCGGCATCGGTTGAAGTGTAAAGGCCGCGAAACGTATTGCTGGTCAGCGCACCCTCCGTTACGCCCTCTGCACTGGCTGCCGTGGCCGCAACCACGGTGTTGGTGTGCCCGCTCGCCGTGCTGAAGGCCATGCGCGTTCCACCGAGCCCACTGAAAGAGATGGTTCCACCGCCATTGTTCGCAGTGGAGATTAATGTCCAGGTGTTCCCGCCATCAGCAGAGCGCAGAATACCCAATCCGAAATAGGAGTCGGCGGAACTGTCGGCTTCACCTGTGCCGGCCAGAATCACACTTTTGGTGGGATCGGAATTACCGGGCTGAATAACAATAGACCCGATCGAGAGCGTGGCCTGGTCATCGGTAAGGGGCGTCCAAGTCGCGTTATCGGCGACGCTGATGGCTGCATTCGTGGATCTCCATATGCCGCCCTGTGCCCCGCCGACGAAAACAGTGTTGCCGCTGGGGTCAGCGGGATCGATCGCTACCGCGGTTGCCCGGCCCGAAACTTGACGGTAGTCCTGAAATCCCGTGCCTGTGCCATCGGAGGCCAGCGGAACTGGACCCAGGGGCGTCCATCCCCCGGACAATGATGGCAGCGCCTGGGAGTTTGGTTGCAGAGCATGAGCGGGAGCCCAGCGAGCGCTGCGCGCTCGCATCTTCGTTTGGTAGGCGCGGTGCCGCAAGTCGGCGGCCGTCTTGCCGGGAACTACACGACCCCGCAGGAACCATTCCGCGCGCTGTTCCACATGGTCTGCATCCGCATCCGCGGTAGGTGTGTCGAACGTGGATTTCTTTGCGCCCTGACCTTGTGCGATGGTCAGCGAGGAAATAAGCAAGAGCGGAGGCAGGGAACCGCGAACCACGCAACAGAAGCTGGGAAACTTCATAGATGCCAACTATCAGGAGTATGGGAGTGCCGAAGAGCATGGTCAAAACAAAAAGCGCACAAATGCGATTGGCGGTCCATTTTGGGAACTAGAAAGGTCCTAACACTCGCTCCTCAGAAACTCGAAAGACGAATTTGTGGGGCCTGCCCAGCGGCGTGCAGCATTGTGCCTGTACAATCTCCCACGGATTCTTATGCCGGACGGAAACATCTCGAGATGCTCTTCAAACGTAGTTCGCATTCTTGCATCCAGAGGATGGATTGCTCTTCTCTCGCTGTTATGCGCAGTACCGATTTCCCGGGCCGATTCCGCGGACCGCAGCATCAACGTGGCCGCCGCCGCAGACTTGATCTCAGCGCTGCAGGAAATTGCCGCCAAATACGAAAAGCGTTCAGGCGTGGAAGTGAAACTTTCCTTCGGCGCGTCGGGAGCGTTGACCCAGCAGATTCAGAATGGCGCGCCCTTCGACCTTTTCTTCTCGGCGGACTCGGATTATCCCAGCCAGCTGATCGCGGGAGGCCAAGCCGAAAGGGCGACGTTGTATCGTTATGCCGTAGGACGGTTGGTGCTTTGGGTTCCGAAAGATTCTCCGCTCGATGTCGAGCATAAAGGAATGGATATCTTGCTGGATCCGTCCGTGAAAAAGATTGCAATCGCGAATCCGCAGCATGCGCCTTACGGGCGCGCAGCCGTCGCCGCTCTGAAGCATTACGGCTTATATGAAAAGGTGAATGATCGGTTGGTGCTGGGAGAAAATGTTTCGCAGGCGGCGCAGTTTGCCGAGTCAGGCAATGCGCAAGTTGGCTTCGTCGCCCTGGCACACGCGATTGCGCCCACGATGCAGGGCAAAGGGAAGTTATGGGTGGTCCCGGCTGAAGCGTATCCGCCGCTCGATCAAGCGGTAGTATTGCTGTCGCACTCCACTCATCGGCAGGAGGCTGCGGCGTTCCTCGATTATGTGAAGACCGCGGAAGCCGTTGCCGTGTTGCGACGTTACGGCTTCCGTTTGCCCGAACAGAAGTAGGAACCCGGCCCCAAAAATGTCCATCGATTGGCAGTCATTCCGGCTCACCATAGAACTTGCCGTAATTGTGTCGGCAATTCTGCTGTTGGTCGGTTTGCCTCTCGCCTACTGGATCGCCTTTTCCCGCTGGCGCTGGAAATTCCTGGTGGAAGCGATGGTCGCCCTGCCAATTGTGTTGCCGCCGACGGTTCTCGGATTTTACGTCCTGGTCGCGCTCGGTTCCCAGAGCCCGCTGGGACGCTGGTGGCAGTCGTTCACCGGTCACACTCTGGCATTCACATTCACGGGGTTGGTAATCGGCTCGATCCTGTATAGCCTGCCGTTCGCCGTCCAGCCCTTCACCGCCTCATTCTCGTCAGTGGATCGCAAGTTGCTGGCAGCCTCGGCCACGCTCGGAGCCTCACCATTTCGCACCTTCTTCCGTGTGGTGATTCCACTTTCTGTGCCAGGTTTGGTGACCGGAGTGGTTTTGGCATTTGCTCACACCATGGGCGAGTTTGGAGTGGTGCTCATGATTGGAGGCAATATTCCCGGCGTGACCCGTACCGTTTCCATTGAAATTTACGATCAGGTGCAGGCCTCGAACTACGCCGCCGCCAATGCCACGGCTCTATTGCTGCTGGTTTTCTGCTTCGCGGTGTTGACCGCAGTCTACGGATTGAACCGCAGAACCCCAAGACTATGGACGATAGGCCCGGTCAAATAAGCGAACTTCCATGACCACGCCCGAACCACAAAAACCCGCTAAC
>WNFC01003057.1_pt1 | contig 25167 bp, 23 predicted proteins | sample 5400541 | NCBI WGS metagenome assembly WNFC01 (sample SAMN13153342, study PRJNA577476) | soil metagenome | isolation source: 120 cm saprolite under Douglas fir tree site 2 hole 2 replicate 1 | place: USA:California | collected 2015-04-18 | reverse complement strand
TTGATCAACAATGCCGGCATCGGCACGGCCGGCAACGCACCGGGCCGGCTGACCAGCGCCGACGGCCATGAGCTGCGCTTCGCCGTGAACTATCTCGCGGGCTTCCTGCTGACCCATCTGCTGCTGCCGCTCCTGAAGGTGAGCACGCCGGCGCGCATCGTCAATGTCTCCTCGGCGGGCCAGCAGGCGATCGACTTCTCCGACGTCATGCTGACCCGGCATTACAGCGGAAGCGCCGCCTACTGCCAGAGCAAGCTGGCGCAGATCCTGTTCACCGTCGATCTCGCGGATGAGCTGAAAGGATCGGGCGTGATCGCCAATGCGCTGCACCCCTCGACCTACATGAACACCACCATGGTCCGTCAATCGGGCACCTCGCCGATAAGCAAGGTCGAGGACGGCGCCGAGGCGATCCTGCAGCTCGCCGTTTCGCCCGCGCTCGAGGGCAAGAGCGGCCTCTACTTCAATGTGCTGCGCGAAGCGCGCGCCAACCCGCAGGCCTATGACGCTGCGGCGCGGCGCCGACTGCGCGCGCTCAGCTTGGAACTCGCCGGACTCGAAGGGTAATGATCGTAACGACATTTCCCCGCGCCGTGCGGGTCATCGAGCATGCGTCGATACCGTTGAAGGACGGCACGATTCTGGCCGCCCGCATCTGGTTGCCGGACGATGCCGAGCAAAACCCGGTTCCCGCGATCCTGGAGTATCTGCCCTACCGCAAGCGCGACGGCACCTATGAACGGGACGCGCTCACCTATCCCTATCTGGCCGGTCACGGCTATGCCGGCGTGCGGGTCGATATTCGCGGCAGCGGCGAATCGGACGGCCTGTTGTCCGACGAGTACGCCCGGCAGGAACAGGACGACGCGCTCGAGATCATCGCGTGGTTGGCGGCTCAGCCTTGGTGCAGCGGGGCGGTCGGCATGATGGGGATATCCTGGGGCGGCTTCAACGGGCTCCAGGTGGCGGCGCGCCGACCGCCGGCGCTCAAGGCCATTGTGACGATCTGCTCGACCGACGATCGCTACGCCGACGATGTGCACTACATGGGCGGCGCCAAGCTCTTATCGGGATTCGGCTGGGCGGCGTTCTTCTTCGGCGCGATGTGCCACTCGCCTGATCCCGCGCTCGTGGGCGATCGCTGGCGGGAAATGTGGCTAAAGCGTCTGGGAAACGTGCCGCTGTTCCTGGAGATCTGGATGCGGCACCAGCGACGCGACGCCTATTGGCGGCATGGCTCGGTGTGCGAGGATTTTGGCGCGATCCAATGTCCCGTGTACGCGGTCGGCGGCTGGACCGACGGCTACACCAACGCCATTCCGCGCCTTCTCGAACGGCTCGCGGTCCCGCGCAAGGGTCTCATCGGACCGTGGGCCCACGCCTACCCGCATTTCGCGCTGCCCGGCCCGCAGATCGGCTTCCTGCAGGAGATGCTGCGCTGGTGGGATCACTGGCTGAAGGGCGTCGAGACGGGCGTCATGGACGAGCCCATGCTGTGGGCGTGGATGACCGACAGCGTGAAGCCTGCGCCCTACCACGAGACATTGCCGGGACGCTGGGTGGCCGAGCCGTCCTGGCCGCCGCCGGCGAACAGGTCGCATCGCCTGTTCCTGACCGATGACGGGCTGCGCGGCGAGCGTGCGCACCTTACGGCGCGGGCCGTTTGCTCGCCGCAGACGGTCGGCAAGCAGGCCGGGAGTTGGTGTCCGTTCGGCCGTGCCGCCGATCAGGCCGGCGATCAACGCGAGGACGACAACCGCTCGTTGGTCTTCGAGACGGAAGTCCTGGGCAGCACGATCGAGATCCTCGGGGCGGCGATCCTCACCCTCGACGTCGCGTCCGATCGACCGATCGCCAACCTCGCGGTTCGGCTGTGCGATGTGCATCCCTCGGGCGAGGCGCTGCGCGTGAGCTATGGCGTCCAGAACCTCACGCATCGCGACAGCCACGAAACGCCGTCGCCGCTGGTGCCGGGCCAGCGCTACCAGGTCCGCGTAAAACTGAACGATGCCGGCGTGGTGTTTCCGGCCGGCCACCGGATAAGGCTGGCGCTCTCCACCACTTACTGGCCCACGATCTGGCCCACTCCCGAGAAGGCGACGGTCACCATCTTCGGCGGTACGCTCGATCTGCCGGTACGCCCAACCCGTGCCGACTCTTTGCCGTCGCTGCCGGGTCCCGAGACGGCAACACCCGAGCGGCCCACGGTGATCCGTCCGGGCCTCGTGCGCATCGACCGCATCGGCCTCGAACTGGGCACCGAGGGCAAGTTCGCGTTCGATATCCAGGACGACGATCCGCTGAGCGCCGTGGCCGAGATGCAGCGGACCGAGACGATACAGCGGGACGACTGGCAGATCCGCATCGAGACCTCGATGCGGCTGTCCTGCACGCGCGACGCCTTCCTGCTGCGGGCATCCTTGCGCGCCTGGGAAGGCGCCAGCGAAGTCTGTCATCGCGAATGGGACCAATCCATTCCGCGCGATCTCGTGTGACGGTCCAGACGCGCTGATTGCTGTCGATTATCGACCAGCGAGGTCGAGACGGTACACGCGCCCTGCCGTTTCGCTGAATATCGCTCGCTTCTCGTCGTCCGACGCCCCCGCGACCAGGCGCTTCAGGGCATTCCACAGCCCGGCATAGCCGATGCCCATCTTTTCGACCGGGAAGTTGCTTTCGACCATGCAGCGATCGGCGCCGAACAGTTCTATGCAGGTCGACGCATAAGGCCGCCAATAACCCGCGAGGTCGGCGGATGACGGCGGCGCCGGCATCTTCATGTAGTCATAGGCGGCCAGCCGCATCGTGAGGCCGCCCAGCTTCACCGACACGTTCGGACAGGTGGCCAGCTCCGTCATCGCCGCCTTCCAGGTCGCGAAGACTTCGTCCTTTCTGCCGACATAGGGGCCGTAGCCGAGCGGCCCGCCCATGTGACAGAGGATGATATTGGCCTGCGGAAACGCCCGCGCCAGGTCGACCACGTCGGCGATCTGCGGATGGAAGACCCAGGCATCGAGCGATAGGCCGAACGTCGCAAGCCGCGCCATGCCGGCGCGGAAATCGGATCGCAGATAAAGCCCCGGGCCGGAACTCACGGGACTGTTGCCGATCACTGGGCTGGCGTCCCAGGCAGCGCCATGCCGCACGCCGCGAAAACGGCCGCCGCCGGCGGCGATCTCGGCTTCGAGCACGGGCGTGACACGATCGCCCAGCGTGAGATCGGCAAAGCCCACGATGCCGGCGCATATCCGTGTCGGGCCATACTGTCCGCTGTCGCTCATGGCGGCCACGCCGGCGCAGAATTCGACTTCGCCCACCGGTCGCATCTCCACCGGTCCGGCGGCGCGGTACATCGAATGGCATTCGTTGAAGACGGTGGCGATCACCTTGTGCCCCGACTGCAGATCGGCCAGCAGGTCGGGCAGGAGATAGCGATAGCCCGGCATGTCCCACAGGTGATGGTGAGTGTCGACGATGGCGAGGTCGGGCTCGAGGATCGGTTCCGGCGCGGCCTTGGCGAGCCAGGCCTCATCGAGTCGGAAGATCCGGCCGAATTGGGTGGGCTCGGATGGCTTGCGCTCGAGCTGGAACAGGCCGGCGAGCGGCGATGCCGGCTTCCCTGGCGCTGCGTCCTCCTTGTCCATGTGCGTCTCCTGTGCGGCGAGCCTAGCCGATCCCGCCCCTCACGCCATCGCGGGTTTTCGCTCGGGGATCGGCCATGCTACTGCTGACGTTCGAACGAATGGGGGGCTTGATGATCGCGAATTTTCGCCAACTGGCGCTGGCGCTGCTGCTTTCGGTCGCCGCGATCGGCGCGACTGCTGCACAAACCAACCTGCGCATCGGCCTTGCCGAGGATCCGGACGTGCTCGATCCGACTCTCGCGCGCACCTATGTCGGCCGCATCGTCTTCGCCTCGCTCTGCGACAAGCTGTTCGATATCGACGACAAGCTCAACATCGTGCCGCAGCTGGCGCTCGGCCAGGAGACCTCGGCCGACGGCAAGACCGTCACCATCAAGCTCAGGCCGGGCGTGAAGTTCCACGACGGCGAGCCTCTCAACGCCGAGGCCGCCAAGTACAGCCTCGACCGCCACCTCACGATGAAGGGCTCGTTCCGCAAGCCCGACCTGGGATCGGTCGACAAGGTCGAGATCGTCGATCCGATGACGATCAGGCTCGTCCTGAAGGAACCGTTCTCGCCACTGCTCGCCCAGCTCACCGACCGCGCCGGCATGATGGTTTCGCCCAAGGCGGCCGAAGCGGCGGGCGACAAGTTCGGTCTGCATCCGGTGTGCGCCGGCCCCTACAAGTTCGTCGAGCGCGTCCAGCAGGATCGCATCGTGGTCGAGAAATTCGCCGACTATTGGGACAAGGATAAAATCTTCATCGACAAGATCACCTACCTGCCGATCGTCGATGGCACCGTGCGGCTCGCGAACCTCAGGTCGGGCAGCCTCGATCTGATCGAGCGCGTGCTCGCCACCGACATCAAGACGGTGCGCGACACCCCCAAGCTCAAGCTCAGCAAGGCGGTGTCGCTGGGCTGGCTCGGCCTCCTCCTCAACGTCGCCAACGGGCCCAAGGCCGACACTCCGCTCGGCCAGGACCCCCGCGTGCGCCAAGCCTTCGAGCTTTCGATCGACCGCGAGGCGCTGAACCAGGTCGTGTTCAACGGCGAGTTCGTGCCCGGCAACCAGTGGGTCAGCCCGCTGAATTTCTACTATCAGCAGGCTTTCCCGATTCCCAAGCGCGACGTCGCCAAGGCCAAGGCGCTCCTGAAAGAAGCCGGCGTTTCGGCACCACTCACGCTCGACTTCATGGTGCCGAACGGGCCGGAAAACCGCGCCGTCGCCGAGATCATCCAGTCGATGGCGGCCGAGGCGGGCTTCGACGTCAAGCTCCGGGTCACAGAGTTCGCGACCTCGATCAAGCAGGGCGAGGAGGGCGCCTTCCAGCTCTATTTGTTCGGCTGGAGCGGCCGCGTCGATCCCGACGGCAATTCCTTCATCATCCAGGCCTGCAAGGCGCCGCTGAACTTCGGCGGCTATTGCGACAAGGACGTCGACGCCTGGCACATGGAGGCGCGCAGCAAGACCGACCCGGCCGAGCGCAAGAAGATCTACGAGAAGATCACCGCCAAGTTCCTGACCGAAGGCAACATGCTCTTCCTCTACCATCCGCAGGTCCTGATCGCCTACAGCGACCGGCTGGAGGATTATAAGCCGATGCCCGACGGGCTGGTACGCGTGGTCGGGCTCAAGCTGAAATAGGCGGCCGGTCTCTCTCAGCCGAAGCGTTGCGCGGCGTAGGGCGCGGGATCGAGGCCGGGCGCCTGGCCGGTGATCAGTCGCGCGACGAGCCGCCCGCTGGGCGGTCCTCCGGTCATCCCGAAATGCCCGTGACCAAATACGAAATGCAGTCCGGGCCTGCCGGCGGAGGGTCCCAGGATCGGCAGGCTGTCGGGCGTGGACGGCCGGAACCCCATCCAGTAGCGCACCTTCTCAGCCCTGAGCGCGGGGAACATCCGTTTCGCGTGTTGCACCAGGACCTTTGCCCGTTCCTCGTTGGGCGGCGCCTCCAGCCCCGCGATCTCCACCGTGCCGGCCACGCGCAGCCCGTCTTCCATGGGCGTGACCCCGAAGGCCCGCGTCTTGTTGCTGATCGGCAAGGCCGGCATGACCTCAGGATCGAACAGCATGGCGTGGTAGCCGCGCTCGGTTTCCAACGCGACCTTGATGCCCAGCGGATCGAGCAATTGGCGTGACCAGGCCCCCATCGCCACGACGACATGATCGGTCGAGCGATTGGCGAGGTTCGTCATGACCATCCAGCCGCCGCCCTCGCGCGGGATCAGCTTCATCGCCCGCTCGTTGATCACCGTGCCGCCTTCTTTCCGGAACAAATCGCCCAGCGTGCTGACGCTGCGTTGCGGACTGACCGTATGACCATTGCCCGGGACCAGCAGGCCGCGCGTCACTTCACGCGAGATGCCGGGAAACATCTGGCGCAGATCGTCGGCGGTCAGCGCCTCGCTCTTTATGCCGTGGCGTTCACGCACCTGGCGCTCGACGCCTGAATTGGCCGCTTCGGCATCGCCCTCCCAGACTTGCACCTGACCCATCGGCCGGATCAGGTCGCCGTAGAGCGATGGTCCCAGCAGCTCTTGCCAGCAGGTCAGCGACTCTCGATGCAAGGCGCGCATCGCATCCGAGATGGCGATCACGCGTTCGAGCCGTCCGGATTCGATCCAGCGCAACAGCCAGGGCAGCGCCCGCGGGAAATAGCCGGGCTTTACCGAGAGCGGGCCGAGCGGATTGAGCAGCCACCCCGGCACCTTGCGCAGCATGCCGGGGAGCGCGATCGGCACCGCCGTGTCGGGACTGAGCAGGCCCGCATTGCCGAAAGAGGCGCCGCCCGCCGGAGGCAGCGGGTCGATGACTGTCACCGCGACGCCGGCGCGTTGGAGGTAAAGCGCTGTCGAGAGGCCCGCGACGCCGGCCCCGATCACGATCGCCCCGTGCTGCGAGAGAGTCATGGCTGCGGCTCCTGCTCCGCCATCGCGGGCCGGATCATTGACGATTTACCGAGACCAGCGGCAGGGTGAAGGTGGCGCTGGCGCCCTGGATGTCGGGCGGCAACGGGTCATAGGGCGAGCCCGACCGAACGCCCGCAAGGACGCCGCGGTCGAACTCGGGAACGCCGCTCGTTTGCGCGACGTTGACGTCGAGCAGTCGTCCGTCCCGTGCGATCGTGACCCGCACCACGGTGGTGCCGTGGCTGACACTGACATGCGCCTCGTAGCGGTAGCCCTGGAGCTTGCGGGCGATCTGCCAGAGGTAATTGTCGGCGATGCGGGCCCGGTTGTAGGTGTCCGCGGGATTCACGAAGGGTGAGGTCGACGGCGGTTCTGCATGGGCGGGCGCGGCCGGACGCTGCGTCGGTGCCGTTGTCGGCGGCGCGGGACGAAGGTCGGGACGTTGCGGGGCAGGGCTCGCCCTTGGCAGCGGCGGCGCCGCCAGGGCATGCGTCTCCGGCGGCGTCGGCAGGGGCGGCGCCAGGGCATGCGCCGGCGGCAAGGTGGGCGCGGGCAGCGCGGGCGCGGGCAGGGGAGACGGGAGCGGCGTCGTCGGCTCCGCCGGCGGCCGCGCCGCGGCTTCCGGCGACGGCGGGCGCGGCGTGGGCGGTGGCGACGGCGCGGGGGAGAACGCGAACGGCTGCGGCCGGTCCGCCTGCGCCGGTGGCAACGGCGCCGGCGCCTCCTTCGGTCGCACCGGTGCCGTCGGCACCTGTGTCCGTTTCTCCGACGTGATGGCAGCCTCCGGCATCAGGCCGAGCGGTTCGGGAGGCGCCGGGGTTGGCTGCTGCTTGGGCGGCGGCGGTTCCGGCGGCTTGGGCTGCTCGAAGCTGACCTCGATGGGCTCCTCGGCCGGCGGCAGGGCAGACCGGTTCTGCGACATCCACCATAGCGCCAGCACCACCAACGCATGCAGCAGGACCGCCAGCGCCAGGGCCGGCGGCGATATGTGGTCGGAGCGGAAAGAGGAAGCGCTGATAGCGTGGGCCACGAGGCCCCTGTTTTAGGATGCGGCTCGCGAGGCCGCCAGTCCGACCTAACGCTCGGATTGATAGCTCGCGACTTCGATGAGATTTCCGTCCGGATCGTGGAAATAGACGGAGGTCATCGGGCCCAGGGCCCCGGTCTGCTGCGAGGGTCCCCGGAGCACCGTCACGCCGCACGCCTTCAGGTGCGCGAGGACCTGGTCCGGCGGTTGCCGGGTGATGAAGCAGAGATCGAGCGCCCCGGGCGCATCGTTCGTGACTGACCACCAGTCCGCGGCGCCGGCGGGACGGACGTTGAATTTCTGCCGGCCGAACTTCAGCGCGGTGTGCCGGTAGTCGCCGAATTCCTCGCGCTCCATGCCGAGCACGCGCTGGTACCAGGCCACCGTGGCCTCCACGTCGCGGCAATTGAGGACGACATGATCGATGCGATCGATGGAAAGGCCCATGGTGCGTGAACTCCCGGATGAGAGAACACCAAGCTTACCTCATGCCCAGCCTCGGGCTCCATACGCGTCGATCCGCGGCCTCCTACGCCGGTTGCGCCACCGCGCGCCTCTGCGATGGGAACGGCGGGAAGGCGAGCGCGATCGCCACCGCGCCGAGGCCGATGCCGAACGAGCCGATATAGAGCCAGCCGTAGCTGCCGGTGGTGTCGAAGATCCAGCCGCCGACGGCGGGGCCGAGCGCCATGCCGAGGCTCGAGAACACGGCGGCCGCGCCGAATACCGTGCCCATGATGCGCATCGGGAAATACTCGCGCGCGATTACCGCATAGAGCGGCATCACGCCGCCATAGATCAGCCCGAAGAAGGCGGCGACGGCGTAGAACTCACCGAGCTGGCGCACGAAGAAGTAGGCGCCGGCCCCCAGCGCCTGGGCGAGCAGGCCGATGACGAGCACCCGTTTGGCGCCGAACCGGTCGCCGGCCAGGCCGAACAGCACGCGGCCGCCCAGGCCCGCCAGGCCTTCGACGCTGTAGATCGTGACCGCGGCCAGCGGCGCAATACCGCAGGCGATGGCGTAGCTCACCGTGTGGAAAATCGGGCCGGAGTGCGTGGCGCAGCAGCAGAAGTAGGTCGCCGCCAGCACGATGAATTGCGGCGAGCGCAACGCCTGTCCGGCGGTCATGCCGGGATCGGCGGCGCCGGGCACGGGCCCCACCGCGCCATCGCCGGCCGGCACCGCCGGCGCCCGGCGCACCAGCAACGACGTCGGCACCAGGACCACCCAGGCCAGGATGGCGATCACGAACTGGGCAGTGCGCCAGTCATAGGTCGTGATCAACCAGCTCGCGAAGGGCGAGACGGTCATCGGCGCCACGCCCATGCCGGCCGAGACGAGCGAGACGGCGAGGCTGCGGTTCTTCTCGAACCAGCCGGTCACCGTGGCCATGGTCGGCGCGAAGACGGCGCCGGCCGCACCGCCAACCACGATGCCGTAGATAAGCTGGAATTCGATGAGGCTGGTGGCGCGGCTCGCCAGCGTCAATCCAAGCCCGAGCAGGAGCCCGCCGGCGAGCACGACGATGCGCGGTCCGAAGCGGTCGGTGAGCGCGCCCCAGCCGAAAGAGGCGAAGCCCATCGTCACGAACACGATCGTCATGGCGCTCGATATGCCGGTGCGCGACCAGCCCGTCGCCTCCGACATCGGCGCCAGGAAGACCGCCAGCGAAAACACCGTGCCGATGGCGACGCATCCCATCAGCGCACCGGCCGCGACCACGATCCAACCATAATAGAGTTTCATCGGGGGCTCCTCACGAGGCTGGAACGATACTTAACCGATTGGTTTAGTGATTGCAACATAGACCTTCATCCCCCTCTAGACGATCGGCACGACCGAAAGGATTCCGGCTAAAGGTATTTTTTCCGTCGTCCCGACCCTTGAGCGGCGGGCGATCATCAGGCATCGACATCGGGCGTATTTCCCCGGGAGATCGGCATGGCAGACGGCAAGGGACGGACGGCTCTCATCACCGGCGCGACCGACGGCGTCGGCCGCGTGGCGGCCCGCGAGGTGGCGCAGCAGGGCTGGCGCGTGCTGGTCCATGGCCGTGATCGCACGCGCGGCGACGCGCTGGTGCGCGAGATCGAACGGGCGGGCGGCAGCGCCTTCTTCCTGGCTGCCGATCTCGCGTCGCTGGCCGAGGTGCGTCGCCTGGCCGACGCGGTGAAGCAACAGACCGACCGGCTCGACCTCCTGATCAACAATGCCGGCATCGGCAGCGTCGGCAGTGCGCCCGGCCGGCAGACCAGCGCCGACGGTCACGAGTTGCGCTTCGCCGTGAACTATCTCGCGGGCTTCCTGCTGACCCATCTGCTGCTGCCGCTCCTGAGGGCAAGCGCGCCGGCACGCATCGTCAATGTCGCGTCGGCCGGCCAGCAGGCGATTGACTTCTCCGACGTCATGCTGACCCGTCATTACAGCGGTGGCGCCGCCTACCGTCAGAGCAAGCTGGCGCAGATCCTGTTCACCGTCGATCTCGCCCATGAGCTCGAAGGATCAGGCGTGATCGCCAATGCGCTGCATCCCTCGACCTACATGAACACGACCATGGTCCGTCAATCGGGCAACGCGCCGATCAGCAAGGTCGAGGACGGCGCCGCGGCGATCCTCCAACTCGCGGTCTCGCCCGCCGTCGACGGCAAGAGCGGGCTCTACTTCAACGTGCTGCGCGAAGCGCGCGCCGACTCGCAGGCCTATGACGCCGAGGCGCGGCGCCGGCTGCGCGCGCTTAGCCTGAAGCTCGTCGGACTAGAAGGGTAAGGTAAAGCCGTCTTGATCGTCACGACCTTTCCCCGCGCCGTCCGCATCATCGAGCACACGACGATCCCCTTGAAGGATGGCACGACGCTCGCGGCCCGTATCTGGCTGCCGCAGGGCGCCGAGCAGGATCCGGTGCCAGCGATCCTGGAATATCTGCCCTACCGCAAGCGCGACGGCACCTACGAACGCGATTCGCTCACCTATCCGTGGCTGGCCGGTCACGGCTATGCCGGCGTGCGGGTCGATATCCGCGGCAGCGGCGAATCCGACGGCCTGTTGTCCGACGAGTACGCCCGGCAGGAGCAGGACGACGCCCTCGAGATCATCGCCTGGCTGGCCGCCCAGCCCTGGTGCAGCGGCGCGGTCGGCATGATGGGGATCTCGTGGGGCGGCTTCAACGGGCTGCAGGTCGCGGCGCGCCGGCCGCCGGCGCTCAAGGCCATCGTCACGATCTGCTCGACCGACGATCGCTACGCCGACGACGTGCACTATATGGGCGGCGCCAAGCTGAACGCGGGTTTCGGCTGGGCGTCGTTCTTCTTCGGCGCGATGTGCCATCCGCCCGATCCCGCGCTGGTCGGCGACCGCTGGCGGGCGATGTGGCTGGAGCGTCTGGCGAACCTGCCATTGTTCCTGGAAATCTGGACCCGGCACCAGCGCCGCGATGCCTATTGGCGGCACGGCTCGGTGTGCGAGGATTACGCGGCGATCCAGTGTCCGGTGTACGCGGTCGGCGGCTGGACCGACGGCTACAGCAACGCCATTCCGCGCCTGCTCGAACGGCTCGTGGTCCCGCGCAAGGGCCTGATCGGGCCGTGGGCGCATGCCTATCCGCATTTTGCGCTGCCCGGCCCGCAGATCGGCTTCCTGCAGGACATGCTGCGCTGGTGGGATCACTGGCTGAAGGGTGAGGAGACCGGCGTCATGGACGAGCCGATGATGCGCGCCTGGATGACCGACAGCATGATGCCCGCAACCTATCACGAGACCTTGCCGGGGCGCTGGGTGGCCGAGCCGTCCTGGCCGCCGCCGGAGAGCAAGTTCCATCGCCTGTTCCTGACCGATGGCGGACTGCGCCGCGAGCGCGCGCCTCTTGCGGCGCGCGCGGTGTGCTCGCAGCAAACGGTCGGCAAGGATGCCGGGAGCTGGTGTCCGTTCGGGCGTGGCGCCGATCAGGCCGGCGATCAGCGCGCGGACGACGCGCGCTCACTGGTTTTCGAGACGCCGCCGCTCGACGAGGCGATCGAGATCCTGGGGGCGGCGATCGTCACCCTCGAGGTCGCGTCCGACAGGCCGATCGCGAACATCGCGGTTCGGCTGTGCGATGTGCATCCGTCGGCCGAGTCGCTGCGCGTGAGCTTCGGCGTCCTGAACCTCACGCATCGCGAGGGCCACGAAACGCCCGAGCCGCTGGTGCCGGGACAGCGCTACCAGGTCCGTATCCAGCTCAACGATGCCGGCGCGGTGTTTCCGGCCGGCCACCGGATCAGGTTGGCACTCTCCACCGCTTATTGGCCGATGATCTGGCCGGCTCCCGAGACGGCGACGCTGACGATCTTCAGCGGCACGCTCAATCTGCCGGTGCGCCCAACCCAGGCCGCGGACGCCGCGTTGCCGCCGCTGCCGGGTCCGGAGACGGCAACGCCCGAGCGGCCCACGGTGATCCGTCCGGGCCTCGTGCGCATCGATCGCCTCGGCCTCGAATCGAGCACGGAAGGCAAGTTCGCGTTCGACATCACGGACGACGATCCGCTGAACGCCACCGCCGAGATGCAGCGGACCGAGACGATCCAGCGCGAAGGCTGGCAGGTTCGCATCGAGACCCGGATGCGGCTCTCCTGCACGCGCGACGCTTTCCTGCTGCAGGCATCGCTGCGCGCCTGGGAAGGCACCAGCGAAGTCTGTCACCGCGAATGGGACCGCTCTATCCCGCGTGATCTCGTGTGATATCGCGAGCGTCGATTTGCCTACTCCTCCGGCCAAATCTCCCGGAGCAGTTCTGCCAGCCTGGCGCCGCCCTTGATGATTTGCTGACGCTGGATGTTCTCGAGCTTCGTCCTGTACAGGAAAGCGTTGTCGATGGTCGCCACCCATTTGCCTTGATCGTTTCTGGCGCCGAACGTCAAGCCGGTGAAGGCATCGTGTGACAGTCGAACGGTTTCGCCGGCCCACAGCGCCGCCAACATGTCGATCTGTGCCTTGCTGAGCGGCACCGCCTTGGCTTTTGCCAGCAGCTCGGGCGTCGCGGTCCGTCCCCAGTCATGGGGAACGTCGTCCCACATCGCATGCAGGTTGGCCCGCCGTTCGATCAGGATGTCGGTGCCGCCACGGGTGGCATTGTTTCTCTCGATCGTGCTGGGGTTCTGGTTGGGCGGCCTATCCGGATCGGTGAGGGAACCGTCGGGGCGAAGATAGACGGCGCCGACATGCAGCGGCTGATGCAGATCGCCGACGAGGTGGGCGATCATCATCAGCGCCTCCTTCTTGTCCCTGATGGAAATCGGCGGCTCGGCCGGCTGGAACTGGAGCACCAGGACCGCGCTTTGGAGCGCGCTCACGATGTCGTCGTTGCCGGTCCCGAAAAATGACCGGCTGTAGCCGTCGCGTTGTATCGCGACATCGGCAAAGTGATACCTTGTGTGGCAGCCGTCAGGCGGCGGCTTCCGACAGTTCGACCAGTTGCGCCTTGCATAGTCGATCATGCGGGCGACTTCGGCCGGGCTGTCGAACTCGGAGCAGGCAGGCCCCCCGCCGTCGTATTTGAATCCGCTCGACTCCTTGTGGACGCCGCGGACGCAGTCCGGCCACTTCGCCGCGCTGCTGAGGCCATAGCCTAGGATTTGACGGGCCTGCAGCCCAGCCTTGCTGTTGCCGAGCATCGCATCGGCAATCGCGCCGATCAGCTCATGTCCCTGATCGTCCCAGGCCGATACCGGCGCCGGCGGGAGGAACGAGGCCACGATCATCATCGCCGACACAGCGAGCACCTTCATCGGCACCTCCTGTTCAATTCCACGACACTAACCACAGAGCAAACGTCGTGCACTCTCGCAGCACGTCTGTTGTACCCGGCCATAGCGGTCGCTAACCTTCGGCAAAAGAACGCGCTGGCGCGAAGGGGGACAACGTCGTGGCCGCAACACCAACGCTCGCACCACACAGGAATCGCTGGGTGCGCATCCTGGGCGTCGCCTTCGTGATGTACGTGCTCTCCTACATCGACCGGACGAACATCGCGATGGCCATTCCCGCCATGCGCACGGAGCTCGGCATCAGCGCCTCGGCGATCGGCTTCGCCACCGGCATGTTCTTCTGGGGCTACATCGTCCTGCAGATTCCGGCCGGCCGGCTTGCCGCGGTGTGGAGCGCGAAATGGGTCATTCTCGGGCTGCTGATAGTCTGGAGCCTGGTGTCGTTCTCGACCGCGTTCGTGCGCACCGAGAACCAGCTGATCGCCAACCGCTTCATTCTCGGGTTGTTCGAGGGCGGCGTGCTCACCTGCACGATCGTGCTGATTCGCAAGTGGTTCACGCGGGCGGAGAGGGCGCGCGCCAACACCATGTTCCTGATCAGCATCCCGATCGCCTCCGTCATCGCCAACCCGATCTCCGGCGTCGTGCTGGCGCATTTCGGCTGGCAGATGATGTTCATCGTCGAGGCGCTGCCGGGGCTGGTCTGGGCGCTGGTCTGGATCTGGGCGATCACGGAGGAGCCCCGCACTGCCAACTGGCTCGATCCGGATGAAAAGGTCCGGCTGGTGTCGGCGCTCGCAGCGGAGGCCGCCGAGACTGCGCCCGTGCAGGGCCACTGGATCAAGACCCTCTGGCATCCCGCCGTGCTCCTGCTGGCGTTCTATAATTTCGCCGCCCTCATGGCGGAGTGGGGCGTGACGTTCTGGCTCCCGACGGTGTTGAAGGAGACCGGGCTTTCGATCACGGCGGTGGGCTTCCTGAGCGCGGTTCCCTATGCGGCCGGTGCGCTGATGATGATTCTGGTCGCCTTCAGCTCCGACCGGCTGCAGGAGCGCAAGTGGCACATGATCGGCGCGACCGCGCTGTCGGGCGTGTTCCTGTTGCTGGCGCAACTCGCCGGGCACGGCAGTACGATCGGCATCCTGATTTTCCTGACCCTGGCCGTTGCGGCCTTCTTCGGCCGGTTCGGGCCGTTCTGGTCGCTGCCGACCGAGGTGCTGCCGCCGGCCGTGGCGGGGGTCGGCATCGGCCTCGTCAACGGCGCCGGCAATCTCGGCGGCACGGTCGGCCCCTATTTCTTCGGCTCTGTCAGGGAATGGACCGGCAGTTTCACCCTGGCGCTCACCGTCGGCGGCATCTCCCTCATCATCGGCAGCCTGATCGCGATGCCCATCCGACAACGCAAGGCCACGCCCTAGCCCTTTCAGGCCTTTAGCAGAATGGGCAGCGCTTGCTGGTAGGCGATTTCCGCCCGCGCCTTGAGTTCCGGCAGGGTGCAACTGCCGATGGGATGCTTAACGCACAGGAAGGGATAGTCGGGCAGGCCGAGGACGCGGGCGATATTCCGCGCCGTCACCTCGAACGGTGTGGTGCACAGCACCACCGCCCGCTTGCCCAGTTGTTCGAAGCTGATGCCGTCGTGCAGACTGCACGTTGAGCAGGAGCCTCAATCCCCCAGGCCGGTGATCAGGAAATCCACGTCTTGCGCCGCCCTGACCAGGGTATTGGCCGGCGCCGGCGCGCTGGCGTTGGCTTTCGAATAGATCGGGCGAATGGTGCAGCCGTGGCGCTCGACGAACAGCGCGCCGGCCTCGCGCAGCATCTCCTCGGCGTTGAGCTTGCCGTTTTCCAGGATGCCGATCCTCATGCCCTCCAGGCCGGCGAGGGGCGGGGCGCGAAACGATTTGCGTTTCGGTCCGGAAGAGGTGGGCGCATAGAGTTGCATCTGAATTTACTCCTCTGTTTCTACACGCCGATCGGGCTGTGCTGCAGGATCGAGCCGCGGCCGCGGCTCCACGACGGAATGAAGCACGAGTGGCCGCCGGCGTCGCCGCCGCCCATCGTGATCAGGATATCGCCGGGCGAGAGCCCGCGATGCACGAAACCCTGCTCGGCCAGCACATGGGCGTCGCCGCCGTGCTGCGTGTCGTACTCGCGGTCGCGGTACTTGCCGACGTTTTTCATTCCCTCGACCGAGCGCTTGGCATGGATGAACAGGAAGTTCTGCGCGTCCTCGCGCGTCCAGCCGGTGCCGGCGACGATGTGCATATGCTCGGGCGCCAGGATCACCACGCTTTGGCCCAGCGTGATGCAGCCATAGTTCGCCATGGCGTCCGCCACCGAGCCCAGCACCTGCTCCGGCGTGTTGCCGCCGTGGTTCTCGACATTGCAGAAGCCGCCGCCGGCGAAGGCGGTGACGCTCGAAACGCCCGATGCATAGCCCTGCGTCTCGCAGAGCAGGGGCCACGGATTGCCGCGCGCGCGCTCGGCGACGCAGAAGCTGTATTTGCCCGGATTGCCTTGCGTCGACTTGTCCGAGATTCCGGGAATCATCTGGAAGACATTGCGCAGGATCAGCCGCACCGCCCGGCCGATGGTGGCGTTGGCGCGATTGCCGGGGCCGAACAGGTTGACGTCCGAATTCATGCCGATGTCGTCGGCATAGGCGCCGCTCACGATCAGCAACGGCGCCGAGCCGCCGGTGCTGGCGGTCGAGCCATGAAAATTGAAGTCCGGCCTGTTCATCGCCTCGAACGCCGCGACGACCACCGGAAAATGCTCCGGCAAGCAGCCGGCCATGACGGAATTCACCGCGGCGGCATGCAGGGACAGTTCCAGCCCGGTCGCGGGATGGGTCGCGATCACGGTCTCCGCCGGCCGGCCTGGGCGGGCCAGCATGGCATCGACCCGATCGACGACCGGCGGGACGACGGGCAGTCCGTCGGTCCAGCCTTGCTCGTAGCAGTAGTCGATGGCGGCGAGCAGGTCGTCCGGAACCTCGTGGATGCGGGGGGAAGCTCGGGCCATGGCGCAGGTTCCAGTATCGTCTTTGCGACAAGTTTAGGGCGGCCGAAAAGCAAGCGCAAATAGCCGGCGCAGCGGGCGCAGCAACCCGTTGGCGGCCCCGTCGTTGCTCTCGCAACACAGGTGATCGCCATGCAAAACCCCGGACGATGGGGCTATCACGCCTCGACACTTCTCCTCGCACCTGTCCTCCTAATCGCGGCGGCCGATGCGGCGCGCGCGGCGGGTTGCCTCGACGAGGTGCGCAGCCTTGCCGAGCGCTACCATGTCGCCAGCGATCCGCCGACGGCGCCCGCTGACAAGGCGCCGACGACGGTACGGCCCGGCGATCTCGCGCGCTCGGGCGGCGTGATCGAGCCGCCGCCCTCGCCCGACAGGGCCGTCATCACGCCGCCGCGGAGCGCGCACGACGCCATGCCGACGGTGCCGGACGTGAAGGATGCACCGCAGAAAAGCGCGCCGGCCGACGCCGGCAAGCTCGGCGCCGCCGAGACGACCGCGCTGCAGGCCATCCTCGTCGCCGCGCGGGCCCAGGCCGAGCGCGGCGCGGAAGCCGAATGCCGGGACCGGCTGCGCGAGGCCCGGGCACTCATCGAGCGCGCCAAGAAATAACGGCGGCTGATCGTCCGCCCGGCCCTTGACCTTGGCCTGCGCAATGCGTCCATCATCTTCGCGGCGCAAGTGCCGGGGGATGCACGATATGTCGAGAAGAAACGTCGGAACAATCGCGCGCCGCGTTCACGCCGGTGCGGCGATGGTGTTTCTGCTGGTTTGCGCGAGCGGCACCGTCCAGGCCGACGATCGCGCGATCTTCGTGACCTCGCCCGGCCAGCCGCTGAATGTCGGCGATGCGATGCTCGCAGCGACCGCCTACCACGGCTCAGGCGCCTATGATCGCGACGTCGCCCTGGTGGCGCGGCAAGCCGGCCAGTGGATCGCCGAACGGGCGCCGTCGGCCCGCCGGCCGGCCCTCGTGCTCGATGTCGACGATACGTCGTTGTCGAATTGGGAGGTGATCGTACGCGACGATTTTGGCCGGCCCGTCGGCGGTCCGTGCGACCTTGCCCTCGACGCGCCCTGCGGATGGGCCGCCTGGGATCAGTTCGGCCGCGATCCGGCCATCCTTCCCACCCTGCAGGTTTTCCAGCAGGCGCGGGCGCTGGGCGTTAGCGTCTTCTTCATCACGGGCCGTCCCGAGAACCAGCGCGAGGCGACGGAACGCAATCTCGCCGCCGTGGGCTATGCCGGCTACGAAAGGCTCTATGCCGTCCCCGAGGGCGCCCGTTTCTCATCCGCCACCGACTTCAAGGCGCCGGTACGGGCGGAGATCGAGCAGGCGGGATTTACCATCATCGCCAATATGGGCGATCAACCCTCGGACCTTTTGGGCGGCCACGCGGAGAGGATGTTCCTTTTGCCCAACCCGTTCTATCGCGTGCCGTAGACCGGCGTATTTTGCGCCGCCCCGAAGAACTGCTATCGCTATCGGCGGAAAGCCGATCGGGGGAGCGGTGATACTTTGGCGTTTGATCTGGCGGGGTCTCGCAGCCGCGGTCGGGTTGGCCGTTATCGCCGTCGCCATTGTCGTCTTTGCCCCGCAAACGGCCAAAGCGGTGCTTGAAAAAGCTGGCGGCGAGGGGGCGACGGTCGCGGGCTTTCTGCCACCGTCCTGGTCCGATCGCGAACGCTTCTGGTTCCACCACACCTCGCAGGGAACGGCGACGCTGCCGGTGCCCTACGACTGGTTCCTGGAGCTCGAGAGTCCGGAGCTCGCGCCGTTCGGAGCGCCAGCTCGCCTCGCCGATACCGCCTACCTTAAGCGCTATGGTTTCATTCCGAGCCCATCCCTCCCGAAGGGCCTGGCGCCGGATGCCGCCACCGAGGTCGAGCGTTACCGGATCTCCGGCTATCCCGACAACCGCGATGGCTTGCCGGTCGGCTTTGCCCGCATGGAACCGGGCAGCGATCCCACGACGCGCGCAAAGTCCCCCGCTCTGATCGGCCTGACCTGCGCCGGCTGTCACACCGGGCACCTCGAATACAAGAACGTCAGCATCCGCTTCGACGGCGGACCTGCCATGACGAATCTCGTGAAGCTCGAAGAGGCCGTCGTTCTTGCCGTCCTCTACGCCCTGGAGGTGCCGGGCCGATTCGATCGCTTCGCCGCGCGATTGGCGGCGCGCAATCGGGATTGGCCCGCCTGGCAGGACAAGGCGAAACTCCATCAGGAGATGCAGGAGGCCCTGAACAGGTTCGTCGTCATCGGGCGATGGGTCAGGCAAAGCAGCGCGACGCCGCCCGTCAAAGAAGGCTTCGGGCGGCTCGACGCCCTCAATCGCGCGGGCAATCTCGTATTCTTCAACAGCTTTCTGCCGAACGACATCATCACGAAGGACCCGAAAGACCCGGCGACCCAGCATGTGCCAAGCGCGCTCGCGGCGAATTTTGCGCCGGTCCGGGCGCCCGTGAGCTTCCCGCCTTTATGGGATGCACCGACTTTCTTGTGGGCCCAGTACGATGCGTCGATCTTCAATGCGCTCGTGCGCAACGCCGGAGAGGCGCTGGGCGCCGGCGCCAGGGTCGATGTGATCGGGGCTGATCCGGCGCGGCGTTTCGATTCGTCGGTTCGGCTCGCGAACATTGCGGGGATGGAGAAGCTGATCGCCGGCAGCGATCCGTTCACCGACAACCGCCGGAGCTTCGACGGGCTTGCGGCGCCCAGATGGAGCGACGCCGCCAGGATATTCCCGGGCGATCCGAACTGGACGCTCAATGCTGCAAAAGTGGAGCGCGGCCGCGAGGTCTACAGGGCTTTTTGCGTCGGCTGTCATCGCGGCCCGGTGCGGGACGCCACGTTCGACAGGCTTTGGCCGGACTATCTCCTTCTGGAGCGAAAAGAGCCCCGACCGCCGCGATCCGAACTGGATCAAGGTTGGCGGCCGGAGCTTCTTCAATGTCGTGGAAATACCTGTAACCGAGATCGGAACCGATCCCGGGCAATCGCGCATTCTCACCGAACGCACGGTGGCGCTGCCGCCGGCGCTCGACTTCAATCCCGTCAAGGTCCTGGACGAGCGGGGAGAATGCGGCCTCGGCAAACGGAACGACTTCGACAAGGTCTTCGGCATCGCCTTGATGGCGGTTGTCGGCAGTGCGGTCGACAAATGGTTTGCCGACAACCCGACCGGCAGCGTGGCCGAGAAGGCGATGCGCGGGCCACGGCCGAATTGCCCGAACGACCGGACGTTCACGGAGTCCGGCAGGATCGTCACGCATTACAAGGCAAGGCCGCTCGACGGGGTCTGGGCCACCGCGCCTTATCTGCACAACGGGTCGGTGCCGACGCTCCACGCGCTGTTGACTCCGCAAAACGAGCGGCCCAAATCGTTCTGCGTCGGCAGCCGGCAGTTCGACCCGAAGAATGTCGGGCTGCCTCTCGACCCTTTGAGCTGCGCGATCGGCCTGACGACGTTCGACGCGACCGAGCCCGGCAGCAGCAACCTCGGCCATTCGTTCGAAGGAACGGAAACCGACAGAGCAAAACGCCCGCCCGGGGTGATCGGACGCGCGCTGACGGCGGATGAACGCGACGACCTGATCGAGTATCTCAAGACATTGTAGTTGCTCGATAGACCACCTGCCGTTTTGTGCCTAGGCTTTGGTCGGCTCCCATCGGAGGGTCGTCGCATGCGTCGGTTGGTCGTGCCCGCCGCGGGCTCGTGGCAATCTGGTCAGGAGACGGGCGTCGCAGCAGGCGTGAAGGAGGAGGCAATGGAGGTCAAACCCACGACCGACCATACCGGCGCCGAAGTTCGCGGCATCGATCTCGCGCGTCCGGTCAGTGACGAGGCCAAGGCCGTTCTCAATCGCGCCTTCGTCGCGCACGGCGTGCTGGTCATCCGCGAGCAGTCGCTCTCGCCGCACCAGGTGCTGGGCGCGGTCGAGCTGTTCGGTCGGGTATTCATGCAGCACAATACGCGCTTCGCGATTCCCGAGTGCCCGCAGATTCACTACATCTCCAACAACGATCGCTTTCCCGACGGTCGCCGTTATATCCCCGGCGAAGGCTGGCACACCGACCACTCCAACGACGCCCGTCCGCCCAAGGCCACGGTCCTGCACGCCGTTAGCTTGCCGGATCGCGGCGGCGATACCCAGTTCGCGAACATGGCCGCAGCCCATGCTGCGCTGTCCCCGTCCCTGCAGGATCGGATCGCCGGCCTGGTGGCGATCCACGTCTACCAGAGCAGTCACAGCGCGCGAAAGCTGATGGCTCTGTCGGACGCAAACAAGGAGCGAGTCCCGAACGCCGTCCTCCATCCGCTCGTTCGCACGCACCCGGAGAACGGCCGCAAGTCGCTCTACCTCAACCCCATCCGGATCGAGGGTATCCTCGGCATGGACCACAAGGAGGCTTTGCCGCTGCTCGACGAACTGCTGGAACACGCCACGGCCGAGCGGTTTCAGTACCGGCACCGATGGCAGCCCGGCGACCTCGTGATCTGGGACAACCGTTGCCTGCTGCACAAGGCAAACGGCGACTACGACATGGAACAGACGCGCTATCTCTATCGCGTCATGCTGGAAGGCGACGTGCCGCGCTAGCCGTCAGACGCGAGCAGTGGCCCGCGGTGGCGTCTCGGATCAGTCGTTCGTGTACGTACGATAAATGCTGCATGCAGATCGTCCCTCGGCAATAATGCGGCTGCCAGTTTGGGCTAGTGGGAGAGACACCGGCTGCAATGACCAGACGCCAAATGCATCTTGTCGCCTATCTCAAGACTGGCCCGACCGCGCAGCATACCGGGGGCTGGCGCCATCCTGAGTCGACGCTGGACGATATTCTTGAGCCCAGCCGCTACGAGCATATCGCGCGTCTGCTGGAGGCGGCGAAGTTCGATGGCTGCTTCTTTGCCGATTTGTTCGGCCTCTACGACATCCATGACGGCAGCTACGATGCCTATGTGCGGGGTGGCGGACAGATCTCCTTCCTCGATCCGACCGTGGTCCTGCCCGTCATGGCGGCGGCGACCCGCCATCTCGGGCTCGGCGCCACTCTCTCGACAAGTTTCCACTCCGCTTACCATCTGGCGCGCTGGCTGGCCTCGCTCGATGTGATGAGCAAGGGCCGGGTGGCGTGGAACGTCGTGACCTCGGCCACCGATCTCGAGGCCCGTAACGCCGGCCTGGACGAACTGCCGCCGCGCGAGCTGCGCTACGACCGGGCCGACGAGGTGCTCGAGGCCTGCTTCGCGCTCTGGAACGGCTGGGACGAGGGTGCCTTCGTCCTCGACAAGAAAGCCGGCGTATTCGCCGATCCATCGAAGGTGCACTACGCCAACTATCAAGGCCGCTGGATCAAGACTCGCGGTCCGCTCTCGATCCCGCGCAGCCCGCAGGGACACCCCGTCATCATGCAGGCCGGCAGCTCGGACCGCGGCCGGGAGTTCGCGGCGCGCTGGGCCGAGGTGATCTTCACCATCCAGCGCGGTCCGGCGGAGATGAGCGAGTTCTACCAGGATATCAAGGCACGCATGCAGGCGAGGGGGCGGGCGCCCGGCGAGTGCGCCATCCTGCCCAACGTCTCTGTCGTCCTCGGCGAGACTGAATCGATCGCCCGCGAGCGGGCCGCCTATCTCGACAGCCTGATCAGCCCTGAGCTCAACCGGGCCACGACCTCCAGCGGTCTCGGCGCCGACATCACCAAGCTCAAGGAAGGCGTCACCTTGGCCAGCCTGCAGGGCAACCAGGGCATGAAGGGCTCCGAGGACGTGCTGAACCAGACCATGAAGGCCAAGGGCCTGAGCTTCGCCGAGGTCGCCGTGCAGCGCGGGCGCGGCGGCGAGCTCGTCGGCACGCCGTCGATGGTCGCCGACCGCCTGCAGGAGATCTTCGAGACCGGCGTGTGCGATGGCTTCGTCCTGTCGCCGGTCAATTTTCCCGGCATGTTCGAGCAGTTCTGCCGCGGCGTCGTGCCCGAGCTGCAGCGCCGCGGCTTGTTCCGCACCGACTACACCGGCCGGACGCTGCGCGAGAATTTGCGGAGTTGAGTAGACTGACGCCTATGCGGCTTTTCAAAAGGGGGACCTTCATGACCAGACCGACCACTCGCCGCACGCTTTTGGCAGGCGCCGTGGCCGCCGCAGCATCGCCGTTCGCGGCGCGGGCCCAAGGTGGACCGGACCTCAAGGGCACCACCGTGGTCTTCGCGAGCTGGGGCGGTGCCTACCAGGACGCCGAGAAGGTGAGTTACTGCGAGCCTTTCGAAAAGGCCACCGGCGCCAAGGTCGTGCAGGACGGGCCGATGAACCCCGCCAAGTTCCGCGCCATGATCGCCAGCGGCACGCCCGATTGGGACGTCGCCGACGTCACGGGCGGTTTTCTCGAAGTCGGCATCAAGGATGGGCTGTTCGAGAAGATCGACCCCAAGCTCGTCGCCACCAGCCGCATCGATCCGCGCTTCGTGAGCGAGTACGGCGTGGGCTGCATCGTGTGGTCCTCCAATCTCGGCTTCAGCACGACGGCCTTCCCCAACGGCGAACCGAAGGTCTGGGCCGACCTGTTCGATCTCAAGAAGTTCCCCGGCAAGCGCACGCTGCAAGACGCGCCGACCGCGTCGCTCGAGGTGGCGTTGCTGGCCGACGGCGTCGCGCCCGACAAGCTCTACCCGCTCGACGTCGATCGCGCCTTCAAGAAGCTCGATATCGTCAAGGAACACACGGTCTTCTGGAGCACGAATTCGCAATCGCAGCAGCTCTTCGTCGATCGCGAAGTGACGGCCGGCGTGATCCTCAATGGCCGGGTTTACGATGCCGCGCAGAAGGGTGCGAAGATCTCCCTGTCGTGGGAACAGAACATCCAGCAAGTCGACTATCTCGTCGTGCCACGAGGCAGCCGCAACCGCGACGCCGCCATGCGCCTGATCGACACGATGACGCTGGCCGATAACCAGGCGAAGCTCGCCAACCTGATCGCCTATTCGCCGACCAACCCCGAGGCCTTCAAGGCGATCGACCCCAAGCTCGAGTCGTGGCTGTGCACGACGCCGGCGAATATCAAGCGTGGCCTGGTGCTCGACCAGGCATATTGGCGCGACAACCTCGCCAGGCTCACGGAACGCTGGACGGCGTGGAAGCTCGCGTGACGGCGAAACAGCCTCGATGAGGGCGATCGACCGGCGCACCTGGCTCCTTCTGCCGGCCGGCCTGCTGCTGACGGTGGCGTTCCTGGGGCCGGTCGGCTGGCTGCTGATGCGCGCCTTCACCTTTCCGCAGCCGGGGTTCGAGAACTTCGAATTGCTGTGGCAGCGGCCCGTCTATCTGCGGGTTATGGGCAACACCCTGCTGATCAGTGCCATCGTCACGCCGATCGTCTTGCTTCTGGGGTTCCCCGTGGCGCACATGATGGCCCACGGTTCGGCGCGGTTGCGCCGCTGGCTGGTGTTCCTCGTGCTGGTGCCGTTCTGGACCAGCCTGCTGGTGCGCAGCTTCGCCACGGCGATCCTTCTGCAGCGGCACGGCGTCATCAACTCGTTCCTGGTAGGATTCGGCTTCGTCGATGAGCCCTTGCCGCTGCTCTACAACCTGACCGGCCTGCTGGCCGGCTGCGTGCAGGTGCTCCTGCCGTTCGTCATCTTCCCGCTCTATTCCGCGATGGCGCGCATCGATCCCGCCCTGATGAACGCAGCGGCGACGCTGGGCGCCCCGCCGCTGCGCGCCTTCGTGCGGGTCTACCTGCCGCTCACCCTGCCGGGCCTCATGACCGGCGCGACCCTCGTGTTCATCAGCACGCTTGGCTACTACATCATTCCCGCGCTGCTGGGTGGCGCCCGCCAGCAAATGGTCGCCCAGCTCATCCAGGATCAGATCGCGACCTTCGGCAATTGGGGTGTCGCCGGCGCGCTGTCGCTCGTGCTGCTGCTCGCCACCGGCGGGCTGCTGGCGCTGCTGCAGCTCACCGTCGGGCTGAAGGAGATCGCGCGGTGAGTCCGATCGCGGGCAAAGACGGCATGCGACCCTGGCACCTTCTGCGCGACGCGCTGTGTATCTTGGTGGCAGTTTATCTCCTGTCGCCGCTGGTCGTGGTGGTGATCATCTCGTTCAGCGCGGCGCCTTTCCTGCAATTTCCGCCGCCCGGCTTCTCGCTGCGCTGGTACACGCTGCTGTTCTCGACACCGGCCTGGATGAACTCCCTGCTGGTGAGCGTCGAACTTCTCGTGCCGTCGTCGATCCTGGCCACGATCATGGGCACCGCGGCGGCCTATGCGCTGGTGCGCGGACGCGTGCCCGGAGCGCCTTTCGTCATGGCCTGCCTGATGCTGCCCATCGTGGTGCCCGGCATGATCACGGCGGCGGCGCTGTTCGGCGTCTACCGCGGCCTCGGATTGAACGGCACCCTGACTGGCCTCGTCATCGGCCACACAGTGCTCAACCTGCCCTATGTGGTGGCGACCGTCGCGTCCGCGTTGCGCGTGCAGGATGCGCGGCTGGAGCTGGCGGCCGCGACGCTGGGCGCGCCGCCGTGGGCCACGTTTCGGCGCATCACCCTGCCGCTGGTGCTGCCGGCCGTGCTGTCCTCGCTGCTGGTCGCGATGATCCTGTCTTTCGACGAGCTGATCGTCTCGCTGTTCGTGAGCTCGGCCCGCGTCCGCCCGGTCGCGGTGCAGATGTGGTCGAACCTGATGGGCGATTTCGATCCGACGATCGCCGCCATCGCCTCGGTGTGTTTCCTGTTCGCGCTCCTGGTGCTGCTCGCCGACCTGGCCTTGCGGGCCGGCCGCAGCCTGCGATCGATCTGACGGGAGAGGCCGATGGAGGAGGCCGTCCTCGAGCTGTCAGGTG
>WNFC01001407.1_pt1 | contig 25176 bp, 31 predicted proteins | sample 5400541 | NCBI WGS metagenome assembly WNFC01 (sample SAMN13153342, study PRJNA577476) | soil metagenome | isolation source: 120 cm saprolite under Douglas fir tree site 2 hole 2 replicate 1 | place: USA:California | collected 2015-04-18 | reverse complement strand
CAGGCTGCTTTTCCTCGGCTGAAAGGGACCGACCAATGACCAGCCGCCGCACCAACGGACGCGTCAGCAAGAGCTCCCCGGCCAGGCGGTCCGCGCAAAGCCGCGCCCCGGCGGCTCGCAGGGACCGCCCCGCCGCGTCGCGCAAGCAGGGCCGCGCGGCGGCCGTGCGCAAGGCGGCGGTCCGCCGCAGGCTGCGCGCCGCGGTCATCGGCGCGGCCGTGCTGATCCTGGCTGCGGTCGGGGTGCTGGCCTTCCGCGGCAGCCGCCCGACCGCCGGTGCGGTGACCGACCCGGCCGCGTTCTCGCTCCCCACGCTGAACGGCAACGGGCTGGTGCGCCTGGCCGACTACCGCGGCAAGCCTGTCGTGGTGAACTTCTTCGCCTCCTGGTGCACCGCGTGCCAGGCGGAACTGCCCGGCTTCCGTCAGGAGGCCAGCGCCCTGAAGGGCAAGGTGACCTTCATTGGCGTGGACTCGCTGGAGACCGGTGACAAGAACTTCCTGCCGAACCTCTTCCACCTGGCCAGCGTGTTTGCTGCACTGGCCCGCGACGTCGGCCCGGACGGCGACGGCTTGCACGCCGCGCTGGGCGGCGGCAACACGATGCCATTGACGGCGTTCTACGGCGCCGACGGCAGGCTGCTCGACGTCGAGCGCACCGCGCTGGTCCCGGCCAGCGCCCTCAAGGTCAAGATCGCCCAGCTATTCGGCGTCACCAGTTAAGGGGAGTGCATGCCAGCTCGACCAGCTCCGTCGGACAGTGACCCCGCACGCGGCCACCGTGACCGGAAACCCGCCAGGCGATCGTGGCGAATCCCGGCCCGTACCATGGCCGCCACGCTCGCGTGCGCGTTCTCTGCGGCCGCCTGCGCCGCGGGCACCGTGGCCGCTCACCAGACGAACCCCACCAGCGTCGCCCTTCCGCAGATTCCGGCAAGCGGGCGGGAGCAAGTCCCCTCTGCGCTCTACAGCCAGGTCGGATCCGGGCTGCCCCAGCCACTGGTCAACCCGGCCTACATCATCCCGGGCGGGCCGCCGCCGGACGGCATCCCGGCCATCGACCATCCCAGGTTCCTGCACACCGCGCAGGTCAATTTCCTGTCGGCCAACGAGCCGGTGCTCGCGCTGCAAATCGGCGCCGACGCACGCGCTTATCCCGTGCAGGTCCTGATCTGGCACGAAATCGTGAACGATACAGTCGGCCATGCGCCGGTGGCCGTCACGTACTGCCCGCTATGCAACAGCGCGATCGCCTACGACCGTCGCCTCGCGGGTCGCGTCCTGTCCTTCGGCACATCAGGGAAGCTGTATGACTCGAACCTGGTCATGTACGACAGGCAGACCCAATCGCTATGGGTGCAGTTCACCGGCCAGGCGGTCGCCGGCGTGCTCACCGGTCACGAGCTGCGTCCCTACCCGTTGCAGACAGTGGCCTGGGACCAGTGGCGCGCTGGCCACCCGCACGGCTGGGTGCTTTCCCGGGACACCGGCTACACCCGCGCCTACGGCGCGAACCCCTACCCCGGCTACGACGACATCCACTCCCGGCCATTCCTGTTCTCCGGCCAGGTGAACGGCCGATACACGGCGATGACCAGGCTGGTCGGCCTGCGCCACGGCGGCGAGGCGATCGCAGTCCTGCTCTACGCGCTACGGCGTCGGCGGGTGATCGACCTAACCCTTGCCGGACAGCCCGTCATCGTGTGGTGGCAGCCTGGCACGGCGTCCGCCCTCTCAGCCGCAACGGTCGCCGGTGGCTCCGACGTCGGCGCCACGGGAGCGTTCAGCCCGGTGGTCGACGGCAGGCGGCTGCACTTCCTTGCGGTGGCTGGGGGGTTCCGTGACCGGGAGACCGGCAGCCACTGGTCGGTGCTTGGCCATGCCGGCGCCGGGCCACTCGCCGGCGAGAACCTGACGCCGGTTACCCATGAGGACACGTTCTGGTTTGTGTGGGCAGCGTTCCGCCCGCATACCCGGGTCGTCTCCTGACTGCGCAAACGGCCGCGACGGCCCCCAGGATGCGCGGCTGGGCTGGAATGGGTGACACCAGCCTGGCCCGCCGGCACCTGCCCAGCGTCAGCGCACACACTCCGGGCCGCGCGGGAAGTGTCAGCAAGGCGACAGCATCCACGCCGTGCTCGCGGCCGGAGGCCATGATGGGTCATGACCTACCTGCCGTCCCTGCCGCCCGGCGCGGTGCTGCTGGACGTGTTCCGCGCCTACCCGGAGGCCTCCCGGCCGCTGCTGGACTACCACCAGGCGCTGCTGCGCGGCCCGTCGCCGCTGACCGTGGCCGAACGCGAGCTGATCGCCGCCTACGTTTCCGGACTGAACGCCTGCCGGTACTGCCACGGCGTGCACACCGCCACCGCCGAGGCGTTCGGGTTCCCCGAAGGCACCCTGGGCGCGCTGCTCGCCGACGTCGCCACCGCCCCGGTGCCGGAACGGATGAAGCCGCTGCTGCGATACGTGTGGAAGCTGACCCTCACGCCGGCGAAGATCAGCCCCGGGGATGCCGAGGCGGTGCTGGCGGCCGGCTGGGAGGAGCAGGCGCTGCACGACGCGGTGGCGGTCTGCGGACTGTTCAACCTTATGAACCGGCTGGTCGAAGGGCTGGGCATCACGGCGGGCGAGGATTACTTCCGCACCGCGGCAGGCCGGCTCAGCGATAGCGGATACACCTCGCTGAAGGAACTTCTCTGACAGCGGGCCACCCGTCGGCTCAGGTGTCAGCTTGCCGACACTCACCTGCCCGGCCAGTGCCATAAGGCAATGAACCAGGCAACAGCCGAGAGCACCTGGCCACGCCCCGGGCGTGGTCGCTGTGCCCATGGAAAGGCGTGGCGCGGTACTACACGGTCCGTGCCGGCGGGCAGGTGAACCAGAACGCGGCCTGGTACTACCCGCACCCAGCCCGCTCGCCCGCAAGATCAAGAACCCTGTGGCGTTCTGGAACGGGGCCAATTGATCATCCGCATTGGGCGGCCAAATTCACACCTGCGTTCCACACACCGAGGTCCAGTTCGATCCCGAGATCGCTCACAGGCATGTCAGGCCGGTTGCCAGCCGCGACTGCCTCACGGGTCTTGGCGCAACCGGCGCGCTAGCCCCTGCCTGCATAGACAACATTTTTGTCGATGGGATGAAGGCAAGCAGAGGCGCTGTAGGACTGGCAGGCTGGCGTATTCCTGTGGCGTGTATTCGGGACGGTGATGGCTTCGATGTCACCGTTTGTGGTCGCGTGCGGCGTAACCCGCTTCAGGTTCCGGCGGCGGGACGGGAAGGATGAGGCTTGGCGGCCGCCGGAGCCCGCGCGGCCTGTATCAGGGCTCGGCCCGCATGGCCCGCGGCCGGGCGGCGCCGAGCGAGTCGCCCAGGGTCCACAGCGCCGCGCCGATCAGCACGAGGTCCTTGAGCAGGAACTGGCCGGGCAGCACCGACAGCACCGGGAATCCGTCGGCCGGCGCCCCGGTGACCCCCGGCGTGGTGAACAGGAAGCTCAGCGTGCTGAGGAAGAGCAGTATGCCGAACGCGCTGCCGACGGCCGAGGCGCGGGCCGAGAGCGGCCGGAGCGCGATGAGCACCGCCGCGATGATCTCCGCGGTGCCGAGCACGGCGGCGAGCGTACGGACACTGAAGATGTTGTAGAGCCAGCTCAGCATCGGGCTGTGGGCGATCAGCGGCTGGATGGCCGTGGCTTCGTACGTCGTGTACTTCAATGCGCCGATCCAGGCGATGACGACCACGAGCCCGTACCGGACCAGCAGCCGGCCGGCGACGGCCACCGGGTGCTCTGCCGTCACGGCCGCGGACGCTGGGGAATGAATAATGCGCATCATGGCGGATCCCTTCGCTGCCTGCCCCGCTGGGTGGCCGGTGCTCACGGTGCGGTAGGCGCGGTGCGGACGGACATTGAGTGTCTCCTTTGACGGCCGGGAAGAGCCGCTCAAGCCGCGGCCCTTAACTGACGCTTCAAGGATTATTCGGAGCCGGGCAGGTCCCGGATTGGCCCGGGCCAGCCGCTTAGGCGGCATAGTCCATCAGCGTCCCAGGACCCGCGGCACGCTCACCCGCTACTGGCCACCCAGGCGCCCGGCCTGGTCGGTGCCGGTAGTGGCCCGGGCGTCAGGTGGGTACGTCCGCGGCGAAGAACAGCCCGATCAGGGTGCCGTCGGACCGGGTCACTACCACCCGGGTCACCTCGGCGTGACCCATCCGGTGCGCCAGCGCCGCCGCGTCCTCGCTGGGCCGCACCGTGGACACGCCGAACCTCATCACCGCCCCCGCCGCAGCCTCGCCGGCGGCAGCGGCCAGGCTGTCCCGGTAGGCGGCGCCCATGACCACCCCCGCCTGGTTCAGAACCAGGACCGGCCCGAATCCCTGGGCGTCCAGCAGCCGCAGAGCCTCGGCGGCCGGGGTGTCCTCCGCGACCGTGGCCACGCCGCGGCGGGTGAACATCCCCGCCAGCTGGGCCGTGCCCTCGAACGGCAGGTCGGCAGCCAGCCAGTCGCTCTTGCCCGCGACATAGTCATACACCGGGCCGAACCCGGCCGCTTCGAGCCGCCACGCGGCCCGCGGGCTCATGTCTCAAAGCGAATCGTGGCAGTACACGATCACCGGCCGGGACCGGTCCAGCTGCCCGGTCCTGGCGTCCAGCTCCTTGAGCGGCAGGTTGACCGCGCCCGGCAGGTGCGCCCACTCGTACTCGTCTTTGGGCAGCACCTCCACTAGCTGAGCACCTTGATCGGTAAGTTTCCGCAGCTCATCGCGGTCAATCGCGGTAGGCATGATCTTCCGGGCTCCAATCGCGTCCAGGGCACACTCGGCGGCGTGAGGTAATCCTTCCCGTAAGCCCATTTCCAACACGCCGGCGGCCAAGCCTGCCGGCTCCGGGCTGCCGCGGCTTCGCGCTGGCGATGGCTGGCGCCGGGAGTCCTGTCCCGGCACCAGCCCTCCCGCCAGCGGTCGCCGTTACCGGCTGGCGGGCAACATCCCGGCCCCCGTGGCACGGCGGAACGCGACCGCGAGCACGATCCCGACCACGAGCCCGAACAGCAGGTGGGCCAGGAAGAACGCGATCTGCGGGACGAACGCCATCAGCGGGTTGACCGGCGGCAGCAGCCCCCAGCGCAGGATGACGTAGACAATGGCCCCTCCGCTCACTGCGGCGGTGATGATCCCGCCGCTGGTGCGCATCCCCGGCACCCTCGCCCAGGCGGCCGCGCCGATGATCCCGGCGAAGGCGGCACCGAGGAAGGCGGCGAACGCGAAGTGCAGGATCGCCCCGACCGCGACCTGCCCAGCGGAGACCGGCATGGCGTTCATCACCGCCGCCCGCGCCGCCGGGCTCATCGCCGACAGCAAGCTGGCCATCGTGGAGTTGGTGGCCTTGCCGCTCATCAGCAGGCCCATCTGGCTCACGGTAGCCGCGGGCACATGCATCCCCATCAGCATGGAGCCAAGGCCTTTCATCATCGCCGGGCTGATGTGCCCGCTGTGCACCGCCGCGGTGAGCTGGCCCATCGCGCTGGCCGGGAGGTGAATCCCCATCAGCCCCATCAGCCGGGGCAGCATCGACAGCGGTGGGGTGATCGTGAACACGAACGCGGCCATCCCGAGGTTGAGCGGCGTCGCGTACCCCATCCCTGCGGCGCCCATGACCAGGATCATCACCACGATCAGCGCCAGCCCGCCCAGAAGCCCGGCGAGCAGCGCCGGTCCCAACAAGCGCCGCGCCACCACCCCCGCATCTCCCTGGGAACCCAGCCGTTTCGTATGCGTTGTGGCCTGCATGGCCCATATCTCCTCTCTCGCATGTGTTGCGCCTGCGGCGGTTGAGAGCGGGCGCCCGAAGTCCAGCCACACGGATCGCGCGGCCGGTGAGGCGATCTCGGGCTCGGGCCATCATCGCGAGGCCCCGGTTTGCCTGCCTGCGGGCAGGCCCGGTCTCAGTGCCGTTCTCATTGCATCGCCGGCGCCTGCTAGCCGGGGGCGCTATGTCAGGTGGATGACAGTGTTCGCCGGGCTGGCGTCAGGAGGAACGGCCCGGCCCCGCGGGGGCCTGCTGCCACCCGCGGATACTCGCGGCGGCGGCCTCGCATGCCTGGGCGGCGCCGGCGGGGTCGATGCGGGCCGCCAGCCAGATGCCGAACGTGGTGGCGGTCAGAAGCTGCGCCCGTTCAGAGACGAGGCCAGGCTCGTGCTGGCTCGCCATGGCGTTGGCGAAGGCGGCCGTGAGGCGGTCCCGGAAGGCCTGGGCCCGGTGGCCCAGGCGGGTGCCGCGGCCCTCGTCCTCGGCGATCGAGTTGATCATCAGGCAGCCTTGCCGGGCCTGCCTGCCGGTGCGGAAGAACGCGGCGAGGCCGGTGAAGAAGCGCTCGATGTCGCCCGGGTCGGCCTCCGGCCGTTCCATCGGGGCCAGCCGGGGCGCGATGAAGCCGCGGAGATACCAGTCCAGGGCCCGTTCGAAGATCGCCTGCTTGGTGCCGAAGGCACCGTAGAGGCTGGAGCGGCTCAGGCCGGTGGCCTGCTCAAGGTCGGAGATCGCCGTGTCCTGGTAGCCCTTGGACCAGAACACTTCCGCAGCTGCTTCGACGGTGTCCTCCACGCTGAAGCCGCGGGGCCGTGCCATCTGCCATCCCCTTGACGATGCGAACTGACCGGTCCAGTATAAGAAACCAGTTCCGTAACGCATAGTCCAGAACAGTCCGAAACAGGCGGTGAGGTCATGACTATTCCTACCGAGCCCATCGGGAGCATCCCCCGGCCTGTGCAGCTGATCGACGCTGGCCAGGATCTGGCCGTCGGCCGGATCACGGCCGGCGACTACGCCCGGCTCGCCGACGCGGCGGTGCGGGAGACCATCGGGCAGTTCGAGGCGACCGGCTCCCCGGTGATCACCGACGGGGAGCAGTCCAAGCCGAGCTTCGCGACCTACCCGCTGGCCGGCCTGGAGGCGCTCGCCCCGGACGGGGCGGTGATCCCCTTCGCCGACGGGCACACCCGGCAGCTCCCCCGGCTGACGGCCGGGCCGTTCCGCTATGCACAACACGCCGACGGCTACCTGGAGCTAGCGCTGCGTTACGCCCACGTCCCGGTCAAGCAGGCCGTGATCGCCGCGTCCGCGCTGAGCCTGCTCTACCCGCAGGACGGCATCGACGGCTACCCGCAGGAGGCGTTCCTGGCCGACCTGGTGCGCGAGGCGGCCGCCGACATCCGCGGCGCCCTGGACCGGGGCGCGCACAGCGTGCAGATCGACTTCACCGAGGGCAGGCTCGCGGTGAAGCTCGACCCGTCCGGGCAGCTGCTGCGGTCGTTCACCGATCTCAACAACCGGGTGCTGGCCGAGTTCTCGCCCGAGGAACGGCAAAGGATCGGCGTGCACACTTGCCCGGGCGGCGACCAGGACTCCACCCACAGCGCCGACGTCGACTACGCCGGGCTGCTGCCGGGCCTGTTCAGCCTGAACGCGGGCTCCTTCTACATCCAGCTGGCAAGCGAGCCGGACCGCCCCCGGGTCCTGCGTGCCATCGCCGAGCACGCCAGGCCGGGACAGCGGATCTTCGTCGGCGTGACCGACCCGATCGACCCTCGCGTCGAGAGCGCGGAGGAGGTCAGGGACCGGGTGCTGGAAGCGGCGAAGTACATCGACCCGGCCCGGCTCGGCACGTGCGACGACTGCGGCTTCGCGCCGTTCGGCGACGACACCTCCACCACGCGTGACATGGCGTTCGCGAAGATCCGCGCCCGGGTAGCAGGCACCCAGCTCGCAGCCACCGAACTCGGGCTCTGAACGAGCCACTGGATGGTGGCCGGGCAGGCGGCATTCACACACCACCACCGAGGCCGGAACCGAAGCCGCGGTGGTTGGCTGCGTCCTATCGGCGATCAATGAGGGGGCGCGGATCGCCCCCGGCCACGTGGGGTGGCCGACCTGGATTCAGGTCGGTCTCAACTTCGTGGTTCCGTTCTGTGTCTCCAGCTACGGCTACCTTGCCGCCGCCCGGGTGCCGGTCGGCGCTCCTGCTGCTATTGCGGCCCGGTCCCTGCGGCGGAACAGCAGCCAGTAAGCGACTCCCGCTGGGGGGAAGGCGCAGAGCAGCAGGCACAGCACGCACAGGTCGAGGGCCGGGCCCGGCTGCGCTGGCTGTGTCTCGGCGGGTGGCAGGTCCGCTGTGAGGGCGCGCAACTGGCCCCGGGTCCGCGCCGCGAAGGCCGCGGCGACCCGTTCCTCCAGCTCGGCCAGTGTCAGGCGGCCCTCGGCGTAGTGGCGTTGCAGCAGCGCCGCGGCCAGGTCCCGTTCGGTGTCGGAGGCCCGGACGGCGGTGCCGGTCAGGCCTGCGGGGGCATCGCTCATCATGGCCTCCCTGCGGCATCCGGACGGTCCTGCAAGTCGACCAGGGCCACCACGACCCGCGTCCAGGTCCCCCCGGTGCAGGTCTCGCCGCAGTCGGCGGCGAGCTGTTCGATATGGGTCCGCAGCTCGGCGAGGGCGTCCTCGGTGAGCCGGATGGCGCCGCGGTGCACGTCGACCTCGCGGCGCCGGCCGTCCTGTCTGGCCTGGAACGCGGCGGCGATATCGGCCTGGGTGGCGTCGAGGACGGAGCCGAGGAAGGCGACCATCTCCTCGGGGCTGGCGGCATCACCGGGCGGCTCGACGGCCGCGGGGGCGTAGACGCGTTCGACCTTTCCGCGGGCCAGTCGGCGGTAGTCGGTGACCTCGATCAGCCCTGCCTGCTCGAGCTGGGTCAGGTGGTAGTAGAGCCGGTCCGCGGGCAGCCCGGCGCATTCGGCGAGTTCGCGGGCGGACCGCGGTGTCTCCGAGAGCGCTTCGAGGAGCTGGATTCTTAGCGGGTCGGCGAGCGCCTTGTGCACGCCGTGCCATCGCATGGGTACGCCGGGGCCCGCGGCCCGCCTGCTCACTGGAGCAATCTCCATTCGCTGGACATTCATATCGTTCATTGGATTATATTACAACATAAATCCCGTAATACCGCCCGAGGGACCAGCAAGGACCCAGCAAGGACTTAACGCCCTGGCTTGTGCCGTCCTGCTGAGGCTCCTCGGGGCTGGTGCGGGGGCATGCTCGCCTTATGCCCTTAGCGGGCCGTCCCGGCGAACCGGCGGCCGCCGCGCCAGGTCGGCCGCCAGCCCAGGTAGCCGAACCCGGCCAGGCAGGGGACCAGCGCTGACCATTCGGAGCTGGCATGAAGTGCCTGGCAGGCCGCCCAGGCCAGCGCGAAGGTAAGGAGAGCGCCCGCCAGGCGCAGGGTCAGCGCGGCGCGGACAGCCGGAGCCGACGGCTGCTGCAGGCGGCGGACCCGGTAGCGCAGGTCGTCGGGCTCGGCGAACGCCGGCCACGCGGGGCTCCCCGGGGCGGAAGTGGAGGGAGAGGCGGCCGCAGCGAGGGCGACCTTGGCGAGCGCCGACAGCAGCGGCGCAGTGCCTACCGCGGCGGCGGCCTCATCGTCGGCGGCGGCTTCCAGGTCGCGGCGCAGCCGGGTCCAGGCCAGCCGGGCCGGGGGCAGCCACCGGTAGCTGCGCGCGATCACCGCGCCGAGCAGCAGGATCCGCGGGTGGCCGAGGCGGATGTGCGCCACCTCGTGGCGCAGCACGGCTTCCTGCTCGGCCGGGGTGAGCAGGGCCAGCAGCCCGGTGCTGACCACCGCCCGGGGGCGGCGCAGCCCGGCGCAGTGGGCGGCGAGCTGGTCTGCGGGAACGATCCAGGCCGTGCCGCCGTCGGCCAGCCGCCTGGGGACTGCCCCGGCCAGCGCCAGGCCGCGCAGCTCGGCACGGCGGGCGGCCCGCAGCGCCCGGGCGGCCAGGAAGACGGTGCGGGCGGCCAGGGCGGCGGCAACCCCGTACAGGGCGAGCTGGCCGGGGCCGGCGGGGCCGGCCGCGGCCACGCAGGCCCCGACCGTCATGTGCCCGCCGCGGCGCGCTGCGGTTCCCAGGGCCGCGGCGGCGCAGGCGAGCAGCAGCGGTGGCATCAGCCCGATGCCGGCCAGGGTGAGGACCCCGGCCGCGGCGCCCAGGCGGGGCGCTGCCCGGGCCGCTGGCGGCCGCGCGGCCGCCAGCGCCACCGCGATGCCCGCGGCGAGGACGGCTGCCGCCCAGGTCAGGTGGGTCACGGCTGGTTCTCCCGCAGCAGGGCGGCCAGCTCCTCCAGCAGCGCGGGGTCCTGCGCCTCCTCGATCAGGTGGGCCAGGACGGCGCGCCGGTCGCCGGCCGCGGCCAGCAGCCGCTCGATGGCCCGGGCAGTGAGCTGCGCCGGGTCACCGGCGGGCTGGTAGAGGTAGCGGCGGCCGTCACCGGCCCGCTCGGCCAGGCCCTTGGCCACCAGGTGGGTCAGCACGGTCACGACCGTGTTGTAGGCGCGGCGGGGTCCCGGCAGCCGTCCCGCCAGCTCCCGGGCGCCGAGCGGCTCCCCGGCCGCCCACAGCACGTCCATCACCTCGGCTTCCAGGCCGCCGAGCCTGATGCCCGCGATGTTCCGCCGTTCCATTGGCCCAGTCTGCCAGGCGGGGGTCAGGTCGGCGACGGTCGTGAAGCTGCCCGCCGGCGCCGGCGTCCCCGTCTTGCTCACTGCCCGCCTCCATGATCATCATGACTGCCCGTCACGGCGTGCCCGGGTCGTCGTCCCGGCACCCCGGCGGCCGCCGCCGCCGTGCCCGTGTCCGGGGCCGGGCAGCAGTCCTGCGCCAGGCAGGCGGCTCGGGCGAGCTTGCGGGCCGACCACGCGCCGCTCGCGGCGAGCACCGCGAGCGCGCCGGCCAGCAGCCACTCCTGCTTGGTGGCGAAGAAGTAGGTGATCGTCCCGGTGGTGCGCAGCTGCGTGGCGGCCGGCAGGCCGAGCAGGCTCACCAGCGTCGGCACCACGGGGCTGCAGCACAGGAAACTGGGCAGCAGGCTCACCACCGCGGCCAGCGCCCCGGCCGGCCCGCCGCGGCGCGTCCGCCCCGGGGCGGCACTGGCGTTGCCGGCGATCCGGCGCATGGCGTGCACCTGCAGCGTCACGACCCAGGCCAGGCCGAGGGCGAACGCGGCCGTGAACGCCGCGTACCGCGGGCCGAAGTACTGCCAGTTGGCCAGCGAGATCCGCTGCGTGTAGTCAAACGGCAGCAGGACCGAGTAACCGAACCCGGCCAGTGCCGCCACTGCCGCGAACACCGCTTGATCGGCCCGGTCGCACGCCACCTCGCGGGCCAGCGCACGCCATGGCCGCGCCGCGGCCGCGGCGCCCTCTGCCGACCGCGCAAGCATCGTCCCCGGGCCTGTCATCGCGCCCGCAGCCCGGCGGAAGTCCCGGCCGCCCTCGCCGGGCGATCCGGGGCCGGCGGGCAGCATTCCCGGCTTCTCCTGCGGCGGCGCAGCACCAGTGTCAACGCCACGGCCGCAGCGAGCGCGACCCCCAGGCCGAACGCACCCCAGGCCAGGGCGTCGGCCGCGGCCAGGACCCCGAATAGCAGCGGCCCGCCGCAGCAGGCCACCGGGGCCAGCATCAGCCACAGGGTGCCTGGCCCGTCGCCTTTCCCTCCCCGATCTTCGGAAGACGGCGCTTGCCCCTGCCGGTCGTCCATCTCGGCCTCCCTTGATAATGGCGCCTGTGGTAGTGGCTGCAGTGCGGCTGCGAACAGCTCAGCTGGCGGCGGCCGGAAGATGGCCGAGCAGGGCGCTCATCGTGCTCACCGGCACCGAGTCCTGATAGATTCCGCCCTCGACTGCCGCGGGCTCGCGGGCCTGCCCTACTATACTATGGAATTATAGACGACTCCGACGCAATCATAGAAGACCTTCGGCCGTGACAGCCGCAAGATCAGGAGGTGCGCAGGTGGACCGGTTCGACGTGATCATGATCGGGATGGGCCCCGGCGGGGAGGCCGCCGCCGGGCGGCTGCTGGCCGCCGGGAAGCGGGTGGCGGTGGTGGAGCGGGAGCTGATCGGCGGCGAGTGCGCCTACTGGGCGTGCATCCCGTCCAAGACGCTGCTGCGCGCGCCCGAGGCGCGGGCCGAGGCGGCCAGGGCCGCCGGCGTGGCCACCCCCGCGCTGAATTGGCCGGAGCTGCGGGACTACCACGACTACATGGTCCGCTACCTCGACGACGCCGCGCAGGTCCGCGGGTACGAGCAGGCGGGGGCCACCGTGATCAAGGGCACCGCGCGGATCACCGGCCGCGGCCGGGTCGAGGCTGGCGGGGAGCTCCTGGAGGCCGATCACGTCGTGATCGCCACCGGCTCCGTGCCGGTGCGCCCGGACATCGAGGGCCTTGACCAGGTGCCGGTGTGGACCAACCGGGAGGCCACCAACGTGCGGGACATCCCCTCCCGGGTGCTGCTGATCGGCGGCAGCGCGGCCGGCGTCGAACTCGGCCAGTTCTACGCCCGGATGGGCGCCCAGGTCACCATCGTGCAGCGCGCGGGCACGCTGGTCGACCGCGAGGACCCCCGGGTCGGTGAGCTGGCCCGCGACGCGCTGGCAGCCGACGGCGTCACCGTCCATGCCGGCCGCACCGCGGCCCGGGCCCGGCCCGCCGCCGGCGGCGCCGTCATCACCCTCGACGACGGCACCGAGGCCGGGACCGACGTGGTGATCCTTGCCGCCGGGCGCCGCCCGGCCACCGCCGGGCTCGGCCTGGAGGCCGCCGGCATCACCCTCGGTGCGCGCGGCGAGGTCCCGGTCGACGACCACTGCCGCGCCGGAGAGGGCCTGTGGGCGCTGGGCGACGTCACCGGGGTCGCCCTGTTCACCCACGTGGCCATGTACCAGGGCCGGGTCGTCGCCGACAACATCCTCGGCCGCGAACGGGCCGCCTCCTACCACGGCATCCCCCGGGTCGTGTTCGCCGACCCCGAGATCGCCGCCACCGGGTACACCGCCGCGCAGGCCCGCGACCGCGGCATCGACGCGGCGGCTACCGAGGTCGCCCTGGCCGACTCGGTGGCCCGGCCGTGGACCTACGAGCGTGACCCCCGCGGCGTCCTCGGGCTGCTCGCCGACCGGCACCGCCGCGTCCTGGTCGGGGCGTGGGCGGTCGCGCCGCTGGCCAGCGAGTGGATCCACCAGGCCGCGCTGGCGATCCGGGCCCAGATCCCCATCGACACCCTGCTCGATCAGGTCGCCCAGTACCCCACCTACAGCGAGGCCTACCTCGCCGGGCTGGAGCAGCTCGCCCTGTAGAGCCGCCCAGCGCGCAGCGTCATGCCGGACACCGGCGGACGGGATACCGGTGACCGGGCGGCCCCGACCCGGAACCGGGCAACAGCGGGCCGCCGTGGCGCTCACGCCCCTCCCGCTGCACGCGTGCCCGATAGTGGTCGCCAGCCTCGCGGAGGGCCAGGTGGCCAGGCAGGCGGGCCCGCGCAGCCTCGCGCCCGGTGACGCTGCCCTACTCCGTGTCGCCGCTGCGCTAAGAGTCGCGGTTGCTCCGGCGGGACCCGGCGAGCGCGATGCCCTCGCGTGCCGATCGGCTTGCGCGGCGGGGCTACAGCGTGACCTGTTCGCCGAGGTCGAGCAGCCGCAGCCGGCCGCTGAGGCCGGCGGTGGCGAAGGCGGTGCGGAGGGTGTCGCGGCCTTGGCTGAAGTGCGTCCAGCCTTCGAAGTGCAGCGGCACCACCTGCCGTGCGTCGAGCAGTGCGGCGGCCTGTGCGGCCTGGGCGCGGGTCAGCGTCAAGTAGGCGTCAGGGAGCAGGGCGGTGCGGGCAGCCCCGGCGAAGAGCAGGGCGGCCTCGATTGGCGCGAACTGGTCGGCGACTGCACGCACGTGCTCGAACGCGGCGTTGTCGCCGCTAACATAGACGCCCGGCAGGTCGGCGCCGGTGACCACGAAGCCGGTGACCTCGCCAGTCACCGGTTCGCAGCCGGGAGGGCCGTGCCGGGCCGGCACGGCGGTGACCCGCGGCGTGCCGCCGTGCGGTGTCGGCAGGTCAATGTGCTGCCAGCTGGTCAGCGGGCGGACGGTTCCCCCGAGGCGGCGGTGCGCGCTGGGGGTGGACAGCACCAGCGGTGCGCCCGCCAGGCAGGCGCGGCCGGCGTGGTCGAGGTTGTCGGGGTGCTGGTCGTGCGAGAGCAGCACCGCATCAACCCGGCCCAGGTCGCCCGCAGTGGCGGCGGCGCCGATGGTCTTGGTCAAGGCCCGCTCGCCGATCGGGTACGGGCCGGGTGGATCGAAGGTCGGGTCGGTGAGCAGGCGCAGACCGCCAATCTCCAGTAGCGCGGTGGGCCCTCCCAGGTACCGCACCGCAACCCGCCCGGTCTGGTTGGCCGCCACGTCACGGGCCAAGATGCCGTCCACGAGATTCCTTGTCGGACCGGCCCCCGCTGCCCGCGCGCGGATAGGGCCGCGCGACGGTTCAGGGTTGCCGGTGCCCGGTGATTGGCTTGCATGCATGGTCACCGGATTGCTCCTTCGCAGACGGGGGTGATGGCGGTCAGTAGCGGGCGAGGGTGCCGCGGTTTCTGGCGGTCCGCTCGCCGAGGCGGAAGGCGAGGATGCCGGCGGCCGGGTAGGCGGTGGCGGTGGCCAGCAGCCAGACCAGGCCGCCGGTGCCCCACAGTGCCGTGACGGGGCGGTGGCCGATCAGCGCGCCGTACAGGCTGCCCACCCCGGCGGTGAGCGGGAAGATGTGCCCGATGCCGGCCATCCAGCCGGGGACGGTGAGCAGCGGCAGCGCCCCGGCGCTGAAGATCATCACGGCGACCATGATGCTGTCGTTGAGCATCTGGACGCGCTTCCAGACCAGGGTCATGCCGGCGATGATCAGCGAGACCCCGGTCCCGGTGACGACGATGAGCGCGAGCGGCAGCAGCGCGGCGGCGGTCCAGTGGTAGTGCAGCGGCACGAAGGCGCTGACGATGCCGTAGGTGCCGCCGGCCACCAGCGCGCTCTCGATCAGCGCGGCCACGACCCGGCCGGCGGCGACGACTAGCCAGGACGGCAGCGGGGACAGGTAGACCTGCTCCAGGGTGCCGGACTGGATCTCGCCGAGCAGCCGCCAGAACAGCTTGACGATCTGCATGTAGTAGAACGTGAACGGGATGGCCCACAGGACCAGCGCGGAGGTCCGGCCGCTGCTGAGAGACCACCGGACGTGGCCGCCGGTGATCTGGTGGTCGGCGCCGAGGACCGGGCCGAGCAGCAGGACGAACACGGCGAACATGGGCAGCTCGATGAGGATCTGCAGGCGTTCGGACCAGGCGAAGGTTAGGCCCTTGCGGACCTCGTTGCCCAGGCTGGTCAGGAACCGGGTCATCGCGGGCTCAGCCCCCCTTCGCGCCGCGCGCGGCGCAGAGTGTGCAGGTAGATGATCCAGCCCAGGCCGGCGAGCACGGCTGTGTGGGCAATCAGCCAGGGTAGGGTGCCATCGGACCAGGCCGGGCCCAGCCCGCGGCCGGCGAGCGTGGTGTTCAGCACCTCGACGCCGAGTGTGGTGGGCAGGAACCTGGCGAAGATCTCGACACCGAGCGGGAACACGCTGACCGGTATCAGCAGGCCGCCGAAGAACATGATCACCATGTTGAAGACGTGCGTGATCGCGCCGATGCTGGCAAACCGCAGCGTGAGACCGATGATCAGCAGCGCGTAGCCCAGAGCGTCGCCGATGGTGAGCAGGACCGGCACCAGCACGTCGGGCGGGACCGTGTAGTGCACGCGGTAGCCGAGGCCGAAGGCCAGTCCGAGCACGGCCGCGCTGATCAGCCCCTCGGTGGCGAGCGCGCCGAGCCGGCCGAGCACCAGCAGCGTGGGCCGGGACGGGCTGAGCTGGGCCTGTTCCAGAGTGCCGCCGTTGACCTCCTCGGCGATGCCGCCGCTGCCTTGTATCGCCGCGTTCTTGGCGGCGGCCAGGGCGACCAGCGCCGGCAGCGTCACGGCCACCATCGCGCGGGTGATGTGCCCGCCGCCGATGAGGAACCGGAACAACGGGTACTCGGCGGCGCCCGTCACGATGGCCGAGGCCACCAGGCCGCGGCGGCGCCACATCAGCAGTAGTCCCTTGCCGGTCTCGTTGCCGAGCCTCCTGGCGGTGGCCGCGGGCCCGTCGGCACCGGGCGCGGCGGACACCGGAATGGCGGTCATGCCACAGGCTCCTTTCCGTTTTCCGCGTGCGCCCCGCGGGGGTCCGCGGCGGTGCCGTCGTGGATGAGGCGGAGGAAGACGTCCTCCAGGCCGGGCTGGGCCTGGCTGACCGACAGCAGCGGGATGTTCCGGTCGCGGAGCTGGCCGAGGAAGTGCTGCAGACCGTCCTGGCTGGCGTCGGGCAGCGTGATGCGGGTGCCATCGGCACCGGTGTCGGCCTCGGCGCGGGCACCGGCAGGAAGCTGCCCGGCGAGGCCGTTGAGCGTCCCGGCGACGCGGACTTCGAACCGGTCCTCGGCGTAGCGGGCCAGCAGGTCCGGCGTGGGCAGGTCGGCGATGACCGTTCCGCTGCGGATCACCGCGATCCGGCCGACCAGTTCCTGGGCGTTGCCCAGTTCGTGGGTGGTCAGCACGACGGTCTTGCCTTCATCCCGGGCCAGGTGCGCGACCCAGTCCCTGACCGTGCGGGCCGCTTCCACGTCCAGGCCGATCGTCGGCTCATCCAGCAAGATGACCGGCGGGTCGGTGATCAGCGCGGCCGCGATCGCGACCTTCTGCTGCATGCCACGGGAGTACGAGCCGACCGTCTCGTTCCGCCGCTCCCACAGGCCGAGCTCAGATAGCAGCCGCTGCGCCCGGGGCTTGATCTCGGCGGCGCGCAGGCCCTTGAGCCGGCCGAAGTACATCAGGTTCTGCCACGCTGATAGCGGCCAGTACACGTTGCGGGAGCCCTCCAGCACCGCGCCGATCTGGCGTACCGCGGCGCCCCGCTGCCGGGCCACGTCCTGGCCGTGGATCCTGACCGTCCCGGCCGTGGGCGCCACCAGGCCGGCGATCATCTTGATGATGGTGGTCTTCCCCGCCCCGTTCGGGCCGAGCAGGCCGATCACCTGGCCGGGCGGCACCGTCAGCGTCAGCGGCTGCACCGCGGTGAACGCGTCTTTGCCGCGTCCGTACCTCTTGGCCAGCGCGCGGATCTCGATGGCCGCGGGACTGGCGCCGTCCGGCGCCGTTGCTGCGGGCATCACTGCTCCTTGCGGGTCGTGGCTGCCGTCGGCGTGCCCGGCGTGCCGTATATCGTACGTATACGTTGTACGTAAGAGTTACACGTACTTCTTACGTCTGTCAATACGCGTAGGAGAAAACGTACGTGGTACGCTGCGGTGGTGAGCACCGAGACCCGCCCGGCGCCGCGGGGCACGGCCCGGGCGCCGCTGAGCCGCCAGCGCGTGCTGGCCGCCGCCCTGGCCTACGTGGACGAGCACGGCCTGGACGGCCTGACCATGCACAAGCTCGCCGCCGAGCTCGGCGCCGGCGCCATGTCGCTGTACAACCACGTCCGGAACAAGGACGACCTGCTCGCCGGCATCAGCGAGCTGGTCTGGCAGGAGGCCGCCGCCGCCGCTCCCCCCGCCGCGGACGACGCCGCCTGGCTGCGCGCCCTGGGGCGGGCCATCCGCGACGCGGGCCGGCGCCACCCCAAGGCGCTGCCCGCGCTCGTCAGCGCCGGCGTCTTCCCCCCGGCCATGCTCGAGGTCATCGCCGGCCAGTTCGACCGGGCAGGGCCAGCCGAGCCGGACGCCAGGCTGCTCACCGGCATCGCCACGGTGACCGCCTTCGCCCTCGGCTGGGCCATCACCGGGTCGGCCGGCGCCGGGCCGGCGGCCGGCCCGGCCCGCGAGAGCGAACGGCAGCGGATCCGGCGGGTCACCCGCGCCCTGCCGCCGGAAACCCCCGACCGCCTTGTCGACACCGCCATCGCCGTGTGCGCAGCGGACACCGAGGCCATGTTCGCCACCGGGCTCGAGGCCATCATCACCGGCTGCGGCGTCGGCGGCACCCCGGCCAGCCCGCGGACAACGCCGCCGCGCTGGCCGCGTGCGAACGGACCGGCCCGCATGACGAAATGACTGGGACCCGAAGGAGAAGAGCCTGATGACAGCCATGGGTGCCGGGCTGCGCGCCGGGGACGCGGACCGGCAGGGTGCGATCGAGATCCTCAAGGCGGCCTACGCCGACGGCCGCCTCGACCAGGACGAGCTGGAACAGCGGCCGAGCGTGCCCTCGCCGCGCGCACCGCCGCCGACCTGGATGCCCTGCTCGCCGACGTCGGCGCCACCAGCCGGACACTGACGGCCCCGGCACCCGGCAACCAGGCCACCCCAGCCCGATGGTCGGCGCCCCGGGCACGTGAGCACCTGGCGCGCTTGCTGCGATGCGTGTTCTGCTGCGGTAGGTGACCGCCGCCGCGGCCTGAGTTTTCCTGCCTGCGGCCCGGTGAGTTACGGAACGGGGATGGCCTGGCAGCAATCCAGGGCGGCGGCGTTGTCGGTTGCCAGGTCGCGGGCGAGCGCGACAAGGCCGCGGACGCGGGGGTCGCCCACGGCGTAGCGGAGCTTGTGGCCGTCGCGGCGGGCGGTGATGTAGCCGCAGTCGGCCAGGCAGCACAGGTGGACCGACACCCTTGGCTGGGAGATGCCCGCGTGCCCGGCGCATTCGGCGGAGGTCCGCTCGCCGGCCAGGATGAACTCCAGCAGCCTGAGCCGCGTGGGGTCGGACAGCGCGCGGAAGAATCTTGCCACGGTACCGGTGTGCGAGCAGGTGGCCGCGTCGGCCGCGGAGACGGCGGAGACGGCGGGGGCGGGGCTCGGCGCCATAGTGTGCACCTCCGGACCGGAACTATTCGCCTAGCCGCATAATATGCTACGCTCCCAGCTATTCGCTAACGCGTATAGAAAAGGATGGCCCGCTAACGCTTGCCGGGCCCGGCGTGAGGAGGCATGTCCGTGACCGGTCCACGATCCGGCTTCGACCTGGCGATCATCGGCTCGGGGGGCGCGGCGTTCGCCGCCGCGATCACCGCCAGGGACTCCGGCGCCTCGGTGGTGATGATCGAACGCGGCACTGTCGGGGGCACCTGCGTGAACACCGGGTGCGTGCCGTCCAAGGCGCTGCTGGCCGCCGCCGGGGCCCACCACGTAGCGCTTGATCAGCGTTTCCCCGGGATCACGACGCAGGCCGGGCCGGCCGACATGGCCGCGCTGACCGGCGGCAAGGACGAGCTGGTGGCCGCGATGCGGGCCGGGAAGTACACCGGCCTGGCCGCGGAGTACGGCTGGCGGATCCTCGCGGGAACCGCCAGGTTCACCGGGGACGCCGGCGCGCCGCGGCTTGAGGTGACGCGTAGCCACGGCGACACCCAGGTGATCGAGGCCGCGCACTACCTGGTGGCGACCGGCGCGGCACCGTGGATACCGCCCATCGACGGGCTCGCCGAAGCCGGATACCTGACCTCGACGACGGCCATGGAACTCAGCGAGCTGCCGGAGTCGATGCTGGTGATCGGCGGCAACTCCGTCGGCCTGGAGCTGGGGCAGCTGTTCGCCCGGCTCGGCACCCGGGTCACCATCGCCGAGGCGCTGGACCGGCTCGCGCCGTCCGCGGAACCGGAGGTCTCCGCCGCGATCGAGGACGTCTTCGACGATGAGGGCATCGGCATCCTCACCGCCGCGACCGTCGCAGCGGTGCAGCGGCGTGGCCCCGGCCGTTCGGCAGCCATCAAGACAGCAGGGGGCCAGAAGCGGGAGCTGGCGGCCGGCGAGATCCTGGTCGCGGCCGGCCGCCGCCCGGTCACCGCCGGGCTGAACCTAGCGGCCGTCGGGGTGCAGACCGGCGAGGCCGGCGAGATCCTGACCGACGCGTTCCAGCGGACGGCCAGCCCGCGGATCTGGGCAGCCGGGGACGTCACCGGTGGCCCGCAGTTCGTCTACGTCGCCGCCGCCCAGGGCACCCGCGCCGCCGCTAATGCCCTGGATCAGGCCGGGCGGACGGTGGACTACACCGCCCTGCCCAAGGTGACGTTCACCAGCCCGGCCATCGCCTCGGCCGGGCTCACCGAAGCAGAGCTGATCCAGGCCGGAGTCAGCTGCGACTGCCGGGTCGTCCCGCTGGCGGCGGTACCCCGCGCCATCGTCAGCCGCGACACCCGCGGGGTGATCAAGCTCGTCGCCGAGGCCGGCACCGGCCGCGTCCGCGGCGCGCACGCCGTCGCCGACGGGGCCGGCGAGGTGATCGCCGCCGCCACCTACGCGATCCGCGCCCAGATGACCGTCACCGACCTGGCCGACACCTGGGCACCCTACCTGACCATGTCCGAGGCACTGCGGCTGGCCGCCCAGGCGTTCAGCCGCGACATCTCCAGACTGTCCTGCTGCGCGGCCTGACCGCCTATACCCAGAAGGAGCATCTCATGACCGATGTCAACCAGCTCGGCCGGTTTACCCGCGGCAGCATCGCCGACCGCCAGGCCGCCCTGCCCGGCCCTCTGCGTGACCTGAACCGCGCGGTGCTGCGCCGCTTCCTGGAGACCGGCTCGGCCCCCACCGCGCGCTGGCTGCGGCAGGCCGCCGCCGGCCTTGGCCTCGGCGCCGGGGCCATCGATGAGCTGGCCGCAGCCGACGCCGTGCACGTCGTGAACGGGGTCGTGGCCGCCGCCTACCCGTTCTCCGGCGGTCCCACCAGGCACCGCGTCGAGCTCGATGGGCTGCCCGCGGTGTACGCGATGTGCGCGATCGACGCGCTCGGCCTGCCGGCCATGACCGGCCGGGACGGCCGGATCACCTCTACCGACCCGGCCGACGGCCAGCCGATCGTGATCTCCGTCCGGGGCGGCACCTGGTCATGGAATCCGGCCGGCGCGGTCGTCGTCGCGGGCCGCGCCACGGATTGCGGCACCAACTGCGACGCCCGGGAGGCGATGTGCCCCAACACCACCTTCCACGCCAGCCACGGCAGCGCGCACGCCTACCTGGCCGGCCGCGGCGACATCGACGCCGAGATCCTCGACCAGCCGACCGCCATCCAGGCCGGCCGGGTCAACTTCGGCCCGCTGCTCGGCGGCACGGCATGAACCCCGCTGCCGCCGGATCGCCGCCAGCCGAGGCTGCGGGCGACCCGGCGCGCCTCGCCGGATTGTTCGTCGATGTTCCCGGCGGGCGGCTGTGGGCCGAGCACGCTGGCAGCGGCCCCGCCGTGCTGTTCGCACACGCCGCGATCGCCGACCGGCGGATGTGGGACGAGCAGATGGCCGCGCTGTCCGGCCGCTACCACGTGATCCGCTACGACCAGCGGGGCTTCGGCCGGTCCAGCCCCCCCGAGGTCCCCTACTCCCCCGTGGCGGACCTGGGTGCCGTGCTGGACCACGCGGGCGCCGGCCGGGCCGCCCTCGTCGGGTGCTCCCTAGCTCCCGTGGGAACCGATACCCGACTACTTCGCAGCGATCAAGTCGGGCCACCTGACGCGGGTCGAAACCGTGGCCGTCAGGCTGCTCGCGCCGCTGCACACCAGCCCGGAGGTCGATGAACGCATCCGCGAGCTGCTGACCGCCAACCTGGCCGGCCAGATGACGATGGGCCAGAACTGGACCGCCAGCCCGCCGGTCTACCCGCGGCTGAGCAGCATCCGGGTCCCCGCTCTCGTAGTCGCCGGCGACCGTGACGCCGGCGACTTCCCCCGCATCGCCAGGCTGGTCGCCAGCAAAATCGCCGGAGCATGCCTGGAAATCCTGCCCGGGGCCGACCACAACGTGCCCGTCCGGGTCGCAGCCGCCTTCACCAGCCTGCTCACCAGCTTCCTCGACGACCTCCCAGCCTGACCCGACCCGGCTCGGCACGTGCGACGACTGCGGCTTCGCGCCGTTCGGCGACGACACCTCCACCACGCGTGACATGGCGTTCGCGAAGATCCGCGCCCGGGTAGCAGGCACCCAGCTCGCAGCCACCGAACTCGGGCTCTGAGCCGGTCTTCAGGGGCGAGCGGCAATGACACGGCGGAGCGGCACCGGCAGCTCCAGCCGGAACCGGGCGAGCAGCCGCAGGTAGTGCTGCGCGAGCCGGTAGCGTCCGGGGGGCAGGCCGGGCAGGTACAGCGACGACAGGAATTCATCAGCGTCGGCGGGTTCCCGCGGCCGGTGTCCGAAGCGGTGCCGCTCGTCTTCTTGTACCCGCAGGCCAGCCTGGGTCAGGAGGACCGGCAGACGGCGCAGCGCCGAGCCGGCCGGGTAGCCGGGGCTGCGGCCCAGGGCGGCCAGCAGCCCGGCGGCGATGACGTGGTCTCGTGGGCGTAGCGGCCCGGCGGCGGGGATGGTGGCGGTCAGCAGGCCGCCGGGTTTCAGCACCCGGGCGATCTCGGCCAGGACCTGGGGCAGCGGGGTCACCACCATCAGGCTCATCGAGCAGGCCACCACGTCCACGCTGGCGTCGGCCAGCGGGATCGCCGAAGCGCGCGCCCGCAGCAGTGGCCACGCGCCCGCTGCCCGGGCTCCGGCCAGTTCGGCCTCGGACAGGTCGAGGCCGATGTAGGCCCGTCCCGCCAGGCTAGCCGCAGCGGGGCGCTGCCGCAGCCCAGATCCAGGACCAGGGCCTGGCGTGGTACGGCACCAGCCAGCCAGCGGTAGGGATCTGTGACGCCGTCCGGGTCGGCCCGCAGGCTGCGCCGCAGGACGGCCTCGGTGATGCTCGGCCGTCCGGCGTGGAAGGCCTCCAGGTAAGCGTCCCAGGTCGTAACCTCGGTGTGCCGGGCCTCCCGGCCGACACGGCGCAGCCGCCAGGCCGTGACCGTGATGACCGCGAGCGCCGCGGCCGCGATGAGGGCGACGTCGGGGACGTGCGCTCCGACGGCGGTGACCGCGTCCTGCAGCCGGTTGTCCCAGCCGTCCAGGCTGCGCGGGGACAGCAGCCCGGTCAGGCCGGCGGTCCCGTGGTAGCGCAGGAACACGATGCCGAGGCCGGTGAAGATCAGCCCGGAGATCACCGGGATGGTGTGCAGGCGCAAAGGGCCGAGACGGATGCCGCGTCCGCGCAGCCACCGCCGCCCGCTGATGCCGAGCCGGTCCCAGGCCGCGGCGAGCGCGAACAGCGGCGCGGCCATCCCCGCGGCGTAGACGGCGAGCAGCGCCGCGCCGCGGGCCGACTGCCCGGTACCGGCAGCGACGGTGAGGACCGCGCCGAGGACCGGCCCGGCGCAGAACCCGGCCAGGCCGGACACCGCGCCCAGGGCCAGTACGGACAGCAGCGACGTGCCGCGGATACGGGCCTGCAGCCGGGTGATTCCCGGGATGGTGAACCCGCCGCCGGCGATCTGCAGCAGGCCGAACCCGATCAGGACCAGGCCCGCGGCGGTGGTCAGCGCGGCCTGGTGCCCGTATACCAGGGTGCTGGCCTGGGCCGACCCCATGCCGAGCGGGACCAGCACGGCGGCCAGCCCGAGGTAGAACACCAGGGTACGGCCCAGGAGCCGGACGGTGCCGGCGAACGCGTAGGCGAAGAACGCGGGGAGCAGCAGGGCGCTGCACGGGCTGAGCAGGGTGAGCGTCCCGCCGAGGAACGCCCCCAGATAGCCGATTCCGGTCATCAGGCGGGGAAGGTCACTGGCCGCCGCGGGCGTTCGCGATGGCCGCCTCGAACGCGGCCAGCGGCTGCGCGCCGAAGAACGGCTGCCCGTTGATCAAGAACGCGGGCGTGCCGGGGACGCCGAGCTGCTGGCCGAAGCGGCCGTCGGCCCGGACGGCGGCGGCCAGCGCCGGGCTGGCGACGTCGCGGTCGAAGGCGGCCATGTTCAGCCCGAGGCGCCGCGCGACGGACCGCAGGTAGCCGCCGGTGACCAGGCCGCTGTGCTCATCGGCAGACTGGTGAGCGAACAGGTAATCATGGAACGCCCAGAACCGGCCCTGCGTCCCGGCCGCCCGCGCCGCCACCGCCGCGTCCACGGACTGGCCGTCCACCCAGGGGAAATCCCGCCAGATCAGGCGGACCACCCCGGCGTCCACGTACCGGCGGATCAGGGCCGGCTGGGTGTCTCGGGCGAACGCGCCGCAGTTGGTGCACTGGTAGTCGCCGAACTCCACGATCGTCACCGCCGCCCCGGGCCGGCCCAGGGTCAGCGCCTGGCTTACCGGCGGCGGCACCGGCCCGGCCGCCGGGTGATCGGACGGGTACGGGTCCGCCCCGGACGGGTAGGTGGCCAGCGGCGCCGGCGTCCCGGCCGCCGGGGCCCGCGCCGGGTGTCCGCCACCGATCAGCGAGACCGCCGCCAGCCCGGCGAGCACCACGATCGCCGCCCCGGCGACGGCCACCATCCGGGCGCGGGGATCAGCCACCGAGCATGGCCCGCAGCCGCCCCGCCAGCCCGCCGCGGGCAGCGCCCGCCTGCTCGCCGGCCGCCCGCACCACCTTGACGCCGTGCCAGAATGCGACATGGCCGGCGATCTGGCTGGCGGCCGGGCTGGGCTCGGGGTAGTACCAGGCCGCGTCCCGGTTGGTTCTCCCGTTCACGGTGACATCGTAGTAGCTGGCGGTGCCCTTCCACGGGCATACGGTGGTCGTGCGGCTGGGCGTGAAGTACTCCCGGTTCAGCGTCCCGGGCGGGAAATAGTGATTGCCCTCGACCTTGACGGTCTGGTCGCTTTCGGCCAGGACCACGCCGTTCCACACCGCCTGGAGCATGCTTTCCTCCTGCTGCGCGCGATGAACTATGCCGTCGAGTAAACGTCGGCGGGTCCGTCACGCGGACGGGAATGTCAGCATGGTGTCACAGTTCCAGCAGGGCCTGCTCGATGACCTCGGTCAGCGCCGGGTGGATGTAGAGGACTCCGGAGGCCACCTGGTCGACGGTGTTGCCGAGATACATGGCCTGGATGAGCGGCTGGATCAGCACCGAGGCCTGCGGGCCGATGAGGTGGGCGCCGAGCAGCTGCCTGGTGTCTGGGTCCGCGAGCACCTTCACGAAGCTGGTGGTGTCCTCGAGCGCCCAGCCGTAGGCCGTGTCACGGTAATGCCGGGTGGCCGCCGCATACCGCCGTCCCTGTGCCCGGAGCTCATGCTCGGTCGCGCCCGCGCTGGCGACCTGCGGGTCGGCGAACACCGCGGACGGGACGACGGGGAAGTGCGCCCGGCGCGGCTTGTCCGGGTGCAGCAGGTTGTACCGGATCAGCCGGGCCTCGGCGTTGGCCATGTGCTTGAGCTGGGTGTGGTTCGCGAGGTCCCCCAGCGCCCAGATTCCCGGCACGTTCGTGGCACAGGTGTCGTCGGTCCTGACGTGCCCGTGGG
>WNFC01005574.1_pt1 | contig 25203 bp, 20 predicted proteins | sample 5400541 | NCBI WGS metagenome assembly WNFC01 (sample SAMN13153342, study PRJNA577476) | soil metagenome | isolation source: 120 cm saprolite under Douglas fir tree site 2 hole 2 replicate 1 | place: USA:California | collected 2015-04-18 | reverse complement strand
CGAGGATGGCGATGATGTCCTGAAGATCCTTGTATCGTTGGAGGATCGACTGCACGGCGCGGGCTGTCGCGTAGTGCTCCTGGCCCAGGATGATCGGATCAAGGATGCGCGAGGTGGAGGCGAGCGGATCGACGGCCGGGTAGATTCCGAGCTCGGTGAGCGCCCGCGACAGAACTGTCGTCGCGTCAAGGTGGGCGAAGGCCGTGGCTGGCGCGGGATCGGTGAAGTCGTCGGCCGGCACATAGATGGCCTGCACCGAGGTGATCGAGCCCTTCTTGGTCGAGGTGATCCGCTCCTGGAGTGCGCCCATCTCGGTGCCGAGCGTCGGCTGGTAGCCGACGGCCGAGGGCATACGCCCGAGGAGCGCCGAGACCTCCGAGCCCGCCTGGGTGAACCGGAAGATATTGTCAATGAAGAGCAGCACGTCCTGCCCTTCCTCATCGCGGAAGTACTCGGCGGCCGTCACCCCGGTCAGCCCCACGCGGAGACGCGAGCCGGGCGGCTCGGTCATCTGGCCGAAGATGAGCGCCGTCTTGTCGATGACGCCCGACTCCTTCATCTCGTGGTACAGGTCATTGCCCTCGCGCGTGCGCTCCCCTACCCCGGCGAAGACCGAGATGCCGCCGTGCTGCTTGGCAATATTGTTGATGAGCTCCTGGATGAGCACGGTCTTGCCGACGCCCGCGCCCCCGAAGAGGCCCGTCTTGCCGCCTCTGGTATAGGGCTCGAGAAGATCCACGACCTTGATGCCGGTCTCGAACATCTCTACCTTGGTCGACTGCTGCTCGAAGGTCGGGGCCGGCCGATGGATGGGAAGGGTCTTCGTGGCCTTGAGCGGCCCCGCCTTGTCCACCGCCTCGCCCGTGATATTGAGGATGCGGCCCAGCGTCTCCTTGCCGACGGGGATCGTGATCGGCTGGCCCGTGTCGTTGACCGGCATGCCACGTGTGAGCCCATCGGTGGCCGCCATGGCGACGGTTCGCACACGGCTCTCTCCCAGGTGCTGGGCGACCTCGAGCACGAGCTTGGCCGAGTAGGCGAAGACATCGGTGCTCCCCGCATTGGGCACCTCGAGCGCGTTGTAGATCGCGGGCAGCTTGCCCACCTCGAACTCAACGTCGACCACGGGGCCGATGACCTGAACAACCTTGCCTTGGCTCATCTCGAGGTTCCTTTCTGTGCTCGCTCTCTATTCAGCTCTCGGCTCGCCCTGTCGGCGCTTACCTCGCAAAGCCACACGCCTACGGCAGCTCGGCCGCGCCTTGGCTCGAAATGCGTCTCCAATAATTATGCTTCGACGGCCTGGCGGAGGGCTTCAGCGCCGCCGACGATATCCAGGAGCTCCTTGGTAATGCGCTCCTGGCGGGCCTTGTTGTACTGGATGGTCAGCAGACTGATCATTTCTCGCGCGTTCTTCGAGGCGGCCTCCATCGCCGTCATGCGCGCGCCGTACTCGCCCGCCGCGGACTCCATGAGGGCGCGGTAGACCTGGGTCGTCACGTGACGCGGCAGGAGCGAGGCGAGGATGGCCTCAGGGCCGGGCTCGTAGAGATATTCCTCCTGCGGCCCCGCGTCGCCATCGGCAGCGCCTTCGGCCTCGATGGGCAGGAGCTGCTCCCGCACCGGGCGCTGCACGGCAACCGAGCGGAATTCGTTGTACATGAGATGGACCTCGTCCACCTCCTCCGCCAGGTAGGAGCCGATCAGCTCATTCGAGAGCTCCTGGGCGTGGGAGTAGGCCAGGCGGTCGAAGAAGCCCAGCATCTCTGACCTGACCGTGAACTGGCGCCGACGATAGAAATCGCGGGCCTTCTTGCCTACGACCACCAGGGTCACCGAAGTCTCCCCGGCCCCGCGAAGGAACCGAAGCGACTCCCGGAGGATGTTCGAGTTGAAGGCCCCACAGAGTCCTTTATCCGCCGTGATGATCACGAGGCGCTTGCGCCCCGTCTCGCGCCGGGCCAGCAGCGGATGCGTCTCATCGCCGGTATGTCCGACGAGGCCTCCGAGGAGCTCCCGCATCTTGGTCGCGTACGGCCGCGCCGCGATGATCCGCTCCTGCGCGCGGCGGAACTTGGACGCGGCCACGAGCTTCATGGCTTTGGTGATCTTCTGAGTCGACTGGACGGAGCGGATCCGTCGCTGGATGTCCCGGAGCGTCGCCATGCGTCGGGGTCCTAGGCCGCCTTGATGCCCCGCGAGACCATGAACTCCGCCTTGGCCTCCCCGATCGCCTTGGTCAACGCGTCACGGAGCTCGTCGGTCAGCTCCTTCTTGTTTGCGATCTCCGGCAGGAGCTGAGGATGCTTGCGCTCCAGGTGCGGATACAGGAATTCCTCGAACGCCCGTACCTGGTCCACGGGCAGGTCATCGAGCAGCCCCTGCCCTCCCGCGAAGATGATGGTGATCTGCCTCTCGACCGTGAGGGGCGCGTACTGGCCCTGCTTGAGCAGCTCGACCATGCGCTGGCCGCGGGCCAGCTGCTGGAGCGTCGACCTGTCGAGGTCGGAGCCGAATTGCGCGAAAGCCGCCAGCTCGCGGTACTGGGCGAGGTCGAGGCGGAGTTTGCCGGCGATCTGACGCATGGCCTTGATCTGCGCCGATCCGCCGACGCGCGAGACCGAGAGGCCCACGTTCACGGCCGGCCGGATGCCAGAGTAAAAGAGATCCGACTCGAGATAGATCTGGCCGTCCGTGATCGAGATGACATTGGTCGGGATGTAGGCCGACACGTCGCCGAGCTGGGTCTCGATGATGGGCAGCGCCGTCAGCGATCCGCCGCCCAGCTGATCGTTGAGCTTGGCCGCGCGCTCGAGAAGGCGCGAGTGGAGATAGAAGACGTCGCCCGGATAGGCCTCGCGGCCGGGCGGCCGGCGGAGCAGGAGCGACATCTGTCGATATGCCGTGGCGTGCTTGGAGAGGTCGTCGTAGATGCAGAGGGCATGGCGGCCCGAGTCGCGGAAGAACTCCGCCATGGCGCAGCCGGCGTAGGGGGCCAGGTACTGCAGCGCCGCCGGCTCCGAGGCCGAGGCGATGACGACCGTCGTATACGCCATGGCGCCCGTGTCCTCGAGGACCTTCACGACCTGGGCGACGGTGGAGCGTTTCTGGCCGATGGCGACGTAGAAGCAGTAGACCCCCTGCCCTTTCTGGTTGATGATCGTGTCCACGCCGATAGCGGTCTTGCCCGTGCCGCGATCGCCAATGATGAGCTCGCGCTGGCCGCGTCCGATGGGGATCATGGCGTCGATGGCCTTGAGCCCCGTCTGGAGCGGCTCCTTGACGGAGCGTCGGTCCACCACGCCGGGGGCGTAGCGCTCGAGCGGGCGGAACTCGCTGGAGGCAATTGGCCCCTTCCCGTCTACCGGCTGGCCGAGCGCGTCGACGACGCGACCCGTCAGCGCCTCGCCCACAGGCACCTGGGCGATGCGCTTGGTGCGCGTGACCTGATCACCCTCCTTGATGAGGGTGTCGGGGCCGAGCAGCACGGCGCCCACGTTGTCTTCCTCGAGATTGAGCACGAGACCGTAGACGTCGCCTGGGAACTGCAAGAGCTCGCCGGCCATCGCGCCTTCGAGGCCATAGATGCGGGCGATGCCGTCGCCCACCTCGAGGACACGGCCCGCTTCCTGGAGGTTGACCTCGGCCTCGTAGCCCTGCAGCTGCTTCTTGATGATCTCGCTGATCTCTTCCGCCTTGATCATGCCTATCCCCTCACCAGCCGCTCGCGCAGGCGCGCGAGCTGCCCGTCGAGACTGCCGTCGAGAATGAGACTGCCGACATGGGCGACGAAGCCGCCCAGGAGATTCGGGTCCATGGTCTCCTCGAGGATCACCTGCTTGCCCACCGCGGCTTGCAGGCGATTGGCGAGCTGGCTCTTCTCGCCATCGGTCAAAGAGATGCTGGTGCGCACCTGGGCGCGGACGCGGCCCAGCTCCGCGTCGACGAGGTCGCGGTAGGCGGTGACCATGGCGGGGAGGTGGTCGATCCGCCTTCTCTCCGCCAGAAGTCCCGCGAACTTCCTGACGAGGGGTCCCGCGCCCGCCCGCCCCGCCAGCTCTTCCGCCACCGCTCGTCGCTCCAGAGGCTTGATCCAGGGCCGCTCGAGAACCGCCCGGGCCTCGCCATTCGCTTCGAGGAGCTGTACGAGGGCCTCGAGCTCGCGGCCCGCCGCCTCCCCTGCCCCCGCCTCGACGGCGGCGCTGTGAAGCGCCTTCGCGTAGCGTCGGGCCGTGCCCTCCTGCGCGCGCATGCCGCCTAGTTCTTTTGGCCCGTGCGGCCGATGGCGTCGTCGACGATGCGGCGATGATCCGCGTCGTTGAGGCTCTTCTTGATCAAGCGCTCCGCGGCGGCAATCGCGAGATCGGCGACTTCCTGGCGAAGCTCCTGGCGGGCGCGGCGCACATCCTGCTCCATCTCCTGACGCGCGCTCGTCACGAGCCGCGCGGCCTCGGCCTTGGCAGCTTCCACCAGGCGTCGCTGCTCATCCGCGGCGTCCTTGAGGGCTTCGGCCCGGATCTGCTGGGCCTCGGCATGCGAGGCCTGGATCTTGGCGGCGTGCTCCTCGCGCTCCTTCTGAGCCTGGGCGCGCGCCGCCTGCGCCTCGTCGAGCGACCTCTGAATCGCCTGGCTGCGCTCGTCCATCTTGGCCATGAGCGGCCTGTAGAGCAGCTTGGACAGGAGAAACAGGAGGAGAAGAAAATTGAAGGCCTGGATGATCAGCGACTTGTCGAGGCTGATCAGTCCGCCGCCCTCGCTGGCGAAGGCCGCGGCCGGGACGAGGGCGGTCAGAAAGACAATGAGGGCAAGGGCACGGCGCATCGTGAGATCTCCGGCGGTAACACGTTGTGAAATAAGGAACAACCGTTAGACGTGTATCACGCCGACGGGAAAACTGTCAAGCGGCTTCGACGCGCCGGCCGGAAATGACTCCCCCGCCTACCACGAGGTCGCCGTCGTAGAAAACGACCGACTGCCCGGGCGCCGGCGCGCGCTGGGGAATCTCGAAGCGCACTCCCACCTGCCCCCCGACGTGCCCATTGTCCAGCGGCCGGACGGTCGCTCGCGCGGGCTCGTGGCGATGGCGAATCTGCGCGGTGACGGTGAGCGGCTCTTCGAGACGCTCGATGGAGATCCAGTTCGTCTGATCGGCGACCAGGGTCTCCACATCCACGTCACCCCCATCGCCAACCACCACCGTGTTCTTCGCGGGGTCGAGCGCCGAGACATAGAGCGTGCGGCCCAGGGCCAAGCCGAGCCCACGACGCTGGCCGACCGTGTAGTTCGCCAGCCCCTCGTGCTCGCCCACGACCCGACCAGCCCCGTCCACGATGGGTCCGCGACGGAAGGCGCCGGGAATGCGCGCGCGCAGGAAGCCGCGATAGTCGTCGTCGGGGATGAAGCAGATCTCCTGGCTCTCGGGTTTCTCGGCCGTGACGAGCCCGAGGCTCCGCGCCTTCTCCCGCACCTCGGGCTTGGTGAGCGCTCCGACGGGAAAGCGGGCCGCGCCGAGCTGCGCCTGGCTGAGCGGCCACAGGAAATCGGACTGATCCTTGCGAGCGTCCGCGCCCCGCCAGAGAAGAAAGCGCTCGGTACGCGGGTCGCGCGTGACGCGCGCGTAGTGGCCCGTGGCCACCGCGGCGGCGTCCCACGCGCGCGCCCGACGCAGAAGCGAGCCGAACTTGATCTCGCGATTGCAGACCGTGCACGGCACCGGCGTGCGCCCGGCCTCGTACTCGCGGGCGAAGTTTTCGATGACCGTGCGCTCGAACTCTTCCGCGCTGTTGAGGAGGTAGTAGGGGATATCGAGCCGCCGCGCGACCTGACGGGCGTCGTCGACGGTGGCGGGAGAGCAGCAGCTGCCGAAATGCTTGGCCGGATCGTCGCTCTCGTGCCAGGGCCAGACGCGCAGAGTGATGCCCACGACGTCGAAGCCCTGCTCGACGAGCAGGCCGGCGGCGACGGAGGAATCGACCCCACCCGAGAGACCTACGACGATGCGCTCCGCCATACGCTGAGTGTACGCGACTAGGGGCGCCGGGCGCCGATGAGCTCGGCCAGGCGCTCGAGGTCTTCGGCCGACGTGTACACGATCTCGATACGCCCGGCGCGCTCGGTGCCCACGAGGCGCACGCGCGTCGAGAGCGCTTCCCGCAGCGAGTCTTCGAGCGCGGTCAGCTCGGCCGAGCGGCGTGCGCCTCGCCGCGTCCCGAGACGCGGCTTCTGCTGCACGCCCTGTTCCGTTGCGCGCACCGACCAGGAGTGGGCGAGGATCTCGTCCCGCAGCTTGAGCTGGTCGGCCGGGGAGGTGAGGGACAGCAGCGCTCGAGCATGGCCCATGGTCAGCCGCCCGCTCCGAAGATCCGCCTGGATTACGTCCGGGAGCCTCAGCAGTCGCAGGCAGTTGGCGACAGTGCTCCTGTCGCGCCCGACGCGCTGGCCAAGCTGCTCCTGTGTCCACGCAAAATCGGCTAGAAGTCGCTGGTAGGCCTCGGCCTCTTCCATGGGGTTCAGATCTTCGCGTAGGAGGTTTTCGACAAGTGCCAACTCGAGCGTCTCGGCATCTGTGGTTTCACGCACGACGGCCGGAACGTGGGATAACCCAGCCATTCTGGCGGCTCGCCAGCGTCGCTCGCCGACTATGAGCTGGTACTTGTCGCCGATCTTGCGCACAACTACGGGCTGGAGAACTCCTGAGCGCCTGAGCGACTCCGATAGTTCACGTAAACTATTATCTTCAAAGGATTTTCTCGGTTGATTCGGATTGGCTGTTATGTCCTCTATTGGCAAATCCTGTACCTTGCCGAGGGCATCCTGTGTGGATGGATAAGGAGAGGAGGCGAGCAGAGCTCCGAGACCGCGACCAAGCCCGTGCTTAGGATTCATGCGCGAGAACCTCCTTGGCAAGCTCGAGGTACGCCACCGCTCCGGGAGAGCGCAGATCGTAGAACATGATGGGGCGCCCATGGCTGGGCGCTTCGGAGATCCGAACGTTGCGGGGGATCAACGTGCGCAACACCTGTCCACCAAGATGACCTTGCACCTCGGACTTGACCTGCGTCGCCAGGCTGGTTCTCCCATCGAACATTGTCAACACGATGCCTTCGACCTCGAGCGCTGGATTGAGGCGCTCGCGGACCAACGCGATCGTCCTGAGGATGTGCGCCAAGCCTTCGAGGGAGTAGTACTCGCACTGAAGAGGCACGAGCGCCCGATCCGCCGCGGTCAGGGCATTGAGGGTCAAGAGCCCCAGGGAAGGGGGACAATCGATGATGATGTAGTGATAGTGATCACGTATCCGGGTGAGCGCATCTCGAAGCCGGCTCTCGCGATTCTCCACCGCAACCAGCTCCACCTCGGCTCCGACCAGGTCGATGTCCGACGGAATGAGCGCAAGGTTCGCCACGCTTGTCTCTCTCACGGCCCCTTCGGCCGAATCATCCTCGAGCAGGACGTGATAGATCGTGCGCGTAAGGCCAGCCTTATCGAGGCCGATTCCTGTGGTCGCGTTGCCCTGAGGATCCAGGTCGATCAGGAGCACTTTGCGATCTGCCAAGGCAAGCGCAGCAGCGAGATTCACTGCGGTGGTGGTTTTCCCCACTCCACCCTTCTGGTTCGCCACCGCAATGATTCTTCCCAATGGTGCCCCTATGTTCCACGTGAAACACCCCCAGCCTGGTTCCACGTGGAACAATAAACGACGAAGGCCTCTACCTTCAAGAGGGCTTTTCAGCGAAGGCAAAAAGGCGTGAAATACCAAGCGTTTTATAGTTTATCCTTCTCCACTGCAGCCGAGGGTCCGGACTAGGAGAACGTGGCCTACTAGCGCTTGGTGGTCCGGAAACTATGAACACACCTCCAGGCCGGAGGTATCTCATTGCTGCGGGTAGAAGCCCGGGAAGGTTACCCACCGCACGGCTAAGGGCAATGTCAAATCTCCCCACTAAATCAGGGTATTGACCGCTAACATCCTCGGCGCGCCCATGACTGACGCCGACGTCACCGAGATCAAGCTCGCGGACCAGGCTGAGTAGAAAAGAAACCGGTTTCCGCTTCGACTCGACCAGTGTCAACACGATCGACGGATCGACAATACGAAGCGGAAGTCCGGGAATCCCTGCGCCCGCACCTATATCAACCACCCTGAGCCCCGGGCCCCGGGGCAGCATCGACCGGAAGAGCAGGGAGTCGAGAAAGAGGCCCTTGCCGATACTGGCGACTGTGCGGAGACCGGTCAGATTGTGAGTGCGGTTCCACAGGAGAAGGAGATCGGCGTAGCGCTCGAACCGCGCGCGTTCTTGGTCGGTGGCGCGCCTCTCGAGCAGGGCAGGGAACGCGTCGAAGAGCGGCGCGAGGCTCTCTCCACGCTCTCTGGGCACTACAACCCCGCTCAGGCCTTCTTGTTGGCTACGCGGCCTGTCGTGCGCTGGGGCGAGCTTCCGCGCTCCATGTACAGCTGCTGAGCGATCTGGAGCACGTTGGACAAGGTCCAGTAGAGCACCAGGCCGGAGGGCAGATTGAGGAACATGAAGGTGAAGACGACGGGCATGATCAGCATCATCTTGGCCTGCCGCGGATCGCCCATGGTCGGCGTCATCTTCTGCTGAATCAGCATCGAGAGGCCCATCAGGATCGGCAGCACGTAGGTAGGATCGTGCGCCGCCAGGTCGCAGATCCAGAGGTCAATGCCGAAGAATCGTCCGAAGCAGATGAAGGGCGCGTTCTGCATCTCCACGGATACCGACAGCGCCACATAGAGTGCGTAGAAGACCGGAATCTGCACGACCATCGGCAGACAGCCGCCGAGCGGATTAACCCGATGCTCGCGGTAGAGCTCCATGGTCTCGCGCTGCACTCGCTGCGGATCGCTCTTGTGCTTGGAGCGGAGAGAGTTGATCTGCGGCTGCAGCGCCTGCATGGCCTTCATCGAGCGCATGCTCTTGAGCGTGAGCGGGAAGAACAGCACCTTGGTCAGGACGGTCAGGAGAATGATGGCCACGCCGTAGTTGTGGGTGTAGCGGTAGAACCAGCTGAGGAGCCACAGAATGGGCACGGCAACCCATTCCATCGGCAGGCCGCCATACTCCTGCGGTGCCGGGAAACCCCCGAAGTACACTGACTTTTCGAGCCCTACGCCGAGACTCTTCAGCCGCTCGTATTCCTTGGGACCGACATAGACTAGGACTCGCCCTTCCCATATCTCTCCGGACCCCAGCGTGGGCAGGGTGGCGCGCAGGGCCACCTGCACCACGTCGTTGGCCTTGGTTTCGGCGAGACGGAACCCGGCGCTTCGCGGCACGAGGGCCGAGAGGTACCATTCGCTCTCGAGCCCTATCCAGCGGCCCTCGCCCACCAGATCGGTGACCTTGGCAAGCTCTTCTCGGCGCGCATTGCCATTCACGGACCGGGCCACGCGAGTCGGGTGCTGGCCCTGGAATTTTTCGGTGATTTCCTTGGGCCAAGTCACGGGCGCCGACCAGCTCAGGACGATCTCCGCCGTCTGCGGAGCCCGATTGCGATTCTCGACGCGGATCGCGCGGTCGACCTCATAGCCGTCGGCCCGAAAGCGCAGCGTCTGCGTGATCCGAAGCCCGAAGCCGTCCTCGCCGACGAGTGTCATCTCGCCCGTGGCGGCGCGGCCGAGCTCGAGACTCTCAGGTGACAACGAGAAGTCGACTACGCGCGGGGGCTGCCCAGCCCGCTCCACCGTCACCCCGCGCGGACCGAGCCGGCCGGGAATGATCATGGGCTTTTCGCCGCGATAGACGAGATCCCAGCCGGAGAGATCCCCGCCATGACTCGTCACCGCCGCACGATACAGAGGCCCGGTGATCCGGGCGCTCCGTTCAGGTACGAGGGGCGCCACTTGCGCGGCGGGTGGCGCCGAGGGGCGAGCAGGAGGCGGCGGCGGCGGAGTTCCCTTGGGCGCCGGCGTCTCGGACTTCTTGGCGGGCGGGGAAGGACTCTCGGGCGCCTGGACGAAGAGCGTCTGGTAGACAATCAGCAGCCCCGCCATGAGCAGGGCCGCGATGATCGCGCGCTTCTCCATCAGTCTCGGGGTTCCTCTCTCGGGCGCGGCCGCGCGAGCAGCGGCGGGTCATAGCCGCCCGCATGGAAGGGATGACAACGGCCAACTCTCCTCATCGCGAGCCAGGTTCCCCGGGCCAGTCCATGCTCGGCCAGGACGTCTCGAGCGTACTCGGAGCAACTGGGTTCGAACCGACACGCGGCGGGCAAGAGGGGCCGCAGCACGAGCTGATAGCCGCGAACGACCGCGACGGCAAGCCTGGCTCCCCAGCTCATGGCCGGGTCGCCGCCGCCAGGGCCTGCTCCATCTCGCGCGCGATTGCTCCTGGCTCAACCACCAGCGTGGACAGGCGAGCGACAAAGACCAGATCAAGTCTCCCCGGTCGTGTTTCCAGCCTGCGATAGGCCTCGCGGAGCCTGCGCTTGGCGCGGTTCCGGCTCACCGCGCCGCGAATCTGGCGACTCGCCGCGAAGGCCGCACGCGTCGCACCCGGGCGCGGACGCCAGAGCAGGACGAATGCTCGCCGCTCTTCACGCCGACCATGCTGGAAGACCGCCTGGATATCGTTGGCTAGACGCTGAGCCGCTTGCGTCCTTTCGCGCGCCGCCGCTTGAGGACCTTGCGCCCACCCTTGGTCTTCATGCGGGCACGGAAGCCGTGTGTTTTCTTCCGGCGCCGCTTGTTTGGTTGAAACGTCCGCTTCATGGGGAACTCCTTCTCTTCGATCGACGAACCCGCGTAGTGTACTGACCGCCCCTAAGCAAGTCAAGACGCGCGACCCCCTTGCGGGCGCATTTCACGGTGTGCTAACGTGCCGGACCTCACGTGTCTCCCTGCGCTTTTCGGAACTGGCCGTAGGGCGCGAGGGAGCGGCACGCACGAGGCGAAGTTGCCGGTGGAGTTTCATCGAACCCGATGATACGTCGGCCGCGAGCAGCGCCGGTTTCTCCTGCAGCACTCCCAAGTCCCGGTCGTGCATCCGGTTATCCACATCTGTGGATAACTCTGTGTGTAACTCCTTGCTCGCCAACTATGCGAATGGTTTAGCCGTGCTCGATGCGCTGTGGAGTCGTCTGCTCGAAGCGCTCGAAGGGAAACTGCCCGCCGCTGCCCTCGATTCCTGGGTCCGGCCCTGTCGCCTCCTGCAAGTTCAAGGCGATCACTTGCGTATCGCCGCGCCGAACAAGTACACGCGCGACTGGCTCTACCAGCACCATGCGGACGCGCTACAGTCGGCCGCCCGCGCGGTGCTCGGGGGCAACCCTCGCGTCTCGGTCGAGATCGACCGGGAGCCCGCGCCCCCCGTTCCCGCGTCGGTCGAAGACGAGCTGCCCACGACGACCGGCCTCAGCACGCGCTATACCTTCGAGTCCTTCGTCGTCGGCAATTCGAACCAGTTCGCTCAGGCGGCCTGCCAGGCTGTGGCCGAGCTGCCCTCCCGCGCGTACAACCCGCTCTTCATCTACGGCGGCGTCGGCCTGGGGAAGACGCACCTGCTTCACGCGGTCGGACATCAGATCGCCAAGCTCTACCCGCAGCTCCGCGCGCTCTATCTCTCCTCCGAGCGCTTCACCAATGATCTCATCAATGCCATCCGCTATGATCGGACGGCGGAATTCCGCGCCAAGTACCGGACCATCGATCTCCTTCTCATCGACGACATCCAGTTCATTTCCGGTAAGGAACGAACGCAGGAGGAGTTCTTCCATACCTTCAACGATCTCTACGAGGCGCGGAAGCAGATCGTGGTCTCCTCGGATTCCCCGCCGAAGGAGATTCCCGAGCTCGAGGAGCGCCTGCGCTCCCGCTTCGAGTGGGGCCTGATCGCCGATATCCAGCCCCCCGACTTCGAGACGCGGGTAGCCATTCTCAAGAAGAAAGCGGAGACGGAGCGAGTCCGCCTGCCCGACGACGTCGCCTATCTGATCGCGAGCCGGATCAAGGCCAACATCCGCGAGATCGAGGGCTCCCTGACCCGTATGATCGCCTTCTGCTCGCTGTCGGGTCGGGAGATGAGCGTGGAGCTCGCCCAAGACGTGCTCTCCGACCTCTGGGGCGAGGAAGAGAAGATCATCACGATCGAGCACATTCAGCGAAAAGTCGCCGAGGTCTTCGGCATCAAGCTCTCGGACATGCGGGCGCAGAATCGCACCAAGTCCGTGGCCTTCCCACGGCAGATCGCCATGTATCTCTCCCGCCAGCTCACCCACGCCTCGCTGAGCGATGTCGGCCGTGCCTTCGGCGGGAAGGACCATACTACCGTCCTCCACGCCGTCACCAAACTGCAGACCTTGATCCAGGAGGATCCCAAGCTCAAGCAGACAATCGACACGCTCATCCAGGGGATCAGCCTGTGATCCACCGCCGCCCCCAGGTCATGCACGTCTCTGTCCACGCCTCTCGGTCTCTCTCCACGCCCGCTCTTTCCGGCGCTTGTGCGTCATCCACAGAATCCACCGCTACGACGTCTCGTATGACGACTAAATTAGTTGTTTCTTTCCTCAACAACGGAGATTGATATGGAAGTCCATGTGGACCGGGATGCCTTCCTCAAAGGTCTCCAGATGGTTCACAACGTGGTCGAGCCCAGACAGACCTTGCCCATTCTCGCCAACGTGCTTCTGGAGAGCGATGGCGACACGCTGCGGCTGACCGCGACCGATCTCGAGGTAGGGGCGAGGGTCTCGGTGCCGGCCAAGGTGCCGGCGGGCGGATCGATCACGCTGTCCGCCCGCAAGCTCCTCGAGATCGTCAAGGAGCTGCCTGCGGCCGGCCTCTCGCTGAAGGTCCAGGACAATGCCTGGGTAGCCCTCCGCTGTGGAGGCGCGTCCTACAAGCTCGTGGGCCTGGGCGCGGCCGATTTCCCCGCCGTCTCCAGTGGCGAAGCGGCGGCGTGGATCACTCTCGACGGCAAGCTCCTCCGGGACATGCTCGCTCAGACGACGTTCGCCATCTCCCACGACGAGAGCCGCTATGCGCTCAACGGCGTCCTCTTCGCCGTGCAGGAGCGTGAGATCCGGCTCGTGGCCACCGACGGTCACCGGCTGGCCCTGGCCGTGAGGCCGCTGGCCGGCGCGGGTGGGCAGGTTTCGGGCATTGTCCCGCGCAAGGCCGTGCAGGAGATCGCCCGTGTGGTGGGCACGGGCGAGGATGTCCAGGTCGCGATCAGCGAGAACCAGTTCATCCTCCGAATGCCCAACGTCCTCCTCCTGGCCCGACTCATCGAAGGCGCCTTTCCGAACTACGAGCAGGTGGTGCCAAAGGCCCATCCGCATCGGGTGACGGTGGGGCGCGCCGCCGTCATGGCGGCGCTGCGTCGCGTGTCGGTGCTCTCGGAGGAGCGGACCAAGCCGGTCAAGTTCACCCTGTCGCCCGGGCTCCTCAAGCTCACAGCGTACAGCCCGGATTTTGGCGAGGCAGAGGAGCAGATCGAGGTTCAGTACAGCGGGGAGGAGATGACGATCGGGTTCAATTCACGCTATGTGCTCGACGCGCTGGGTGCGCAATCCGCCGAGCAAGTCGTGATGGAATTGAAGGACGGTTTGAGCCCCGGAGTGATCAAAAGCTTCGAGGAGGAGGGGTCGCTGTGTGTTATCATGCCTATGAGAATTTGACGTTCTCATGGGGGCCGACAACGGGTGCTCATCCAGTGGATTACGCTTGAAAATTTCCGTAATTATCGCACCCTTACGCTTAGTCCTGAACCGACGCTCAATGTTCTGAGCGGTCCGAACGCGCAGGGAAAAACCAACTTCCTCGAAGCTCTGGGCGTCCTTCTCGTCGGACGCTCTTTTCGCGGTGCCAAGGCGGCTGATCTCGCGCGCTGGGACGCGCCCGCCGCCTCGCTGTCGGGCGAGCTCGCGCGAGGCGAGGTGACGCGAACCCTCCGCCGCGAGCTGAGTCGTCGCGAGGACGGCGGCTGGGTCGTGACGGGCGAGGGGTGTCCCTGGGCTCGCGCCATTCCCTTCGGCTGGCAGGATCTCGGGATCCTCTACGGCAGTCCCCAGGCGCGCCGGAATTTCCTCGACGGCTTTGCGGGCAAGCTCCAGCCGGCGCATCTCACCGTCCATGCGCGGTATCGCCGGATCCTGGCGCGCCGGAACCATCTGCTGCAGCGAGGCGGCGGGGAGATCGAGCCGTGGGACGAGCAATTGGCCACCGTGGGGCTCGAGATCCTGGCCCGCCGCCGGGCGGCCGTGACGCTTCTCGACGCGGAGATCCGGCGCCTCTATCCCGAGCTGTCCGGGCGAGAGCAAGAGGTGCGGCTCGAGTATCGTGGCAGCCTCGAGGCGGCGGTGTCGGTCGAGGGATTCCGCGAGGCCCTCGAGCGGCGACGCGCCGAGGAGCTGCGCCGCGGGCTCACCCTCGTGGGACCGCACCGTGACGATCTCCTCATCGAGCTCGACGGGCGCGACATGCGGAGCTTTGGATCGCGGGGCCAGCAGAGGCTCCTCGCCTTGGCGTTGCGGCTGGCCGAGGCTGGCCCGGTCGAGGCGGCCGTGGGCAGCCCGCCCGTGCTCCTGCTCGACGACGCGCTCTCCGAGCTCGACCCTCAGGCTCAGGAGCGCGTCTTGCGGCGGGTCGCGCGAAGCGGCCAGGTGTTTCTGACCACCGCGGAAGCCGCGCTGCCCGACGCGGGGACGGCCGCCTGGTGGAACGTCCAGGAAGGACGAGTGTCCGAGATGATGGGAGTATCCGTGAGAGAGGTGGCATGAGCGCCGAGACCTATACGGCGAGCGACATCAAAGTTCTGGAGGGCCTCGAGGCCGTCCGGAAGCGCCCTGCCATGTACGTCGGCGACACGGGCGCCTATGGTCTGCATCACCTCGTGTACGAGGTGGTGGACAACTCCGTCGACGAGGCGATGGGTGGCTTCTGCGACAGCATCAAGGTCATCCTGCACTCGGACGGCTCCTGCTCCGTCGGCGACAACGGACGCGGCATCCCCGTCGACACCCACAAGGAGACGGCCAAGTCGGCGGCCGAGGTCGTCCTGACCGTGCTCCACGCGGGGGGCAAGTTCGAGCATTCGGCTTACAAGGTCTCCGGCGGCCTCCACGGGGTCGGCATCTCCGTGGTCAATGCGCTCTCCGAATGGCTCGAGCTGGAGATTCGCCGGGACGGCAAAGTGTGGACCCAGCGCTACGAGCTCGGCGTGCCTCAGGGCGACCTCGCGCCTGGAGAGAAGACCTCCAAGCACGGCACCGTCATCCGCTTCAAGCCGGACAGCCAGATCTTCGAGGAGACCTCGTTCTCCTTTGACACGCTCTCGAACCGGCTCCGCGAGCTAGCCTTCCTCAACAAGGGGCTCAAGATCGTCATCGAGGACGAGCGCGACGAGCGCTCGCACACCTTCCTCTACAAGGGCGGCATCATCGAGTTCATCAAGCACCTGAACCAGAACAAGACGCCCGTCCATCCGAAGGTGCTGTTCTTCGAGGGCAAGAAGGACAATATCGAGGTCGAGGTCGCCCTGCAGTACAACGACGGCTACCAGGAGAGCCTCTTCTCCTTCGCCAACAACATCAACACGCGCGAGGGGGGCACCCACCTCACGGGCTTCCGCGCAGCTCTGACCGGCCAGATCTCGAGTTATGCGCAGGCGCAGGGCTACCTGAAGACCTTCAAGGGCGCCGTCACGGGCGACGATGTGCGCGAGGGGCTGACGGCCGTCGTCTCCGTCCGCATCCCCGATCCGCAGTTCGAGGGGCAGACCAAGGCCAAGCTCGGGAACTCCGAGGTCAAGGGCCTCGTCCAGCAGATCGTCAATGACCGGTTGGCCGAGGCCTTCGAAGAGGACCCGACGACGGCGCGCAAGATCGTCGACAAGTGTGTGCGGGCCGCCCAGGCGCGCGAAGCGGCCCGCAAGGCGCGCGAGCTCACGCGCAAGGGGGGCCGGGACGACGAGGGGCTGTCGGCCAAGCTGGCCGATTGCTCGGAGCGCGACCCGCAGTTCCGGGAGCTCTTCCTCGTCGAGGGCGACTCCGCCGGCGGCTCCGCGAAGCAGGGGCGAGACAGGAAGACGCAGGCCGTCCTGCCTCTCCGCGGCAAGATCATCAACGCGGAGAAGGCGCGCTACGACAAGGTGCTCTCGCACCAGGAAATCCGGCTCCTCATCTCGGCCCTGGGCACGGGCATCGGCCCCGAGGAGTTCGATCTCGCCAAGCTCCGCTACCACAAGGTCATCCTCATGACGGATGCCGACGTGGACGGCGCTCATATCCGGACCCTCTTGCTCACCTTCTTCTTCCGGCACATGGTGTCGATCATCGAGGCCGGCCGGCTCTTCATCGCCCAGCCGCCGCTCTTCAAGGTGAAGAAGGGCAAGACGGAGCGATACCTGATGAGCGAGCGCGAGATGGAAGAGTTCCTGCTCGCCCAGTGGGTAGAGAAGGCGACCATCAAGATTCCGGGCAAGGCCAATCCCTTGAAGGAAGACGCCCTCCTCGAGGCGCTGAAGCGCTCGCTCGAGTTCCGCGGGCTCTTCAGCAAGTTCGCCCGGCGCGGGGTGCCCCCGGCCATCCTCGACGGCCTGCTGCGGAAAAAGTTCAAGGGCACGAAGCGCGGGGTAGGGGACGCTGAGATCGCCGCCGCCATCGCCGAGGTCGCCGGCGAGATCGAGGGGTGGAGCGCGCGGCTCGTGGGTGGAGACAACGGAGACGCGGCCACCATTCAGATCGCGGGGCCGCACCCCTTCGCCTTCAGCCCCGATCTGCTCAAGTCGCCCGACTACGCCCAGCTCCTCGACGTTCACGGGGAGATCGCGGCTCTGCACAAGGGACCGTGCACGGTGGTGGACGGCTCGGGCAAGGAAGCCACGACCCGGAGCGTCGACGAGCTGATCCGGGTCGTCATGGACTTCGCCAAGGACGGCCTGTCCATGCAGCGCTACAAAGGTCTGGGCGAGATGAACCCCGAGCAGCTCTGGGAGACGACGATGAATCCCGAGAGCCGCACCCTCCTCAAGGTCACCATGGAAGACGCCGTGGGCGCTGACGAGATCTTCACCATCTTGATGGGCGACGCCGTCGAGCCGCGGCGGGAGTTCATCGAGAGGAACGCCCTCGACGTGGTCAACCTCGACATCTAGGAGCTCCGCCCGCCTCCATGTCCCCCGAGCGCCAGACGCCCGTCCCGATCGAAGAAGAGATGCGGAAGTCGTACCTGGACTACGCCATGTCCGTCATCGTCGGGCGGGCGCTGCCGGATATCCGCGACGGCCTGAAGCCCGTGCACCGCCGCGTGCTCTACACCATGTCCGAGCTGGGGCTGGCCTGGAACCGCCCGTATCGCAAGGCGGCCAAGGTCGTGGGCGAAGTGCTCGGCAAGTACCACCCGCATGGCGATGCGCCGGTCTACGAAGCGCTCGTGCGTATGGTCCAGGAGTTCTCCCTTCGCTATCCGCTCGTCGACGGGCAGGGGAATTTCGGCTCCATCGACGGCGACCCGCCCGCGGCCTATCGGTACACCGAGGCGCGGCTGGCCAAGATCGCCCACGAGCTCCTCGCCGACATCGACAAGGACACCGTCGATTTCATCCCGAACTTCGACGAGTCGGAACGCGAGCCCACGGTGCTGCCCACCCGGGTTCCGAACCTCCTCGTCAACGGCTCGTCGGGCATCGCTGTCGGCATGGCCACCAACATCCCGCCGCACAACCTCACCGAGGTCGTGGACGGGCTCGTCATGCTGATCGATAATCCGGATGCCACCGTGGACGATCTCATGAAGGTGATTCCGGGCCCCGACTTCCCCACGCGTGGGTTCATCTACGGGCGCACGGGGATCCGCGAAGCTTATACAACGGGGCGCGGCATCATCACGCTACGGGCGAAGGTTCACAAAGAGAGCCTTCGCGGGGGCCGTGAGGCGATCATCGTCACGGAGCTGCCGTACCAGGTCAACAAGGCGACGCTGATGGAGAAGATCGGCGAGCTGATCCGCGACAAGAGGGTCGAGGGTATCTCGGAGCGGCGCGACGAGTCGAGTCGCGAGGGCATCCGGATCGTGCTGGAGCTCGGACGCGGGGAGATGCCGGATATCGTCATCAATCAACTTTATAAACACACTCAGATGCAAACCACCTTCGGCATCATCATGCTGGCGCTGGTGGGACGACGGCCCCAGGTGGTAACGCTGAAGCAGATGCTCACCGAGTTCATCAGCTTCCGGCGCGAGGTGGTCACCCGCCGGACCAAGTACGACCTCGCGCGGGCCGAGGAGAAGGCGCACATCCTCGAAGGGCTGCGCAAGGCCATCGATCAGCTCGACCTCGTCATCCGGTTGATCCGCCAGGCCCAGGACCCCGAGGCCGCCAAGGAAGCCCTGATCCGCCAGCTCGAGCTGACGGAGATCCAGGCCCGGCACATCCTCGACATGCGGCTGCAGCGCCTGACCCAGCTCGAGCGGCACAAGATCGTCGAAGAGCACGAGCAGACGCTGGCGTTGATCGCCGACCTCAAGGGCATCCTGGCCTCCGAGCAGCGGCTGATGGGCATCATCAAGGACGAGCTTGCTGCCCTCAAGAACGACTATGGCGACGAGCGGCGCACGGAGATCCTCGGGGAGACGCAGGACCTGACCATCGAGGATCTCCTCGCGGATGACGACATGGTGGTGACGATCACGCGCTCCGGCTACATCAAGCGGACGCACGTGGAGGCGTATCGCAGCCAGAAGCGCGGCGGCAAGGGCGTCACGGGGATGGAGACGAAGGAGGAGGACATCGTCGAGGATCTCTTCGTGGCCTCGACCCATTCCTACCTCCTCTTCTTCACCAACAAGGGCAAGGTGCACTGGCTGAAGGTGCACGAGATCCCCGAGGGCGGGCGCCAGGCCAAGGGCAAGGCCATGGTCAACGTCCTCTCGCTGGCCGACGGCGAGATGGTCGCCACCTGCGTGCCCGTGCGGGACTTCGAGTCCGGCGGCTATGTCATCTTGTCCACCAAGCGGGGCACCGTCAAGAAGACGGAGCTGTCGGCCTTCTCGCACCCGCGCTCGGGCGGCATCCTCGCCATCTCGCTCGATGCGGGCGATGAGGTCATGGCGGCCCGCCGCACCGACGGCCAGCGCGAGGTACTCCTCTCGACCAAGCAGGGCATGATCATCCGCTTCCCCGAGGAAGACGTCCGGCCCATGGGCCGTACGGCCGGCGGGGTCCGCGGGATCGAGGTGGACGACGGCGATCAGGTCATCGCCGCCGAGGTGGTGCAGGAGGGGGTCAGCGTCCTCACGATCACCGAGCGCGGCTACGGCAAGCGCACGCCGCTCGACGAGTACCGCCTCCAGGGGCGCGCGGGCAAGGGCATCATCGACATCAAGACCGAGGGACGCAACGGCTCCGTGGTCGGGATGCTCCAGATCCGCGAGAGCGACGACATCCTCGTGGTCACGACCAAGGGCAAGATGATCCGTATTCATGGGGGCGACATCACGAGCCAGGGGCGTAATACCATGGGGGTGCGGGTGATCGACCTGGACGCCGATGATCGGGTGGGCAGCATCGCCCGCGTCGAGGCTGAGCAGGCGGTCACGCCCTCGTCATAGCGCGACCCCGAGGGGGGAATGAGGCCGCCTGCAGGCGGCCTCTTTTGTTTCTGCTGCTCGAAGGTAGAGTGCGAGGACTGGAAAGGAGAGCGAGCAGTGCTGGACATAAGGCTGATCCGCGAGCGACCGGAGGAGGTCGAGCGCGCCCTTGCGCAAAAGGGTGGCGCCGAGCTCATCATTGGGATCGCTGCGCGCGACGCCGAGCGCCGGCGCCTCATCCGCGAGAGCGAAGAGCTCAAGGCGCTCCGCAACAAGGCCTCGGAGGCGATCGGGCAGGCGAAGCGGCGTGGCGAGGACGCCAGCGCCGAGCAGGCCCGGATGCGCGAGGTCAGCGAGCGGATCAAAGATCTCGACGCCCAGCTGAAGGTCGTCGACGAGGCTATCGAGGAGCTCCTGGTCCAGGTGCCGAACCTGCCGCACCCGTCTGTCCCGCCGGGGACCAGCGATGCCGACAACGTCGAGGTTCGCAAGTGGGGCACCCCACGGACTTTCTCCTTCGAACCCAAGCCGCACGAGGACGTGGGCGAGAAGCTGGGGCTGCTCGATATCGAGCGCGCGACCAAGATCGCCAAGTCACGCTTCGCCGTCCTCTGGGGGCCGCTGGCGCACCTCGAGCGCGCGCTGGCCCAGTTCATGCTCGACCTGCACACGCGCGAGCACGGATACACGGAGCTCTGGCTGCCGCACCTCGTGAGCGGGGAGACCATGCTCAAGACCGGCCAGCTCCCGAAGTTCGAGGAGGGGCTCTTCAAGACGCTGGAGGCGGACGAGAACCGCACGCTCTATCTCATTCCCACCGCTGAGGTCTCGCTGTCCGCGCTCCACGGCGGGGAGGTTCTGGACGAGAAGACCTTGCCCCGGCGCTATACGGCCTTCACGCCATGCTACCGGCGAGAGGCGGGCACGTATGGGAAGGACATGAAGGGGATTTACCGCCAGCACCAGTTCGACAAGGTCGAGATGGTGAAGATCACGACGGCGGGCCAATCTTACGACGAGCTCGAGTCGATGGTCGCGAATGCCGAGGAGGTCTTGCGGCGGCTCGCGCTGCCGTACCGGGTGGTCGAGCGGTGTGTGGGCGATCTGGGCTTCAGCGGCGCCAAGGGCTACGACCTCGAGGTGTGGCGGCCCGCCATCGGGAAATACACCGAGATCTCCTCGTGCTCGAGCTATGCGGATTTCGGCGGCCGACGGGCGGACATTCGCTATCGCCCGGAGGGGGGCGGGCGTCCGGAGTTCGCCCATACGCTGAATGGGTCGGGCCTGGCCGTCGGGCGGACGGTGATCGCGGTGCTCGAGAACTATCAGGAGGCCGACGGCACCGTCACCGTGCCGCCGGTGCTGCGACCATACATGAACGGGCTCGAGCGCATCGGGCCCGCTCGCTGAATTGCGCGGAGGGGTGGCCGAGTCTGGTTGAAGGCGCCGGTCTTGAAAACCGGAACCTCGCAAGGGGTCGGGGGTTCGAATCCCTCCCCCTCCGCCAAATTTCTCTAGGCCGTGCGCGCCGCCTCTTCGAGCGAGGCGGCCCGGTCGGCATGCGGCCGCACGACGAGCTGTCTGTCGTGGAAGGCCCCCAGCGTCGGGCGATGGCCGATGCTGACCACCGTTGTCCGCGCGAGACGCTCCCGCACCAGCGCATAGAGCCGCGCTTCCGCCTGCTCGTCCACCGCGGACGTCGCCTCGTCGAGAAAGAGCCAGTCCGGCTTCTGGACGATGGCGCGGGCGAAGGCGATGCGCTGCTGCTCCCCTGGAGAGAGCTGGAGCGCCCAGTTCGCGCTCTCGTCCAGCCGCTCGCCGAGCTTCGGTAGCCCGACGGCCGCGAGCGCTTCGCGAAGCGCGGAGTCCAGAATGCCCGCGGCTGGCACCGGATAGCTCACGACATCCCGCAGGGTCCCGATGGGCAAATAGGGCTTCTGGGGGAGAAAAAGCACGCGAGCGTCGGAGGGCACCGTGATCCGCCCGCGCCCGAACGGCCACAGGCCCGCGATCGCCCGGAAGAGCGTGCTCTTCCCCGAGCCCGTGGGACCCGTGACGAGGACGCGCTCGCCGCTCGAGATATTTTCCTGCGCCCCCCGCAGGAGCGGCTGGCCACCGGGAAGATGCAGATCCACGTCTTCGAGCAAGATGCTGCGGCCATTTTCCACGCGCTGGATGCCCGCGACCTCCGGGTTCGGCCGCACCCGGGCCATGGCCGCCTCGAACCCGATGAGCCGGCTCACCACGGCGCGCCACTCGGCGATCTGCGGATAGAGCTGGGGGTCCACCACCACGCTCAGTGCCTCCTGGACCTTGCCGAAGGCCTGGGCGGTCTGGACGAGACCGCCCAGGGCGATCTCGCCGCGAAAGAAGCGCGGCCCCGCGACCACGAAGGGAAAGATGATGGCGAGCTGGGCGAATCCCACCGTGAATCCCGTCAGCCGCTTCTGCAGGCCCATGATGCTCCACCAGTTCGCGACGACATGGGCGAAGCGCTGGCGGAAGTTCTGGAGCTCGTCGGGCTCGCCCCGGTAGAGGGCCACGCCCTCGGTGTTCTCTCGGAAGCGCACGAGGGCGAAGCGGAAATCCGCTTCGTAGCGCTGCTGCTCGAAGTCGAGCCGGACGAGGCGGCGACCGACCTTTTCCGTGAGCCACGTGCCCACGATGGCGTACAAGAGGGCAGCCCAGACCATGTAGCCGGGCACGGTCCAGCCGAGCCACGGGAGCTTCAGCGGCCCCGAGAGGAACCACAGGATGCCCACGAAGGAGACCAGGGTGGTGGCCGCCCTGAGGAATTGCAGCCCCAGCGTGAGCGTCCGCGTGACGAAGAGCCGCACGTCCTCCGCGATGCGCTGGTCCGGATTGTCCGTCTCGCCGGCCAGGAGCTGCATGCGGTAATAGGCGCGATCGGCGAGCCAGGCGTTCAGATAGCGATCTGTGAGCCAGCGGCGCCAGCGAATCTGCAGCATCTGGTTCAGGTAGAGCTGGTAGACGGCCACCACGATGTAGAGGCCGGCCAGCCACGTGAACCGCAGCAGCTGCTGGATGAAGACGTCGTAGTTCTTGTCCTGGAGGGAGTTGTAGAAGACATTGCTCCACCGGTTTATGAGCACGTCGATGAAGACGAGGCCGAGATTCATGGCCACCACGACGCCGAGAAGCGCCCAGGCCGCCCATCGATCCTCCGAGGACCAGTAGGGCTTGGCCAGGCTCCACATGTCGCGAAGGAATTGAGGAAGGTTCGTCATGGGGCGGCTCTCGGCGGTTTGTGGGTTCATGCGCCCAGTATGGCCGACCATCCACGTTCTGGGTAGTCGCTGCCAGCGGAATGCCTTATACTCTGTAGGCTTGACTGTCTGGAGAGGTGGCCGAGTCGGCCGAAGGCAGCCGCCTGCTAAGCGGTTACAGGGGCAAAACCTCTGTCCCGGGTTCGAATCCCGGCCTCTCCGCCAGAACGCGCCCTTAGCTCAGTTGGATAGAGCGTCGGACTACGAATCCGAAGGCCAGAGGTTCGACTCCTCTAGGGCGCACCAAAAGTCGAGGGGTTGCAGGTCACGTATCGGCCTGCAACCCCTCACCCTCCGATTTCCCTCCGATATCACGACGTCGAGGTCGACTCTACCTGCTGCAGCGCCTCGCGGAGGTCGGCGTCACTTGTGATCGCATAGCGCGTGAACACGCTCGGTGTCCGATGCCCGAGCAGTCTCATCGCGGTGATCTGCTGGACGCCCGCACGGAGCAGGCGCCTCGCCGCTGACCGTCGCAGGTCATGAAACACCCGATCGTGGGCCACGGTCACGGTGCCGGTGACTGGGTCCTTTTCCTGGTGGGTCAGCCCGGCCTTTTCGAGCGCCGTGCCCCACGCCCGTTTGAAATCACCGACGCCCCGTCCGCTCCTGTGGAAGATCAGGTCGGCGACCCGTGGCTCCCCGTCCGGCCGGGTGTACGTCCGGGCCGTCTCCCGGCGGGCGAGGATCTCGGCGATCTCGCCAGCGATTGGCAGCCGACGCGGCCGACCATTCTTCGAGTCCGGCAGCACGAGTACACCGTCCTTGATCATGTCGAACCGAAGCGACGTGATCTCGCTGCGTCGCCAGCCCGTCGCGTGAGCGAAGCGGACCACATCCCGGAGGTGGGGGGGCAGTGCAGCCACGACGGCGTCGACTTCGGCCTGCTCGAAGAAGCCCTGCCGCGCGTTGCCTGCCTCGGAGAGCTTGCGGATCCTCGGGGCGGTGACGAGGTGCTTCCGCTCAACGGCCAACTTGAGGGTTGCGCTGAGGATTTGCAGCCGACGGTTGATCGTGGCATCGGCCACGCCCTGCGTCTGCATCGCCTTGATGTACTGATCGACCGCCTCGCTCGAGAGGCTTGCCGCCCGCCACGTGCCGAAGTGCCCTCGGATGGGCTTGGCGTGCGACTTCAGCTTGTAGGCACTCTTGAGCCCGCGCAGCGCGATGTCCTTCTCCCACGCGTCGAGCAGGGTGGCCACTGTGACCTGCTGGGCCCTCGGCGTTAGCATGGGCCGGAGACCCTCCTGGTCGAGGACGCGGGCGGTGAGGTTCTTCTTGTGCTCCCGGCGCGCTTGCTTCAGGTCCGGGGTGCGCGTGCTCTTGCGGTGCTCCTTGCCGTGGAGGCTGTAGACGGAGATCCAATTCCGGCTGTCGCTGTACTTGGCCAAGGAGCCGTCACCGTGCTTGGCCATGTCGATGCGTTCGAGCAATCTGGCCATCAGCGGCTCCCCCCTTTCAGGTATGCCGTCAGAGCCTGCGTCATTACGGTCTGCATGGAATGTTCCTCCCTAGCGCCCAGGATACCAGGAAACCAGTTAGCCAGTCGAGCCGTGGCGGGCCAGGGTAGCCGTCCGGATCTTCAGGCCGCCGTCCGAATCCTTGAACCCGCCCAGCTCGCGCCAGTGTTTGACGGCCCACGAGTAGGACCAGCGCATCCGGGCGCAGGCCTCCTTGATGCGGAGGACCTCGTCGGCGGGGGCGGAGGGCCGCTCGTCGGTCATCTTCTGCCGCCAGATGGCGTCTTCGACCTCGACGAGCTCGTGCGCGAGCTGCTGGCGCCGGTCGAGCAGGACCTCGAGGGGAGTGCCCGACCTCAACTCTGCATCACGTGGTACCAGCTGTGGCACCACCACACGCGGTCTCCGTAACGGCTCGCCGCACAGCTCGCCTGCCTCGATCTTGTCACAGGCCGCGCTAGCCATGGTGAACCGTGCCGCTGGTATCCGGATCGGCGTCGTCGAACGCCTCGGCCGGGCCGGGCTGTTGTCGAATGGCCTCAGCCGGGGTAGACGCCTGCTCTGCCTTCGCTTGAAGGTCTCTGAGGAGATTGCGGAGTTCGAGAAGGGCGCGCGCCGTGAAGCGAGCCCGGGGTGCCTGAGCGTCTGAACTCTCCGGTTGGCCTCCAGAAATCATGAGCGTATCGGAACATGGGGGGTGAGCGAGGGTCCGAACAGAAACGCGCAGGAGTTCGGCTACGAGGCGGGCGGAGGAACCAAGGCCTTTCGGAGGGCCACAAGACCGGGTCGAACCTCCGCCGGGTCGTCGACACGATACAGCATCGTCAGCGCAGCGCTGATGGGCTCGGAAGGGACAGGCGAGGCGAGGGCCGCGGTGAGACGGGCAAGGTCCTCTTCGTAACGG